>Ga0070741_10015425_pt1 | contig 12949 bp, 12 predicted proteins | sample Coa_R1_4_FD_66440 | JGI IMG/M metagenome (GOLD analysis project Ga0070741, IMG submission 66440) | Surface soil microbial communities from Centralia Pennsylvania, which are recovering from an underground coalmine fire - Coalmine... | ecosystem: Environmental > Terrestrial > Soil > Unclassified ...
CCGCGCCCGGCGTCGGGAGCCGCGGTGCCGCGCGTGCCGACGGGCGGCATCGGCAGCCGCCGCGGCGCGCAGACTCCGCCCGCCGGCGTCTCGACGCGACCGACCGCCGAGGGCGTGGTGGTGGCGCGCCCCGCGGTGATCATCGGCGGCGACTCCGCCGGCCGCCGCGAGGACACGCAGCCGCGCGCGCCCGGCCAGCCGTCGCAGTCGAAGCGCTGGCACCAACCGTCGTCGCCGCCGACGCCCGAGCCCGCCAAGCCGCCGCCGACGTCGGAGAACATCTTCGGCGCCGACCTGATCTCGGAGAAGTCGCTCGACGAGGTGATCCTCGCCTACCTTTCCGAGGACCTGAACGAGAAATAGATTCAGATCATGGTCGACGTTCGCATCTACACCACGAGCTGGTGCCCCTACTGCCACAGCGCCAAGGCGCTGCTCAAGAAACGCGGCGTGGCGTTCGAGGAGATCGACGCCAGCGATCCGGAGCAGCGGCGCTGGCTCGTCGAGAAAACCGGATTGCGCACGGTGCCGCAGATCTTCATCGCCGGCGTTCCGGTCGGCGGCTCCGACGAGCTGCACGCGCTCGATCGCGCCGGCGAGCTGGTCCCGATCCTCGCCGGCGAGCGCCCGCCCCCGTCGGTGATTTGACAGCCGCGCGCCTCGCTCCTACCGTCGGGCGATGCACCACCGCGGCGCGCTCGCCCTCTCGCTGCTGGCAGTTCAGCTCTCGTGCTCGACGTCGAAGCCGCCGCCGCTCGACGCGCCGCTCGCCGCCGGACAAGCGCGCGCCGGCAAGGTCACCAGGCAGAGCGAGCTGATCGGCGGCCCCGTCGCCTACGGCCGCGTCGGCGACTGCTGGAAGCTCTACAACTCGAAGGTGCGCTTCCTGGTGCAGGACGTCGGCACCGCGTTCGGCCTCGACATCTACGGCGGCAACTTGATCGACGCCGACCTGGTGCGCGCCGGCGACGACGGCACGAACGGCAAGGATCTGTTCCGCGAGACCTTCCCGATCATCGGCCTGCACGAGCTCGACGCCACGTCGATCGAGGTGATCTCCGACGGCACGCACGGCGGCGCGGCGCAAATCCGCGTGCGCGGCACCGACGCGTCGTCGATGATCCTGCCGCAGCTCGACGACCTGGCGCAGGATCTCGGCGGCACCATCACGCTCGATTACATCCTCGATCCCGACGTGCCGTACCTGAAGATCGTGACGACGTTTCAGGCGGCGGGCGGGCAGACGCTCGACACGCTCGGGCTCGGCGACTTCATGTCGTTCGGCGCGTCGCTGTCGGTGATCTCGCCGGAGAACGGCTTCACCGGCAAGGCGACCACGATCTCGTTCATGGGCTCGACGGGAAACGGCGTCTCGTACGGCTACGTCTATCCCGACGGGCCGATGACGCTGCCGCTGGTCGACGCGTCGGGCACCGCCACGCTGCTCACGTCGGGCGGCGTGCCCAAGGGCGGCACGTCGTCGGTGACGCGCTACCTCGTGGTCGGCGACGGCTCGGCCTCGTCGGTGATCGGCCCGATGTACGCGCTGCGCAAGATCGCCACCGGGCACGTCTCGGGCGTGGTGCGCGACGCCGCGGGCGCGCCCGCCGCCGACGCGCGCGTGACGCTGTTCCACGCGCCGTACGGCGCGACGTCGAACGCGGTCGATCAAGCGCGCGCGGGCGCGGACGGCAGCTACGCGTTCGATGAGCCGGCGGGCGACTACGTGGCGATCGCCGGCGGCATCGGCCGGCTGCGCGGCGCGCCCACGCCGATCACCGTCGGCGCGAATCCGGTGACGCTCGACGTCGCCGTCGGCGCGCTCGGCCAGGCGGTGCTCGACGTCGGCGAGCTGGTCGCCGGCGCGCACGCGAACGCGCCGGCGAAAGTTTCGTTTCTCGGCGTCAACGTCGAGGCGCCCGATCCGCGCTTCGGCCCCGACCCGACGGAGAACGAGCGCAACGGCGTGCACGCGGTGGCGCTGTCGCCCGGCGGCACCGGCACCGTGCCGCTCAAGCCGGGCAACTACAATGTAGTGGTCTCGCGCGGCGTCGAGTTCGAATCGGTGACGCTGCCGAACGTCGCCGTGCCCGCCGGCGGCAGCGTGACGGTGCGCGCCGATCTCACGCGCGTCGTCGACACCACCGGCTGGATCTCGGGCGACTACCACCAGCACTCGCAGGGCTCGATCGACTCGCCGGTGCCGATCCTCGAGCGCGTCGCCGAGGATCTCGCCGAGGGCGTCGAGCTCCCCGCCGGCACCGATCACGACAACATCATCGACTTCCGTCCGTACATCGCGCAGCTCCACGGCGAGGCGTGGATCAACGCCGTGCCCGGCGACGAGGTGAGCGTGAACGGCGTCGGCCACTTCAACTGCTACCCGCTCACGATCGATCCGGCGCAGCCGCTGGCGAAGGTCGGCACGCAGCTCTGGGCGCGCAACACCGTCGACGAATTCGTCACCAAGCTGCGCGGCCTCGAGACGAAGCCGATCGTCGTGCACGTGAGCCACCCGCGCACGTTCTCGCTCGCCGGCTACTTCAACAGCGTGCACTACGATCCGACGAACGGGCAGAGCATGGCGCCGCTCGACGCGTTCGACGCCATGGAGGTCAACGGCGATCTCGGGCAGCCGAGCGACTACCTGGCGGCGAACGACGCGGCGATCCACACCGCGGCGCAGGCCGGCCATCCGTCGGGGATCACGCAAATGCGCGACTGGTTCTCGCTGCTCAATCAAGGAAAGACCATCTGCGCGCTCGGCAACTCCGACACGCACCAGCGCAACGGCGGCACCGGCTATCCGAGAAACTTTTTGAAGCTCGGCGTCGACGATCCCAAGCTGGCGACGGGTGACGCGCTGGTGGCGGCGATCAAGGCGCAGAAGGTTTCGATCTCGAACGGGCCGTTCGTGAAAGTTTTGGTGAACGGCTCGGACGCGATGGGCAAGAGCGCGGCGCTCAACCTCGCGGGCGCTCAGGCCGCGACGCTCGGCGTGACGGTGCAGGCGCCGTCGTGGGTGAGCGTGTCGACGCTCGAGGTGTACGCCAACGGGCGGCCGCTCTCGCTCGCGAAGAGCGGGCCCGGCGCGTTCCAGCAGGTCGCCGACGGCGCGGCCGGCTCGTCGCTGCAGGCGCCGATCGACGCGGGCGACGCCAAGAGCGCGGTGGTGCGCCTCGACGGCGCGGTGACCGTCACGCCCGCCAAGGACACTTGGTACGTGGTGGTCGTGCGCGGCACCGGCTCGATGGAGCCGATCGCCGGCGGCACGCCCTACGCGTACGCCAACCCGGTCTACGTCGACACCGCGGGCGACGGATGGACCGCGCCGGGCTTGCCGTAATCCTCGTCGCGCTCGCGGGCTCGACGGCCGCGGCGCACAGCGAGCAGTTTCCCAAGCGCGATCGGCTGGCGCTCGCACCGTCGGGCGCGCGCGTGGTGATCGACTACTCGATCCCGGCCGGCGACGAGGCGCGCGCGCTGCGCGAGCTGTTCGATCGCGATCACTCGGGCGCGCTCGACGAGCGGGAGCGCGCGCAGCTCGGCGAGTACCTGGCGCAGCAGGCGGCGCGCTTCGTGGCGCTCACCGTCGACGGCGCGGCGGCGGCGCTCGAGCGCGTGTCGGCCGAGCCGGCGCTCGGCGCGTCGGCGAACGCGGGGCTCACCGTCACCGTCACGCTGGCCGCGCGCGTCGCGCTCGGCGCGGGCGAGCACCGCGTGCGCTTCGCCGATCGCCACAAAGATCGCCGCGTCACCGTGCCGGTCGCGCTCGCGCTCGACGGGCTGCGCGCGACCACGCGCCTCGATCCGCAGCCGTTCGTCTTCGCCGATCACCCGCTCGACTTCACTATCGAGCCGAGCAGATAAACGCCAAGACGCCAAGACGCCAGCTCAGAAATTAATAATGTCTGTTCTTGGCGTCTTGGCGTTTAATCCGCTCGGCGCTACGGCGCGAGCGCGGTGCCGCCTTGCGCGCGGCAGGCGGACGCGACGTCGGGCGCGGTGCGCAGCCCCGACGCGGCGACGTAGTACCAGGTGACCTGCGTGTGCGCGCCGTACTTTTGCGTGACCACGCGCTGCATGCAGCCCGCGATCAGATTGGCGCGCGAGCACGGCCCGTCGGCGAATCGCCCGCCGCGGCGCGCGCACTCGGGCCGCGCCTCGTGCTCGATCTCCGCCTCCGACGCGCGCTGATACTCGAGGCACACGTCCTGCTCGCCGTGCTCCTCGATGGTGCAGCTGCGCAAATTGCCCGACGAGCAGCCGGCCGCGAGCAACATCATCACCGCGAGCGCGCGCATCATCAATCTTTCACCCTCCACGTCGTGCCGCGCGGGCCGTCCATGATCTCGACGCCCTTGGCCGCCAGCGCGTCGCGCAGCTGATCGGCGAGCGCGAAATTTTTGGCGGCGCGCGCGGCGGCGCGTTCGGCGATCGCGCGCTCGACCTCGGCGGCGTCGAGCCCGCGCGCGAGCGAGCGGCGCGCGCGGTGCTCGGCCAGCCATTCGGCCGGCTCGCGCTCGAGCAGCCCCAGCTCCGCCGACGCCACGCGCAGATTTTCTGCCAGCCGTTCCAACGTACGCCGCTTGACGTCCTTCGACTTATCCAATTTCCCGTCGAGAACCCAGTTCGTGAGCGCAAGGGCGCGGTCAAGTTGACTGAGCGCGACCGGCGTATTGAAGTCGTCATCGAGCGCATCCTGCAAGGCAGTGAGCCACGTATCTGCCTCGGGCCAAACCGGCACCGCGCCCGCCGGTTTGCCGACCGCGAGCGCGTCGCGCAGCCGCTGGATCGTCAGGTAGCCGTACTCGGTGCGCCGCTCCGACTCCTCCAGCGCGGGAAAGCGCAGCGGCGCGGTCGCCGGGTCCGGCCCGTCGACGATCAGGTCGAGGCTGATCGGGTTGCGATACTGCGTCGTCAGCAGGAACGCGCGCACCGCCTCGCCGCCGTGCCGCTCGATGGCCACGCGCGCCTTGAACGCGCGGTCGAACAGCACGCGCGCCGACTCGTCCGACTTGGAGATCTTCCCGCCGCCGAAATTCACGAAGCCGTTGTGCATCCAAACGCGCGCGAACGTCCGCGGGCCGTTGGCGCCCTGCGACTGCGCGCGCTCGTTCTCGTGATGCGGAAACGCGAGGTCGATGCCGCCGCCGTGCAGATCGAACGTCACGCCGAGAAACCGCTCCGCCATCGCCGAGCACTCGATGTGCCAGCCGGGACGCCCCGCGCCCCACGGCGACGGCCACGACGGCTCGCCCGGCTTGGCCGCCTTCCAGAGCGCGAAGTCGAGCGGGTCGCGCTTCTTCTCGCCGACGTCGACCCGCGCCCCGGCCTTCAGCTCGTCGAGCGGCTGGTGCGACAGCTCGCCGTAGGGCGGGAATTGCTGCACTGCAAAATAAACATCGCCGCCCGACTGGTACGCCACGCCGTTTCCGATCAGCCGCTCGATGAGCGCGACGATCTGCGGGATGCTCTCGGTGACGCGCGGCTCGACGTCGGGCCGCACGCAGCAGAGCGCGCCCACGTCGCGGTGGAACTCCTCGGTGAAGCGCTGCGCCAGCGCGTCGGGCGCCTCGCCGCGCTCGCCCGCGCGCTTGATGATCTTGTCGTCGACGTCGGTGATGTTGCGGACGTAGGTGACGCGGTAGCCGCGCGCGCGCAGGTGGCGGGCGACCACGTCGTAGGCGACGAACGGGCGCGCGTTGCCGATGTGGAAGAAGTCGTAGACCGTCGGGCCGCAGACGTACAGGCGCACGTGGCCGGGCTCGAGCGGATCGAGCTCGACTTTTTTTCGCGACAGCGTGTCGTGGACGCGAATCTTCGGGAGCGACATGGCCTCTACGCGCGGCGCGCGCGCAGAAGGTACCACACGTTGAAAGCGGCGAATGCGAACAAGACCAGCACGAGCGCGGGCGCCCACCAGTACGCGCCGGGCGCCTCGCCCTCGGTGAGCACGAACGCGTCGTCGGCGATCACGATCGGCGCCTCGACGCCCGCCGAGCGGACCTGCGCCCACGGCACCGCGCGCTCGCCGACGGTGAGCGACTCGCCGCCGTCTTTCAGCTCGGCGAGCGGCGCGCTCCAGCGATCTTCGTAGGCGGCGAACGGGATCGACTTCTCCTCGAGCTTCGCCAGGATCTTGTTGCGCTCGGCGAGCGGCGCCTTGATCAGCAGCTCGAAAAACTCCTGCCCGTCCTCTTTTTTCGTGGTCGTCGGCTGCGGCACCACGGTGAGCCCCATGCGCTCCAGCTCGTGGCGCGCGTCGGCGTCGGTGGGAAACTTCTCCGCCGGCATCGTCACCATCAGGTGCTCGGGGAAGCTGACGTCGACGGCGATCGGCGTCGACGCGTCGAGCGCGATCGGCTCGCCCGCGCGATCGCGCAGGTTCGTGCCGCCCTTCATCGCCGCCTTGAGCGTGTCGGGCGCGAGGTAGCGCATCGCCTGCACGCGCTCCTGGTAGTAGCCGCGCAGCGACGGCGCCCACGGCAGCGTATCGAAACGCCGCAAGCGGCCGCTCCACGAATCTTTCAGCTCGGCGCGCCCGGCGGTGTCGGCGGCGCGCACCAGCACGCGCGTACCGGTGCCGAGCAGCCGGAAGAACGCCTGGCGCGTCTTCTCGCCGCGCGGCTCGATGAACAGCGCGTTGCGCCGATCGGGCTGGCCGCGCAGCGCCACGTAGCGGTTGTCGTCGAGCGCGATCTTGCGATCGGCGAGCGAGCGCGCGTCGCCGAGGTCGGCCGGCGTGCGCGACGACAGCGCATAGCGCAGATCGGCGCGCAGGTGCCACGTCAGCAGCGCCGCCAGCGCGACCACCACCAGCGCGGCGATCGGGCTGCGGCGGCGCGGCGCCGGCTCGATGCCCGCGAACTCGTCGGCGCCGCCCGGCTCACCGGGAGGAGCGGCGCTCGGCGGCGGCTGCTCTCCGTCGCCTCCTTGGGAAGTTCCTTCGGCCATCGAATGATCCGGGAGATCCTGGTCGGCGCAATCTAGCACACAGGGATCGACAGCGCGACCGGCCGTAAGTTCCCGGCCCGTCAGAGCGGGCAGCGATTGGCGGCGCAGTGCCAGTGATTGTCGTCGCACGAGCAGGTGACGCTGGCGGTGGTGGCGCAGCCGTAGGCGCAGGGCAGCTCGGCCGGCGCGATGCCGCCGCAGCAGCGCGCGCCCTCGACCGGCGCGTCGGCGGGGCAGTGCTGCGCGGAGCCGTCGCAGCAGAGCCACTCGCCGTCGGGGAACAGACACTCGCAGCCGCGCCCGCCGCCGTAGTCGCACTGCGCCCACTCCTGGCAGCCGCCGCTCGCCGGATATTGGGAGGGACACTCCGGCGAGCGGCAGTGCCAGACTTTGCCGTCGCAGTCGCACGGGCCGTACGTCGTGTCGCAATGCGCGCCGGCCGCCGAGCAGGTTTGCCCCGACGACAAATACGAGCCGCACGATTCGGACGGGGTTTGCTCGATGGACGACGGCGACGGCGCGGCGACGTTTCCGCACGCGGCGAGCGCCAACGCAGCGACGAGCGCGAGCGCGACGGTGAGCACGAACGATGCGGTGAGCGCGAGCGGCGCGGCGAGCGCGAGCGGCGCGGCGAGCGCGAGCGGTTCGGCGAGCGCGGGGGGCTTCATCGCGCGCGAGCGGAGCAATGGCCGCGCCACTCGCGAGGTGCGCGGATTTCGCGGCGGCCGCGCGCCCGCGCCCGGACACGAATGTCGCGGCCCCCCGCCGCCGATCGCGCCGCGCCGCCCATTTGACGGCCGAGGTGCGCTTTGCTATCGCTCGTGAGACGATGCCCCGCGTGCTGCTCACCGCCGTCGCGCTGCTGCTGCAAGTGGGCGCGGCCGGCTGCCACCGTCGGGCGCGCTCCGCCGACGAGGCGTTCAAGCAGGTCGAGCGCGCGGTGGCCGCCGGCGACGCGCTGGCGCTCTACGACCTCCTCGACGCGCCCACGCGCGCCGCGGTCAAGGACGCGTTTCACGACGAGGCGCTCGAACGCACCATCATCAGCGCCAAGTATCCCGAGAGCGAGCAGCCGGCCGCGCTCGCCAAGCTCGACGCCGCGGCCGCTCCCGACGTCGAGCACTACTTCGCGCGCGTCGCCGGCGCGCGCAAGACGGTCGAAGGTTTTCGCAAGCGCCTCGGCTCGGTGTCCGGCCCGATCCTGCAAAAGCCCGACGGCGACGCCGCGGTCTGGGTGGCGCGCCAGGACGGCATGCCGTTCCACTTTCGCCGCGACGCCGACGGGAGCTGGGGCTTCAGCGAGCTCTCCGCCGAGTGGGCGCTGGAGAAAGATCGCGCCAACCACGCGGTGAAGACGGTGCGCGACAACGCCTCGCTCTTCGGAGCCAACAAGTGAGCCACGCATGACGCATCGGATCGCGATCATTCCCGGCGACGGCATCGGCGGCGAGGTCATCGCGCAGGCGACGCGCGTGCTGGCGGCGGTGACGCCGTCGTTGCGCACGCCGATCGACTGGGTCGAGTTCGATTGGGGCGCCGAGCGCTGGCTGCGCGACGGCACCACGCTGCCGCACGGCGCGTTCGAAGAGCTGCGCGATCACTATCAGGCGATCCTGTTCGGCGCGCTCGGCGATCCGCGCGTGCCCGAGCAGATCCACGCGCGCGACATCCTGCTCGGCCTGCGCTTCAAGCTCGACCTCTACATCAACCTGCGGCCGGTGCGCCTGCTCGACGAGCGGCTGACTCCGCTCAAGGGAAAACGGCGCGCCGACATCGACCTGCTGGTGTTTCGCGAGAACACCGAGGGGCTGTACGCGGGCGTCGGCGGCAACTTCAAGAAGGGCACCGCCGACGAGATCGCCATCAACGAGGACATCAACACGCGCAAGGGCGTCGAGCGCATCCTGCGCGCCGCGTTCGATGCCGCGCGCCGCCGCCGCAAGAAAGTCTGCATGAGCGACAAGGCCAACGCGCTCACCTTCGCGCACGGCTTGTGGCAGCGCGCGTTCAAAGAGGTGGCGCGCGACTATCCCGACGTCGAGGCGACGCACCTCTACGTCGACGTCGCGGCGATGGAGCTGGTGCGCGCGCCCGAGCGCTTCGACGTGCTGGTGACGTCGAACATGTTCGGCGACATCCTCACCGATCTCGGCGCGGCGATCGTCGGCGGGCTCGGCCTCGCAGCGTCGGGGAACATCCACCCGGGGCGCTGCTCGCTGTTCGAGCCGGTGCACGGCTCGGCGCCCGACATCGCGGGGCGCGGCATCGCCAATCCGATCGGCGCCATCTTGTCGACGGCGATGATGCTCGAGCACCTGGGCGAGCGCGCGGCGGCGGCGAAGATCGAGCGCGCCGTCGAGCGCGCGGTGGTCGAGGGGCACGTGACGCGCGATCTCGGCGGCGCGTTGTCGACGGCGGAGTGCGGGGGGTTCGTGACGGATGCCGTCGCGCAAGACGCCGGGTGAGCCCGTCCAGGGGCTGCTGAACTTCACCACGCCGCAGCGCGCGGAGCCGGTGATCATTCCGGAGCCCGACGCGCCGCCGCGAATCTCCGACGAGAAGATCGAGCCGAAGACCTACGCGGTGAGCGAATTGGTGCGCGCCGCCGGACGCACGCTCGAGGCGCGCTACGGCCTCGTCTGGGTCGAAGGCGAAGTCTCGAACCTGTCGACGCCGCGCTCGGGCCATTTGTATTTCACGCTCAAAGACGCCGAGGCGCAGCTTCCGGCGGTGATGTTCCAGCGCGAGGCGTCGCGGCTCAAGTTCCGAATCGTAGACGGGCTCAAGCTGCGCGCGCGCGGCAAGCTGGCGATCTACGACGCGCAGGGAAAGTTTCAGCTCTACGCCGACGCGCTCGAGCCGGCGGGGCTGGGCGCGCTGCAGCTCGCGTTCGAGCAGCTCAAGCGCAAGCTCGCCGCCGAGGGACTGTTCGACGCCGCGCGCAAGCGGCCGCTGCCGCGCTGGCCGCGGCGCATCGGCGTGGTCACGTCGCCGACGGGCGCGGCGGTGCGCGACATCCTGCGCATCGCCGAGCGGCGCGGCCGCGTGCGCATGCTGCTCGCCGGCTGCCAGGTGCAGGGCGACGGCGCGCCGCGATCGATCATCGCCGCGATGAACGCGCTCGCGCGGCGGCCCGACGTGGACGTGATCATCGTCGGGCGCGGCGGCGGCTCGGCGGAGGACCTGGCGGCGTTCAACGACGAGGAGCTGGCGCGCGCCATCGCCGCGTGCCGCGTGCCGGTGGTGAGCGCCGTCGGGCACGAGGTCGATTTCACCATCGCCGACTTCGTCGCCGATCTGCGCGCGCCCACGCCGTCGGCGGCGGCCGAGCTGACGGTGCCGCTGCACGCCGATCTGCAGGCGCGGCTCGACGAAACGCACGCGCGGCTGCTGCACGCCGGCCGCCGCACCGTCGCCGACGCGCGGCAGCGGCTGGACGCGGCGGTCGATCGCGCGGCCTCGGGGCTCAAGCACTCGATCGCGCGCCGCCGCCGCGCCGTCGACGAGCAGGCGCGCAAGCTGGCCGGCCTGCACCCGCGCGCGCGCCTGCACCGCGATCGCGCGGCGCTGAAGTCGCTCTCGCTGCGCATCGATCTGCGCGCGCGGCTGCACCGCGATCGCGCCACGCTCGAGTCGTTGCGCCAGCGCCTGCTGGCGCGCGCGCGGCTGATCCTCGACGGGCGGCGGCGCAGCTTCGCCACCGCGGCCGGCAAGCTCGACGCGCTCTCGCCGCTGGCGGTGCTCGAGCGCGGCTACTCGCTGGCGCGCTCGGCCGGCGGCAAGCTGCTCACGCGCGCCGCCGACGCCGCGCCCGGCGACGCCATCCAGGTGACGCTGGCCGAGGGCGCGCTCGACTGCCGCGTGGAAAAAATCTCGCCGCCCGCGCGCGACAAGGAAACCAAAAAATGACCACGCGACGCAAAGGCACGAACACCGCGCCGCTGTTCCTTCAGCCGGTGTTGATCGTCGAGCCGTCGGCGGTGAATCGCTCCAAGGCGGCGGCCATCGCCGGCGAGCTGGGCTACGCGGCGCGCTCGGCCGCGGACGCGTTCGAGGCGCACGCGCTCATCGACGGCGCGGGCGCGGTGATCGCCGCGCACCCGGCCTCGGTCGATCTCTATCCGCGGCTGCGCGCGGCCGGCCTGCCGTTCATCGCCGCGTTCGGACCCAAGCAGCCGCAGTCGGCGCAGGTGGCGCAGCAGCTCGGCGCCGACGCGTTCCTCTCCAAGCCGTACCGTCGAGAAACCGTGTCGCTGGCGCTGTTCGCCGCCGCCGGCGCGCGCCTCCTGCGCGATCGCGCGCTGCGCGCCGAGCTGGCGCTCGCCGACGTGAGCGGCGTGAAGCGCCAGGAGGAGAAATCGGGCCTGCTGCACATCGATCTCTTCAAGACGCTGCTGCCGCTCGAGATCCGCCGCGCGCGCCGCCACGGCTACCCGATCGCGATCTGCGTCGTGTCCCTCGATCCGCTGCCCGCCCAGCACCAGATCTCGCCCGAGGTGGCGGCGGCGTGCGAGCCGCTCCTGCGCGCGGCGGTGCGCGACGTCGACCTGGCGGTGCGCTACGGCGACGGGCGGTTCCTGGTTTTTCTCCCGCACACCGACGGGCGCGGCGCCGAGGCGGTGGGGCGGCGCATCGTGGCGGCGATCCGCGACTGCCGCTTTCGCTCGGGCGGCGTGACCCGCATGGTGACCGCGTCGGTCGGCATCGCCACGCCGCGCGAGGGCAAGGCGCCGTCGTTCGCGCGCCTGATCCGCGACGCGCACGCGGCGGTCAAGGCGGCGCAGCTCAAGGGCGGCGACCGCGCGATCATTCGATGAGGGCGGCGCTTCATTGATGAAGGCGACGTCGCGCACCGGGATCCTCGGCGTGATCGGCTGGCCCATCAAGCACAGCCGCTCGCCCGCGATGCAGAACGCCGCGCTCGAGTCGCTCGGCGCCGACCTGGTCTACCTCGCGTTCGCCGTGCCCGACGGAAAGTTGCCGATGGCGATCGCCGGCGCGCGCTCGCTCGGCGTGCGCGGCCTCAACGTCACCGTGCCGCACAAGCAGAGCGTGATGGCGCTGTGTCAGCCCGACGAGCTGGCGCGCAAGGTCGGCGCGGTCAACACGCTGAGCTTCGACGGCGACGTGGTGCGCGGCAGCAACACCGACGTGCACGGCTTCCGCATGATGCTCGACGAGGCGGGCGGCATGACGCCCGGCCGCGTGGTGATCCTCGGCGCGGGCGGCGCGGCGCACGCGATCGTCGCCGCGCTCGAAGGCCTCGCCACGCACATCACCAGCGTCAGCCGCTCGGGCCACCGCGTGCCGGGCGCCGAGCACGCCGCGTGGCCGACCAATGCCGCCGACACGCGCGCGCTGCTCGACGGCGCCAGCCTGCTGGTCGACGCCACGCCGCGCGGCCTCGCCGACGACGCCGCCGCCTTCGACGTCGCCGCGCTGCCGCCGCACGCGCTGGTGCTCGACCTGGTCGTCAAGCGCGAGACGCCGATCGTCCGCGCCGCGCGCGCCCGCGGATTGCGCGCCTCGAACGGCGCCGCCATGCTCCTGCACCAGGGCGCCGCGTCGCTCGAGCGCTGGCTCGGCCGCCCCGCGCCGCTCGAGGTCATGCGCGCCGCCCTCGACGCATCATTGGAGTAGCCGGCCGTGATATCGTACCGGCTGTGAAGACCATCGTAGCCTCGCACAACCCCGACCTGGCGCGAGACTTCGATCGCGACCTCCTGCGTCGCCGCGATCTGCGGCTGGTCACCGCGCACACGACCCACGATCTGATCGAGCGGCTGCGCGCCGGCGCCGACCTGTGCTTCCTCGATCGCATGCTCCCCGACGGCGACTGCCACTCCGCGCTGCAGGCGATCCGCGACGAGAAAAAACTTTCGAGCATCCCGGTGGTGATGGTGACCGCGACCGGCGCGCCGGCGTCCGATCGCGCGCACGCGCGCGAGGCGGGCTTCGCCGACGTGGTCGAGCTGCCGGCGGCGCCGGGCGC
>Ga0070741_10015426_pt1 | contig 12948 bp, 4 predicted proteins | sample Coa_R1_4_FD_66440 | JGI IMG/M metagenome (GOLD analysis project Ga0070741, IMG submission 66440) | Surface soil microbial communities from Centralia Pennsylvania, which are recovering from an underground coalmine fire - Coalmine... | ecosystem: Environmental > Terrestrial > Soil > Unclassified ...
CGCCAGTAGGCCAGTTGCTGCTCAAGCACTTCCCCTTGCAACCATTGCTGTTGCCAGCAGGCATAATCCGCATACTGAATTGGCAGTTCCGGCAGTTGCGCGGCTATACCGGTGGTGCGAGCAATATAGCAGGCATCCAGCTCATCGAAAAATATATCTGCCGACCAGCCATCGGCCACGATATGATGAAGCGTTAGCAAAAGCACATGTTCTTGCGCGTTCAGGCGCAGCAGCATGGTGCGCAGCAGGGGGCCACGCTGCAAATTAAATGGGCGTTGCGCCTCCACGTTTGCCAGATGGATGACGGCATGTGGCCTTGAATTTGCCGCTATGCTTGATAGGTCGATTACAGGCAACGGAAAAAATGCATGCGGGGCGATGATTTGTACCGGTTGCTCGTTGTGCATGGCGAAGGTCGTACGTAATGGCTCGTGGCGCAGGACAAGATCATTCAGGCTTTGCTCTAGCGCCATCACGTCCAACGAACCTCTAATAGAAAAAGAGCCGGGGATGTTGTAAAGCGGGCTATCTGCCTGCAACTGGTCAAGGAACCAGAGCCGCAGTTGTGCGAATGAAAGTGGAAGCGGGCCGCTGCGGTCGGCAGTCTGGATGGATGGGAGAAGCTGCCCCTGTGTGCGCTGCCTGGCTTTTTCGATAGATGAGGCGAGCGCGGGGATGGTCGGAGCGTCATAGATCGCTCGCACAGGGAGTTCAAGCTGCAAAACTTCCCGTAACCGCGCCACCACCTGGGTAGCCTGCAAGGAATGCCCTCCAAGTTTAAAAAAGTTATCCAGGCGGCTAACGCGTTCCAACTGTAATACGGCAGCCCAGATACCTGCCAGTATTTCTTCAATGGGAGTGCGTGGGGCTAGATATGCCTCATCAGCGATTGCTTGCTGCTGTTCAGGGGTGGGCAGCGCATGATAATTAATTTTGCCGGAGGGGCTGCGCGGGAATGTATCAAGGAGCACGAAAGCCGCCGGTATCATATAGGGAGGCAATCGGTCCTGAAGATAGGTACGCAACTGACTGACGATAGAAAGCGCTGGCCGAACGGGAATGATATACGCGACGAGGCGTGTGGCATCAGGCGTATCCTCACGGGCCAGCACCACCGCATCTTTTACTGCTGCATGCCAGCTCAGTAATGTCTCAATCTCGCCTAACTCAATGCGGAAGCCGCGTAATTTCACCTGAGAGTCTACGCGTCCGAGAAATTCGATGTTGCCATTTTCTTGATAGCGTACCAGGTCACCGGTTCGGTAAAGCCGCAGCCCTTGTTCGTACGGCCTGGACGCGCTGTAGCTCCCCGATTGATCGTGGGAGCCCGATTGATCGTAAGAGGTCCCCACGAACGGATGAGGTACGAAACGTTCCGCCGTCAACTCTGGACGGTGCAGGTAGCCGCGTGCCAGCCCGGCCCCGCCAATGTATAGCTCGCCGGGCATGTCCACCGGGACGGGCTGCATGTGTGCATCCAGGACGTATGCCTGAGTGTTGGCAAGCGGCTGACCGATGGGCAGCGATACCACAGGCTCCCCTGCTCTGGCGGCGGACAACTCATAGAGCAGCGTCGTGATGGTGGTTTCCGTTAGCCCATAGGCATTGTACCAGGTGACCGAAGGCGGTACGAGATCGCGCCACGCGTTCACATGGGCGACCGAGACCTTTTCACTGCCCACGATCATGCATCGGAGGCTGGCAGAAGGCTGGCTGCGGGAACGCGAAAGCTCCGAGACCCATTCATGCCAGTAGGAGGAGGGGAGGTTGAGAACCGTCAAATATTCTGTGGCCACGAAGCGCGAAAACTCCGTCGGCGAAGGGGCAATGGGTTCAGGCCAGATGACCACCGTTGCTCCATGCAGCCATGAGGGGAAAAGCTCTTCCAATGCAACATCGAAGCTGATCGATGCAAAATGGAGCACCCGGTCGGCGGCGTGCAACTGGTAGCGTTGACCAATCGCTACGCAATGATTGAGCAGCGCCAGATGCGATACTACCACGCCTTTAGGAGCACCGGTCGAGCCGGAGGTATAAATGACATAGGCGGCATTGTCGGGCAGCAAGCTTACGTGAGGGGGATCGCAGCATTCCTGTTCGATAGCGGGCCACTCGGTATCAAGGCAAATGAAGCGGGCGTGCGGGGAAGCAAGTTGGGCCAGCAGCTTATGCTGTGTTAGTACAAGCGATGGCCGCCGTCGATGATCATCAAGCGATGGAGCAGTTCCTGCCGGGTGCGACTGGATGTCAGCGAGCATGAAGGCGAGCCGTTCTGGTGGATAGCCGGGGTCCAGCGGCACATAGGCCCCTCCAGCCTTGAGAATCCCCAGCAAGCCAATCATCAGGTCAAGGGAGCGTTCCATGCACAACCCCACCTGCGCTTCTGGACCTACGCCTGAGCGGCGCAAGTAGTGTGCAAGCTGGTTTGAGCGCCGATCCAGTTCAGCATAGGTCAGGACGGAGGGCACCCGTAAGTATGCCTCCTCCTTGCCTGTTGCATCGTCACAAGTCAGGGCTATGGCTTCAGGCGTGCGCGAGACCTGCTGCTGGAATAACTGAAGAAGCGTCGTATCCTGTGGATATATAGCTGCCATTTCGGCCTTATGCCATCGGGACAGCATTTGCTTGCGCTCGGTCTCGTTTAACAGGGATATATCCGCCAGGCGTGCCTGGGGATAAGCCATGAAACTGTTCAACAAGGTACGTAAAAAGTCCAGAGCGCGACGCATCGCAGCAGGCGTAAAGCGGGCAATTTCATAACCAAGCAGGATCTCTAGCTCTGGTCCCGGCACTACCACCAGCACCAGCGGATAATTTGTTTGTTCCAGGGACTGCAAGAAGCGCAGGCGGATAGTTTCAGCCTCGTCTGCGCCGGACTCATCCCAACTTGCCGCCTGATAATTCTCAAAAACTACCAGGCACTCAAAGAGGGGTTGTCCACGCGGAACCTCGCTCCAGCCATGTACCTGTACCAGCGGCGTGTAATCGTATTGGCGCGCTTCCACCTGCTGCGCCTGCACTTGTGTCAGCCAGGGAAGGAGGGTAGTTTGCGCTGTAACCTGCACTCGCACCGGGAGGGTATTAATAAAAAGGCCGACCATCGCCTCTGCCCCTATCAGGTCGGCAGGGCGTCCGGCCACGGTAGCGCCAAAGACGATATCGGCAATGCCACCTGGTGCATGATCGGCTCCAACGTTGTAATGGCTCAATAAAAGCGCCCATGCTCCCTGCACCAGCGTGTTCAAGGTAAGCTGATGCCGACGCGCGAAGATATTGAGCGCGGTCGTCGTCTCTTGCGAAAGTGCGATCCCTTGCAACTCCACGGGTCTGCCGCCTTGCAACCTGAACTCGCGTTTTTCTGTGAGATCTTGCTGAGCAGGCGAGGGTATTTGGGTTCCGATCTGTTCTCCAGGCGCTGAGGTCCCGAGCATAAGCGGGGTGGGCGAAGTAAAGCCCTGTAAATAATGCCGCCAGAAAGTTTCGGCCTCTGTAAGATTCTGGCGGTGTAGCCAGCCAATGTAATCTCGATAAGGCCGCCTGTTCTGGAAGTGTGGCTCTCGTCTAGCATGCAGCGTCTCGTAGGCGCTCGTAACCTCTTGTAAGATGATCGTGAGGGACCAGCCGTCGAGCAGGAGGTGATGGTGAGTCAAAAGCAAGAAGTGTATATCATTGGAGATGTGTAAGAGCGTCAGGCGTAACAGCGGTGGCTGAGCAAGATCAAAGCCAAGCACGCGATCCGCGGTTACCAACTCTTCGAGCTTGCTGTGTTGCTCGGCAGAGGTCAGTTCTCGCCAGTCGTAGCGTGCCCAGGGGACCTGCACAGTCTGATAGACCACCTGCATTGGCTCATCCAGCTCCTCCCAGAGAAAGGCTGTGCGCAGCGTAGGATGCCGCGCTACAACGCGCTGCCAGGCTTCGGCAAGGATGGTAAAATCGAGAGGACCCTCCATGCTGAGAAGAGCCTGCTCCATGTATACTCCCGAGTGAGGCGCATACAGGGTATGGAACAACATACCCCGCTGCATAGGAGAAAGCTCGTAGATATCTTCAATGTTATCCACTGCGACAGCCATCCGCGTTGTCTCCTGTTCGCGTCAATTAGAGTCCATTCCAGGAATTATAGGGTACGGGGTGAGCGTGTGGGCTATTGTATACCACTACGATAGTCTCATGTTCTACCAGGGGAATAGCGCGTGGATTGTCAGTATAATTCTGTATATTGCCACTGGCATCAAAGGCATAGAAAGCCAGCGTATGCGTCTCATCGGCTCGGTAGTTGGCGGCCTGTGTGCGGCTGAGCGGCTGTCCCCAGATATCAAAGAAATCTCCCAGCGTATAGGTGCGGTTTGTTGGGGAGTCGATGTGAATAACGTTATCGGTCTCAAACACATGGAGAGGATACAGGCAGGTCGTTTGGCCGTTTGAAGCAAGCGCCGTGACGCCCGGCTGAGATGGCGCAACGCTGCCGATCCCGGCGGGAATGCTTGCCTGTTGATCATTCACATAGACGCTCAGGTGAGCGCTGGCACGCTGCGCCGAGCCGAGGGTTCCCTGACAGGGCATGCCATCCACCGTCTGACCATGAGCGGGGTTGCCACGAGAAAGCTGAAGGTTTGAGAGCGCGTGCGTCGGTGTTGTCAGCGCGACCGGCAGCACAACCAGCACGGCCACGATCACACCGGCTACGCAAATGCTGATCTGTTTTTGGAAGGTGCTCAACCGCCCCTGTTGCGGGCTCGGTTGCAGATCTACCGCCGGTCCTTGTGGCTGACCCTCTTCATCCGTTGCCGGTGGCCTGTTCAGTACTTCAGCGTAATCATTGAGCGTGACCCGCAGGTAGAGTGCGCTGGTGATGAGCAGGACAGCCACAGCCGTAAAAAGCGTATCAATCGGGCCAAAAAGGAGGCCCGCGATCTGGATCGCCCTATCGTGGAGAGCCGTGATGAGCAGAGGGACAAGGACGAGCGAGAGCAGGGTAACAATGGTAAGCATTTGCACCAGCACAGAGTTCACCCGTCCCATCATCGCGCGCGGTGTGGCTTTAAAAAAAATGGGGCCGAACGCGACCGAAGACATCGACTGTGAGATGCCAAGCAAAAATACTACGACAAACGCGGAGGCCAGACTCGTGAGCCGGGCAAAGATGAAAAATAGGATGCCATTGATCAGCACAGAGAGCCAGTAGGCTCGCACCGCGCCAATGCGTGGCCGTACCCAGGGGATGACAAATGCCGCGCCCACGATTGCGCCGATGCCGATGACCACATCCAGATAGGCGTAAGCTTGCGGAGCAGCATGCAGATTGTTGGTGGCAAAGTAGAGATCGAAAACCTCGATTCCCGCCCCGGCAGTAACCAGCATCATCGCAACAATGATGGCTATCAGCAGTTTATTGCCAAAAGTAAAGCGCATCCCCTCCAGGAATTCGTGCAAGAAGCCGCTTTTGGCGCTCTCCTGCTCTGACTCGCCCTCCTCTTTTGCCTGAGCAGCCTTTTCTTTACGAGGGAGACGTACCATGTAAAAAGAGAAGAAGGAAATGACAAAGGAGAGTACATTCAAAATAATGGCCCATTGTATACCTAAAGTAAAGAAAATAAATGCCCCTACAGGCGGACCCACTATGGTGGCAGTGATATTCAATACCTGACCGCGTCCGAAGGCGCGAGGGAGATCTGGCTCATCCACGATATCATAAAGCAGGACCGCCAGCGCATTGTTCACAAAAGGATCGCAGGCGTTATTAAGGATGATAGCAATATAAACGCAGATAAGTTGAAACAGGTTAGCGGCCTCGCTGCCAATCGGGAAAGGTAGCGGCACGATGCCGGTCGCCAGGAGGAGTACTGTAAAGAGAATGGCGCGCGCGCCATCCATACACAGTTGCGTACGACGGGCATCCCAACGATCTACATACACCCCTGCAAATATATTGGATACGAAGATAACGCCCGTCGGCAGCAAAGCGAGGCCGCCGATGGCAAATGCGGCCCAGGGAGCGTTACGGGCGAGCGTGGTTGCAACCCAGAGCAGCAATGCTATGCCAAAGATGACATTGCCGAGCTGAGAAAAAGTCAGACCGATCCAATTGTAGGCATAGTTGCGATTGATCAGGAGGCGTTCCAGGGGAGTGCGGGGTTTTTTCTCTTCCTGGGAAGGTGAAATTGTTGTATCCATAGCTCTACCCTTATACTGGATGAAATAACGCAGTTAGTATAACGGACAGTTTTTAGCCTGTCAAGGCGATTAGCAATTGAAAAGAAGGCTACAATATTTTTAAGTAGCTACTACATTTCAAGTGGAAAGCACATTTGCATAGTGAATCCAGATGTTGGGTTCCTCGTAGCGCCCCAGGCTCTGTGTGCAATCAACGACGATGGGGCTGAGCGCGCCCGGCACGGGATAGGTGCCACTTTCAGGAAAACTCATGCCGGTCCATTCTTCCCATCGCTCCACCGTCTCCGTAATGACCATAGAGAGCGGAGCAATACCAATGATTTTTGCACCCAGGCGGTAGTGAATACGCAGCCAGGGATCGAACGGCGCGCCATCTTCCCGCTTCCATTGCATATATTCTTCCATCGATATAAGGGGGTAGTTGCTCTTGAGCGATGGCCGCAGAGGAATCACGAGGTCATTCAGCCTATGCTCCACAGCGACCTCTTTCATTGCCCGCGCCATAGATTCGCTTAACCCCTTCCCTTGAAGGCCGGGCGCGATGACAATCGAGAGGCCGCAAAGTGCGGTGGGGGTTCGGCCCTGTTCATGATCATGAAAGCCCTGTTCCAGCACAGCGTCCCAGCCGTCTGGCAAACCTTGCGCGGTCCCATCCCAGACGAAAGGTATGGTATGGCCTGCTGCAAGCGCGGTGCCTTGCTCATCGCAGAGGATGTATTGGAAATCGGCGAAAGTAGAAAAAAGGGAGCCCCAGTAACGGATAGCAACGGGATCATTGAGCACGAATTCTGGCCAGCTCTCGCTATGTAACCGTGGTAGCTCTGCTTCCAGTTCTGGTCGCTGTGACAATGTTACGCAAATATATGACATTTTCCTTTTCCTCATTTGTGGGATTGTTTCCTTCAGAGTATAACATTTTTTCTCCATTTATCCCATATACTTTGCCTGCTTGTTATCTTGGCTATACCTCGATAATTCGAAAAGATCAGCTCTGGAATCCAAAATAATTAATATCTTGTACTTTTCTCTAAGGGCTGGTATACTTTTTCAAAGGGCAAAAGATGGAGGGTCTCTAAAAGGCTATGCCAGGTTTATCGCGCAATACTCTCTGGGTGAAATGCTCAAAACCCAATCCCCAGGCACGCTTCCGCTTATTTTGTTTTCCCTACGCTGGTGGCGGAGCATCATTGTTTAGGAGTTGGGCAAATCGATTGCCCAGCGAGGTAGAGGTATGTGCAGTGCAGCTCCCCGGACGAGAGGATCGCCTGTCGGAGCCTGCATTTACAAGTATGTCGCCTCTGGTTGAGGCGCTAGCTCATGCGCTTACCCCCTACCTGCAAGATAAACCTTATGCTTTCTTTGGTCATAGTATGGGCGCTTTTGTGAGTTTCGAATTAGCTCGTTACCTGCGTAAGCAACATCAGGTCCATACGGGCCTGTTACAATTATTTGTCTCGGCTCAACGCGCTCCCCAATTACCTGACCCGGAACCCCCCGTTCACGCTTTGCCTGATAACGAATTCATTGAAGAATTGCGCACCCTCAATGGCACACCCACTGAGATCCTGCAAAACGTCGAAGTGCTCGAAATTACTTTGCCTTTGCTGCGAGCAGATTTTGCCATCTGCGAAACATACCGCTATATCCCTGAAGAACCACTACTCTGCCCCATTTTCGCCTGCGGTGGCATTGACGACAAGGAGATTGACGATGAGAAAATCTCGGCCTGGCGAGAACAGACACAGAGCTCCTTCACGCGATGTATGTTTCCTGGTGATCATTTTTTCCTCCACAGCAGTCAGGCAGAGCTTTTGCAGGCGCTCTCCCACCAGTTCCTATTGCTTTTGAGGTATGCACCACAACGTTATAGCTAAGTACATAAGCTTTTGTCTTGTCACAGTGACGACTATTTTTCAGAGATAGCAAAGGATTAAATATGGTATTTCCTTTCTCTGATGATACTGTCAATGGGTTTGGCAATGGAGCCTACCTGTTTCCAGCCTCTTTTGTTCAGGAAAAGTGGAGAGGGCTGGACCAGTTCCAGCCAGGGTACCTTACTCACACCATTGCATCAACCTTATATCTGCGGGGAAGATTAAATATGGCTGCGTTGCGGCAGAGTAATGCCGCACTGGTCCTTCGTCATGAGACCTTGCGCACCCACTTTGTGGAGGCGCATGGGCAGCTACAGCAATGTGTCGTTCCCAACCTCAATGTTGCGCTGCCATTGATAGATTTGAGTGCGTTAAAAAAAGACGAGCGAACCGCGCTTATCCGGCAAATAGCGCAGGATGAGGCGTGGCTGCCCTTCGATCTGGCGCGTGGCCCGCTCATGCGCACAACCCTGTTGTGGTTGGATGATGAAGAATACCTGTTGTTGCTTACCCTCCACCGCAGCATTGCTGATGCTTGGTCGGTGAATATATGGTCTCATGAACTCGCTGTGCTCTACGCTGCCTTCGAGGCAGGAAAACCCTCTCCGTTGCCCGAACTTCCCATTCAATATGCAGATTACGCCGCCTGGCAGCGAGAATGGTTGCAAGAAGAACGGCTGGAGCAAGAACTGGCCTACTGGAGAAAACGCCTCTCCGGTGTGCCCACTGTTTTGAACTTGCCCGTCGATCATCCGCGTTCCAACGCTCAGACCTATCGGAGCGCATACTATCATTTCACCCTCCCCTCTCCATTGGTAATGGCGCTTGACGCTCTTGCCCAGAAGATGGCGGTGACGCGCTTTATGCTCCTGCTGGCGGTTTTTCAGCTCCTGCTTTCGCGTCTGACGGGGCAGGATGATATTCTTGTTGGTACTGCTAGCGCCGGACGGACACAGATAGAGCTAGAAGGACTCATTGGCTGCTTTGCTAATACGCTGCTGTTGCGCTGCAATGTGGCAACAAATGCCACGTTCGGTGAGTTGCTAAAACAGGTGCAAGAGATCGCGTTAGAAGCGTATGAGCATCAGGAGCTCCCGTTTGACCTGCTTGTAAATACATTATCGACTGAGCATTGCTCGCCTGTTGTCCAGGCATTTTTTGCTTTGCAAGATAGACTGCCGGATGTGTTTTCAACCGGAAACGCTCCCTTGCAGTTCGTACATACGGACATGGACACAAATACGATGCCGTTTGACCTGATGTTATCCTTCGCAGAGGAAACAGGAGAGGCGCCCGGCTTGAGCGGCACAATAACGTATCACCCGGATTTATTTGAACAGGCTACCATTGCTCATTGGGTGCATCAACTGCAAATACTGCTGGATTGCGTCACCATTGACCCTCAGCTTCCCCTCTCGGTCCTCCTATCATCTGGCGAGGCCGAGCTTCAGCGATTACTAGACAGTTGGCGGATATTAACGCAGGTTTGGGCCCAGGTGCTGAAAATCCCGTCGCCGGATATCTATACAAATTTCTTCGAGGCGGGAGGCGATTCCATTCTTAGCTTGCTCGTGGTCACGAAGGCGCGAGAAGCTGGACTTGTGCTTACCCCTAAACAGATTTTCCAGCATCCGACGATAGCTGAACTGGCAAAAGTGGCCGGTACGGCTCTATCGGGGGTGGCCGGGCAGCAGGCAGAAGAGGGGCTGGTACCACTGATCCCTATTCAACAGTGGTTTTTTGACCAGAATCTGCTCGATCCGCACCACTGGAATCAGGCCGTTCTGCTGTATATCACCGATCCACTGATTAGTCCACAGTTACTGGAGCAAGCCTGCCAATGCCTGATAACGCATCACAGCGCCCTCGCTCTACGCTTTAAGCGCGGCGTGCAGGGGTGGGAGCAGTATAGCATGCATGCGGAAACTTCTGCGACTGATATTGTTCGCTTTGTCGATCTGAGCAGCGTGCCGCTAGCCGAACAAGAAAGCACTTTTGTAGAGGAGGCGACGCGAGCGCAGGCGAGCCTTAATCTGATCGCCGGGCCTCTAATACGCTGCATCCATTTTGCAATGGGAGACGGCCCTGGCCGACTCCTGATGGTGATCCATCACCTGGTTGTAGATGGGGTCTCCTGGCGCATCCTTTTAGAAGATTTGCAAACGGTGTGCCAGCAGCTTTTACGGTATGAACCCGCGCAACTCCCTTACAGGACGACCTCTTTTAAAGCCTGGGCTGAACGCCTCCAGGCTTATGCCAGCTCTCAGGAGATGCACCAGCAGGTCATGTACTGGCTGGCAAATGATCGGCGCGATGTCCCCTTGTTGCCCGTGGATTTTGTTGTAGATCGCTCGGTGAATATCGAGGCTGTGGCTAGTAGCGTAACGGTGGAACTGAGCGTGGCTGAGACGAATGCGCTGCTACACGAAGCTGCGAAAGCGTATCATACACAGATTCAGGACCTATTGCTCACTGCGCTGGTGCTGGCATGTGTACCGTGGACAGGCAATCGCTGCTTATTGGTAGACGTGGAGGGGCATGGCAGAGAGACCATAGCCGCGGACGTAGATCTCTCGCGTACTGTCGGCTGGTTCACGACTATTTTTCCTATGTTGCTTGATCTACGGACCGTACCGAGTGATAGAGAGCCGGGGAACGCGATCAAAGCGATTAAGGAGCAAATACGGGGAATTCCACAAAATGGGATCGGGTATGGAGTGCTGCGTTACCTCAGCAACGATGCAGATCTCCAGGCAAGGTTGCAAAGCATGCCACAAGCAGAAATGAGTTTCAATTACCTGGGACAATTTGCTCCCCTCACTGAAGATCAGGTAGGTTCGCTCTTCCGTCTGGCAAATGAAAGCTGTGGACCGGCCTATAGTTTACGCGGTCGCCGTAGATATATGCTGGATGTGAGCGGGATAATAGTGCAGGGCCGCTTCCATGTGGAGTGGAGGTATTGTACTCAACTCCATCGACGGGAAACGGTTGAGATGCTGGCCCGGCGTTATATAGAGACGTTGCGGGCGCTCATTGAACATTGCAGAACATCTGCTGGCGGCGAATATACTCCTTCCGACTTTTCAGGTTCAAACCTTAATCAGGCAAAACTAGATAAAATTATGGCGAAAATTCGCACGAACAAACGGGCATAGCTGCTCAGCCAGGTCAAGAAGACAAGAGGAAGACGACGGATGGATATGACTAAAACAAATTATCCTCGCGAAAGCAGCCTGGCCGAGCTTTTTGAGCAGCAAGTACAACATCGCCCTGAAGCCATTGCCCTGGTTTGTGATGAGCGCCACCTGAGCTATGCTGAACTTAATCACCAGGCGAATAGGCTCGCTTATCACCTGCAGAGACGGGGGGTAGGACCGGAAATTGTCGTCGGGCTGTGTCTGCAACGTTCCATCGCGATGATCGTTGGCTTGCTGGCGATTCTCAAAGCCGGGGGGGCTTACCTGCCCCTGGACCCCTCCTCTCCAACTGACCGGCTCGCCTTCATGCTCGCTGATGTCGGGGCGCACCTGCTCTTGACCCAGGCGTCCATGCAGGAGCGCTTTGCTGATCTGTCAGTCGAGGTCATATGTTTGGAGCAGTGGTCATATGACATTGTCCGGGCTTCCGATGAAGAGAATCCTGCGAGCCTGGTCGGAGCTGAGCATCTGGCCTATGTCATCTATACCTCCGGCTCAACGGGCCAGCCCAAAGGCGTCGGCGTCACGCACCGCAACGTCATTCGGCTGGTCATCCATACCAATTATGCCCGGCTAGAGGCTGAGGAAGTCTTCTTGCAACTGGCCCCCCTCTCCTTTGATGCCTCTACCTTTGAGATCTGGGCCTGTCTGCTCAATGGCGCTCGCCTCGTGCTCTTCCCCCCTGTAGCTGTCAGCCTGCATGAACTGGCGCAGCAGCTTGAATGCTGTCAGATCACGACGTTGTGGCTCACTGCTGGCCTGTTCCATCAAATGGTGGAGCAGCACCTGCCCAGCCTGTTGCAATTGCGCCAATTGCTGGCAGGAGGCGAGGCGCTCTCGATCAGCCATGTGCGCCAGGTGCTGGCCCAGGAGCGCGGCCCCGTGCTCATTAATGGCTACGGACCCACCGAAGGCACCACCTTTAGCTGCTGCTATCCCATGCATGTTGGACATGACCGGTTGCAAGGCAGCAGCGTGCCTATTGGTTGGCCTATTGCCAATACGCAGGTGTATGTGCTGGATGCAACAGGAGAGCCGGTGCTGCCAGGAGCCGTTGGAGAACTCTACATTGGAGGAGACGGCCTGGCGCGCGGCTACCTGCATCGGCCCGAGCTGACCGCCGAGCGGTTCGTCCCTCACCCCTTCGCTGGCACTTTCTACGATCAATCGGAGAGCTACGGCGCATCCGAGGCGCCTGAGCCGGGAGCGCGGCTGTATCGGACGGGGGACCTGGTGCGCACTTTGCCCGATGGACGCATCGAGTTTGTGGGTCGGGCGGACCGGCAGATCAAGCTGCGCGGCTTTCGCATCGAACTGGGAGAGATCGAGGCGGTCCTTTGTCAACATCCGGCGGTCCAGCAGGCCCTGGTGCTGCTGCGAGAGGACCGGCCCGGCGACAAACGGCTGGTGGCTTATCTGCTGCCGATGGTAGGTGCGTCTGCCGGCGAGGCTGCCGTGCGTCAGCACTTGCAGCAGCGACTGCCGGACTATATGCAGCCATCTGCCCTCGTCTGGCTGGATGCCTTTCCCCTGACGCCCAACGGCAAGATCGATCAGCACGCGTTGCCTGTTCCCGAGCGAGAGGCGGCGCAGTCAGAAGGGGAGCAGGTGCCCCGCAGCCCGTTGCAAGAGCTACTGGTCACGATCTGGAGCCAGGTCCTGGGTCACGGGCAGGTGGGAGTCGCGCAGAACTTTTTCGAGCT
>Ga0070741_10015427_pt1 | contig 12946 bp, 12 predicted proteins | sample Coa_R1_4_FD_66440 | JGI IMG/M metagenome (GOLD analysis project Ga0070741, IMG submission 66440) | Surface soil microbial communities from Centralia Pennsylvania, which are recovering from an underground coalmine fire - Coalmine... | ecosystem: Environmental > Terrestrial > Soil > Unclassified ...
ACGCTGCTTGACTCGATCGACATGGTCAAGCGCGGCGGACTCGTCACTCCGATCGCGACGTTGATCGCCGATGAGCAGATGCCTGATGCCGAACGCGCTGCCGAGCGGGGCGTTTCGATAGTGCCGACCATGTCCAACTACGCCAATCAAGGGCGTCAACTCACAGCGCTTGTCGAAGCCCTGGCCAAAGGAAGGATTCGCGCGCCGCAAATCGACAGCCTGCCACTAGATCAAGCACCAGAAGCGCATCGCCGCCTCGAGAGCGGCCACGTGCGCGGCAAGATCGTCCTCGAGGTGGACTCGACCCTCTAACCCAGGTCAGATCATTTTGCGCAGGGGTTCGGCCGGGTCGAGACCTAACGAAGTGACCGCGGACGCGTGATAGACGGTGCCGGGCACGTGAATGGCGTGGTTGAGCCCGGCGTGCGCGTCGCGCCAAAACCGTTGCAGCGGTTTGTCCATGCGTAGCGCGTTGCCGCCGGAGCGCGCGAAGATCTGGTCGACGGCCATCACTGCGCGCCACGCCGCGCGTACCTGGGTGCGCCGACCCGTCGCGCGCTGCTCGAACGACACCTGCTTCCCGGCGTCGACGATGTCGAACATCGCGTCGGTGGTGGCCAGCAGCTCCTGGCGGGCGGCGTTGATGTCGGCGGCGGCCTCACCGACGGCGTACAGCACGTAGGGGTCGTCTTTGACCGCCGTGCCCTGCGCGCCGACCCGGTCCCGCTGATAGTTCAGATGCGCGCTGAGCGCACCCTCCGCGATACCGATCACCGCCGCAGTGATGCCGAGCGGAAACATGTGCGACCACGGCAGGTTGTACAGGGTTTGGGCCACCCCGGACTGCTTCTGCGCGGTGCCGTCGATGACCTGGTCACCGTTCATCACCCGATGGTCGGGCACGAAGGCGTCGCGCACGATGATGTCCTTGGAGCCAGTTCCTTTCAGCCCCACCACATTCCACGAGTCTTCGACGATCTGGTAGTCGGCGCGCGGCAAGATCATGTGCAACATCGTCGGCGGGGCAGCCACATTGCCGTCGGCGTCGGCGAGCATCGCACCCAAAAAGATCCAGTCGCAATGGTCGGTGCCCGAACTGAACTGCCAACGGCCGTTGGACCGGTAGCCGCCCTCGACCGGCACCGCGACCCCTGTCGGCGCGTAGGGCGATGCCATCCATGTGTTGTCGTCGGCGCCCCACACTTCCTCTTGCACGCGCGGGTCGGCGAACGCCAACTGCCACGGATGCACCCCGACCACACCACAGACCCATCCCGCCGCGCCGTCCAGGGCCGCCACCGCCATCACCGTCTCGGCGAACTGGCGGGGATGGGCCTCGAACCCGCCAAAACGCTTGGGCTGCAACAACTTGATCGGCCCAGCGGCCTTGAGTTTCTTAGCAGTCTCGTCCGGCAGCCGACCGATCCGCTCGGCTTCCTCAGCCTGGTCGCGCAGCTCGTCTGCGATCCGCATGACATTGTCCAGAACTTGATGCCTCATCGTCGTTCCTTGTCTCTCGATCGAACGGCTGATCGCCGTGGCTTACCCAAGCCGGCGGCCGCCTCGAGTTCCCGCAAAGCGGGCTCGATGGCGTCTGCCATTTGGTCGATGTCGTTTGCGATCTCGGAGGTGGTGACGAACCCGAAATCGATCGATCCGCGATAGCTGAAGCACGTGATGTTGAGTCCCACGTCCAGGACCAACGGACCGAGAGGCAACATCCGTTCGAGGACTGCCCCGTTGAGATAGAGCGGGGTGTCGGGTCCGGGAACATTGGAGACGATGACGTTCATCGGGGCCATCCGTTCGCCGAGCCTGCTTGCGGTGTAGGCCCGTGCCGCCAACGAAACTAGCCCGGGCGGCGTCGTCTCGGTCAACCCCATGATTTGGTGGGCGGTCAACGCCTTCGCCATTTCCTTGGCGCCCTGCGTGTTGGCGTAGATGACCTTGATCCGCTCGGCCGGGTCGGTGATGTCGCTGGCGAGCGCCACCGACATCGCGGTGACCTGGTTGCCCATGTCACTGCTGTCCGAGCGGGTGGACACCGGAACCTGCGAGATCAGTGACTTCTCGGTCAGCTCACCGCGGTCCTGTAGATACTTGCGCATCGCGCCGGACACCAAGGCCAGCACGACGTCGTTGACCTTCACGCCGTAGGCCCGTTTGACCGCCTTCACGCGGTCGAGCGGCACACTTGCTCCACAGACCCGCCGGTTCGGCGAGATCGGCACGTTGAAACGCGTCTTGGGCGCGTCCGTGTATCCCGGCGCCTTGTACGCGATCCCCCGCACAGCAAGTTGTTGGCGCACAGTCTGTTCGAGCATCCGCACGATGCGGTACGGCGTCTTGGCCCCGTTGACCAACCCGCCCAACAGCCGCAGCTCCAACCGTGGAATACCGACGCCGACGAGCGAGCGATCGACGTCCGTGGACGGTGGCCTGGGCTCGGGCGTGGAGTCCAGCAGAATCTCACCGAGCCCGGCGCCGGACACCCCGTCGATGACGGCGTGATGCATCTTCGTCACCAGGGCCACCCGGCCGTTCTCGAGGCCCTCGATGAACCACAGCTCCCACAGAGGTCGGGACCGGTCCAGCTTGTACGACATCAGCCGACCCGCCAGTTCGTCGAATTCGCGGCGCCCACCCGGCGGCGGGACCGCGATGCGTCGGACGTGGAAATCGATGTCAAGAGTGTCGTCCTCTACGAACCACGGCCGGTCCAATCCGAGTGGGGCGCCCTGAATCCGCCACCGCAGCTGCGGCATCTCGGGCAAGCGGGCCGCGACAAGATCTCTGACCGACTCGAAGCTGAAATCCGCGGCGTCGGAGGGGTCGTAGATTGCCACGCCCCCGATATGCATATGCCAACTGGGTGATTCGGCATACCAGAACGCCGCATCCGCACTCGATAGCCGATTCATGATCAGTGATGCTAGGGCTGCCGGGAGGCCGCTGGTGGGTGTCGTCCCGCTGGGCGGGAGTCCTCCTATCGAGCGAAGCGGCGCTGTGCGAAATTGGTCAGATGACGTCGAATTCGGGTCAACTCGCGGACAAGGTCGTCATCGTCACCGGCGGCGCACGAGGACTCGGCGCCGCATTCGGCATGCGCATCGTCGACAGGGGCGGCAGGGCGGTGATCGCCGACCTGCTCGACGACGACGGCAAGCAGCTTGCCGGCCAACTCGGTGAATCCGCTCGCTACGTGCATTTGGACGTCAGCGATCCCGCGCAATGGAGGCAGGCGGTGGACTTCACCATCTCCGAGTTCGGTCGCATCGACGGGCTGGTCAACAATGCCGGCGTGTCGACCGGACAGTTCGTCGAGCATGAACCCGTCGACCACTTCCGGGCGGTCCTCGAGGTGAACCTCGTCGGCGTGTTCAACGGCATCCAAGCCGTGATCGCGCCGATGCGCGCGGAGGGCGGCGGCTCGATTGTCAACATCTCTTCCGCCGCAGGGCTTTTCGGCCTCGCGCTCACGGCCGGGTACGGCGCCTCGAAATGGGGCGTGCGCGGGCTGACCAAAGTCGCCGCGGTCGAGCTGGCCGGCGACCGCATCCGGGTCAACTCGGTGCATCCCGGCATGACCTTCACCCCGATGACGGAACAGGTCGGCATCCAAGTCGGCGACGGCAACTACCCGAATACACCTATGGGCCGGGTGGGCCTTCCCGAAGAAATCGCGGGTGCCGTGAGCTATCTGCTGTCTGATGATGCGGCCTACACCACGGGCGCGGAGATCGCAGTCGACGGGGGCTGGACCGCTGGACCCACCGTGAAACACGTTATGGGCCAATGAATTCGACCTGATAAGGACGGACGATGAATAGACTCGACGGCCACCGGATCCTCGTCACCGGTGCAGCATCTGGAATCGGGCAGGCCACCGCGTTGCGCCTGCTGGCCGAGGGCGCCGCGGTGGTGGGCGCCGACATCTCCGAGGAAGGTTTGGAGAAGACCCGCGCGCAGGCCGCAGAAGCGGGCTCGGACGCGCGGCTGAGCACGTTGACCATGAACGTCGGCGACGAGGCATCGGTAGCCGACGGTGTCCGGTCCGCGGTCGACACCCTCGGCGGCCTGGATTCCCTGGTCAACGCCGCGGGCATACTGCGTGCAGCGCACACGCACGAGATGAGTCTCGCGGCGTGGAACCAGATCATCGGCGTCAACCTCACCGGAACGTTTCTGGTTGTGCGCGAAGCACTTCCGGCGTTGCTGGCCAACCCCAGCAGCACGGTGGTGAACTTCAGCTCGACGTCGGCCGCATTCGCGCACCCTTACATGGCCGCCTACGCCGCCAGCAAGGGCGGCATCCAGTCGTTCACTCACGCCATCGCGCTCGAGTACGGCAAGCGCGGACTGCGTGCGGTCTGCGTCGCGCCGGGCAGCATCAAGTCCGGAATCACCGATGCCACAGGCGGATACCTTCCAGCAGATACCGACTGGTCGCTGTTGGCCAAACTGTCTCCGATCCTGCCCGCGACGAGCTCCTTGGAGAGTGGTGCTCCGATGGCCGATCCCGCGGTCGTCGCCGGTGTGGTCGCCATGCTGGTGTCCGACGACGGTGCGTTCATCACTGGTACTGAGATCCGCATCGACGGGGGGACGCACACATGACCCTGGAGCTTTGTTTTCCCGGCACGCTGCGCGAGCTGGCTACTGACGCCGGCGTCCTGCGCTACCACGAAGCCGGCGACGGGCCGCCGCTGCTCATGCTGCACGGGTCGGGACCTGGTGTGACCGGCTGGCACAACTTCCGTGGTGTCCTAAGCGAATTCGCTGAGTTCTTCCGCTGCTTGATCCTGGAATTCCCCGGGTTCGGCATCAGCGACGATTTCGGCGGTCACCCGATGGTCACCGCGCAGGACGCGGTTGCGCGGTTCGTCGAAGGCCTTCATCTGGACAGCGTTGACATCGTCGGCAACTCGATGGGTGGCGGCGTCGCGATCAACTATGCGATCGCCCGGCCCGACAAGGTCCGGCGGCTGGTCACCATAGGCGGCATCGGCCGAAACGTCTTCAGCCCCGGCCCTTCTGAGGGCATCAGGCTGCTGCAGGAGTTCACCGAGGACCCGACCCGTGAGCGGCTGGCCCAGTGGCTGTACTCGATGGTCTACGACCCGGCCCTGGTGACCGACGAGCTGATCGACGAACGCTGGTCGCAGGCAACGGATCCCGAGACCCTCGCAAATGCCCGCCGGATGTACGGGAAAGCCGCACTCGCACAGATGGTTCAGGCCACGGCGGCCTCAGAAGGACTGCAACCGTGGGCGATGATGCATCGCATCAAGGCGCCCACACTGATCACGTGGGGCCGTGACGACAGGGTGAGCCCGCTGGACATGGCACTGATCCCGATGCGCACGATCCCCAATGCCGAACTGCACGTGTTCCCGAATTGCGGTCACTGGGCGATGATCGAGCAGCGCGAGGCGTTCGTCAGCGCGGTGCTGGCCTTCCTGCTCTGCAAAGACGTCGCCTGAGATGTATGTGGCAATGGCCTTGGCTGTCACCGAAATTCACGTTTTGCAGATGTCTACTCGCATTTCTTCTGCATAACGTAAATCTCGGCGCACGGGTTAGGCCTCGAGTTTGTAGCCGAGGCCGCGGACCGTGACCAGGTGCACCGGGTTGCCCGGGTCGGCCTCGATCTTGGAGCGTAGGCGTTTGACATGCACGTCCAGAGTCTTGGTGTCGCCGACGTAGTCGGCGCCCCAGACGCGGTCTATCAGCTGGCCGCGGGTGAGCACTCGGCCGCTGTTGCGCATCAGGTACTCGAGAAGATCAAACTCCTTGAGCGGCAACGTGATCGGCTGACCATTGACCGACACGACGTGACGTTCGACGTCCATGCGCACCGGACCCGACTCGAGCACGCCGTCGGGGCCACCGAGGTCGTCGGTGTCGGCGCCGCGGCGCAGCACCGCGCGAATGCGGGCGATCAACTCGCGCGCGGAGTACGGCTTGGTGACGTAGTCGTCGGCGCCGAGTTCCAGCCCGACGACCTTGTCGATCTCGCTGTCGCGGGCCGTCACCATGATCACCGGCACACTGGATTTCGCCCGAAGCTGCTTGCACACGTCGGTGCCGCTCATCCCCGGCAGCATCAGGTCCAGCAGCACGATGTCGGCACCGGCCCGGTCGAATTCGGCGAGCGCGGCGGGCCCGTCGGAGACCACCGTCGCCTCAAATCCCTCCTTGCGCAGCAGGAATGCCAGCGGATCGGCCAGCGACTCCTCGTCCTCAACAATCAGCACACTGGTCACGGTCCTACTTCCTCTCCTACTTCATACGCCGGGATCGACAGCGTGAAGGTCGATCCCGTTCCCGGCTGACTCCACAGCCTGATGGTCCCGTTGTGATTCGCGGCGATGTGCTTGACGATCGCCAGCCCCAGTCCGGTGCCGCCGGTCGCCCGTGACCGCGCCTTGTCGACCCGGAAGAACCGTTCGAACACCCGCTCCTGGTGTTCGCGCGCGATGCCGATACCCCGGTCTGTGACGGCGATTTCGACGTCACCGCCCCTGCGGCGGCGACTGATCGACACCGGGGAGCCGGACGGCGAGTAGGCGATCGCGTTGCTGACGAGATTGGCCAGCGCCGTCACCAGCAGCCCCTGGTCGCCGAGCACCTTGAAGCCGCTGGGGGCATCGGCGGTGATCGCGATGTCGGCGTTGTCCGCGGCCACCTTCGAGCGCGAAAGTGCCTCGGCGACAACGGTATCCACGTCAACCGCTTCAAGTTCGGGCAGCCGCTCGGCGCCCTGTAGCCGGGACAATTCGATCAGCTCATTGACCATGTTCGCCAACCGCTGAGATTCCAGATGCATCTTTTCGCCGAAACGCGTGACGGTTTCGGGATCCTCGGCCGACTCCAGCAGCGCCTCAGCCAACAAGGCCATCGCTCCGACCGGCGTCTTGAGCTCGTGGCTGACGTTGGCGACGAAGTCGCGGCGCGTTGCCTCCATCCGCGCGACCTCGGAGTCGTCGAAGACGTAGATCACCGCAAACCGGCGGTCTTCCTCGGTGAGAAGCCGAACCCGGCCGCGCACGGACAACCCGGAACGCCCCGACACCGACGGGCCGGGCGACAGGTCGAATTCGACGTCCTCGCCGCCGGCCAGCGTTCGCCGCGCGGCGTTCCACGCCCGTTCGTCGAGAAGCCGGTCACGCACCAGTCCGAGGACCTGCGCCCGCGGGTTCATGAAGACGACGTCGCGGTGGTTGTCCACGACCGCGATGCCGCTGGGAGCAAGCGCGATGATGCCCTGCAACATCTGCGACACGGTCAGCCCGGCCTGCTCGACGGAGACCCGGCGGTTGCGTGCGGCGATCCGCGGCACCACGCCGACGCCGATCGCGATTCCGATCGCCAGCGCCAGCAGCGCCGATGCCGCGGCCAGGATGGCCGCAGACGCCACAGTCACGGGCAAATCGTACGCATTTGGTGAACGTCACCCCAGCAGCGTGCGGCCATTTCGGGACAGATCACAGCCGCTGGCGAATGTGTTCGGCTGGTGTTTACCCAGTGTTCGCCGCAGGCGCCGCTGGGTGTGGCGCGGCGGAAATGCGCACGTAATCGGCTACTTGGCGCCCTGGCTTGCCACTGCGGCCGCACCCGCGGCCGCCGCCTCCGGGTCGAGGTACGCGCCGCCGGGGTGCAGCGGGCGCAGATTCTCGTCGAGGTCGTAGCGCAGCGGGATGCCGGTCGGGATGTTGAGCCCGACGACGTCGTCGTCGGACATGTCGTCGAGGTATTTCACCAGCGCGCGCAGCGAATTCCCGTGCGCGACGATCAGCACGGTCTTGCCCAGCCGCAGGTCCGGCACGATCACGTCGGTGTAGTAGGGCAGGAACCGCGCGACCACGTCGGCCAGGCATTCGGTCAGCGGGCCGCCGTTGATGTTCGCGTAGCGCGGGTCGGCGTCCTGGCTGAACTTGCTGCCGCGTTCGATCGGCGGCGGAGGCGTGTCGTAGCTGCGCCGCCACGCCATGAACTGCTCGTCGCCGTAGCGCGCCTTGGTCTCGGCCTTGTCGAGGCCCTGCAGCGCGCCGTAGTGACGCTCGTTCAGCCGCCAGCTGCGTTTGACCGGAATCCACAGCCGGTCCGCGGTATCCAGCGCCAAGTTCGCGGTGGTGATCGCTCGTCGCAGCAGCGACGTGTAGAGGACGTCGGGCAGAAGGTCATGGTCGAGCATCAGCTCGCCGCCGCGGACAGCCTCAGCCCGGCCCTTCTCCGTCAGGTCGACGTCCACCCAACCGGTGAACAGGTTCAGCGCGTTCCATTCGCTTTCGCCGTGGCGCAGCAGCACAAGCGTGCCGACATCTCCCATGCCGGAGAGTCTCTCACGCGTCTTCTTCATCTATCAGATGCGTGAACGCCTGCAGATTCTTCAGCGACTCACCGCGTGACACCCGCCATGCCCACTCCCGGCGGATCGAGGTCGCGAACCCCAACTCCAGAAGCGTGTTGAAATCCTCGTCGACGGCTTGCAGCACCTGCCCGAGCACCCGGTCGATCTCGTCAGCGGTCACCGATTCCAGTGCCATCCGGCCGACGAGGTAGATGTCGCCGACGTTGTCGAGCGTGTACGCGACGCCGTAGAGCCTGCGGTTGCGCTTGAGCAGGAACCCGTACACCTCTTCGTGGTTCTCGTCGGGCTGGCGGCAGACGAACGCCTCGACCCGCACCGAGTGCGCGCCGACACTCAGGATCGTGTTGGTCTTCAGCTTCCGCTCACCGGGCAGTTCGACGACGATCCCCGGCGGCCCGCCGTGTGCGCCCTCGTGGTGGCTGTACGCCAGCGACCGCTCGTCGAGCGCGTCCTCGATAATCTTCTCGACGGGCGTCACGCCCGCAGCCGCTTCCTGCTCCACGGCCGCCCGTTGCGCCGCGACGCGAGCGCGACAACCGGGCTGCGCTGACGTCCCTCGCGGTAGTCGACAATCGCCCGGCCGTAGGCACCCAGCAGCGCGTCGACGGTGCGATCCCACGAGAACGTCGCCGCGTGTGCGATTGCCGCTCGCGTCATCTCCGATCCCCCGCGCTCGAGCATCGCAGCGACCGTCTCGGCCCAGTCGTCGACGTCGTGGCTTGCCACCAGTGCGCCACTGACGCCGTCGCGCACCGCCACCGGCAATCCGCCCACCGCGGCGGCCACCACGGGCGTTCCGCACGCCTGCGCTTCGAGCGCGACAAGGCCGAACGACTCCGAATAGCTCGGCACGGCAACAAGATCCGCAGCCCGGTACACCGTCACCAACTCGGCGCGCGACTGCGGCGGCAGGAACGTCACCCGCGCGGTAATCCCGAGCTCGGCCGCCAACCGAACCAGCGTGTCGGGTGCTTGCAGCCCGGAGCCCGAGGGGCCGCCCGCGACCAGTACCCGCAGCCGCGGATAGCGGTCGACGAGCTTCGCGGCGGCGCGCAGCAGGATGTCGGGCGCCTTCAGCGGTTGGATCCGCCCGACGAACGCAACGACCTGTTCGTCGGCGCCCAATCTCAACGCAGCGCGCGCGGCCGTCCTGTCACCGGGCGTGAACACATCGAGGTCGACGCCCGGATGTACGACGTCGATGCGGGCCGGGTCGGCGTGGTGGTTCGAAATGAGTTGCCGCGCTTCGTCTTCGGTGTTGACGATCAGTCGGTCCGCCTCGTCGACCACCTGTTGTTCGCCGACCGCGCGCATCGGCGGCTCCGGGGCGTCACCGTCGGCGAGCGCGGCGTTCTTCACCGCGGCGAGCGTGTGCGCGGTGTGAACCAGCGGCACCGCCCAGCGGTCGCGCGCCAGCCAACCGACTTGCCCGGACAGCCAGTAGTGGGAGTGCACGATGTCGTAGTACCCAGGTTCGTGGGTGGCGCCCGCGCGCAGCACGCCGGCGGTGAACGCACACAGCTGCGTCGGCAGGTCGTGTTTGTCGAGGCCCTCGAACGGTCCGGCGACGACGTTGCGCACCAGGACGCCGGGCGCGACGCGCACGATCGGCGGATCGGCCGACGACGTCGCCCGGGTGAAGATCTCGACCTCGACGCCGCGCTCGGCCATCGTGAGCGCGGATTGCAGCACGTAGACGTTCATCCCGCCCGCATCGCCGGTGCCCGGCTGGGCCAGCGGTGAGGTGTGCACGGACATCACCGCGACGCGGCCGGGCAAAGCGCTCACATGGCATGTCTACCTGACCAAGGGCCGAATCTATTCCCGCGGCACGCTCCGCGGCGCGGGCTTCACGGCGCTCAGGCCGACGCCGCACGCCGGAACGCGCGCCGCATCGCGCCGACCGGATCGGCGTACAGCCCGCCGAGCGAGACGACGCCCGCGCCGGCCTCCTGGACTCGATTCCCGAACGCCGTGACCCGGATGTCGCGCAGCGGCAGCGTCGAAGTCTCGGCATACGCGGCCTCGACGTGCGCGACGCCCTCGGGGTATTCGGTGAACGCCTGCCCGCCGACCACGAGTTCGTCAGGGTTCAGCATGTCGCGCAGTAACGCGACCGCGGAGCCGAGCACCCGCGCCCGTTCGGCGAGCAGTTCGCGCGCCGGCTCGCTTCCGGTGCGGGCTGCCCTCAGCACGACCGGCATGGTCGGCTGGGCCGCGATTCCGAGCCGGCGCGCCGCACTGAGGACGGCTTCGTCGCTGACGGTGGACTCCAGCCGTCCCGAGCCGCCCAGCAGCTCCGAATACGCGGGCAGCGCCGCGATGCTGCCGGGGCCCGTCGCGGGGCTGTGCACGCGGCCGCCGATCACCAGCGCGTAGCCGACCGTCTCGCGGGCGTACACATACAGGCTCGTCGATGCCTGCGCCGAGAAGCGCCTCATACCGAGCAGCAGCTCGGCGCCTGCCATCGCGTCCACGTGCACGGCCACCGACGCCGGCAGTCCGAGCGTCTCGGCAAGCACCGGCCCGACGGGCGCGTTCGTCCAACCAAGCCGCGGATGGTCGACGGTGCCGGTCGCACTGTCGACGACGCCGCCGATCGCGACGCCCACCCACAGCGGGCGCCGCCGACGCCAGCGGCCCAGATACCGTCGTGCACTGCTGGCCAACGCTGCCAGTGCCGCGTCCTGGCCGGTCTGTGGCGTCGGCGTCTCGACCACGTCGAGCGTGCGACCGAACAGGTCGGTGGCCACGATGCTGGTGGTGCGGGCGCCGATGTGCAGTCCGAGGGTGAGGTATGGGTCGTGGTTGACCTCGACGGGCACGCGCGGCCGTCCGATCGCACCAGCCGCGGCGAGATCCGGACGCTCCCGCAGCAGCCCGGCGTCAAGCAGGGCCGTGACCTGACGGTTGACCGTTGCGATCGACAACGACGTGACTTGGGCGATCGTGTCGCGGGCAATCGGCCCGCGTGTGCGCGCGGCGCCGAACACTGAGGCCCCGGCCGCGTCGGGCAGCCCGAGCACAGGCGCGACGATGTGGTGGCGGGTCAGAAGAGTGGTGGATCGCATTGGGGGTGTCCTTCAGCAGTCGGTTGGCGGGACCCGGGCCGCGACCGACGCAAGGTCAGCCGCGGCGAATGCCGGGGCGACAACAGCTGCAGGTGAAGAACACGGTCAGAACTTAGCACGGCTCCACGACCGGCCCACGCCGCGCGGTTCGACACGCTTTAAGTTGGACAGTCATGACGAACAAAGGGCAACGCGTCGCCGTCGTCACCGGCGCCAGCTCCGGCATCGGCGAAGCGACCGCCAAAACCCTTGCAGCTCAAGGCTTTCACGTCGTCGCGGTGGCCAGGCGCGCTGACCGCATCCAGGCACTGGCCGACGAGATCGACGGAACCGCGATTGTGGCCGACGTCACCGACGACGGCGCGGTCGACGCGGTCGCTGCCCGGTTGGACCGGGTCGACGTGCTGGTCAACAACGCCGGCGGGGCCCGAGGCCTGGCGCCGGTCGCCGACAGCGATCTCGAGCACTGGCGCTGGATGTGGGAGACGAACGTGCTGGGCACGCTGCGGATGACTCGCGCGCTGCTGCCGAAACTCATCGCGTCCGGAGACGGGCTGATCGTCACGGTCACGTCCGTCGCGGCGATGGAGACCTACGACGGCGGCGCCGGCTACACCGCCGCCAAGCACGCTCAAGGGGCGTTGCATCGCACGCTGCGCGGCGAGCTGCTGGGAAAGCCGGTGCGGCTCACCGAGATTGCGCCTGGTGCGGTGGAGACGGAGTTCTCGCTGGTGCGCTTCGACGGCGACGAGGACCGCGCCAACGCTGTCTACAAGGGCATCACACCGCTGGTCGCAACCGACGTCGCCGAGGTGATCGGGTTCGTCGCGTCACGCCCGTCGCACGTCAACCTGGACTTGGTGGTGATCCGCCCGCGCGACCAAGCGACCGCGTCGCGGTTCAACCGCCGGGGCGAGTAGTCGTCGGGGTGCCCGACAGCGTCGGCGCGTCGGTGGGTGTCGCCGGCGCCGACGTGGGAATGCCCGGCTGCTGCGAAGGGGTCAGCGCGGACATGGCTTTCCAGGTGTCCCAGTCGACGGCCCAGTCCCAGATGTCGCCGTCGGCGTACGACAGCTGAATCGACGTACCGGTGACCTCGACGGGGTCGCCGTATATGGCGCTGTTGAAGTATTGCTGGGCGTCGCCGGTCGACAGGTTGATGCAGCCGTTGGTGACGTTCGTATTGCCTTGTGCGCCAGCGCTTGCCGGGTTGGCGTGGATGAACTCGCCGTTGTTGGAGATCCGCACGGCGTAACGCTCGTGCACGTCGCTGTAGCCGGCGGCCGGGTTGGACATGTAGAAGTCGGCGTACTTTTCGCTGACCACGTGGATGCCGCTGCGCGTGATGTTGCGCGGCTTGTCGGCTTCGCCGTAGCTGCACGGGAAGTCCATGATGACGCCGTCGTCGGTGGTCACCTGGATGCGGTGCGACTGCGCATCGGCCTTGACCACTTGGCGGCGGCCGATCGTGAAGGTCAGCGACAGGTCCTCGGCACCGAAC
>Ga0070741_10015428_pt1 | contig 12946 bp, 10 predicted proteins | sample Coa_R1_4_FD_66440 | JGI IMG/M metagenome (GOLD analysis project Ga0070741, IMG submission 66440) | Surface soil microbial communities from Centralia Pennsylvania, which are recovering from an underground coalmine fire - Coalmine... | ecosystem: Environmental > Terrestrial > Soil > Unclassified ...
GTTTGTTGGCACCGCCGGCTTGCGCAAAGGCATTCATTATTTGGCCATGGCTGCTACGCGACTGCGCGCAGGGGCGCGCCCTTGTGAAATCTATGTCGCCGGTGATGTTGATTTGGCCGCTTCAGCCCAGGCTATGTGCCGGGACTTGAGATTTCTTGGCCGAATTGCCCGCAATGCGGTGCAACAGGAATTCTTAAAAGCTGACTTGTTTGTGCTCCCGAGCCTTGCGGAAGGATCCGCCGAAGCGACCTACCAAGCCTTGGGAACCGGCTTGCCGGTCATCACAACAGCTGCTTCCGGCTCAGCTGTGCGCCATGGATGCGAAGGTTTCATTGTCCCGGAGCGGGATGCGCGTGCCCTGGCGGACGCGCTCGAGCGAGTCGTGAAGAACCGCCAATTCCGGACGCAGATGAGCAGGGCGGCCCGGGCACGAGCAAGAGAGTTCACTTTGGAACATTATGGCCAACGCCTTATTGCGGCGTTGCAAATCCTGGAATGACCTTCGCCATCATGATTCCCACCAGGAACCGGCGGGCGGACCTGGAAAGCACTTGCGCCAGCCTAATCAACCTGCGGCCGCTTCCCGACGAGGTTCTCATCTGTGTAGATGGCTGCCAGGATAATACGGTTGAAATGCTTCGGACCCGGTTCCCGCAGTTTGTTGTGCTGCAAAACCCCGTGACTAAAGGCTCGGTGCATTCGCGTGACCAACTCTTGCGGTTTGCGAAGTCGGATATTGTGGTGAGCCTTGACGACGACAGTTGCCCGATTGCCGCCGATTTCCTTCAGCAACTTGGCTGCCAATTTAGTCAACACCCCGAGGCGGCCGTAATCACGTTTCCTGAACAGCGCCTTGGAGGAATGTTCGCTGGACGTGATCGAACCGCGGCAAACTGCGGGCGTTACGTTTCGGCCTACGCGAATTGTGCCGCGGCCATGCGGCGCAAACCTTATTTGGCGGTCGGCGGCTTCTGCGGCTTTTTCGAGCATATGTACGAAGAGCCGGACTATGCGTTACAGAGTTACGCTGCCGGAGCGGCCGTCTGGTTCGAACCTTCTTTGGTCGTGGAGCACCGGGAATCTCCCAAGGCACGCGACTTGCCTCGCCGGCATCAGCTCAATGCCCGCAACGAATTGTGGAGCGTGTGGTTGCGGTGCCCGTGGCCATGGGTGCCTTTGGTTTCCGGATACCGAATCGCACGGCAATTCAGCTACGCCTTTTCGAAAGGGTTCAGTTGGGTATGGCGTGAACCGTTCTGGTGGTTTGCCGCATTCAAAGGAATTGGCAAGTGCTCCCAGCAACGTCAAGCGATTCCGTGGGCCACTTATTACAGGTGGATGCGACTCCCGCGCAAACCGATCTATTCAGTCGAACAGTTGCAAAGAGAGTTCCCAATGAGGCGTGGTTGGGCCGAGGTTGTTAACGCTCAGGCCGGCAGACAAACACCTGGGAATGCTTCCGGCGTTCCATTTGGGACTCACCCGAACTCGTCCATCCGATGAAATTCCACGCTTTGCTCCCCGTGCGGGATGAGGCTGACATCATTCAGCAATCGTTGGCTCATCTGGTGACTTGGGCCGACGCGGTGTATGTCTTTGATACTGGAAGCTGTGACCAAACCTGGGAGCTGGTCTGCCAGTTCGCCACCAAAGATTGCCGTGTGCTTCCCCTTCGCCGGGACCCGGTGTTTTTTTCCGACAAACGCGTGCGGGCCTGGCTTTTTCATCAGGCCCGCCGCTATATGCTCGAAGGCGATTGGTTTTTACGCGTGGACGCCGACGAGTTTCATCATGTGAATCCTCGCGATTTCGTACGGGCACATATGCGTCCCCATGAAACAGTGGCTTTCCACCAGTACTACGATTTCCATCTTACCAGATCCGAGGCAGACGCCTGGTGCTCGGGCAAAGAAACCATGTTGGATCGAAAACGGCCCATTAGCGAACGCCGTCGCTCGTACACCATCAGCTCCTACACTGAACCGCGCCTGTGCCGCTACCGGCAAAGCATGCGCTGGCCCGAGAACGTCTCGTTCCCCTTTAACGGCGGATACACGGCCGTGGAGCGTTTACCCATCCGGCATTATCCGCACCGCGACCCAGCGCAGTTGCAGCGTCGGTGTTGTGTTCGGGCCATGATGATGGCCGAGCCGGATAACACTTGCGCGCAACACTGGAATGCCACCGACTGGCGGCAGTTCATTTACCCGGATCACGCTGGCGGACTTCAATATTGGGAACCTGGCGCCGAACTGCCAGACCCGCAGTCGAGGGAACACCTGGCTGGGATGCCCAAGCGCGCACTCCAGCGCCTATGCCATGCCTGCTGCCTTCCCCTGCTCGATAAGCTCCGGGCAGGTTACTCGGACCGGTGCTACCCGCATCGGCTTCCCCCGCAACTGCGAACCAGGCTCAATCAGGAACTGGCTGCCCTGCTTCCGGAACCTGCGACGGAGGGCTAAATCACTAAAACCGCAACTATCGCGGCGCTCCTGCGGCGCGTCGTGCCGGAGCGCTACCGGCCGATTGGTTATCTGACGCAGTTGGTGCGCCGGCGCACCTCCGATCGCGTCAGATGCGGCCCCTTTGCTTCGATGCACTATTCCGCCGGTGCGATCGGCAGCGCGTACCTGCCGAAGTTATTGGGCTGCTACGAGCGGGAACTGACCACCGTCGTTGAAGCGGTCTGTTCCGAGCGCCCAAAACTCATCGTCGATATTGGCGCCGCCGAGGGCTACTACGCGGTCGGGTTGGCGCGTCGAAACCCGCAAGCTCGGGTCATCGCCTTCGAGCAGAATCCAGCCGGCCGGATTGCGCTCGAGCGGATGTGCTGGCTGAACGGGGTCCATGATCGGGTTGACGTCCGCGGCCACTGCAGCCCAGCGGATTTAGAACCGGCCTTGCAGGGTGGCTTGGAACCCAGCCCGCACAACGGTAAAGGCCCATTTGTTCTCTGTGACGTTGAGGGCGACGAGGGTTTTCTGCTCGATCCTAAAGCAGTTCCGGGCCTGAAGAGCGCGTGGTTGCTCGTAGAGACGCACGATTTTATTCATCCAGGCATTACCGAGTTGTTGCAGGCGCGTTTCGCTGCCACTCACCTGGTGCAGCAGATCTGGCAGGAACCGCGACTGGGCGCGGAATTTCCGTTCCAGAGCATCGGCACCGCCATGTTGCCGAAATCTTATCTCGACTGGGCGGTCAGCGAGTGGCGCCCCGTTCGGATGAGCTGGTTGTGGATGAAACCGCATGGCTGACGCGGACAAAACGGTCACCCGAGTGCTCTTGGTCTGCAGCGGTGTGGGGATCATGAACCGCGGCATCGAGAGCTTTTTCCGCGAAGCTTTTGACGGACTGAAACACTCTGCCGGCCTGGAGTTGCTCCTGCTCAAGGGGACCGGGGCGAATTCGGACGACGAACGGGTCCTGCGATGCCTGTCCAGAACCGGCTCACTCGCGCATTTGCTGGGCGTGCTCGCGAGGCGCAACTCCTATGTCCTCGAACAGTGGAGTTCTGTTTTTTCGGTGAGCGCCCACATTCGCCGGTTCTGTCCCCAGGTCATTTTCTACAGCGATGCCAATCTGGGTTTTCTCTTGTTCCGGTTGCGCCGCTGGATCGGCATTCCGTACTGTTTGCTTTTTTCCAATGGCGGGCCCGTTCATCCCCCTTTCATCCGCACCGACCGTGTCCACCAGGTCGCCCCGTGCTATTACCACGAGGCGCTATCTGCGGGCGAACCCGCTGCGAAGCACTTCCTGATGCCTTACGGAATCAACCTTGCTCCGCCGCCCAAGCTCTCGACGGAGGCGCGGGACGCTCTGCGCCGGCAACTCCGATTGCCCCTCGACCGCAAAGTCATTCTGAGCGTCGGTTGGATCGGCCGTGCGCATAAACGCATGCATTATGTAATTGAGGAAGTGGCCCGCCTACCCCGGCCGCGTCCCTTTCTGCAACTCCTTGGCGCAATGGATTCCAGCTCCGGCGAGATCCTTCAGCTCGCTTCCGGACTTCTTGGCCCGGATGGCTTCTCGGCAAAGTCTGTCCCTTACGCTGGCGTTTTCGAGTACTTTCAGACTGCCAATTGTTTTGTGCTGGCGTCGCTCACCGAGGGATTTGGCCGCGTGTACCTCGAGGCCCTGATGTGTGGGCTGCCGGCAATTGCGCATAACAATCCTGTGACACAATACGTCCTGGGGCGGCATGGGATTTTGGCTGATTTGACCCAACCCGGCGCGTTAGCCCACTCGCTTAAGGTGGAACTTGGCAAGGAATTCAAACCCTTCGAGGCCTATTCCCGATGGCAATCGGTGCGTGATCGGTTCAGCTGGCCGGTTCTGGCTCCTGGTTACCATGCGATGTTTGAGTCTTGCGCCTCCAGCCCATCCTCGAAATCATTTCCAGCGGCGCTCTCCCCGTGCAGGCATGAAATCGAACGGAGGCTCTCCCCGTGACCAATCTCTTCTTTTGGGCGTTCCTGATCCTGGTGATTGGAGGACTGGCAAGTGTGCTTTCGCGTCCGGAGAAGATCTATGAGTATCCTCACTTCATGGCTGCGGTCTTTGCCGTCTTTATTCTGCCGCAAGCTGTGTCCTTGCTCCGATTTCCAGGCGCCGCTCCGGAAGAAGCCGTGCGGCGCGTGATGGGCATGACTTGTCTCTGCCTGGGCGCGTGCCTCGTTGGGTATCGCAGGTCACGGACCTTGAACCAAAACCAATCTCGGGCCGCGACTGGCGCAATCAACCAGGACAAACTTTTGCTCGCCGGGTTGGTCTTTGTTGGTTGCGGCTTCGTGTTCAGTTTTGTTCTCGCTCGCATTGAAGTCCAGACCAGTGAGTTGGGCGGTTGGACCGGCCCCGCAACCATTTATGCGTTCTTCCAACAACTTTGTTATCCCGGCTTCGCCATCTGCTTCATGGTCGCATTGCGCCAGCCGACTTCGTTTTCCCTGGCGGCAACCATCCTGGCTTCATTGGTGCCAATCCAGAGTGTGATTTTTGGCCGCCGCGAGCCGGCCGCGCTTTTTGCCATGATCGTCGGCTTGACCCTGTACTTTCAACTGCGTTTGCGGCCTTCGTGCTGGTTAATCGCCACGTGCATGGGTCTGGCCATGCTCGCAATTCCTGCTACCGCCACTTACCGGCGCTATCAGCTGGACCAGGACTGGGACGCCGTGCGTCAAGTCGATTGGATTGGCAATTTCCGCGATTTTCTTACTGGCGAATCCGTCCTGGAACTGCGCAATGCCGCGATGCTCATTGAAGCGACGGGCCGCAGTGGAGAGTACGAGCTCGGCGCGGGCTATTGGAATCACCTCGTCTTCCGGTATATCCCGGCGCAAATCCTCGGGCCGAAGTTCAAGGAAATGTTAATGATCGAACGGCCTCGGGAGGGGCTCGAACGCGAATTGGCCGCCATGGGTTATGTTAACCCCGCCGGCTCGACCGTGACCGGAATGGGCGATTCTTTCCAGCAGTTCGGCTATTGTGGTTGCCTCTTCTTTGCGGCGCTCGGGCTTGGCTTTCGTTTTCTGTGGCGTGCAACAGCCCCTTCGACGGCTCTCTTCGCCCAGTTACTATACATGCAGAGTTGCACCTCAGCCATGCGCGCCGTGACTCATTGGACTCTGGATTTTCTCCCCGGCTTTCTCTACAGCGTAATTTTTCTCGGGCTGGCCGCCTGGTATGCTCGGCCGACCTCAAAGTTCGATATGTCCATTCCCACCACGGCTTACCGGCGCGGGCGCCGCCCCTCTCCAAAGCGGCCTCCCGCGCCGGCGCATCCACCTCACTTCCCCAGTGCCTTGGCTACAATGAAAATCAGTATCGCTCCGCCCAAACCGCCTCCCAACAGGAGATACAGCAGCGAATAACCCGCTGCGGCAAACATCGGTACTGCTAACGCCATTCCAATCATAACTTTCTCACTTTCTTCTCTTTATGCACTTTTATCGGTTTCTGCTAACAACCTCGCCGCTGCTTTCTTTCTTCCTATGGGGTGTCCCTCTGCCCACGGGCCAAGTTATGCCCCCCGCTTTTAGCCCACATGATGCAGCATCTGAGCAAAGTCTAATGCTCTGACCTGAAGGTGCGCGCTCAGAGAGCCGAGCTGATGCCACGCCATCCTCAGTGTTCTTCCGTGTGCGTCCGTGATTGAACTTCATCGTTCCGCCCGCCGAACCGTGTGAAAATCGCCGTTCTTTTTGACAATTTTGGGCCCTATCACCTCGCCCGCCTCCGCGCTGCCAGTCAGGTCTGCACTCTGCTCGCCCTGCAAGTCCGTCGACGCAGCAGGGAATATTTGTGGGAACCGGCAGCACTTTCCGAAGCTTTCGAGGTGCAGACTCTCGAAAGGCCTGACGACCTTGTCAGCTCCCCTGGCCAGCATCCCTTGATTCTTCGCTTGACCACCGCTCTGGTAAGTTTCGCCCCGGATTGTGTTTTCGTCCCGGGCTGGTCCAGTCGTTGCTCTTTGGCTGCGCTGCACTGGTGCGCCCAGAGCAAGATCCCCTCAGTTATCATGTCCGAATCGACTCGGGCCGATCTGCCACGACGGCCCTGGAAAGAATGGCTGAAATCCCTCCTGCTCAAAATGTGTTCCGCCGCCCTCGTGGGAGGTGCACCGCACACCGAATACCTCACCAGCCTCGGCATGGCCTCGCATCGGATTTTTCCCGGGTACGATGTCATCGATAACGATTACTTTATCCGCCGGACGGAAGAAATCCGCGCCCGCAGCGAGGAATTCAGGAAGCAATTCCTCGTGCCCGGCCATTATTTCCTCGCCTCGGCCCGCTTCATAAAAAGCAAAAACCTTTGCTGGCTGATCGGCGCCTATGCCCTTTACCGCCGCGCCCACCGCAGCCTCCCGTGCGCCCACTCGCGAAGCGCTCAGACCGAACCCCGGTCTTTGGTCGTGCTCGGCGATGGCGCGGGGCGGCCCGAGTTGGAAAAGCAGATCGCCGATCTGAATCTTGAGCGTTGCGTGTTGCTGCCCGGTTTCAAGCAATATGCTGAATTGCCAATCTATTACGCCCTGGCCGATGCTTTCGTTCACGCCAGCACATCCGAACCGTGGGGACTCGTGGTGAATGAGGCGATGGCCTCCGCACTGCCCGTCCTGGTTTCAGATCGTTGCGGTTGTTCCGGCGATCTCGTGCGCCAGGGCAGCAACGGCTTCACCTTTGATCCCACGAATGCGCACTCGCTAGTGACTCTGCTGCTGCGGCTCTCAAATTCTCAACCCGAGTGCCGCCGGCTGGGCGCCGCCGGACGTCGGTTGATTTCAGCTTGGGGGCCAGCTCGGTTCCAGCAAGGCTTCCACCGCGCCGCCGAAGTCGCGCTCAACCATCTCCCGGTGTGCCGCGGGTTTGCCCCAAGCATTTTCCTCCGCGGTCTGCTCCAAACATGAATACTGTTTCGCTCGTCGGCTCAGTTTCACGCCGGGCCGGAGGATTATTCGAGAGCGTCCGGCGTTTGCACCAGGAACTTATGACTACCGGCCTGCTCGATGCCAACGGCACTATCCTGCCGGCTATTGAGATGGCCCGATCGATCCGCGTGAGCGTGCTCGGGGTCGAGGACGAGTTTACCCGGGATGATTCCGCCGCCTGGCGGCCCGTGCCACTGTACCCCTTATGCCGCCTTGGGCCGCGCTCTCTGAACTACGCACCGGCTATGCTCCCGCAACTCAGCCGCTTGGATCCCGAGCTTCTGCACATTCACGGTTTGTGGCAGTTCTCCTCGATTGCCGCGTTGCTCTGGCATCGCCGCACCCGCCGCCCGTACCTCGTCTCCACCCACGGAATGCTCGATGGCTGGGCTCTGGGCCATTGCCGCTTAAAAAAACGCCTCGCCTGGCTCGCGTACGAACGAGCTCACCTCCAATCCGCCGCCTGCATCCGTGCGCTATGTGAGGCCGAGTTAAACTCCATCCGCGCGCTTGGCCTATCCAATCCCGTTTGCGTCGTTCCCAATGGTGTTGATTTGCCCCTGCTTGACACCCAGCCGGTAGCCAGTTCGCCAGAAGACCCGTTCGGCAGTGCGTTGCGCCAACGCAAAATCCTCCTCTATCTTGGACGAATTCATCCCAAAAAGGGTCTCGTTGCTTTGTTGCAAGCCTGGGCCCAAATCACCCAGCGACATACCCCCTGGCTCCTGGCCATCGCCGGTTGGGACCAGAACGGCCACGAGCAGCTGCTCAAAAGCCTGGCGACTCGTTTGAACCTCGAGTGGATTGGTCCGGGAGAGCGGGTCAGGCCGCAGACTAGTGTTATCTTCGCCGGTCCTCAATTTGGCGCCGCCAAACAGCGCTGGCTGGCACGATGCCGTGCCTTCATTCTGCCCTCTTTCAGCGAGGGTCTTCCCATGGCCGTGCTCGAAGCATGGGCTTTCGCTAAGCCGGTTCTTATCTCCGCGCACTGCAACCTGCCCGAGGGATTTACCTGCGGTGCGGCCACTCTCCTCCAGCCGCGCAAGGATTCCCTGGCGACCACCCTGGCCGAGCTGTTCAGCACTCCCGATTCGACCCTCGAACGAATGGGCCAGCGCGGCCGCTCTCTGGTCGCATGCCGCTTCTCTTGGCCCGCGGTCGCCGCCGACTTAAAAGCCGTTTACCAATGGCTTTTGGATTCAGGTCCGGAACCCGGCTGCGTCGTTAAAAACTGATGAGATCAATGCTCGAAGTCTCAGCCGAACTCGACATCCAGGCCAACCGCCAGGCCCGCAAGTATTCCCGCGCCGAATTAGCCAGGCGTGCCTTGTGGTGCCTTGGCAACTGGCTGGTCCGCCTCAGCCCCCGGCCCTGCTTCGCCTGGCGGAACCTTATTTTGCGCCTTTTCGGAGCAACTGTGGGCGCTCAGGTCCGCGTCGATCCTTCCACCCGCATTCTTTTTCCCTGGAACCTGAAGGTTGGCCCCTGGACTGCCTTGGGCCAGGACGTGAGAATTTACAATCCCGGGCCGATCTTTCTCGGCCGAAAGGTCACCATTTCGCACGGCGCTCACCTCTGCGCCGGAACACACGATCACACGCGCGCCGATTTGCCCTTGATCAAACAACCGATTACCATCGCCGACCAGGTCTGGATCTGTGCCGATGCTTTCATTGGGCCGGGCGCCCAGGTGGGCACTGGCGCTGTCATCGCAGCTCGCGCCGTTGTGACCGGGCGCGTGGCCGATTGGAACGTCGTGGCGGGTAACCCGGCCAGAATAATCGGACATCGAGAACTCCGCGCCGCATTGCCTACGGAGATCTTCCCTTAAACATGCTTTCCGTCCTTATACCCACTCTCAATGAGGCGGCGAATATTGCCGATTGTCTCGCCTCCGTCCGCTGGGTCCGTGAAATCGTTGTTGTCGATTCTGGTTCGGCCGACGGCACCCCGCAAATCGCGACGCAACTTGGCGCGCAAGTGGTCCAGTTCAATTGGAACGGGCGCTTGCCCAAAAAAAAGAACTGGGCTTTGGAAAACATTCCCTGGCGAAATGAATGGGTCTTGATCCTCGACGCCGATGAACGAGTTACTCCTGCTTTAGCTGCCGAAATCACCAGCGCGCTCGCCAATCCCTCCGCCGATGGTTATTTCCTGAACCGCCGATTCCTGTTCATGGGGAAATGGATCCGCCATTGCGGGTATTATCCAAGCTGGAATCTGCGACTGTTCCGCCATGTTCGCGGACGCTATGAGATCATGTGCGAAAGTGAGACCCGTTCTGGTGACAACGAAGTTCACGAGCATGTGATTCTCAATGGCCGCTCCGCCTTCCTCCATAAAGACATGCTTCACCTGGCCTATCCCGATATCTTCACCTGGGTCGAAAAGCATAATCGATACTCCAATTGGGAGGCCCAGCTCGAGACCTGCCGGAAAGCTCCCCGTAGCGGCGTCCCGGCAGAGCGCCACTGGGAATGGTTCCGAGGATTGCCGGCGCCCTCCCGAGACGCCGTTACGCCGAGGTTCATCGTGCCCGCCTTTGCGCAAGCAGAGGCTTTCAATGACCACTCCCAAATCGCCCCGTTCCTCGCGCATAAACGCCGGTTGAAGCTCTGGTCGCGCCGGTTCCCCTTTCGACCAACCTTGCGATTCCTCTACAGCTACATTTTGCAGCGCGGATTCCTCGATGGATATGAAGGTTATGCTTTATGCCGGTTGCTGGCCACCTACGAAATGCTCAGCGCCCTGAAAACCCGCGAACTTAGGCTGAAAACCACCCGTCGCGCCGCAGTTCGTAGCGCAGACTTTTAGTCTGCTGTACCGCCGACTTTTAGTCGGCTTCGTGTCCCTTGCGGGAACGCGTTGAGATTTGCCCGCGCGCAAGCAGCCACGCCGAAGCAGACTAAAAGTCGGCGGTACAGCTGCGGTACAGCAGGCAAGCATGCCAGCGCTACGAACGGAGCCGTCAGTGAACCTCAGAGCGTGTTTTAGAATTCGGTTTGGAGTCCCGCCTTCAGGCGGCCCAGGGCCGAACCGCCTAGAGGCGGGACTCCAAACCAGCCGGCCGCGACCCAGCCGGGTTTTAAAACATGCTCCAAGAGCCACCCATCTGAACCTCTTCTTGTGGCTGGCGCCTCTCGCCATTCTTTGGCTGGGATTGATCCGTCAGCTCTCGGTCGAATGGTCGCTTAACCCGCAATACACCTACGGCTGGGCGGTGCCCCCGCTTTGCGTGCTGTTGCTCTTCTTCGATCTTCGCAACAACCGGTCACACTCCCGCCTGCTTCCCCAAATCCATTTCCCGCGCCGGCTCGTTTGCCTGGCCGCCGTGATTTTATTCGCTTATGGCCTGACTCGTTTGGCTCAAGAGGCTAACCCGGACTGGCGCCTGGTGAGTTGGCTGTTGGCTCTCGAGGTGACGGGGCTAACGCTCTTGACGTGGAAACTATTGATGCCCGCTTCGGTTCCGGTCTTTCCAATACTTTTCTTCTTAACTGCGGTTCCCTGGCCGACGCTCCTCGAGGCTCCCACGATCCATTTCCTCACTAACACCGTTGTGGCGGCCACCGCCGAGGTACTCGGTTGGATCGGTATTCCCGCCGTGCCCCGTGGAAATGTCATCGAGCTTGGTTCGGGCCTGGTGGGGATCGAGGACGCCTGCAGCGGCATTCGATCGCTGCAGGCTTCGTTGATGGTCGCCCTGTTTGTAGGGCAAGTCTATTCGCTGACGTGGGCTGCCCGCAGCCTCTGCTTGGGAGCCGCCGTCGGCCTGGCCTTGCTCGGCAATCTGGCGCGAACAATTTTGCTGACTGTGCTCGCCGCAACAAAAGGTCCAACGGCCTTGCCGGGCTGGCACGACGCCGCGGGCACGCTCATCCTGACCGCCTGTTTCCTGGCGATGTGGCTCGCCGCGACGCGCCTTCGGTCCTCGCGTTGTTCCGATCCATTCAGTACCCGGCAAAAGGCGGCTGGAGCGCCAACGGCGCCTTGTCGCTGGTTCTCCTCGGACCGGTTCGCCCGTACCGCTCTTTTTCCGGTAGTGGCGCTGGTTTGGATTGCCATCGTGGAGTTCGGCACGAATGCTTGGTATGGCAGCCGCGAGCGCCATTTGCCTGCCCCCGTAACCTGGCACATTGTCCCGCCCCGCGACCAAACCGCCTACCGCGAATTGCCCTTCTCGATGGCTTCAAGGCGAATCCTGCGATTCGATCGGGCCATCAATGCTGCCTGGACCGACGAGCGCGGGCTTCCATGGCAGGCCATCTTCTTGCAATGGAACCCCGCCCGCACCGCCGCGCGCCTCGCACGCAATCATACCCCTGCCGATTGCCTGTCGGCCTCGGGTCTCCAGCCGGCCGCCCAGTCCACTCTGCTCTCCATTTCTGTCCGCGAACTTGAGTTACCCTTTCGTTCTTATGCAGCCCATAGCGATGGCGGGCCCTTGCGCGTGTTCTACTGCCTCTGGGAAGATCGAGCGGCTCACCGCGACTTTAACTCGGAAGATTTAACTTATCGCCAACGCCTGTTCGCCATTTTGGCCGGCCAACGCAACTCCGGCCAACGCTCGTTGGAAGTGGCGATCTGGGGCGCCCTCACGGAGCAGGAAGCCATCACCGCTTTACAAGCGCTCCTGGACAAGATTGTCGAGGTTGACCGTTGAAAATCCTCTTCCTCAACCAGAGCTTTTATCCCGACGTCGTGTCCTCGGCGCAACACTTGGCCGACGTGGCTTTGGCTCTGGTCCAGCGCGGCCACCAGGTCACCGTCCTGTGCGCCCGCCGGGCTTGCGATGACCCCGCCACGCTTTTCAAGCCACAGGAGTGCTGGCATGGCGTGCGCGTCATCCGCGTTTGCTCGACTGGTTTTGGCAAGGATTCAAAGTGGGGTCGAATTTTAGACCTGCTGGGTCTGCTGGCTCTCGCTTCGCTTCGGGCGTTCACCCTGCCGCGGGTCGATCTGGTCGTCGCCCTCACCTCTCCGCCACTGATTGGCCTGGCCGGCTCGTGCCTGGCCCGATTGCATGGCGCCCGGTTTGTGCACTGGACCCTGGATCTCAATCCCGATGAAGCCATCGCCGCGGGTTGGCTGCGCGTCGGTTCGCTCACCGCCCTCCTGTTGGAGCGTGCCGCCCGCCGCACTCTGCGCAGTGCCGACTGCGTGATTGTGCTCGACCGCTTCATGCGCGAGCGCGTCCTGGCCAAGGGCGTGCGCCCCGAAGCCCTCTCTATTATCCCGCCCTGGTCTCATCAGCCCATTGTCGGATTTGATCCTGTCGGCCGTCGTCGCTTTCGTCGGCAACACGGCTTGGAAGGTAAGTTTGTAATTATGTATTCTGGAAATCACAGTCCCTGCCACCCACTCGAAACGGTTCTCCTCGCAGCCGAGGCCTTAGCCGGCACCCCGGGCGTCGTTTTTTGCTTTGTCGGGGGCGGCACCGAATTCCGCAGAATCCAGCGCTCCGTTCAATCGACGCAAGACCGCGGTGGAATTGCCTCGAATATTCTGTGTCTGCCTTAC
>Ga0070741_10015429_pt1 | contig 12944 bp, 14 predicted proteins | sample Coa_R1_4_FD_66440 | JGI IMG/M metagenome (GOLD analysis project Ga0070741, IMG submission 66440) | Surface soil microbial communities from Centralia Pennsylvania, which are recovering from an underground coalmine fire - Coalmine... | ecosystem: Environmental > Terrestrial > Soil > Unclassified ...
AGCGTCGCGATCACCTCGTTCGCGTTCATGTTCGACGAGGTGCCCGAGCCGGTCTGGAAGACGTCGATCGGGAACTGGTCGTCGAGCTCGCCGGCGGCCACACGGTCGGCCGCGGCGGCGATCCGCTGCGCCTTCTCGACGTCGAGCAGGCCGAGCTCGCCGTTCACGCGCGCTGCCGCGGCCTTGACCCGCCCGAGCCAACGCGCCACGGGCGCGGGGATCGGCTCGCCGGAGACGGGGAAGTTGTCGACGGCCTTGCGGGTCTCGCCGCCCCAGAGCTCTTTACGCTCGGCCGTGGCCATGCCGCGAGTCTAGCCCCGCGCCGGCACCGGCCGAGCGTGACAAGTCGCTGCCGGACACGCCCCGAAAGCCACCCCACCCCAATCAAGGGGCGGGGCTGACCCCGCCTCCCACCACCCGCCGGAACTGTACCCCCTCCAGGGGCTCGACTTCCGCGCGGCTTCGTGAAAATTGTGCGCCGATTTTCCGCGCTACCCGCGGGCCGCCTTGAGCAGCTCGTCCCAGCTGGACAGCTTGACGCGCGGACGGCCGTGCGGTCCGCCCCGCGCGCACTCGAGCTTGTCGATCAGCTGCCAGCCCGGGTACATGACGACCTCGACGCCGCGCTCGACCAGAAGCGCGTCCACCGCGTCCGCCGAGGCGTCGTGAGCCTCCGGAAGCCGGCCGGCCCGGGCGTCCTCGAGCAGCGCGTCGACCGTCTCGACCGCGTCCTTCTTGTTCGTCCCGATCACCCCGGACGGGCCGCGCTTGATCCAGCCTGCGCAGTAGGTGCCCGGCACCTGCACGCCCTGTTCGTCGAGGACGCGGCCGCCGTTGTTCCGGATCGTCGCCCGTTCGGAGTCGAACGGCACGCCCGGCAGCTCGACGCCGCGGTAGCCGACGCTGCGGAAGACGATGCCGCACGGGATCACCTCGCGCTCGCCGGTCGGCACCGCGCGCACCGAGCCGCGGCCGTCGGGCACCAGCTCGTTTCGGACGACCTCGACGGCCTCGACGCGGCCGTCGCCGAGGATCGCGACGGGCGACACGCAGAAGCGCAGGACGAGCCGCTTCGGCTTCCCGGACGGCGTCGCGGCCGCGAACTCCCGCAGGATGTCGACGTTCCTCCGCGCCCGTGCACGGTCTGCCTCCAGCTCGGCCGCGCTCGCCGCATCGAGCTCGAGGTCCGCCGGGTCGACGACGACGTCGGCGCCGCCGAGCTCGCCGAGCTCCTTCAGCTCCGGAGGCGTGAAGGCGGCCTGCGCCGGACCTCGCCGCCCGAGCATGACGATCTCATGGAGCCCGGAGCGGTCGATTGCCTCGATCGCCTGGTCGGTCGCGTCGGTCGGCGCCAGTTCCTCCCGCGTCCGGGCGAGCATGCGCGCGACGTCCACGGCGACGTTGCCGTTCCCGATCACCACCGCCCGCTCGACCCCCAGGTCGAACTCGAGCTCCTGGTAGTCGGGGTGGCCGTTGTACCAGGCGACGAACTCCGTAGCCGCCCAGGATCCCGGCAGATCCTCGCCGGGGATGCCGAGCCGCTTGTCGGTCTGCGCCCCGACCGTGAAGACGACAGCGTCGTAGAGGCGTAGCAGGTCCTCGGACGTGAGGTCGCACCCCGCCTCGACGTTTCCGAGGAAGCGAAAACCCTGCAGAGCGGCGGTTTTCTCGAACACCCGCGACGCCGTCTTCAGCTCCGGATGGTCGGGTGCGACACCGAGCCGGACGAGCCCCCAGGGCGTGGGCAGACGCTCGATCATGTCCACCTCGACGCGCGGTTCCTCCGACGAGAGCAGCGCCGCGGCGGCGTAGAACCCGGCGGGACCCGAGCCGACGACGGCGACGCGCAGCGGACGATCGGCCATAGCCCGATCCTAAGCCGAGAGGACGCAGGCGTCGTGCGAGGAGCGCGCGACGCGTTCGGAAAAGCGGATCCGGCCGCGTTCGTCACAGGCCGTGAGGTAGCCGTGGCCGAGCGCCGGAGTGACGACCCAGCGGTCGGCCTGCTGCACGTTGTAAGAGCCGACCGGAACGACCGTACGCGCAAGCGGCGTGCCGTCCAGGCGGTGGACGCGAAGGGTGCCGCTCCAGCCGCTCGTCACGTACGCGAGGCCGCCGGCGAAGGTGACGTGCTGCGGCGGCGCGTCACCGTACGGCCGGGCGAGCAGGCGCCCGGCGAGCGTGTCGTACACCGCGAGCTGGTTGCGGTCGCCCGAGCTGACCCAGGCGCGGCGGCCGTCGGGCGCGAAGCCGACGTCGTGGGCGAGGATCGGCGGGCGGAACCGTCGGACGAGTCTCGGTCGCGCGCGGTCGGAGACGTCCACCACGGCGATCTCCTCCGCTTTCGGGCCGAGCGCGATCCAGAGCGTGCGCGCCGACGGGTCGAGCGTGACGTGCCGGGCAAGCGGGCCGACAGCTTCCCGCGCCAGCACGCGGCCTGTCAGAACGTCGATCGAAACGACCTCGCCGCGCGCCGCATCCGTGACGTACGCATGCCGCCGGTCAGGGTGGCCCGCCGTGTACCGCGGCTCGCCGAAGTCCCGCAGCTCGTGGCGCACGGAGAGCGTCGGTCCGTGGACGAGCGTGACGGCGCCGATGTCGGAGTGTGCGACGATCGCGGTCTCACCGACGGCTTCGACGCTGCGCGGGTACGCGAGCGTCGGAACGTGCGAGCGCACGCGACCGTCGGGGAGGTCGACCGCGACGAGGTGCGACTCGAGGTCGGCGGTCACGAGCGCGACCTGCCGTGCGCGCAGACGAATCCGTGGCGCCAGGACGAGCGCGCCCGCGCCGAGCAGGAACTCGCGGCGGTTCACGCTCCGACTACGCGCGGGCGGGCGCTACAGGTCCGCGCCAGGCTTCGTACACGAGCCGGCCGGACGCCCCGAGGATCCCGAAGGCAAGCAGCGCATGGAATGGACCCACCCAGTGGTGGTCCTCGGCCGCCCACGCGAGCAGGATCTGCACGATCACCATTACGGGCAGACCGACGACCTCCATCACCTTCCGCCGACCCATGCGTGAGGCGAGCGCGAGCAGGAAGAGCACGACCGCGGCGATGAAGACCGCGTAGCCGAAACCCGTGTGGAAGCTGAATCCGTCGTCGTACACCTTCCCCGTCAGCTTCGAGCTAGCGTGCGGCAGGTGCTCGGAGGCGTTGAACGCGCCGAAGCCGGCGGCGCCGATCTGCACGACGACCATCGCGGCGAGGATCACCGTGCCGTAGCGATACAGGGCCCGCAGCGCCTCCACGGCGCGGGATGCTAGATCACGCAGCTAGTGGGCGCAGCCGGAGCCGCAGCCGTAGCTGCCGTCCTCCGGGGCTTCACCCTCGGCCACCTGGAAGGAGTGGCCGCAGCCGCATGCGGCGGTGGCGTTCGGATTGTTGATCTTGAAGCCGGCCTCCTGGATCGTCTCCAGGAAGTCGACTTCGGCGCCGCGCAGGTAGGGAGCGCTGAAGGGATCGACGACGATCGTGACGCCGTGGGACTCGAGCTCGTGGTCGCCCTCCTGGGCGCCCCGATCGAAGCCGAGCGCGTACTCGAAGCCGGAACAGCCGCCGCCCTGGACGGCGACGCGCAGGACCGACGCCTCGCCTTCGGGCTCCTCGGCCATCAGGCCCTTGATCTTCGCCGCCGCGCTCTCGGTGAGAACGATCAGCGAATCGGTGCGCTCGACGATCTCCACGAGGCCATCGTACCAGCCGGGTCTGACCCCGCCGGAACGCCGTTTCGGGCCGAGCTTGTAACAGCCGTCTCACGCACGGTTCCGGGCTTTCTTCGCACCTTCGTTACACCCGTATGGGTCCTGCTAGGTTCCGCAAGTCGGAGACGCTTGGAGAGGGGCGGAGGATGCTCGACAACTGGCTGCCGTTCCTGATCTACGGGCTGATGGCGATCGCCATCCCCGCGTCGATGGTCGTCATGTCGTTCGTCTTCGCGCAGCGTCCCCGCGCCCGGACGCGGGCCCGCGGCATCCCCTTCGAGTCGGGCGTTTCGAAGGGGCCGCCGAGGCAGCAGCGCTTCACGATCAGCTTCTACCTGACGGCGATGCTCTTCATCGTCTTCGACATCGAGATCGTCTTCCTCTATCCACTCGCCGTGCTCCTGAACCAGCTTGCCTGGTTCGGGTTCGTCGAGCTCCTGTTCTTCATCGCGATCCTCGCCCTCGGCTACGTCTACATCTGGCGCAAGGGAGCCCTCGAGTGGCAGTAGACGGCGAGAAGCGCCTCGCCGACTTCGGGCTCCGCTCCGAGCGCGTGATGTGGGTCGGCAAGGGCCCGGGCGTGTTCGAGGAGGAGGTCGCGAACCTCGAGCAGCGCGTCGGGCTTACGACGCTGGCGAAGGCGGTCGCCTGGGCGCAGACGAAGTCGATGTGGCCCGACACGTTCGGGCTCGCCTGCTGCGCGATCGAGATGATGTCGATCGTCTCGTCGAGGTACGACATCGCGCGCTTCGGGATGGAGGCGTTTCGCGCCTCGCCGCGCCAGGCCGACCTGCTGATCGTGTCGGGCCGCGTCGTCCACAAGATGGCGGCGCCCCTGCGGCAGATCTACGACCAGATGCTGGAGCCGAAGTGGGTGATCGCGATGGGCGCCTGCGCCTCGTCGGGAGGGATGTTCAACAACTACACGACCCTTCAGGGCGTGGACAAGATCGTCCCCGTCGACATCCACGTGCCCGGCTGCCCACCCCGCCCCGAGGGGCTGATGGAGGGGATCATCCGGCTGCACGAGAAGGTGCTCGCCGGCGTCCCGCCCGCATACGAGATCCGCGGAGTCGCGGAGTGAGCTTCGCTGGGGTTCCCGGCGTGGTCGAGCAGAAGGTCGACCGTGGCGAGACGACGCTCGTCGTCGACCCGGCGCGCCTGCCGGAGGCCTGCCTGCACCTGCGCGACGAGCTCGGCTTCAACTTCCTCTCGGACGTGTCGTCCGTCGACTACCTCGGCTGGAGCGACGAGCCGGTCGCCGGATACTGGGGCGGCCCGGCCGGCCGCGACCACAACCGGCCCGGCACCGCAGGGCTCGGCAAGCGGCCCGCGCCCAAGCCGAAGCGGTTCGCGGTCAACTACCACCTGCTCAAAGTGCGCTCCGGCGCGCGGCAGGCTCCTCGCGTGCGTGTGCAGGTCTGGGTCGACGACGGCGAGCATGTCCCGAGCGTCGTCCAGATCTGGCCGACCGCCGACTGGCAGGAGCGGGAGGTCTGGGACATGATGGGCATCCGCTTCGCCGGCCATCCCGATCTGTCGCGGATCCTCATGGACGACGACTGGGAGGGCCACCCGCTCCGCAAGGACTACCCGATCGGCGGCGAGCCGGTGCGGTTCTCGGGCGAGGAATAGTGGCAGTCGCCCCGGAAAAGCGACCCGCCCGCATCTACGAGGGCTCGCGCATCCCGCAGCCGACGCCGTCGGTGCTTCAGGTGCCCGAGGAGCTACGGCGGACGGACGACATCCTCGAGGTCAACTTCGGGCCGAACCACCCTTCCACGCACGGCGTCCTCCGGCTGATCGTCGAGCTCGACGGCGAGCGTGTCGTCGGCCTCCGCGCCGTCGTCGGCTATCTCCACACCGGCTTCGAGAAGTCGATGGAGTCGAAGACCTGGTGGAAGGCGATCCCGTACGCGCCGCGGATGGACTACCTCGCCTTCCAGGCGAACGAGCTCGCGTTCGTGATGGCCGTCGAGAAGCTCCTCGGGATCGAGGTGCCGCCGAAGGCGACCTGGATGCGCATGCTCCTGGTCGAGCTCAACCGCATCCACTCGCATCTCGTCTGGCTCGGCACCTCGGCGCTCGAGCTCGGTGCGATTTCGCCCTTCTGGTACACGTTTCGCGAGCGCGACCGGGTGCTCGACCTCTTCGAGATGGTCACCGGCGTGCGGATGCACACCCGCTACTTCCAGGTCGGCGGCCTCGCCGAGGACATCCCGCGCGGGTTCTTCGACGAGTGCCGGAAGTTCGTCGACTGGATGCCGAAGGCGGTCGACCAGTACGAGCAGCTCCTGACCCAGAACGAGATCTGGCTCCAGCGCACGAAGGGCGTCGGGCTCCTGTCCGCCGAGGATGCGATCGCGATGGGCCAGTCCGGCCCCGTCCTCCGCGGCTCGGGCGTCGACTGGGACCTCCGCAAGACCGCGCCGTACCTCGCCTACGACCAGGTCGAGTTCGACGTGCCGGTCTACTACAACGGCGACGTCTGGGATCGCTACAAGGTCCACATGGACGAGATGCGGGAGTCCACCCGCATCGCGGCCCAGGCGCTCGAGGGCATGCCCGGAGGGGCGTGGATCGCCGACGACCGCAAGGTCGTCCTGCCGCCGCGCGAGGAGCTGCACACGTCCATGGAGACGCTGATCCACCACTTCAAGCTCGTCACCGAGGGCTTCCGCGTGCCGGAGGGCGAGGTCTACCTGGCGATCGAATCGCCGCGCGGCGAGTTCGGCTGCTACCTGTGCTCGGACGGCGGGCCGAAGCCGTGGCGCGTGCGCTTCCGGGCGCCGAGCTTCATCGCGCTCCAGGCGACGGCCACGCTGATGACCGACGCGCTCGTCGCGGACATGATCGCCGCCGTCGGCTCGCTCGACACCGTGATGGGCGAGTGCGACCGATGAGGGACTTCGCCACCGAGGTGCAGGAGATCGCCGCGCGCTATCCCGACTCGCGGTCGGCCGTGCTGCCGGCGCTGCGCCTGGCGCAGGAGCGGCACGACGGGTGGCTGCCACCTGAGGCGTTCTCCGAGGTGGCCGAGGCGCTCGAGCTCACGCCGGCCTACTGCCAGGCGGTGGCGTCCTTCTACGACATGTACCACCTGGCTCCGACCGGGAAGCACGTCGTCGAGGTCTGCACGAACCTCTCGTGCGCGCTCGCGAAGGCGCAGGAGGTCGTGGACGCCTTCCAGGCGGAGCTCGGCGTGCCGCCCGGAGAGACGACCCAGGACGGCGAGGTCACCTTCCGCGTCGTCGAGTGCCTCGGCGGCTGCGGCTACGCGCCCGTCGTCGCCGTCGACCACCGCTACCGGCACGACGTCAAGCCGGACGACGTCCCCGCGATCGTGAAGGAGCTGCGTGCCGGCTCGTAGCATGCTGCTCGCCGGGGTCGGGGAGCACGACCTCACCACCGTCGACGGCTACCGCGCCGTCGGCGGCTACGAGGCGCTCCCGAAAGCGCTCGCGATGTCGCCCGACGACCTGATCGCCGAGCTCATGGCGTCGAACCTGCGCGGCCGCGGCGGCGCCGGCTTCCCGATGGGCCGCAAGGCCTCGCTGATCGACCGCAAGAGCGGCCGCCCGACCTACCTCGTCGTCAACGCGGACGAGTCGGAGCCGGGAGCGTTCAAGGACCGCCAGGTGATGGCGCAGGTGCCACACAGGCTGATCGAGGGCTGCCTGATCTCTGCACACGCGATCGAGTGCAGGCACGTCTTCATCTACATCCGCGGCGAGTACCTGACCGAGTACGAGATCCTGCAGCGCGCCGTCGACGAGGCGCGCGGCGCCGGGATCTTCGGAGATTGCGAGATCACGGTGCACCGCGGCGCCGGCGCGTACATCTGCGGCGAGGAGACGGCGCTCCTCGACTCGCTCGAGGGCCGCCGCGGCCAGCCGCGGCCGCGGCCGCCGTTCCCGCCTGTGCAGGGCCTCTACAACGCGCCGACGCAGATCAACAACGTCTGCACGATCGCGAGCGTCCCGGCGATCGTCGCCATGGGCGCGGCCGAGTGGGCCAAGATCGGCCCGGAGTCGTCGCCCGGGACGGCCGTGTTCTCGATCTCCGGCAACGTCGTCAACCCGGGGAACTACGAGCTCGAGCTCGGCACGACGATGCGGGAGCTGATCTACGACTGGGCCGGCGGCATCCCGGACGGGCGGCAGCTGAAGGCGATCATCCCCGGCGGCTCGTCCGTGCCCGCGTTGACGCCGGACCAGATCGACACACCGCTCGACTACGACTCGATCGCCGCGCAGGGCTCGTTCTTCGGCTCCGCGTCGCTGATCGTCGTCGACGAACGCTGCTGCATGGTGCAGCTGGCGCTCCGGGCGGCGAAGTTCTACATGCACGAGTCCTGCGGGAAGTGCACGCCGTGCCGCGAGGGCACGCGCTGGCAGGTCCAGCTGCTGGAGAAGATCGAGGCGGGCGATGCGACGCACGCCGACCTCGAGCTGCTCGCCTCGGTCGGCTCGCGGATCCTCGGCAAGTCGCTCTGCGCGCTCGGCGACTTCGCCGTCTACCCGGTGCAGAGCTACATGAAGAAGTGGCCGGACGAGTTTCGCGCGCACGTCGACCGCGGCGCCTGCCCGTTCGGCGGCCAGTCGTCGATCGAGGGCATCGTCGCGCCGTCCGACCAGCACACGCACTCCCCGGTCGCCGAGGTGCCGGCGTGAGCCAAGTAACAGTCTGTCACTTGCCAGAACCGGTGCCCGGGATCGAAGGCGCGGTGCCGATTCGGGCCGCCTCCGGGTTCCTTGTAACAGTCTGTTACTTGGTCATGGAGGCGCAGTGAGTACCGCGGAGGTCGAGATGGTCACGTTGACGATCGACGACGTCGAGGTCTCCGTGCCGAAGGGGACCGGGCTCGTCGAGGCGGCGGCCATGGCCGGGATCGAGATCCCCGTCTTCTGCTACGAGCCGCGGCTCGGGCCTCCGGTCGGAGCGTGTCGCATGTGCCTGTGCGAGGTCGCGCCCGGGCCGCCGAAGCCGCAGGCGGCCTGCACGCTCACGGCGGCGGACGGCATGGTCGTCAAGACCGCGCGCACCTCCGAGATGGCCGCCGAGAGCCAGAACGCGACGCTCGAGTTCATCCTCGTCAACCACCCGCTCGACTGCCCGGTCTGCGACAAGGGCGGCGAGTGCCCGCTGCAGGACCTGACCTTCCGCTACGGGCCCGGTTCGACGCGGATGACGTTCTCGAAGCGGACGATGGAGAAGCCCATCCCGATCTCGCCGACGATCGCGCTCGACCGCGAGCGCTGCATCCTCTGCTATCGCTGCACACGGTTCTCGGAGACGGTCTCCGAGGACGGGCAGCTCGTCGCGAAGAACCGCGGCGCGTCCTCGGTGATCGCGACCTTCGAGGACCGCGCCTACCGCGCGCCGTTCTCCGGCAACGTGATCGAGCTCTGCCCCGTCGGCGCGCTGACCTCGACGCAGTACCGGTTCGAGGCGCGCCCCTGGGAGATCCAGAACGTCCCCACGGTCTGCGGGCTCTGCCCGGTCGGCTGCAACGTCGCCGCGACGACGCGCGAGGGCAAGGTCAAGCGGATCCTCTCGCGGAACCACCCCGAGGTCGACGAGGGCTGGCTCTGCGACAAGGGCCGGTTCTCGTACCCGGCCTTGCGCGCCGCCGACCGCGTCACAGCCCCGCTCGAGCGCACCGGCGGGCGCCGCTTCGGCGAGGTGACGTGGGTCGAGGCGCTGGACGAGCTCGAGCGGCTCGCGCGCGCTGCCGGCGACCGCGTTGTGCTCGCGCTCTCGGGCGCCGAGACGGTCGAGCTCGCGTACGCGCTGTCACGCCTCGTGCGCGAGGCGTTCGGCTCGCGCACCGCCGTGCTGCCGGAGGAGTCGAGCCCTGCGCTCGAGGCCTTCCGCCGACCGCTGTCGGAGATCCGGGACGCGGACGCCGTCGTCGTGGTCGGAGACGACCCAGTCGTCGAGCGCGCGCCGGTCGTCGACCTCTGGATCCGCGCAGCCCGCCGGCACGGCGCAAACGTCGTCACCGTCGGACCGGCCGGGCGCGTGCAGACGAAGCCGGGTGCGTACACGGGTCTCGAGGAGAAGATCGCCGCCGAGCTCGATGGCGCATCCCGGGTCGCGCTGATCTGGTCGGGCCCCGGCGGCCAGGGCGGGGCAGCGCCGGTCGCGCTCGCGAGGTCGCTCGGGGAGCGCGTGACGGCCGTCTACCACCTGCCCGCGACCCCGAACGGACGCGCCGTCGCCGCCGCGTGGAACGCCGCAGGCGAGGGCGAGCCTGCGAAGCTCGACCGGGTGGGGCTGCTGCTCGTCTCCGGCGACGAGGCCGGAAGAGACCCGCGGCTGCGCGAGCTGGCGGCACGCGCCGACGCCGTCGTCGCCGTCGGCATGTTCGCCGAGGAGCTTCGCCCCTTCGCCGACCTCGTCCTGCCCGGGACGAGCTACCTCGAGCGCGACGGGACGATGGTCAACCTCGAGGGGCGCCTCCAGCGGCTGCGCCGCGCAGTGATTCCGCCGTGCCCGGACGAGCTCGCCTGGATCTCGAAGCTGGCCGCACGCTTCGGCATGACGATGGCGCCGGAGGCGCTCGGCGTCTTCGCGGAGCTCTCGCCGAAGCTCTTCGGAGGCGCGTCGCTGCGGCACATCGGCGAGCACGCGCCGCTGCCTGCCGCCACGTCGGTGGGCGTAGCGCCCGAGCCGGCGAAGGCAGCGAAGGAGAAGGTCTCCGGCGGCGGCCCGCTGCGCCTGACGAGCTACCGCGCGCTCTTCTCCGGTCCCGCCGTCGAGCGCGTGCCCGAGCTTCGCTTCCAGCGACCCGACCACACCGTCGAACTGTCCCCGAAGGACGCGTCCGTCCGCGGAATCGAGAGCGGCGACGTCGTCCTCGTCAGCTCGAACGGCACGTCGGTCGAGCTCCGCGCCCGCGTGAACAGCCGGCTCGTCGCAGGCGTCGTGCGCGCCGCGTCCGAGCACGTCGGCGGCCTCGAGGCCGGAGTCGAGGTGACGAAGCTGTGATCGTCGCCGAGGTCTGGTGGATCGGGTTGATCGAGGCTCTCGTGATCATCAACCTCGTCCTCGTCACGTTTGCGTACACCACGCTCGTCGAGCGGAAGCTGCTCGGGCGGATGCAGCTGCGCTACGGGCCGAACCGGGCGGGGCCGTACGGGCTCCTGCAGCCGATCGCCGACCTGGTCAAGCTGGTGCGCAAGGAGGCGTTCTTCCCCGGCAAGGTCGAGGCGCTGCCCTACATCATCGCGCCGGCGTTCTCGGCCTTCACGGCGCTCGCGACCTTCACGGTGATTCCGTGGGGGCAGGGGTGGCACGTCGGGAGCTACTTCATCAACGGCGTTGTTTCGAACGTGTCGATCGGGCTGATCCTCTTCTTCGCGCTCGGCTCGGTCGGCGTGTACGGGTTCATCGTCGGCGGATGGGCGTCCGACTCGAAGTACTCGCTCCTCGGGTCGATGCGCACCTGCGCGCAGCTCGTGTCGTACGAGGTGTCGCTCTCGCTTTCCGTGCTCGGCGTCGTCCTCATGGGCCACTCGCTGAACCTCTCCGCCATCGTCAACAAGCAGATCGACTCGCAGTGGTTCGTCGCCCCGCAGTTCGTCGGCTTCGTCGTCTTCTTCCTCGCCGCCGTGGCCGAGACGGCCAGAGCCCCGTTCGACCTCCCGGAGGCGGACAGCGAGCTCGTCGCCGGGTACCACACCGAGTACTCGGGCATGCGCTGGGGCCTGTTCCAGATGGCCGAGTACGTGAACATGATCACCCTCTCGGCGCTTGCGATCACGCTCTTCTTCGGCGGCTGGGAGGGCCCGTGGGCACCGCTCGGGCCGCTCTGGTTCCTGATCAAGCTGGTGATCGCGATCGCGATCTTCATCTGGATCCGCGCGACGGTGCCGCGCCTGCGCTACGACCAGCTGATGCGCTTCGGCTGGAAGGTGCTGCTGCCCGTCGCGACGCTCAACGCCGTGATCACCGCTCTCGTCGTCGCCTGGACAAGCTGATGCCGCAGCCCGTCGACACGCTCAAAGGCTTCGCGGTGACGTTCCGCCAGCTCTTCAACAAGCCGATCACCGTGCAGTACCCCGAGTACGTGCGGCCGCTCTATCCGCGGTTCCGGGGGCGGCACCGGCTGTGGCGGCACGAGAACGGCCTCGAGAAGTGCGTCGGCTGCTCGCTGTGCGCGGCGGCGTGCCCCGCCGACTGCATCCGCGTCGTGGCTGCCGAGAACACGCCGGACAACCGCGTCTCGGCCGGGGAACGATACGCGCGGATCTACGAGATCAACATGAGCCGCTGCATCTTCTGCGGTTACTGCGAGCTCGCCTGCCCGTTCGACGCGATCACGCTCGGCAACGAGTTCGAGATCGCCGAGTACTCGCGCGACGACCTGATCTACACGAAGGACATCCTGCTCTCGGAGCCGATCAAGCGCGTGCCGGTCGCCGACCCGGACGAGTTCGACACGCCGATCCCGTACTACAAGGTGCACTCGTGAGCTTCGTCCTCGCGTCGAGCGCCGGCAACGTCCTCACCTGGGTCGTCTGGTTCGCCGCGGCGATCGCCTGCGTCGGCTCGGGAATCGCGGTCGTCAGCTTCTCGAACCCGTTCTACTCGGCGCTCGCGCTGATCGGCAACCTGGCCTCGCTCGCCGTGCTCTACCTCCTGCTCTCTGCCGAGTTCGTCGCCGCGGCGCAGGTGCTCGTCTACGCGGGGGCGGTGATGGTCATGTTCCTGTTCGTCATCGCCTACCTCGGTGGGAGAGCGGACGCGCCCTGGGCGGGCGGGCCGAGCCTGAACCGGGTTGCCGCCGTCGGCGCAGCGGTGTTCATCCTCGTCGACGTCCTCGTCGCGATCGGCCTGAAGGCAGGCCACTCGCTCGACCGCTCGGCGCACATCTCCGGCTCGTTCGGCTCGCCGGCGGAGATCGGTCGGCTGTTCCTGACCGACCACCTGCTGGCGTTCGAGATCACCTCGGTCGTGCTGCTGATCGCAGCGGTCGGCGGCGTCGTCCTCGGCGCACACGCGCGGCGGCTGCAAGCGGAGGCGGACACCGCGGGGATGCCGCCCTCGCGCGAGGAGTCCCCGGTGGAGATCTCGGCCGCGCAATGAAGGGCCCTGACGTCGTCTGGTACCTGGGCGTGGCCGCGTTCATGTTCGCGACCGGGGCGCTCGGCGTGCTCGTCCGGCGCAGCCCGCTGATCGTGCTCCTGTCGCTCGAGCTGATGCTGAACGCCTGCAACCTGGCGCTGATCGCG
>Ga0070741_10015430_pt1 | contig 12944 bp, 7 predicted proteins | sample Coa_R1_4_FD_66440 | JGI IMG/M metagenome (GOLD analysis project Ga0070741, IMG submission 66440) | Surface soil microbial communities from Centralia Pennsylvania, which are recovering from an underground coalmine fire - Coalmine... | ecosystem: Environmental > Terrestrial > Soil > Unclassified ...
TTGAAATATCGCCGCCCCGACACCGCTCCGCTCGACTATGCCATGACGCAGAACAATCGCGCCACCATCTTGAGCGAACTCGCCACGCTGCCCAACGAAGACCGCAGACAACGCTTGTCTCAAGCTCTGCAATGCGCGTGGGAAGCGTTCAATTTATTTGAAACGCTTCAGCATGAACAGTACCGTATTGTCGCGCAGCGAACCGTTCTCAAAATTCGCGAGGAATGTGCTGATGATTTTGACGCGTTGTGGCACGAACTCGGCGTCGGCGAATTGCCCGAATGGTTGGCAGTCAATCCATTACAAGAAAAATTTGTCGCGCTGCTCAACGCGTATCTGGAAAAACAACAGACCGCCGCGCGGGGCGAAAACGATGTGGCGTTGTGGCAAGCAACGGTGGACGCGGGCGAAGCATTGTTCGCGGAGGAATTTCGAGAATTGGGCGACGGCGTGAATTGGGACGCGCTTCAAGAGGATTTGGCAAGCGCCTACAATTCGCTCGGCAACGCGCACGATAACGCGGGAAATAAAACAGACGCGCTCGCGGCGTATGAACGTGCGATTGCCTTGCAGCCCGATTTCGCCATGTGGCATCGCAATCGCGCGGGAACGCTCATTGAATTGGAACGGTGCGACGAGGCGCGCGCCGCCATTGACCGCGCGCGCGAATTGGAACCGGAGGCGGCGCGTTTGGCGGATTTGGAAAAAGCGTGGGGGGAACATTGCGCGTAGGGGGCGGGCATCATCGAATGGAATTCGACGGCAGAACAAGGCATATTTTGATGCATTGTCGTGAGCTATTCGCTCATGGGTGATCCTCTTCGCGCGCGCGTACATCCTGAAACGCCGCGACGGCGACCTGAATCATGTCGTCGGTGGGCTCGCGCGTGGTCAGCGATTGCAGCGCCAGCGATGGGCGCACGATGAACCAATCGAACAAAAAAATGTTGCGGTGCTGTGACGAAAAACGAATCAACTCGTAACTCACCGCCGCGACGAACGGAATCAGCACAATGCGCGAGACGAGCCGCAGCCCGAGCGGCAAATCGCCGAGCAGCACAAAAAAAATAATCGAGACGACGACCACCGTCAGCAAAAAGCCCGTACCGCAGCGCGGATGCTCTTTGGAAAATTTTTGCACCTGCGCGGGGACCAATTCCGCGCCGCCTTCGTACGCCGCGATGGTTTTGTGTTCCGCGCCGTGATACATAAAGACGCGTTGAATTTCCGGCACGCGCCCGATGGCAAACAAATACGCGAGAAACAACCCAAGCCGAATCAAGCCCTCGACGATATTGTTCCAAAACGGCGTCACACCGTAATTGCCCAAGAAATTGGCGACCAGCACCGGCAGGGCAAAGAAAACCGCCAGCCCCAAGCCCAACGAAAGCGCGAGCGAACCATAAATCGCATTTTGCGGCAAGCCGTCATCCGCTTTCGGATTGCGGAGTTCGGAATTTAGAGTTTGGCTTTCCGCTTTGCGCCTTTCGCTTTCCGCATTTGCTGCTTCCGCGTTCCGCGTTCCGCGTTCCGCATTTCGCATTTCGTCCGCCATCTGCACGTTCGCCGACCACATCAACATGCGCGTGCCCAACACCAACGTATCCCACAACAAAGGCAGCGCGCGCAAAAAGGGCGTCTGGCTCCACACGCCCGCGTACACGCCTTTGGGAATCGCGTCGCTTTGAATGACAATCTCGCCGGACGCGCGGCGCACCGCGCACGACACAAAGTTGCGCCCGCGCATCATCACGCCTTCCATGACCGCTTGCCCGCCGTACAAAATTTTGGGTTCCGTCACAATGCCTCCCCGCCTCGCGGCGTTGCCGCTCTGATGCAATGCAGTGGATTCTAACGCGAAATCGCCGCGCGTCAATCCAATACGCATTCTGCCGCAATGATGCTAAAATAACATCGTGAATACCGCTTACGCTGACGCCGTAAAATGGTACTATTCGTTTGCGCGCTTGGACCCGCATGCGCCGCGTCAGGACGCGCGTAAACTCGACCGCATGCGCGCCATCCTCGCGCGTCTCGACAATCCCCACCAAAAATTTCCGTCCATTCACATCGCGGGCACCAAAGGCAAAGGGTCCACCGCCGCGCTGCTCGAAAGCATGTTTCGCGCGGGCGGCTATCGCACCGGACTTTATACGTCGCCGCATTTGCACACGTTCCGCGAACGCATTCGCATCAACAATCAACTCATGCCCGAAGCGGATGTGGTCGCGTACACCGCGCGTCTGCGTGTCCTCGCCGCCCATTTTCCCGACGCGACGTTTTTTGAATGGGTCACCGCGCTGGCGTTTCTCTATTTTGCGGAACAAGCTGTCGAAATGGCAATCGTCGAAACGGGTTTGGGCGGACGGCTCGACAGCACGAACGTGTTGATGCCGCGCGTGAGCGTGATAACGCCGATTTCGTTGGACCACACCGACATCTTGGGGAACAGTCTTTTGAAAATCGCGCGCGAAAAAGCGGGCATCATCAAACCGGGCGCGCCCGTCGTCATCGCGCCGCAAGCGCTGCGCGCGCTCGGCGAAATCCAGCGCAAAGCCAACAAAGAACAGGTCCGCATCATCAACGTCGAAAAAGATTGGCGCTGGCAGCTCGTGGAAGCAACGCCCGAACAACAAACCGTGCGCGTGCGCTTTATCAAGAGCGCGCGCTGGCAAACGTTCACCATGCCGCTCGTCGGTCCGCACCAACGCGTCAATCTCGCCACCGCGTTGGCGACAATTGACGTACTGCACGGGCGCAATTGGCGCATCTCGATCGGTTCGCTTCAGCAAGGCATCGCGAATGTGGACTGGCCCGCGCGTTTTGAAATTCTCGCGCGTCTCGGACTCGAAACCGCAACCGAAACCGTCGTCGAGACCGCCGCCGAAACCGCTGCCGCCGAAACAGAAACTGTCACCGCCGAAACCGCAATTGCCGCCGCCGAAACCGCAATTGCCGCCGCCGCGGACGACGCGCAGGGCTATGTCATCGCCGACGGCGCGCACAATGTCGCCTCTGTGCGCGAACTGGTGCGCACGCTCGCCGAAGTGCTGCCGCACGCGCCGGCGCATTTCATCTTTGGCGCATCGTCCGACAAAGACATTGCCGGCATGTTGCAAGCCCTCGCGCCGCACGCGGCATCGCTGACGCTGACCCAAGCGCAAACGCCGCGCGCGGCCAAAATCGAAACGCTGGTCGCGTTGGCACAGCCGTTCAATTTGCCGCTGTACACCGCGCCGGACGTCGTCCGCGCGATCGAACAGGTTCTCGAGCGCATCGAACCGACCGACACAGTGTGTGTCACCGGCTCGCTTTTTATGGCGGCAGAAGCGCGCGCGTATTTCTTTGACATCCCAAACGAAGCCTTGACCTCAAACAGTCTTTGAGGTCTTTCGGAGCCAAAGTTTTATCATGCAAATCGGAATCATCGGACTCCCACTCTCTGGCAAGACAACCATTTTCAACGCGCTCACGCGCGGGCACGCAGAGGTCACCAATTTCGCGTCAGGCAAACTCCAAGTGCATACTGCCAGCGTCCAAGTCCCCGACCCGCGCATTGATGTGCTGACAAAAATGTTCAAGCCGCGCAAAACGATTTACGCGCAGGTGGTGTATAACGACATTGCGGGGCTTCAGCGCGGCATCGGCGAAAAAGGCGGCATGGACGGCAATCTGCTGAATCAAATCGTCCAGAACGACGCGTTGGCGCACGTTGTGCGCGCGTTCGAAAACGACAATGTGCCGCATCTCGAAGGCAGTGTGAATCCCGCGCGCGACCTCGCACTGCTCGACACTGAATTGATTCTCTCGGACCTCGGCGTGGTTGAACGGCGCATCGAGCGTTTGAAAACATCCTTGGGCAAAGGCGGCGCGACGCCGCAGGAACGCGACGCGTTCCACAAAGAACTCGCGCAGTTGGAACGCTTTCGCGAAACGTTGGAGGGGGGGGGGCTGCTGCGCGATTTGGAATTGAGCGCGGCGGAATTAAAGCCCTTGCGCTCGCTCGCGCTGACGACGCTCAAGCCGACGCTCGTCATTTTGAACACCGGCGAACAAGACGCGGACAAGGCGCGCGCGTCCATCACCTACGACCACAAGCAAACGCAAATCGTCGCGCTGCAAGGCAAAATCGAAATGGAACTCGCGCAAATGTCGGACGAAGAAGCGCAAATGTTTTTGTCCGAATTCGGCATCAGCGAACCATCCCTGCCGCGCGTGATTCATTTATCGTATCAACTGCTCGGCTTGCAGTCCTTTTTTACGGTGGGCGAAGATGAAGTGCGCGCGTGGACGATTCCCGTCGGCGCGACGGCGGTCGAAGCCGCGGGCGCGATTCACAGCGACCTCGCCAAAGGCTTTGTGCGCGCCGAAGTGGTTTCGTACGAAAACCTTATCAAGTGCGGCGGCATGGCGGAAGCCAAAACCGCCGGCGTCCTCCGCCTCGAAGGCAAAGAATACGTCGTCCAAGACGGCGACATTGTCCACATTCGTTCGTCTATTTGAGATAGCGAGAGGGAGTGATTTTTTCACTCCCTCTCGCTCACACTCCTCACTCTCTCGCCCTCTCACCTCTCCGCCACCACACAATTCACTACCCCGCGTTCTTCATATTCAAATTCCGGCGGCAGCGGACTCGAATCCGTAAAACACACTGCGCGCCCTTCTGCGAACGTGACGCGAATGATTTCATGCACGCGCTGCGGCACAGCGGGCACCGCGCGCGCCTCTTGAAACTGCACCTCACTCATAATGCGCCGCAAGCTGTTGTAATACCAATCATATTGCAGCAAACCTTGACTCACAATGACCGACCGCGCGTTGTGATACGCGACCGCGTGACGGTAATACCACAACGCAAACAATGCTTCATCGCCGTCGGCAAACAGTACGGCATCGTCAGGCAGGGGCTGCAAATTCACGCGCGCATATTCAAACGCGGTACGGTCGCGCGAAACATCCATCGCCGAGTAATACGTCACCACATTAAAAAGGGGAAACAGCGCGAGCAGCGCGACGATGATGCCGGGCAGCAATTCGTCTTTGCTCACCATTTGCAGAATATGAAAAATGCCGTACATGCCCCACAGCAGCGCAATCGCAAAGGCGGGCAAAAGATAAATGAACGAATCGCGCGAGGCGTACACCAACGCATAGATCACAATCGGCGCGAACATCAACGCCAAGCCGATGAACACGCGCGTGCGCGTCAGCGCCAACTGAATCGCGCCCCACACCACCAACGCAAGCCCGACGACGGTGAATTGGTCGAGCAGCGCGCGGGCAGAAAATTCCACGCGACTCAAAACATCCGCGCCGCTCAAGCCAAACCAGTAGGGGCGGTACTGCGCCGCGCTGACAAGCCACCAAAAACGTTCGGGCGTAACCGGGTCGCCCCAATTCACGGGCGGATTCGCCAACGCGGCGAGCGGCAAATACGCGTACAACACAAGCGGCGCGAAAAACCACACCAACGCGCGCGCGTCCTTACGCTCGGGTTGCAGCAAGACCCACGCGCCCGGCGCCAGCAGCAAAATCGAAAGATGATGCGCCGCACCCAACCCAAACGCCAACGCCGCGACCTTGATTCGCTGCGGATGCTGCGCCAGACACGCCCACAAAATGAGCGCGACAAAAAATAAATTCAGCGCATACACTTCCGGAATCGTCGCCTGCGACCACAACAGCGGCGCAAACGCAAAACCCAACGCGGCGAGGGGCGGAATCCAAACCTCACCCCCAGCCCCTCTCCTATCGGGAGAGGGGAGCGACACCTCACCCCCAGCCCCTCTCCTATCAGGAGAGGGGAGCGACACCTCACCCCCAGCCCCTCTCCTATCAGGAGAGGGGAGTTTCTCCCCCTTCCCTTGTAGGGAAGGGGGTTGGGGGGTTAGGTTCGCTCCCGCGCGCGCCAACACATACACCGCGCCCGCCGCCGCCCACGCGGACAGCAGCGCCACGCCGAACGCAGGTTCGCCCATCGGCAAACGCGCAAACAATGCGGCGAGGAGCGTGTACAGCGGATAGCCCGGCGGATGCGGAACGCCCAGCGTGAACGCGGCAGTCACCAAATCGCCGCTGTCTGCGCCGTTGTGCAGCCACGTCACCGTGTGCGCCATCGTCAACCCGTACACCAAGAGCGCGGCTGCAGCCGTAATCAACGCGAGGATGCGTTCGAGACGTTGTGTGTTCACAACAAGAACGCGAATCGGCGTGAACAGTCTTGGCGCCGATTCGCGGTTTCCCAAAATCAATTCCGCAGCGCGCCGGACAGTGCGACGCCTTGCGCCAACAATTCTTCCACTAACTGCGGCGAACGCGCTTCGGAATACACGCGCAAGACCGGCTCGGTCCCCGACGGGCGAATCAACAGCCAACTGCTGTCGTCAAACAAATACTTGACACCGTCGCGGTCGTTGATGGAAACCAAACTCAACCCCGCCATCGTTGTCGGCGCGTTATCTTTGAGCCGCTGCACCAACTCGGCTTTGGAAAACGGTTTCGTGCGCAAGTCGCGCCGCGCGTAATAAAACTCGCCCAACTCGGCGCGCATCTCGGCGACCAATTCGCGCAGCCCGCGTCCGTAATGCGACATCATTTCCATCAACAGCAAGCCCATCAAAATGCCGTCACCCATCGGCACATGCCCGCGCATCGTAATGCCGCCGCTCTCTTCGCCGCCCATCAACACATCGTGCGTCTGCATCAAATCGGCAATGTGATTGAAACCGACGGGCGTTTCATACAGCGGCAAATCATAACGCGCCGCGAGCAAATTAATCATCTGTGTCGTTGAAATCGTTTTTACCACCGCGCCGCGCAGCTGACGCACTTTTAACAGATAACGCAGCGTCAGCGCAAAAATAAACTGCGGGTCAATAAAATTCCCCGCGTCGTCCACTGCGCCGATGCGGTCGGCGTCGCCGTCGTTCGCCAGACCGATGTCGGAATGGTGGTCACGCACGGCGGCGACCAACGCGCTCAAATATTTTTCAATCGGTTCGGGATGAATGCCGCCGAAACCCGGATTCATTTCGCCGCGAATTTCCAACACCTCGCAGCCCGCCGCCGTCAGAATCGAGCGCAAATAGCCGCGCCCCGCGCCGTACATTGGGTCCACGACTACGCGCCACTGCGCCGTGCCGATGGTATGCATGTCCGCCAAGGTTTGAATGTGCTTGAAATACAGCGGAAAAAAATTCGTGCGCGTGATGACGCCTGCCTGTAACGCGTCGTCGTACGCGCGCACGCGCGGCGTTTGATATTTCGGCGCGCGCAATTTCTCTTCGACCTGTTTGGTCGCGCGGGTCGGCGCGGACGCGCCGTCAGGCGATTTGAGTTTGATGCCGCTGTAACGCGGCGCGTTGTGGCTCGCCGTAATCATCACGCCCGCGCACGCGTTCAATGCGCGCACAGCGTACGACACGACGGGCGTCGGACAGTCCGCGCGCGACAAAATCACGCGCAAGGCATTGCCCGCCAACACTTCTGCCACCGCAATCGCGAAACGGTCGGACAGAAAACGCGTATCAAAACCAATCACCACCGGCGCATCGGGCGCGGGTTCGGTTGCCAAAATATACTCTGCGATCGCTTGCGCGACGAGGCGCACATTGTCAAACGTAAATTCTTCGCCAATCACGGCGCGCCAGCCGTCCGTACCAAAATGAATGGTCATGAGAACCTCGAATTTCAGATTTTAGATTTTAGATTTCAGATTTCTGATTTCAGATTTGGCGTGTGATCGCGCGATGGCGCAATAGTGAACTTGCGAGTTGCGATGAGCGCGTTGCGAGATCCGAGATGCGACATGCGCTCCGCGATTAGCCATCTGCCATCCGCCATGCGCTAGCGGTCGAAATAAATCGTAATCGTTTTGTCGCGCGCGAGTGTCATTGGAAATTCAACTGTGCTGTCGTTGATGCGTTCAAAGGAATCGGTCGCGCCGTGAATCTTCCACGCGTTCGGATATTCGACGCGCACGCGCAGCGGTGTCGGCGCGGTCCCGGCTTGCGTCTGCAACGTTAACGAATATGTCCCATCCTGCAAAATCGTGTTGGGCAGCGCATAGTGAAACTGGACGTGCGCGTCGCTGTTGCGATTGACCAGAACATAGCCGCCGAACGCGGTCACCGCGTCAATATCTTCGGCATAGCCGGCGTCGCTAACGCCCTGCGCGGAAATGAATTGCGTAAAACGCGGCGCCAGCACGCGCACATAATTCCAATAGCAGCTCTGCTCCATACTCGCATACGACGCGTCTTTGTGTTGGCGTAACAAATCGCACGCGTCATTCTCGGCGCGCGAGGGATTATGATACGCGATGTCCGCTGTCGCGTCGCCGCCGTGTTCATTCAAACGCACCGTGTAAAAAATCTCGCGCGTGACGCGCGCGTTCACTTTGTTGAAACCGACATTCGCGTCCACCACGTTCAAATAATCCGCGCTGCCCGGCGCGATCGCGCCGCCCCACCGCGCGTCCAACAGCGCCTGTTCCGCTTCCGCATCGTCAACATACAACTGCACCGCTTTGCTACGCAGTCCGCGCCACAATGCCTGCGCGAGCGCGGCAGAACTCACCTGCCCCGTCTTGACGCGCGCCATCACTGCCTGCATCAATGCGCCCAAAAAATTCTTGCGGTCGCTGGCGAACCATGCCGCGTTCATGGAATCGCTTTGCGGCAGCGGCTTCCAATTTGCTTTGAGCCAAGCGATCACATTGTCGCGCGTGAGCGGCGCGCCTTCCAACTGCAAATCGGGAATCGCGCCCACGAGCAGCGGCATAAAGCGCATATCTACAGCAATCACGCCGTCGGTGCGCACGCCGTGGTCGCGCGCGTACATGGACTGCGCGACATCCGCGCTGGTCGGAAAATTCGCGTACCAGTTAGAATCGCGCAAGAGCCACTGCGACGCCCACATGTACTTTTGCAAGGGGGGGGGCGGGGGGGGGTGAAGCAGACTCAAATCATCGGCGGCGAGACTGTCGCCGAACGACTCGACGGCGATTTCGCCCGCGTCAATTTTGACTACGCCGACCGCCGTGATAAAGCCGCCCGTCGGGCGCAGCTCGTCATTGTTTTGCGCGAGCACCAAATAGCGCTTGGGCGCCTCCGCGCCGAACAACACCGGCGCGCGTTCCAAAAGGCGCAGCGCGGCGTCCCATTCGTTCAATCCGTCCTCCACCTCGCGCAGCAGCGCATGCGTTTGGGGAGAAAAAGCGCGCGGGTCCATCGCGTCGTACGCTGCGCGCGCTTTTTGCACCGCCGCGCGTGCGGCGACAATCGACGCGGCATTGTCGCGCGCAAACGCGACGAGCGCCGCGCCCGCCGTTTGGGATTCCAAATAGGGCGTCAGTCTTTGCGTCAACGCGAGGGTTGGCTCCGTCGCGCTCAGAATTTCGTCCGCCAACGCGGCGCCCTGCGGCAATTTGGCAAAATCGCCGCCGACGTACGGCAGCCACGCGAACGCGGGCGCATTCTCTAAAAAGAACGCCAATTCGACGCGCCACGCGCGCGCGTCGCGCACGAGCGCGCGCGCGGCATCAGGCACGCGCGCGGCGTCGCCCGCTAACGCGTCGGAAAACGCGCGCGCGTCGAGATACGTCAAAACACCCAGCGCGCCCCACCGCGGCGGAACAGATTGAATGAACAAGAGGACGAGAAAACCCGCGAGGATGAGCAGATTGTGTCCAAGCGACGCGCGTGTAAAAACAGAAAAAGATTTTTTGGGATGGGGCATAATGCAAATGCATTCTGATTATACAAGCGTAAGCAGAAATCCTAAAGCGCCAGCGAGCAGCGTGTAATGAGGGATGAGCAATGAGCGATGAGCAATGAGAAATGAGCAATGAGAAATTGGCAGTGCGAGAGCATTGGAGTTTTTTTTTCAGCCGACGAATTCGATTCACCGCACAAGACGCGATAGCGCTACCATGCGCCGAGATTGTAAAAATTCGAGGCACTGCTATAATCACCTACCTGCATATGCAACAAATTGTTTTGGCTTCCGCTTCGCCGCGCCGCCGCGAGTTGTTGACGTTGTTGGACATTGCATTCACGAGCATTGCGACGAATACGGAGGAAATTCCCATCCCCGGCGAAAGCGCGCCGCAGATGGTCGCGCGTTTGTCGCGGCACAAAGCCACTGCCGCCGCGCAGCAATTCCCCGCCGCGTTAATCATCGCGGCGGATACAGATGTGGAGCTCGACGGCGCGATTCTCGGCAAGCCGCGCGACGCAGACGACGCGCGCGCCATGCTGACGGCATTGCGGAATCGGGCGCACAATGTATTTACAGGATTTACCCTCGCCGAGGGCGAATGGCGTGAAACGGAAATCGTACATACGCGCGTGCGCATGCGCGATTATTCCGACGCCGAACGCGACGCGTACATTGCGTCCGGCGACCCGTTCGACAAAGCGGCGGGCTATGCCGTCCAGCATCAAGGGTTCCAACCTGTCGCGCGGGTGGACGGCTGCTTGGCGAATGTGATGGGCATGCCGCTGTGTCGTCTCTATCACGCGCTCGCGCGTCACATCGAAATGCCCGCGCCGCGTTTAGAATGCATCGCGCATTCGGAAACGAATTGCAGTCTCGCGAAAATTGTATTGGGTGACTCGATGATTGGGGATTAACCATCCGAAATCCGAATTCCGAAACCCGAAATCTGAAATGAATTTGCTTTCCCAGCTCAATCCCGAACAACGGCGCGCCGTGGAAATTGTCGAAGGTCCGGTGCTCGTGCTCGCCGGTCCCGGTTCCGGCAAAACGCGCGTGCTGACCTATCGCGTCGCGTATTTGGTGGAAGAAATTCGCCTCGCGCCGCACAACCTTCTCGCGGTGACGTTTACGAACAAAGCCGCGCGCGAAATGCGCGACCGCTTGACGCGCCTCATCGGCGAAGACAAAATGCGCGATTTGACCATCGGCACGTTCCACGCGATTTGCGCGCGTTTTTTGCGGCGTGACGGCGAAGCGGTCGGATTGGCGCCGGGCTTTGTGATTTTTGACGACGACGACCAAGCGAAACTGATTCAAGAAATCATCCGCGAACAAAACATCAACGACAAAGTGTATCGCCCCGGTCAAGTGCTCGCCGCGATTTCCAAAGCCAAAAACGAGCTCATCGGTCCGGAGGAATATGTCCCCGCGACGTATTGGCACGAAGCGGTCGGGCGCATCTACAAACGCTATCAACAAAAATTGTTGGACAACAACGCGGTAGATTTCGACGATTTGCTCAACTATACCGTTCAACTTTTGCGCGACCATCCCGCCATTTTGCAAAAATATCAGCGGCGCTATGTGTATTTGCACGTGGACGAATTTCAGGACACCAATTTCGCGCAATACCTCATTGTGAAATTGCTGGCGGGAAAATACAAAAACATTTTTTGCGTGGGAGACGAAGACCAGTCCATTTACGCCTGGCGCGGCGCGGATTATCGCAACGTAATGCGCTTTCGCGAAGATTTTCCCGATGCGCGCATAGTGCTGCTCGAACAAAATTACCGCTCGACGCAAACCATTCTCGACGTCGCGCAAGCCATTATTCGACGCAATCCGACGCGTACGCCCAAACATTTGTGGACGGAAAATCCGCGCGGCATTCCCGTCGAAGTCATCGAGGCGTACGACGACCGCGAAGAACCGCAGCTGGTCGCGCAAGAAATCAATCGGCTCCTCGCGCAAGGCAAATACAAGCCGAAAGATTTCGCGGTGTTTTATCGCACCCGCGCGCAGTCGCGCGTTTTGGGCGAAGAATTTTTCCGGCGCGGCATTCCGTACAAAGTCATTGGCGCGCGCGGCTTTTACGAATTGCGTGAAGTCAAAGATTTGTTGGCATACATGCGCCTTTTGCACAACCCGCGCGATACGGTTTCGTTCAATCGCATCCTGAACGTCCCGCCACGCGGCATCGGCAAACGCACGCACGAAGATTTGGGGCGCGTCGCGGAAAAATTGGGCGTGTCGCCGGTGACGGCGTTAAAGATGTTGAAAGAGGAGGAAGAGGCAAAGGGAACGGAGGGAACTCAAGGAAATGAGGAAAATCGTTTCCCGTACGCGAATTATTTTGATGCGCGGGCGCGGCGCGCGTTGATTGCGTTTTTTGATTTGTTGGTCGAGTTGAATCGCTTAAAAGATGAACTGACGCTCACCGAATTCTTTGACGCGCTCGTGGAAAAAATCGGGTATCGCGAATATTTGGTGGACGGCACGCGCGAAGGCGATGACCGTTGGGGCAACGTGCAAGAATTACGCAAAGCGACGCAAGAGCACAGCGCGCTCGACCCCGCCGCCGCGCTCGCGGAATTTTTGGAAACCGCCGCGCTCGTGTCCGACGTGGACGCGCACGACGAAAACGAAGGCGTCGTCGCCTTGATGACCCTGCACATGGCGAAAGGTTTGGAATTTCCCGTCGTTTTCATCACGGGGATGGAAGAAGGAATTTTTCCGCACGCGCGTTCGTTCGACGAGCCGCACGAAATGGAAGAAGAACGTCGTCTCGCGTACGTCGGCATCACGCGCGCCAAAGAAAAATTGTATTTGCTGTACGCCTTCCGCCGTTCCAGTTTCGGCAATGTGGCGGAGCCGACCGAACCGTCGCGCTTTTTAACGGACATTCCGCGCCATTTGGTCAAGACCAAGAGCGGCGAAAAACGCAACACCTACGACGAAATCCTCAACGCGCGCAAGTATAAAGAGATGACGACATGGGAAACGGAGGGCAAGCGACAGGACACAGACGACAAATCGCGTAAAAAAGTAGGGAACGTTCGCCGCAACGTTCCACCCACCGACGACGCGCAGCCGCACGTGCGCCGCAACGTCCCACCCACCGACGACGCGCAGCCGCACGTTCGCCGCAACGTTCCACCCACCGACGACGCGCAGCCGCACGTGCGCCGCAACGTCCCACCCACCGACGACGCGCAGCCGCACGT
>Ga0070741_10015431_pt1 | contig 12943 bp, 11 predicted proteins | sample Coa_R1_4_FD_66440 | JGI IMG/M metagenome (GOLD analysis project Ga0070741, IMG submission 66440) | Surface soil microbial communities from Centralia Pennsylvania, which are recovering from an underground coalmine fire - Coalmine... | ecosystem: Environmental > Terrestrial > Soil > Unclassified ...
CGCGGCCTGGGCGACGTCTTCGGGCACGGCACGGGCCATGGCCTGGGTCTCGAGGTCCACGAGCGCCCCCGCATCGGCCGCCGTCGGCCCGATGTCGAGGCGGAGGACGAGGGCATCGAACCGTCGATGGTGTTCACCATCGAACCGGGCGCCTACCTGCCCGGCTGGGGCGGCGTGCGGATCGAAGACGATGTGGTGGCAACCGAGACGGGTGTGGACGTGCTGACGCGAGCGGCGCCGACGGAGCTGATCGAGGTGTAGCGCGGTTTGGTCCAGAGCTCCTTCGGCCCGCCCTGCAGGCCCGTCCCGGCCGGACGGCCGAACGCGCGCCAAGGGGGCCGTGCGCGACACCGTCTCGCCGGGTTTCGCTCGCCGCGCAGCGCGAGGAGGCTGGCCGCGGCAGGCACGGGTCGCCGGGCACCCGCGGGCGTCGACCCCAGACCAGGGGTGCGCTGCGCCGGCGCGAAGCGCTCGAAAGGACATGAAGTCTCGCGGCCCCCGCCGGGCCCCGCGGCCATTGATTGCCGCGCGGCGCCGCCCGGTGGGTGAATGGCCGCGCCGATGATCCGAATGGACCTGGAGCAGCTGAAGCACATTCTCGAGCTGGTTCGCGAGCACAACCTCGCGGAATTCGAGATCGAGCAGGAAGGATTGCGGCTGAAAGTGCGGCGCGACAGCGGCAGCGCAGGCATGTCGGCGGCCGGTGCGCCGGCCGCCGTCGCGGGTCTACTGGCGGCGCCCGCGGCCGCCGCGCCTCCTACGCCCGTGCCGGAGTCGACCGCGGCGGAGGAGGAAGGCATCGAGCTCGCCGTCGTCAAGTCGCCCATTGTCGGGACCTTCTACCGCTCACCCGAGCCCGGCGCGCCTGCCTTCGTCGAGGTGGGCACGAAGGTGAAGAAGGGGCAGGTCCTGTGCATCATCGAGGCGATGAAGCTGATGAACGAGATCGACTCGGAATACGAGGGCGAAATCGTGAACATCTACGTCGAGAACGGCCAGCCGGTCCAGTACGGCGAGCGGCTCTTCGCGATTCTCACGACGTAGCAGCGAAAGGACAGGGCGCGGCGCCTCCCGCCGGGCGCCGGACGAGCAGACGAACCGAGGACCCGTGTTCAAGAAGATTCTGATTGCAAACCGCGGCGAGGTCGCCCTGCGCATCATCTATGCCTGCCGCGAGCTGGGCATCAAGACCGTCGCCGTGTACTCCGAGGCCGACGAGAACTCGCTGCACGTCCGCTTCGCCGACGAGGACGTGCGGATCGGCCCGCCACGGAGCGCGGACAGCTACCTCAACGTGCCGCAGGTGATCAGCGCCGCCGAGATCACCGGTGCCGACGCCATTCACCCCGGCTACGGGTTCCTGTCCGAGAGCGCCTACCTCGCCGAGGTCTGCGAGGCCTGCCACATCAAGTTCATCGGCCCGACGCCGCAGGTGATCCGCCTGATGGGCGACAAGGCGCGGGCGCGGCGCGTGATGAAAAAGGCAGGCGTCCCCGTGCTGCCTGGCAGCGACGGGCCCGTCGAGAGCGAGGAGAAGGCGCTCAAGATCGCCAAGGAGATCGGCTATCCGGTCATCGTCAAGGCCACGGCAGGCGGCGGCGGGCGCGGCATGCGCGTCGTGCGCACGCCGGGCGAGCTGCCGCATGCCGTCAAGACGGCCCAGCGCGAGGCCGAGGCGGCCTTCGGCGTCGGCGACGTCTATCTCGAGAAGTACATCGAGTCGCCGCGCCACATCGAGTTCCAGATCCTCGGGGACCACCACGGCAACGTCGTCCACCTGGGCGAGCGGGAGTGCTCGATCCAGCGCCGCCACCAGAAGCTCGTCGAGGAGTCGCCGTCGCCGGCGCTCGGCCGCAAGATGCGCCGGAAGATGGGCGCCGTCGTCATCGACGCCGCTCGGGCCGTCCAGTACACCAACGCCGGCACGTTCGAGTTTCTGATGGATCCCGAGGGCCGCTTCTACTTCATGGAGGTGAACACGCGGCTTCAGGTGGAGCACCCGGTCACCGAGATGGTGACCGGCATCGACATCGTCAAGGAGCAGATCCGGATCGCGGCGGGCGAGCGCCTGTCGGTTCGGCAGAGCGACGTGAGCTTCACGGGCCACGCCATCGAGTGCCGCATCAACGCCGAGGATCCCGAGACCTTCGTGCCGTCGCCGGGAGTCATCGAGGTGTTCAGCGTGCCGGGCGGCCCCGGCGTCCGCCTCGAGACTTTTGCCCACTCGGACTGCGTCGTCTCGCCGTACTACGACTCGCTCATCGCGAAGATCATCACCCACGGCCGCGACCGGCAGGAGGCCATCGCGCGGATGCGGCGCACGCTCGAGATGACCGTCGTCGAGGGCATCAAGACCACCATTCCGCTGCACCTGCGGATCATCAACGACCCGGACTTCGTCGAGGGGAAGCTGAGCACGGCGTTCATGGATCGCTTCCTCTCCCGCCCGGCCGGGAACCGGCTGGCCGAGGCGTCATAAGAGCCGCCCGTCCACAACTGTCGGCGTATCGCAGCGGGCTGCACGGCTCACGCCGGCGCCGCGGCCGCGGGAGGCGGCTACGGTCGGTCGAGGCCGCGTCCCAGACATCCCGGGGGTTGAGTGTCGACGCCCATCGGGAGTGAGCCCTGTCGGTCGAGCGTGCGGGAGTCGGCATGAAAGGCTAGCCTCGAGTCACCGATGGAGTCTCTGGCGCGTCGATTGCCGCCGGTCAATGCCATCGTCGATGTCGACACCGCCCGCCGGTTCGGGTGGGATCCCCTCGATCTCGCCCGGGCGTACCTTGACGGCGGCGCGCGGTTCCTGCAGCTCCGCGGCAAGAGATTGCCCGGCTCGGCCCTCCTGGATCTGTCGCGCCGCTTTCGCAGCCTCTGCCGCACGGCCGGCGCGATCTCGGTCATCAACGATCGGGCGGATGTCGCGAGGCTCGCGGGGGCGGACGGCGTCCATGTCGGTCAGGAGGACCTGAGCGCCGCGGCGGCGCGTGCACTGCTGGGATCCGACGCTCTGGTCGGTCTCTCCACGCACACGGCTGCTCAGGTCGACGCCGCGCTCGAGGAGCCGATCACGTATCTCGCCGTCGGCCCGATTTTCGGGACGTCCACCAAGGCGACCGGCTACGAGCCGGTCGGACTCGATCTGGTTCGCCATGCCGCGCAGCGCGCCCGCTGCGGGCCGGAGGCGAGAGCCGTCGTGGCCATCGGCGGGATCACGCTGGAGACGGCGCCCGAGGTGGTCGCGGCCGGCGCCGATGCCGTCGCCGTCATCACGGATCTGCTCGTTGCCGGCGACCCTGCGCGCCGCGTGCGGGCCTACCTCGAGCGCCTCGATCCTCGCGTCCGCGAGGCGTGAGCCGCGCCGGCCGATTGCCCAGTTGCGGCGAGGCCCGAACCCAGTCGAGCGGCGGCGCTGCATGTATAATTCCGCCACCGCATGTCGATTCTGGCGACGAAGTCCATCGAAGAGCTGAGGCGCGAGGCGTCGGCGGCCGGGGAGCACTCGCTCAAGCGTGTCCTCGGGCCGCTCAACCTCGTCACGCTCGGCATCGGCGCGATCATCGGAACCGGCATCTTCGTGCTGACCGGCCAGGCGGCCGCCCAGTACACAGGGCCGGCGATCGTGCTCTCGATGGTGCTGGCGGGCGTCGCCAGCGCGCTCGCGGGCCTCTGCTATTCCGAGTTCGCCTCGACCGTGCCGATTGCCGGCTCCGCCTATACCTACGGGTACGCGACGCTCGGCGAGTTCTTCGCCTGGGTCATCGGCTGGGATCTCATCCTCGAGTACGCCCTGGGGGCGGCCACGGTCGCCGTCGGATGGTCCGGCCACCTCACGAGCTTTCTCCACGACTTCGTCGGCGTCGATCTGCCGGCATCGCTCTCGGCGGCGCCGTGCACGGTCGTCGGCACGGCGGGCTGCAGCCCCACGGCTGTCATCAATCTGCCCGCCGTGCTGATCACGCTGGCCGTGACCGCGCTCATCATCCTCGGCATCCGGGAATCGGCGAACGTCAACACGGCCATCGTGATTGTCAAGGTCGCCGTCGTGCTCATCGTCATCGTCGGCGGGGCCGCATATGTCGATCCCGCGAACTGGCATCCCTTCATTCCCGAGAACACCGGGGCGTTCGGCCAGTACGGCTGGAGTGGCGTGCTGCGCGGCGCGGGCGTGATCTTCTTCGCCTACATCGGATTCGATGCGGTCTCGGTGGCGGCCCAGGAGGCACGCAATCCGCAGAAGGACATGCCGATCGGCATCCTGGGCTCGCTGTTCGTGTGCACCATTCTCTACGTGCTGGTCTCGGGCGTCATGGTCGGCCTCGTCCCGTACCGCCAGATGCTCGGCCAGTCGGCGCCGATGGTGGTGGCGATTCGAGCGGCGGAGGCGGCTTCCGGCGGCAGCGCCATCCTGCGCGTCATGACCGTGCTCGTCGAGGTGGGCGCGATTGCCGGCCTCACCTCGGTGATGGTCGTCATGATGATGGCCCAGCCTCGCATCTTCTACGCGATGGGCAGGGACGGGCTCCTCCCGCCCTTCGCCAGCCGCATCCATCCGCGCTTCCGGACGCCGCACATCACGAGCCTCATCACCGGCGTCGCGGTGGCGCTGGCGGCAGGCTTCACGCCCATCGGCGCCCTCGGCGAGCTCGTCAGCATCGGCACGCTCCTCGCCTTCGTCATCGTCTCGATTGGCGTGATCGTCCTGCGGTACAGGCGGCCGGACCTCGAGCGGCCCTTCCGGACGCCGTTTGTCCCACTCGTCCCGGCCTTGTCGGCTCTCGTCAGTCTGTCGCTGATGGCGGGCCTGCCGGGCGAGACGTGGCTGCGTCTCGTGGTCTGGATGGCCATCGGGCTTGTCATCTACTTCGGCTACGGCCGCCGGCACAGCGCGCTCCGGCAGGGCGGCGCCCTTGCCGCGCCGGCCGGCGTCCGCCGGCGGTAGCGCCCACGGAGCGTGCCCCTTCGCCCGCCCGAGGTCTCGCGCCGGCTCCGGATTCCTCCGACGATGGCGGTCGCGCGGCGGCCCCGCTGGCTTCGCCCGCAGGGGTCGGGATTCGCCGTGGCCCTGCTGGTGTCGGTGATTGCAGGGGGTACGGCCGGCTACGCCCTCATCGAGGGCTGGAGCGCGTGGGACGCCTTCTACATGACGGTCATCACGGTGACGACCGTCGGGTACCGGGAAGTCCACGATCTGTCGCGGGCCGGACAGGTCTTCACGGTCGTCCTGCTGTTCTTTGGCGTCGGCGCGGCCCTCTACACGTTCACGCTGCTCGCGACGGCCGTCGTGGAGGGCGGTCTGCCCCGGCGGCTGCAGCGGCGGCGGCACAGTCGCATGCTCGAGGCCATCAAGGATCACTTCATCATCTGCGGCTACGGCCGCATCGGCGGCATCGTTGCGAAGCAGTTCCTGCGGCAGGCGGTTCCGATGGTCATCATCGAGCGGAATCCCGATCGCGTCCAGGCCGCCCTCGACGACGGACTGCTGGCCATCGAGGCCGATGCCAGCCGGGAGGACGTCTTGAAGCGCGCCGGCATCGCCCGCGCGCGCGGCCTCATCGCCGCCGTCGGCACCGACGCCGAGAACGTCTACACGGTTCTCAGCGCGCGCGTGCTGCGCCCCGACCTCTTCATCATCGGCCGCGCCGAGACCGAGGAGGCGACGATTAAGCTGACGCGGGCCGGGGCGGATCGGGTCATCTCGCCGTATCAGATCGGCGCCGTGCAGATCGCCCAGACCGCGCTCCGGCCCGCCGTCGTCGATTTCGTGGAGCTCGCCACCGGGTCCGGCAACCTCGAGCTGGCGATGGAGGAGATCGGGGTGGCGGCCGGCGCCCCGCTGGCCGGGCGCACTCTGGTCGATGCCAACCTCCGCCAGCGGTTCGGCGTGATCGTGGTGGCCATCCAGCGCGCCGATCGCCGGATGGAGTTCAATCCCGCGCCCGACGCGGCGATTCACGCCGGCGACAAGCTCGTCGTGCTCGGCCGGCCTGAATCGCTCAAGCAGCTCGAAGCGGAGGCATCAGCCCGATGAGTGCACGCCTGCTCGACGGCACGGCCGTCGCCAATCAGATTCGAGCCGAGCTTCGCCCCGCCGTCGAGGCCTTTACGGCCCGGGCCGGGCGCGCGCCGGGGCTCGGCATCGTGCTCGTGGGCAACAACCCGGCGTCCGAGATTTACGTCGGGAGCAAGCTCAAGTCGGCGACCGAGACGGGGCTGCGCGCCGACCTCGAGCGCCTGCCGGCCACGGCCACGCTTGGGGAACTGCTGGCGCTGGTCGACCGCCTCAACCACAGCGACGCGCACGACGGGATTCTCGTGCAGTCGCCACTGCCCGACGCGATGGGGCCCGACGCGGAGCGGCGCGTCTTCGATGCGATGCTGCCCGGGAAGGACGTCGACGGCTTCCACCCCACGAACGTGGGGCGACTCGTCCAGAACCGCGCGGCCCTCGTGGCCTGCACGCCCTCCGGCGTCATCGAGCTGCTCGAGCGATCCGGCATTCCGATTGCGCGATCCCGCGCCGTCGTCATCGGGCGGAGCGACATCGTCGGCAAGCCGATGGCGCTGCTGCTGCTGCATCGCGACGCGACGGTGACGATCTGTCACTCGAAGACGCCCGATCTCCCGCGGGTCGCCGCCGAGGCCGACATCCTGATCGCGGCGATCGGCCGGCCGGCGTTCGTGACGCCGGCGTTCGTCAAGCCGGGCGCCACCGTGGTGGACGTGGGCATCAACCGCCTGGTCGATCGCGAGTCAGTGGAGCGGATCTTCGCGCCGGGGTCACGGGCCCGTGAGACGTTCGCCCGGCGCGGGTCGGTCCTGGTAGGCGACGTGCACCCCGACGTTGCCTCGGTGGCCGGGGCGATCACGCCCGTGCCGGGCGGCGTCGGCCCGCTCACGATCGCCATGCTGCTGCGGAACACGTTGCGGGCCGCGGAAGAGCGCCTGCACGCGCGCGGCGGCGCCTGGACATGACCTGCTCCCCGCATCCGGGCGACCGGCTCGCGGCTGTCCGCGGCGGACGATGGGCGGGGGGCGGCGGGGCGCGCCGCTCGGCGCGGCATCTCCCGGCGCGCCGTGTGGACGCGGCCACCGCCCGCCGGACGACGGCGGCGCCCGACGCGCGAAGCGCATGTTGAGAGTCGCCCTGACCGGCGGCATCGCGACGGGGAAGTCCCGCGTCCTCGATCGGTTCCGGCGGCGGGGCGTCCCGGTGCTCGACGCCGACGAGCTCGCGCACGGGGTGATGGCGCCGGGCACGGAGGCGACGGCCGCGATTGCCGCGCGGTTCGGCCCGAGCGTTCTCGGCCCCGACGGCGCCGTCGACCGGAAGGCGCTCGCGCCTCTCGTGTTTGCCGATCCAGCAGCTCGCGCCGACCTCGAGCGCATCGTGCATCCTGCCGTCTATCGCGCCATCGAGGCGGGGCTGCGGGCCTTCGAGCAGACTGGGGCCGGACCCTATGCCGTCGTCGACGTGCCGCTTTTGTTCGAGACCGACCATGCGGCCGACTTCGATCGCGTCATCGTCACGGCCTGCCCGCCCGAGGTGCAGCTCGAGCGGCTGATCGCGCGCGGGATGAGCGAGCGGGAGGCGCGCCAGCGGATGGCGGCGCAGCTGCCGACGGCGCGGAAGGTGGAGCAGGCCGATTTCGTCGTGGACACCGGGGGAAGCCTCGCCGAGACCGATCGGCAGGTCGACGCGATTGCCGAGGCGCTCGAAGCGCTCGGCGCCGCCTGATGCGGCTGCGACCGCAAGACTCGCCCGCTACACTTCCACTTCGGCCGACTCCTGCGCCGGGGCGATCCGCTCCTCGACGAACGTGTTCCAGTCGTGGCAGTGCGGGCACTGCCAGAGCAGCTCCGTGCTGCGGTACCGGCAGCGCATGCAGACGTGCGGATCGAGGTAGAACACCGCGTGCTCGGTGAGCTCGCCGTAGCGGTCCACGAGCGCGGGCTCGTAGCGCAGCTGGCCGAGCGCTCGCCAGATTGCCTGGTGGATGCCGAGCGCATGCGGATTCTGGACGAGCGCGGCGAAGAGCAGGTCGAGCGCTTCGTGCGGTCGGCCCCCCGCGGCGAGATGGCGCGACAGGGCCAGCCGCGCTCGCCAGTCCTGCGGGTTTTCTTCGATCAGCCGCTGGCAGAGCCGCGTGAACCGCTCCGGCGACCCGGTCCGGACGGCGAGCGCTTCGAGCCGGTCAAACGCGAGGTACGCGCGATCCGGCGCGACCTCGGCAATCCGCTCCCAGATCGAGGCGGCCTCGCGGTCGTTGCCCTCCAGCGCGCGGAGGTCGCCGAGGTTGAGATAGGCCGGGACGGCGCGCGCGTCGAGATCGATGGCGCTGCGGAAGTGCCGGGCCGCCTCCGCGTACTGCTTGCGCCGCATCGCCTCGAGGCCGATCTCGTTCTCCAGGAACGCGAGGATTGCCTGGTTTCGGGGTTCGACCGCCGCATCGGTAAGCCGTGCAAGCCGCTGCCGCGTGTCGAAGGCCTCGGACCACTGGTGCTGCTCTTCGTGCAGCTTCTGCAGATGGAGCAGGGCGTACTCGTTCTTCGCGTCGAGCGCGAGAACCTCCTGAAACGCCTGGAGCGCGCGCTCGACGAAGCCGCCCCGCTTGTAGTCGAGGCCGAGGCAGAGCAGCACGTACGCGTGCTCGAGCCGGCTGAGGCGCGGCCGCTGGAGCAGGCTCTGGTGCACCGTGATCGCCTTGCCGACCTGTCCCTTCTCCCGGTAGAGGTTGCCCAGGATCATGTGGACTTCGAGCGCATCGGGGTTGAGGCTCGCGGCCTTGGAGAGCTCCTCGATTGCCTGGTCGATCTGGTTGGTGACGAGGAAGTTGAGGCCGAGCAGATAGTGGGGCGACTCCTTCGCGCGGCGCCGGTCGAACCACTTCCCCTCGCGGAGCTTGTAGCGCTCCCACGCCTTGCCCGCGGCCAACCCGAGGAGCAGCGCCACGAGCGCCGCCAGCAGCGTCGAGTCGTCACTCAGCATCGAGCAGACGCCCCCATCGGTTCTGCGCTTTCAGCACGAGCTCGACCAGCTCGCGCGCCGCTCCCGCGCCGCCCGCGGCGCGACTGACGAAGTCGACCCGCGCGCGCACCTCGGCCGCCGCGTCGGCCGGCGACGCCGACAGCCCGACGCGCGCGATTACGGGCAGATCCAGCACGTCGTCCCCCATGTAGGCGACCTGGTCCTCGGACACCCCCTGCTCGGCGACGATCTCGAGGTACGCGCGCAGCTTGCTCGACACGCCCTGCCGCACGATTGTGATGCCCAGCTGCGCGGCCCGCTCGCTCGTCGCGGCCGAGGATCGCGCCGAGAGCAGCCCGACGCCGAGGCCGGCGCGCCGGGCCCAGACCAGGCCGGTGCCGTCCTTGATGTCGAACCGCTTGCTCTCGGTCCCATCGGCGTGGAGCAGGATCTTCCCGTCGGTGAGGACGCCGTCGACGTCGAAGAGCAGCAGCCTGACGGCGGCGGCCCGCGACCGGACCGACGCCCTTCTGCGCGGCCGGCGGGCCGGTAGGCGTCGCCCGCGTGGCGCCGCCCCCTCCCTCAGATCATCTCGGTGCGCCACAGATCGTGCAGGTGGACCACGCCGGCCACCCGGCCGCCCGGTGCCACGACAATGAGCGACGTGATCTTCCGCTCCTCCATCACGCGCAGCGCCTCGACGGCGAGTGTCGCCGGCCCGATGGTCACCGGGCTGCGCGTCATGACGTCGGCGGCCGTGAGCTCCCTGATGTCGGGCGCGCGGTCCATGTGCCGGCGCAGATCGCCGTCGGTGATGATGCCCACCAGCCGGTCGCCCTCCTCGACGACGCACGTCATGCCGAGCCCCTTGCTCGTCATCTCGTAGATCACGTCGCGCATCCGCGTCGTCGCGCGCACGATGGGGCACTGGCGGCCGGCGTGCATGAGGTTCTCCACGCGCATCAGCCGCTTGCCGAGCCGTCCGCCCGGGTGGAGGTTCGCGAAGTCCTCCTGCCGAAAACCCTTGACCACGAGCAGGGTCATGGCCAGCGCGTCGCCGATGGCCAGGGCGGCGGTCGTGCTGGCCGTGGGCACGAGGTTCATCGGACAAGCTTCTTCGGCGACGCTGCAGTCGAGGGCGACGTCGGCCGCCTGGGCGAGCACCGATCCGGGGGCGCCGCTGATGGCGATCAGCCTCGCGCCGATCCGACGGATTGCCTCGAGCAGGCGCAGGATCTCGTCGGTCTCCCCGCTGTAGGACAGCGCGACGACAACGTCGTCGCGCTGCACGACGCCGAGGTCGCCGTGAATGGCCTCGGCCGGATGCAGGAAGATGGCCGGTGTGCCCGTGCTGCTCAGCGTCGCGGCGATCTTGTGCGCGATGATGCCCGACTTGCCCATGCCCGTCAGGACCACCCGACCGCGGCAGCACTGGAGGAGCTCCACCGCCCGCTGGAACCGCTCGTCCAGGCGATCGACCAGCGCCAGGATGGCCGCCGCCTCGGTTTCGAGGACGCGGCGGGCGAGGGCGAGATCAACCATGGATGGCTCCGGGGGCGCGCTTGGCAATCCGGTCGATCGCGGTGAGCCGCTCGAGCAGCGGCCCGACGCGATCGAGGCGCAGCGCGTTCTGTGCGTCGCTCCTGGCGCGCGCCGGATCCTCGTGCACCTCGAGGAACACGCCGTCGACGCCCGCGGCGACGCCCGCGCACGCAAGGGGCTCGATGTACTCGGCGAGCCCGGCCGTCACACCGTCGCCGGCGCCCGGCCGCTGCAGGCTGTGGGTCACGTCGAAGACGACCGGCGTGCCGTCGGCGCGCATGATCGGGAAGGCGCGCATGTCGACGACGAGATCGTGGTAGCCGAAGGTCGTGCCCCGCTCGGTCACCATCACCCGTCGGTTGCCGGCCGCCGTCACCTTCGCGACCGCGTGCTTCACCTCGTCCGGTGCGAGGAACTGCCCCTTCTTGATGTTCACGGCCCGTCCGGTCGCCGCGGCGGCTGCGAGCAGGTCCGTCTGGCGGCAGAGGAACGCGGGGATCTGCAGCACGTCGGCGACGTCGGCCGCCGGGGCCGCGTGTGCCGGCTCGTGGATGTCGGTGAGCACCGGCACGCCGGTGCGGCGCTTGATCGACGCGAGGATCCGCAGGCCCTCGACCAGCCCCGGGCCGCGGAAGGAGCGGCCCGACGTGCGGTTCGCCTTGTCGTACGACGCCTTGAAGATGAAGGGCACCCCCGCGCGGGCGGCGATCGCCGCGAGCTCGGCGGCCAGATCGGCCGCGTGGCCCTCGCTCTCGATCACGCAGGGCCCGCCGATGAAGACGATCGGCGCGCCGCCGCCGATCGGGATGCCGGCAATCGCGAATGCGGGCACGCCCACATTATCCACGAAAGGGCGGAGCGCCCCGTCCGCGCCGCGGGGTTGCCGGCGCCGAGACCCTCGGCCTCCCCTCACGCCAGCGCCGCGGCCGGCGCACGGGCGCCGGCCGCGGCGTGCTTGTGCGCGAGGGCGGCGGCGACGAAGCTGGCGAACAGCGGGTGCGGGCTGAGCGGCTTCGAGCGGAACTCCGGATGGAACTGCACGGCGAGGTACCAGGGATGGCCCGGGAGCTCCGCGATCTCGACGAACTTGCCGTCGGGCGACCGGCCGGAGATGCGGAGGCCGTGCTCGGTCAGCGTCCGCTCGTACAGGCAGTTGAACTCGTAGCGGTGGCGATGACGCTCGTGAATGAGCGTCCGCCCGTAAACCTTGTGCGCCAGCGAGCCGGGGGCGAGCTCGCAGGCGTAGCTGCCGAGCCGCATCGTGCCGCCCAGATCGTCGACGCCCAACAGATCGCGCAGCTTGTAGATCACCTTGGTCGGCGTGTTCGGATCGCACTCGGTCGAGTCGGCGTCGGCCAGGCCCGCGACGTTGCGCGCGTACTCGACGGCCGCCCACTGGAAGCCGTAGCAGATGCCGAAGTACGGGATGTTCCGCTCGCGGGCGATCCCGGCGGCCTTCATCATGCCGCGCGTGCCGCGCGTGCCGAACCCGCCCGGCACGAGGATGCCGTCGGCGTCATCGAGTTCAGACGCGCCCCCTGCCTGCTCGAGCGCCTCGGCCTCGATCCACTTGATGACGACCTTCACGTCGTTGGCGAAGCCGCCGTGGTACAGCGCCTCGTTCAGGCTCTTGTACGAGTCCTCGTATCCGACGTACTTGCCGACCACATGGATGGTGAGCTCCTCGGAGGGGTGCTTGATGCGGTGAACCAGCTCCTCCCATCGCTCCATCCGGCGCTCGGTCTGTGGCAGGTGCAGGTACTTGAGGATGATCCGGTCGAGGCCCTCGCCCGCCAGCACGAGCGGCACCTCGTAGATGCTCGAGACGTCCTTGGCCGTGATGACCGCTTCCTCATCGACGTCGCAGAAGAGCGCGATCTTCCGCTTGATGTCGGAATCGAGGAAGCGATCGGTGCGGCACAGGAGGATATCCGGCTGGATTCCGATCGAGCGCAGATCGCGCACGCTGTGCTGGGTCGGCTTGGTCTTGAGCTCGCCGGCCGTCCCGATGAAGGGCACGAGCGTGAGATGGATGTAGAGGGAGTTGTCGCGCCCGACATCCTGGCGGAACTGCCGGATCGCCTCGAGGAACGGCAGGCTCTCGATGTCGCCGACGGTGCCCCCGATCTCGACGAGGCAGACGTCCACCTCCTCGCTGCCGGCGCGGATGGCGTCCTTGATCTCGTTGGTGATGTGCGGGATGACCTGGACCGTGCGCCCGAGGTAGTCCCCCCGCCGCTCCTTCTGGATGACGCTCTGGTAGATCTTGCCGGTCGTCCAGTTCGACAGGCGCGACGTCGTCGTGCTGGTGAACCGCTCGTAGTGTCCCAGATCGAGGTCCGTTTCCGCCCCGTCGTCGGTGACGTACACCTCGCCGTGCTGGTAAGGGCTCATCGTCCCGGGATCGACGTTGATGTAGGGGTCGAACTTCTGCAACCG
>Ga0070741_10015432_pt1 | contig 12942 bp, 16 predicted proteins | sample Coa_R1_4_FD_66440 | JGI IMG/M metagenome (GOLD analysis project Ga0070741, IMG submission 66440) | Surface soil microbial communities from Centralia Pennsylvania, which are recovering from an underground coalmine fire - Coalmine... | ecosystem: Environmental > Terrestrial > Soil > Unclassified ...
GAGAGATCGGTCACCTTCCGCAGCGCGATCGTCAGCTGCTCCGGGAACGGCTCGTCGGCGAACCACTTCGCGATCGCCGCGTCGTACTCGGCGGTCGCGGCGAACGCCCGGTGGGCGAGCCGGCGCCGCGTCTCGCCGCGAACCTCGCCGTGCTCGTGCAGCTCGGCGAGCACCTCCTCGTACTGCTCCCAGCTCGAGACGGCGGTGACGTGCGCGAAGTTCTTCGCCGCGGCGCGGAGCATGGAGGGACCGCCGACGTCGATCATCTCGACGATCTCGGCCTCGCTCACGCCCGGCCGGCCGGCGACGGAGGCGAACGGGTAGAGGCTGACGCAGACGAGGTCGATCGGCTCGATCTCGTGCTCGGCGAGGGTCGCCGTGTCCTCGGCCAGGTCGCGGCGCGCGAGGATCCCTGCGTGGATGCGCGGGTGGAGCGTCTTGACGCGGCCGCCGAGCATCTCCGGCGCCGCCGTCACGGCCTCGACGGTCGTGACCGGCAGCTTCCGTTCGGCCAGGTACGCCGCCGTCCCGCCCGACGAGACGAGCTCCCAGCCGAGCTCGTGGAGGCCGCGGGCGAACGCCTCGATCCCCGCCTTGTCGTGGACGCTCAGGAGCGCGCGAGGCAGAGCTCTTTCACCACCCTCGGCAGCAGGCGGTGCTCGACCGCGTGGATGCGCTCGACGAGCGTGTCGCGCGGCTCGACCCGGACCTCCTCCTGCACGAGCACGGGGCCGGTGTCGAGCCCCTCGTCGACGACGTGGACGGTGACGCCGGTCGTCGCGGCGCCGGCCGCGAGCGCGTCGTCGATCGCGTGCGCCCCGGGGAAGGCCGGGAGCAGGGAGGGGTGCACGTTGACGATGCGCCCCGGGAAGCGGCGCAGGAACGAGCGCGTGAGCAGGTGCATGTACCCCGCGAGGACGACGAGCTCGACGCCGTGCTCCTCGAGCCACGTCGCCATCACGAGGTCGCGCTCCTCACGGCTCGCGTGGCAGTCGAGCGAGAACGTCGCCGTCGGCACCCCGGCCTCGCGCGCGCGGACGAGCGCGTAGGCGTCCTTGCGGTTCGACGCGACGGCGGAGACGGGAAGCCCCGCGTCGAGGAGCGCCTGCAGATTCGTCCCGTTTCCCGAGACGAGGACCCCAATCACGCGACCGCCCCGATCACGAGCTCTCCGGGCTCGGGGGCCGCGACGACCGCGCACCAGCCGATGCCGAGGTTGAACACACGCCGGAGCTCGTCCTCGGCGACGTGCCGCGCGAGCCACTCGAACACCGGCGGGCGCCGCCAGGCGTGCCAGTCGAGCTCGGCCGACCGGCCGTCGGGCAGGACGCGCTCGAGGTTGCCGAGGATCCCGCCGCCGGTCACGTGGACGAACGCCTTCGCGCGGCCGCGGAGGGCGCGCGCGACGTCCAGGTAGAGCCGCGTCGGCGCGAGCAGGTCGTCGCCGTCGTAGTCCTCGTCCTCGAGCACGCGCCGCACGAGCGTGAAGCCGTTCGCGTGCACCCCGGCCGAGGGGAAGCCGATCACCGCGTCGCCGGACTCGATCCCGCTGCCGTCGAGCAGGTCGCGGCGCGCGACGACGCCGACGCACGTGCCCGCGAAGTCCAGCTCGCCCTCGGCGTAGATGCCCGGCAGCTCCGCCGTCTCGCCGCCGACGAGCGCCACGCCCGCGGCGCGGCAGACCTCGGCGGCGCCGTCCACGAGCTCGGCGACCTCCTCCAGGCGGATCCGGTTCGCGGCGACGTAGTCGAGCAGCATCAGCGGCTCGGCGCCGCACGTCGCCACGTCGTTGATGCAGTGCGCCGCGAGGTCGGCGCCGCAGTCGCGGAGGCGACCACGCGCCCGGGCGAGGATCAGCTTCGTGCCGACGCCGTCCGTCGACGCGGCGAGCAGCCGCTCCCCGTCGAGCGCATGCAGCCCGGCGAACGCGCCGAAGGACGTCGCGCCCGTCGACTCGACGGCGGCACGGAGGCGCTCGACGACCGTCCCGGCCGTCGCGAGCGAAACCCCTGCCGCGGCGTAGCTTCTCTCGGAGCTCAGGCCGCCAGTGTACGAGGAGCGGCGGCGGGGGAAACCACGACCGTGGGCTGCGAGATCGTGGACGTCGTGCCCGGCCTCTGGCTGTGGCGCACGGCACATCCGGACTGGACGGAGCGCTCGACGTGGGAGCCTCCGGTCACCTCGACCTGCGTCGAGACGGGAGGCGAGGTGCTGGTGCTCGACGGGCTCGCGGCCCCGCCCGACGCCGCCCATGTGTGGGCCCGGCTCGACGAGCGGCCGCCCACGGTCGCCGTCGTCCTGAAGCCGGACCACGTCCGCGACGTCGACCTGTTCGTGCGCCGCTACGGTGCGCGCCCCTTCGGGCCCTGGCTCTTCTGGCGCACGAACATCCCGCACGCCGAGCTCGAGCCGCTGCAGCCCGGCGACGTGCTCCCGGGAGGCCTCGTGGCGCTCGACGACGGCCGCGGGCGCGGCGAGACGCCGCTCTGGGCGCCTGAGCAGCGCGCCCTCGTGTTCGCCGACGCGCTCACCGAACGGGACGGCGAGCTGCGGGTGTGGGGGACGGTGCCGTCGCGGCACGAGCGACGTGTGCTGCCGGCGCTGCGCGAGCTGCTCGATCTGCCGTTCGAGCATGTGATCGTCTCGCACGGCGCGCCCCTGCACGACCGCGCGGCCTTCGAGCGCGCGCTCGAGCTGCCGCCGTTCCTCGAGCCGGGGACGGCCTAGGCGAAGCGCTCGCCGTGCAGCTCGGGACGCCCCTCGGGGCCGCCCTCGAGGAACCGCACGACGGTGTCGCCGACGACGACGGCGTTCTCCTGCATCTCGACGCCGAGGATGTCGGCGAGCGCGCCGGCCTTCGTCTCCGGCTCGTCCGCGCGCAGCTGAAGCTCGGCGAGCCGGAGCTCGCCCGACTCCTCGAGGAGCTCGTCGATCCACTCCCTCGGCGGGTGCACCTCGAGCCGGTAGCCGGCGTTCGTCGCAACGAACGTCCGGCGGCCGCCGTGCTCCTGGACGCGCAGGTTCCACTGCATCGCGCGGCCGAGCACGGCCTGGAAGTCGTCCTCGTCGAGGGCGATCCCCACGTGGTCGACGCGCGGGACCCGCCAGTGGCCGGGCTGGACGACGACGTTGACCGCGCCGCGCTCGAGCTCCGACAGGCGCAGCTTGAAGCCCTCGCGCTCGAGCGCCTCCCACGACGTCCCCGCCTCGACGGCGACGTGCTCGTCGCCGATCCGCCCGTAACGGGCGACGAGGTGGAAGCCGAGCTTCCCGAGGTACCGCGCCTCCACGTCGCGCAGCTGCGACGTCACGAGGTGGTAGTGGAAGAGGTGCACCCGTCTAGTCTTCCAGGGTGCTGGCCGAGGCGCCGTCGCTGACGTGGAGCTTCCCGCCGCTCCAGATCGTCCCGACCATCGTCGTCGCCCTGCTCTATGCGAGGCGCGCGCGGACGCTCGCCGCGGAGGGGCGGCCCGTGCCGCGCTGGCGGCAGGCGTGCTTCTGGACGGGGATCGTGCTCGTCGTCGCCGCGCTCAACTCGCCGCTCGACCACCTCGGCGAGGAGCACTTCTTCTGGGCGCACATGAGCCAGCACGTGCTGCTCGGCGACCTCGCGCCGCTCTGCTTCGTCGCCGGCCTCACGGGGCCGATGCTCCGGCCGCTCCTCGCGCTGCGCCCCGTCGAGCGGCTGCGCGTGCTCGCGCACCCGCTCGTCGCGCTGCCGCTCTGGGCGATCGACCTCTACGTCTGGCATGTCCCCTACCTCTACGACGCCGCGCTCCATCACGACTCCGTGCACGCGCTCGAGCACTTCTTCTTCTTCACCTGCGGCTGCCTGATGTGGGAGCCGGTGCTCGAGACGCTTCCCGGACCGGCCTGGTTCGGCACCGGCTGGAAGCTCGGCTACATCGCAGGCGTGCGCCTGATCGAGACGGTGCTGGGCAACGTCTTCATCTGGTCGTCGAGTGCGTTCTACAGCGTCTACCGGCACGCGCCGGAGTGGGGAATCGGGCCCGTCCGCGACCTGAACCTCGGCGGCGTCGTGATGATGGTCGAGGGCTCGATCGTCACGCTCGTCGCGCTCGTGTGGCTCTTCCTGCGGCTCGCGCAGGAGGGCGAGCTGCGGCAGCGGCTGCTCGAGCAGGGCCTCGACCCGCGGCAGGTGCACCGCGCTGTCCGCTACGGCCGCGCGGGCGAGCTCACACGCGCTCGAACCTGAGCTTCGCCGCGTCCGCCGGCACGCGCGTCGGGTAGCGCCTCGTCAGGCAGGCGCGGCAGAGCTCGTCGGCCGGACGCTGCGTCGCCTCCTGCAGGCCGTCGAGCGACAGGTACGCGAGGCTCGTGGCGCCGATCGCGTCGCAGACCTCCTCGACCGACAGGTGCGCGGCGATCATCTCGTCCTCCGAGGCGAGGTCGATCCCGTAGAAGCACGGCGAGACGACGGGCGGCGACGAGATCCGGACGTGCACCTCGGCCGCGCCGGCGTCGAACAGCATCTGGACGATCTGCCGGGTCGTCGACCCGCGGACGATCGAGTCGTCGACGACGACGAGCCGCTTCCCCGCCACCTCCGCGAGCGGGTTGAACTTCATCCGGATCCCCTGCTCGCGCATCCCCTGCTCGGGCTGGATGAACGTCCGGCCGACGTAGCGGTTCTTGATCAGGCCCTCGCTGAACGGGATCCCGGTCGCGCGCGCGAACCCGATCGCCGCCGGCGTGCCCGAGTCGGGGATCGGCAGCACGAGGTCCGCCTCGACCGGCGCCTCCTCGGCGAGGCGCTCGCCCATCCGGACCCGCGCTCCGTGCACCTCGACGCCCGCGAGCCGGGTGTCGGGCCGGGCGAGGTAGAAGAACTCGAAGATGCAGAGGGCGCCGTCGCCGGCCGGCTCGAGCGCCTGCACTGTGCGGACGCCGTCGTCGTCGACGAGCACGAGCTCGCCCGGCTCCACCTCGCGCTCGAACGACGCGCCGACGAGATCGAGTGCGCACGTCTCGGAGGCGACGACGACGTCGTCGCCGAGCCGCCCGAGCACGAGCGGGCGGAAGCCGTGCGCGTCGCGGAACGCGAAGAGCGTCCGTTCGGAGAGGCCGACGACGGTCGCCGCGCCCTCCAGCCGCTCCATCGCCCCCGCGAGGGCCTCCGCGAGCGGCCGCTCGTCCTGTGCGACGAGCGCTGCGATCACCTCGGAGTCGGAGGTTGCGGCGAGCGGCTTGCCGATCTCCTCGCGCAGCTCCTGGGCGTTGACGAGGTTGCCGTTGTGGCCGAGGGCGACCGTTCGCACGCGCCCGTGGTGGAGCAGCGGCTGCGCGTTCTCCCAGGCGTTCGCGCCCGTCGTCGAGTAGCGCGTGTGGCCGATTGCGAGCTCGCCGTGCAGGCCCGAGAGGCTGCGCTCGTCGAAGACCTGCGGCACGAGGCCGAGGTCGCGCAGCGCCGTCAGCCGCCCGTCCTCGCTCACGGCGATGCCGGCGGACTCCTGGCCGCGGTGCTGCAGCGCATAGAGCCCGAAGTACGTGAGGCGCGCGACGTCGCGGTCCGGCGCCCGGACGCCGAAGACGCCGCACATCGCTAGCGCACCGTCCCGAGCTCGACGACGTCGTCCCACGGGATCTCGACGCCGGGCGCCGCGGCCGCGACGATGCCCTCGCCCTCCACGACCCGCGCGTCCGCGTCGCGCCCCGACCATGTGGCGGCCTCCTCGAGCGCGAGCGCGACGCCGCCGTCCGAGACGTCGTGCGCGAGCGAGAAGAGGTGCGCGTGCCGCCAGACGAACTCCACGAAGCCGTGCCCGAAGCCGCGCAGGAGCACGACGCGGTCGCCGCTCCGCCAGCGGTCCGGAATTCGCGTCACGTCGCGGACGAGGCCGACGCAGCCGACGACGGGCGTCGGCGGGATCGGCGCGCCGCCGGTCTCGTTGTAGAGCGAGACGTTGCCGGAGACGACGGGGATGCCGAGCGAGGAGGCGGCGTGCGCGATGCCGTCGATCGCCTGTTCGAGCTCCCACGCGATCTCCGGCTTCTCGGGATTGCCGAAGTTGAGACAGTCGGTGAGCGCGAGCGGCTCGCCGCCCGCGCACGCGACGTTCAGCGCCGCGTCCATGACGGCGCGCCAGCCCGCCTCGCGCGGGTCGCGGCACCCGAGCGGCGGCCCGTCGAGCGAGACGGCGATCCCGCGCACGCCGTCCACGCGCAGCACGGCGGCGTCGAGGCCGGGGCGCCGGACGGTGCGGGAGCCGACGAGCTGGTCGTACTGCTCGAACACCCAGTGCTTCGGGCGGTGGTTGACGGGATCGATGGGAGCCGAAACGGCGGACCGCGGCGCCGACTCGAGGTCGTAGCGCGGGCACTCGTCGGTCAGGAGGTGCGCCGGAATCGAGCCGACGACGTCGCCGTCGAAGTACGCGCGCAGCTCGCCGTGGTCCGTTACCTCGCCGATCACGGTGCACGGCAGCTCCCAGCGGTCGCAGACCCGCCGCACCTCCTTGACCCGGTCCGGGGCGACGACGGCGACCATCCGCTCCTGCGACTCGGAGATCATGATCTCCCACGGCTCGAGGTCGGCCTCGCGCAGCGGCACGCGGTCGAGGTGCACGTCGACGCCGACGTCGCGCGCCATCTCCGAGAGGGAGGAGGCGAGGCCGGCGGCGCCGCAGTCCTGCAGCGAGAGGACGAGGTCGCGCTCGACGAGCTCGAGCGACACCTCGATCAGCGCCTTGCCGCGGAACGGGTCGCCGATCTGGACGGACGGCCGCTTCTCGTCCGAGCCCTCGAGGTCCTGCGAGGCGAGCACCGACGCGCCGCCGATCCCGTCGCGGCCGGTGAATGCGCCGTAGAGGACGAGGGCGTTCCCGGCGCCGCTCGCGCGCGCGCGGAGCACGCGCTCGGTCGGCAGGAGCCCGACGCACATCGCGTTCACGAGCGGGTTCTGCGCGTACGCCTCGTCGAACGCGCACTCGCCGCCGACGTTCGGCACGCCGACGCAGTTGCCGTAGTGGCCGATCCCGGCGACGGCGCGGCGGAAGTGCCAGTCCGGCTCCCCGAAGCGCAGGCCGTCGAGGAGGGCGACCGGCCGTGCCCCCATCGCCACGACGTCGCGCAGGATCCCGCCCACGCCCGTCGCGGCGCCCTGAAACGGCTCCACCGCCGACGGGTGGTTGTGCGACTCGACCTTGAACGCGACGGCGACCCCGTCGCCGAGGTCGATCACGCCCGCGTTCTCGCCCGGCCCCTGCAGGACGCGGTCGCCCGTCGACGGCAGCCGCTTCAGGAGGCGCGCCGAGTGCTTGTAGCCGCAGTGCTCGGACCAGAGGAGCGAGAAGACGGCGAGCTCGAAGTCGTTCGGCGTACGTCCGAGCAGCGCGCGGATGTGCTGGAACTCGCCGTCCGTGAGGCCGAGAGTGCGGTGAAGAGGTTCCGCGACCGAGCTCAGGGGGCCAGTGTATCGGCGCCTCCCGACGCCGGATCTCACGGCACGTGCCCCGCGATCGTTACAACAAGGACATGACGCGCCGGCCGATCGTCCTCCTCGCGCTCCTCGCCCTGATCTGGGGGAGCTCCTTCATGTTCATCAAGGTGGCGGTGCGAGAGCTCGACCCGTCGACGCTCATCCTCGGCCGCCTCGGCCTCGCGACGCTGACGCTCGGGATCGTCGTGCCGGCGCTGATCGGCTCGCGGGCGGCGCTCGCCGACCTGCGCGCGTACTGGCGGCCGCTCGTCCTCGTCGGGCTCCTGAACACGGCCGTCCCGTTCTGGCTCCTCTCCTGGGGGGAGACGCGGATCGACAGCGGCCTCGCCTCGATCATCCAGGCGTCCGTGCCGATCTTCAACGCGCTGCTCGCGTTCGGCTTCTTCCACGACGAGCGCGTGACCGGGGGCCGGCTCGTGGGCGTCGCGCTGGGCTTCGTCGGCGTCGCGCTGCTCGTCGGCGCGCAACCGCATGCGAAGGTGCTGGGCGCGCTCGCCGTCGTCGGCATGGCGCTCTGCTACGCGGCCGGCGGTCTCCTCACGCGGCGGCTGCTCGGCGACGCGCGGCCGCACGTGATCGCGCTCGGCACCTCGGGCGTCGCGGCGCTCGCCGTCCTGCCCGCCGGAGCCGCGCAGGCGCCGCACGACCTGCCGTCGTGGAAGGCGCTGGCCTCCATCGCGGTGCTCGGCACGCTCTGCACCGCTTTCGCCTACCTGCTCTTCTTCACGATCATCCAGCGTGCGGGCGCCGGCTACGCCTCGCTCGTCACGTACCTCGTGCCTCCGGTCGCCCTGTTCTACGGGGCCGTCTTCCTCGACGAGGGGATCGGCCTCGCCGCGCTCGCGGGCCTCGTGCTGATCCTCGGCGGCGTCACGCTCGGCACGCGCGGGGCGCGCCTGTGGCCGCGCCGGCGCGCCGCCGACGAGCTCCTCGAAGCCGCGTGATCGCGCTCCGGCGCGCGAGGCCCGGCGACGTCGACTGGCTCGTCGAGCTCCTGAACGGCGACGACACCGAGCCGTTCCTCGGCGGCCGCCGCTCGCTCGACCGCGAGGGACTGCTCGCCGAGGTCGAGCGGTCGGAGCGCGAGCCGCAGCGGTTCGGGCTGCTCGTCATCGAGGCGGACGGCGAGCGGGCCGGCGTGCTGGGCTTCGAGGAGGCGAGCGAGCGCCACCGAATCGCGAGCCTCGGCGGCCTCGCCGTCGCCCCCGCCTTCCGCGGCCGCCGGATCGCGGACGAGGCGGCCCGGATCCTGCAGCGCCACCTCCTGCTCGAGCTCGGCTACCACCGGCTCGAGCTCGCCTGCTACGGCTTCAACGAGCGCGCGATCCGGCACGCGGAGCGCGCGGGGTTCGTCCGCGAGGGCGTGAAGCGCCGGGCGTACCTGCGGCACGGCGAATGGCAGGACGCCGTGTTGTTCTCGCTCCTGCGGGAAGACCTCGAGGCGTGATCACCCTCTTCCAGGCGGAGTGGTGCCCCTACTCGGCCGCCGTCCGCGAGCGGCTGACGGAGCTCGGCGTGGACTTCGTCGCGCGCCAGGTCGAGCCCGACGCGGCGGAGCGGCGGGAGGTCGACGAGATCCCGACGCTCGAGACGGAGGACGGCACCCGCTACGCCGGCACCGACGAGGTGTTCGGCTACCTCAGCCGGCTCGAGGCCTGGCGGTTCGAGCGGGAGCACCGCCGGCAGTACGACGAGCATGCCGCGGCGCGCCGGCGCGAGACGACGCGGTCAGTGCTGGAGGAGAAGGCCCCGCTCTAGCGCCCGCGCCCGCGCGAGCGCCTGGCCGAGGTCCGACCAGAGATCGTCGGGGTCCTCGAGCCCGACCGCGAGGCGCAGCAAGCCGGGCCCGATCCCGCTCTCGTCCTTCGCCGCGGGGTCGACGAGCCGGTGCGTGAGGGCGGCGGGGTGCTGGATCAGCGTGTCGACGGCGCCGAGGCTGACCGCAGGCGTGATCAGCTCGAGCGACCGCAGGACGGCCGCCGCGCCGGCGTGGCCGCCGGTCACCTCGAAGGAGAGGACGGAGCCGGGTCCTCGCAGCTGCCGCCCGTCGGCGGTCGGGTAGAGCACGCGTACGACCGCCGCGTCGGAGGCGAGCCGCCGTGCGAGGTCGCCCGCCGTCGCCTGGGCGCGCTCGACACGCAGCGGCAGCGTCGGCAGCCCGCGGTGCAGGAGGTACGCCGCAAGCGGGTGGAGCGTCGCCCCGGTCGCGATCCGCACGCGGCGCAGCCGGCGCGCCCACGACCCCTCTGCGGCGACGACGCCGGCGAGCACGTCGCCGTGGCCGCCCAGGTACTTCGTAGCGCTGTGGAGGACGAGCGCCGCGCCGTGGCGCGCGGGGTTCTGGAGGACGGGCGTCGCGAAGGTGTTGTCGACGAGGACCGGGATGCCGGCCGCGGCGGCAACAACCGTCTCGATGTCGACGACGCCGAGCGTCGGGTTCTGCGGCGTCTCGAGCACCACGAGCCCCGTCTCCGGCCGGAGCGCGGCGGGCAGCTCGTCGACGCCCGACGCCCAGGTCACGTCGAGGCCGAGCAGGCCCGTCGCGAGCAGGTGGTCGCTGCCGCCGTAGAGCGGCCGCAGCGCGACGACGTGCGAGGCCTCCGCGCGCACGGCGAGCAGGCACGCCGTCAGCGCCGCCATCCCCGAGGCGAACGCGACCGCCTCGTCCGTCTCCTCGAGCTCGGCGAGGGCGCGCTCGAACCGCGCGACCGTTCCGTTGTGCAGGCGTGCGTAGATCGGCTCGCGCGTGTCCACCCGGCCGTCCGCGAACGCCTCGAACGCCTCCTCGGCCGCGTCGAGGTCGCGGATCGGATACGTGCTCGAGAGGTCGAGCGGCGGCGCGTGCACGCCGAGCGCCGACAGGTCGCCGCGGCCGGCGTGCACGGCGCGGGTCGAGAGTCGCATTCGGCTCATCGGCCTGAACGTTGCAGACGCCCCGCGCCCTGTCATCGCGGCTTTCCACGGTCTGTAGCATCGGCGGCATGAGCACGCGCTTCCTGCACACGATGGTCCGCATCACCGATCCCGAGCGCAGCCGCGCGTTCTACGAGGCGCTCGGCTTCGCGTTCGACCGCGAGATGGACATCGTCCGGAACGGCGAGAAGGAGGCGACGAACTACTTCTTCTCGCTCGCGGGCGACGACTCGGTCCTCGAGTTGACCTACAACCACGACGGGCGCACCTACGACCTCGGTACCGGATACGGCCACATCGCGATCGGCGTCGACGACCTGGACGCCACCCTCGCGCGCCTCGCCGAGCAGGGGATCGAGCCCGAGCGCCCGCCGTACCAGGTCCGCGAAGGCGGCTCGTTCCTCTGCTTCGTGCGCGATCCCGACGGATACCGGATCGAAATCATCGAGCGAAGCGCCGAATAGCTTGTTCTAGCCGTTTCTCTTACGTCGTCCGCTAGCTGCGATTACGTCATCTCGCCCGTAGTGGGGATGGCTGGGAATCTCGATTCGAGTTCCGCCGTCACGTGGGCGCCTACGATCTGACGATGGAACGTCGCCAGCGGGTTGTCGTCTACGTCGAGAGGGGACGAGAGCTTCTGGTCTTCGAGCACCGGGACCATCCCGAAGCTGGGACGCAGGTACCTGCAGGTGGCGTCGATCCAGACGAGGAGCTTCAGGCAGCGGTCACGCGCGAGGTCGCCGAGGAAGTCGGAGTGACATTGAACGCCGAAGCGACGTTTCTGGGCACCCATGACCATCTGGACGGTCTTGGCCAGCCCTCCACGAGTCACTTCTTCCGAGTGGATGCCCCGCCAGGTTTGCCCGACCGTTGGGAACACGTCGTCACCGGCCGAGGGGAGGATGCCGACCTCGTCTTTCTCTGCCGGTTCGACGAGAAACCGGAACTTTGGCCTGTGCAGGCGGTGTTTCGGGGCTAGGCCGACGTGCATCGTCGAACGCTTGGCGGGGGCAGGCGCGACTTCGAGGGCGGAACGCAAACCGCCAATCGTGTGCGGCGCCTCGGCTACCGCTGAGCCGTCTTCGCGTCCAGCTTCGCCTGCGCGCGCTCCGCGAGCTCACGCGTCCGTTGGGCGTTGGCCCGCATCTGCGCGCGTCGCACGTTCCACTCGGCGCGTTCAGCTTCCGTCATCTTCTTCTTCGCCATCGTCTTCTCCCAGTAGCTGTTCGATCTACTCGAGTGACGCTGCGATGTCGCCTACCTTGAAGAGTAGAACAACGACTTCCGCGCGCTCGATTAGGTTCTGCCACGCCGACGACCACGGCCGGATCAGCGACTTGCGGCGCCAGCTGGGATGTTGATCCTTCACATGTCGACGAATCCGCTTGCGCTCGATGATCTCGATCCGGTAGATCCGGTGGCCGTCCGGATAGGACACTCACCGACTCATCGGAGAGCAGTCAGACGTCTTGGAGGTGACCGAGACCCGCTGGGCCGCTATCGGGGAGCTGTGCGGGAGTTGCCTGTCCCTCGCGCGACTCCTGCTCGATGAGCCTGGCCTTGGCTACACCGCCGAGACCGCCGGGACGATCCGCGTTCTCGATGAGGCTGTGCATCTTCTCGACGCCGAACCGCCATTTGTGGAGAGCTGATGGCGAGTCAGATTTATCTGATACGATGGGGTCGTGGCCCGGCTGACTGCCACCGAGGTCGCACGCCGGTTCTCCGACGTGCTCAACCGCGTCGCCGCCGGCGAAGAGATCGAGATCACGCGCGCGGGCGCACCCGTCGCGGTGATCACGCCCCCGAAGGCGTGCCTTCTCTCCGCCGACCGGTTCCGCACGCTCCTGGAGACGGCGCCGCCGGTCGACGCCGAGTTCGCCGACGAGCTGCGGGCGCTGCGAAGGTCGGTCGGCCCGCCGGAGACCCGCTGGCCGTCCTGATCGACACGTCCGTTCTCGTCGAGTGGGAGCGGGCGGAGGCCGCCGCGGAGCTTGAGCCGCTCGTGGGAGACGAGGAGCGTGCGATCAGCGTCGTCACTGTGAGCGAGCTGCTGCACGGCGTCCACCGCTCGTCCGGTTCGCGCCGCAATCGCCGGAGCGCCTTCGTGGAGCACGTGCTCGCGCAGCTCGAGCCGGTGCCGATCACCGGGTCGGTGGCGAGGGTGCACGCGCAGGTCTGGGCAGATCTCGAGGCTCGCGGCGAGGCGCTCGGAGCGCACGACCTCTGGATCGCAGCGACCGCGCTCGCGCACGGCTTCGGGATCGTCACCTTCAACCGCCGCGACTTCGATCGCGTCCGCGGGTTGCGCGTGCTCGCGGCTTAGCTCGGCAAACGCAACGACCCAGACGGCGACCGGATCGAGGTCATCGGCCGTTTCGTGGCAAGACGGTCGCCGTGGCGGCCGGAACGGGGACCGTCGAGCAGCGCGTCGCGGCTCCTCCGGTGCCGGGTAGGCTTCGCGCCGAAGGCGGTGAGGCTCGCCGACAACCGCGGCTTCCGGCCGCCGATGGCCTCTACTGGACACGGAGACCGGGAGGCCCCGCCTTGCACGAGAAACGGACGCGCCT
>Ga0070741_10015433_pt1 | contig 12942 bp, 11 predicted proteins | sample Coa_R1_4_FD_66440 | JGI IMG/M metagenome (GOLD analysis project Ga0070741, IMG submission 66440) | Surface soil microbial communities from Centralia Pennsylvania, which are recovering from an underground coalmine fire - Coalmine... | ecosystem: Environmental > Terrestrial > Soil > Unclassified ...
GGTCCAATTCCAACATTCGCATCCCTTTTCAGCGGGCACTATTGCGAATGTTGGAATTGAAGGACCACTAGAAATTATTGATTCTAGTGGAGCTTTGGATTTGACGTTCGCTTGCGAGCTTGCGGCCGGGTGGGGAGCGAACGTCAAATCCGCTCCACTAGGGCCGTTTTGGGGCCGCTGTCATGCCTGGGTCATCCACTGGCCGCGCCGGCCCTGGCGAAGCGGCGGCGGATGCGCAGCAGAAGCTGGTCGCAGACTTCGCGATAGGCGTCCAGCTTCTGCTCGCGGTTGCCGTCCGAGGTCGAGGGATCCTGTGTCGGCCAGTATTCCACGTCGGCGGCGAGCGTGCGCGTCAGCTCGAGTGCCTTGTGATGCGCCTCCGGCGACAGCGTGATGATCAGGTCGAAATTCAGGCCTTCCCAATCCTCCAGCTCCTCGAAGGTGGTCGGCTTGTGGGTGGAAATGTCCTGACCGAGCTCGGCCATGACGCTGACCGCGAACGGATCGAGCTCGCCTTCCCGCACGCCTGCGGATTTGACATAGAGTTGCGGAAACATCTGCTGCAGGAGGCTCGCCGCCATCGGCGAGCGCACCGCGTTCAGGCCGCATGCGAACAACACGGCCTGCGGGTTGCGCGCACGGGAGGCCGCGACCATGCGCGGTCAGCCTTTCCAATGCAGAACAGTAATCAGCGTGAACAGGCGCCGCGCGGTCTCGAAATCGACCTTGACCTTGCCCTTCAGCCGCTCCTGCAGCGTGCGCGAGCCTTCGTCATGGATGCCGCGGCGGCCCATGTCGATCGCCTCGATCTTGTCGGGGGTGGCGGTGCGGATCGCCTGATAGTAGCTGTCGCAGATCATGAAATAATCTTTGACGATGCGGCGGAACGGCGTCAGCGACAACAGATGCGCGACCACGGGCGCGCCGTTCTCGCGGCGAATGTCGAACATCAAACGGTTGCCGGTGATGCCGATATGCAGCGCGAACGGCCCCTTGCCGTCGTGACCATCAGGAGCAAAGAGATTCTGTTCGATCAGATCGTAGATCGCGATCGCGCGCTCATGCTCGACGTCGGGCCCTGAACGCCCGATCGATTCCTCGTCCAGCGTCACCGCGACGATGCGATTGGTGGAGTCGTCCTTGGGCGGCGGCTTGGTCATGTCAGATTGAGGCGCAGTCCCACCGAACGCGAATGGGCATCCAGCCCCTCCGCCTTGCCGAGCGTCATGGCCGCGGGTCCGAGCGCGCGCAGCTGGTCCGGGCCGCATTTGAGGATCGACGTTCGCTTCATGAAGTCAAGCACGCCGAGGCCCGAGGAAAACCGCGCCGAGCGGGCGGTCGGCAGCACGTGGTTGGAACCACCGACATAGTCGCCGATCGCCTCCGGCGTATGGGCGCCCAGGAAGATCGCGCCGGCATTACGGATTCTCATAGAGAAAGCTTCCGCATCCGCGGTCATGATTTCCAGGTGCTCGGCGGCAATCGCATCCGCCAGCGGCACGGCGTCGTCGAGATTTTTGACCAGGATGATCGCGCCGAAATCTTTCCACGAGGCGCCCGCGATCTTTGCCCGCGGCAACGTCTTGAGTTGCGCCTCCACCGCGTGCGCGACCTCATCGGCGAGATCAGGCGAATTGGTGATCAGGATCGATTGCGCGCTCTCGTCGTGCTCGGCCTGGGCCAAAAGATCGGCGGCGATCCAATCGGCATTGGAGGTGTCGTCGGCAATCACGAGCACCTCGGAGGGACCGGCGATCATGTCGATGCCGACCTTGCCGAACACCAGCCGCTTGGCGGCGGCGACATAGGCGTTGCCGGGGCCGACGATTTTCGCCACCGGCGCGATCGTCGCCGTGCCATGGGCGAGCGCGGCGATCGCCTGCGCGCCGCCGACACGATAGATTTCGGAGACGCCGCCAAGTTGCGCGGCCGCGAGCACCAGCGGATCGAGCTTGCCGCCCGGCGACGGCACCACCATGACGAGCCGCGCGACGCCCGCCACTTTCGCAGGCACCGCGTTCATCAAGACCGATGACGGATAGGCCGCGGTGCCGCCGGGCACATAGAGGCCGACCGCCTCGACCGCGCTCCAGCGCCAGCCGAGTTCGACGCCCGCCGCGTCGGTGAAGCGTTCGTCCCTCGGCATCTGGCGTTTGTGGAAGATCTCGATGCGGTCGCGCGCGAATTTCAGCGCGTCCAAGGTCGAGGCTTCGCAGGCTTTCACCGCCGCATCGATCTCGGCCGCGCTGACGCGCAGGTTCTTCGCCTCCAGCGTCAACCTGTCGAATTTGGCCGTGGCCTCGAGCAGCGCGGCGTCGCCGCGCCGGGCGACATCGTCGACAATGGCGCGCGCGGCCGCCTCGACGTCGGCGGACACCTCGCGCTTGGTGGCGAGGAATTGCGCAAATCGCGCGTTGAAATCGGCGCTGGTGCGGTCGAGGCGAACGGGCATGGGGCTGATGTGAAACGGATTCGTTGGCTATTGCAATGGCGCGGCGGGCTAGTCTCGTCAACCCTTGCAGCCGCTTTTTAAAAACTTGTCGTCCCGGGCAAGCGAGCACCAGCGAGCGCGACCCGGGGCCCATAACCACAGGAAGTATTTATGCCAAGGCTGGGGCAGCAGTCCTCTCCAACAACAACGTCCTGTGATGGGTCCCCGCGTGCGCGCGCGAAAGCGGGGACGACAGTGGAGGTTGATGCGCTATCTCGTCCTACCCCACCCCATCCACACCGCCCGCCAACTCCTCCGGACCCAAATCGGTCAACTCGCACTCCAGGCATTCGACGTCGAGCCGCAGCGCGCCGCCCTGTGCGAACAGCAACACCGCGCTGCCGCCGGGCGCCTCACGCTCGTGAAACTCGATGCCGACCAGGTCGAGCGGCTTGTCGGCAGCTTCGAGGTCGATGTTGCGCGACTTGCAGGCCAGCACGCGGTCGAAGCGAAGCGCCGCGATCAGGCGGCGCGGCTCGGCCTCGCCGGCCAAGGTCTGTTCCCAATCCAGCCGGTTCATGCCGATCACCAGCCGCTTCTCGGTCTGCCGCCAGATGATGTCGGAGGTCTGGACGCGCGCGTCCTGCACATGCGCGGAGATCACCGCGAGGTCGTCGGCATCCAGCGCGATCAGCTTGAGCTGCGGCGACATCGGTTCCGCTCGTGTTGGCAAGTTTTCGTGGCGACGGGATCGCACTTACCAGAAGCCGGGCTCAAAGCGAATTGATATCTTCGCTTTCCAGCACCGGCTTCGAGTAGCCGTCGCGCGCGACCTTGATCATGGCGCGGCCCATCTGCTCCGTCGTGGTGACGTATTTCGGCGCGATCCGAACGAGCCACGACAGCAGCAGCGCGGTCACGACATAAATCGCCTGCACCCAGGCGGTCTTCGAGCGCACGCCGTGCAGCGGCTGGATCGCGGCGGGACGGAACATGTACGCGGTGCGAAACAGCTTGAGCAGGTCGTTCTCGGTCTTGCCCTTGACCCGCGCCCACATCACGCGCCCCTGTTCGCTGGAGTCGGTCCCGGCGCCGGTGACATAGACGAAAATCATTTGCGGGTTGAGCCGCGCCAGCGTCCTCGCCGCCGCCAGCGTGATGTCATAGGTCAGATGCCGGTAACGCTCCGCATCCATGCCGATCGAGGAGACGCCGAGACAGAAGAAGCAGGCGTCGAAGCCGGTCAACCGCGATTCGATATCGGAATAGTCGAGAAAATCGTCTCTGATAATCTCGGTGAGCTTGGCGTGCTGCTGACCGCTGGCGCTGCGGCCGACGCTCAGGACCTGCGCGACCCCGGAGTCGCGCAGGCATTCGCGCAAGGTCCCCTGCCCGACCATGCCGGTGGCGCCAAACAGAATGACCTTCATGCCGGGTGGAAGCGCCGCCAGACGCGAACGATCATGGCGACGAAGAACACCAGCACGATGGCTTGCACCACGGCGAATGCAGGACCGGCCGGCGGGTTGCCCGGCGCGAGCTCATGCAAGGGCGGAATCTTGAGGAAGCTCTGGATCGCCAGCACGAACACATTGAGATAGAGCGAGACCAGCGCGGTCACCACATAGATCCGGCGCCAGGCGCCCGCGAGATGCATTCCGTAGAGCGCGATACAGGCGATCGCGAGCAGGATGCACGACAGGATGCCGATCAATATCCCCGGCGTGACCCCGTTGAACGGAAACATGAAGCCGGTGACGCTGGTGAGGATGGTGAAGAGCAGGAAGATCGCGGTCAGCGCGCCCGGTCTGTGCTGGCCGGCCATGCCGAACATCACGATGAGGCCGGCGACGATTGCGATCAGGCTGATGATGACGTGAAGGGTGGTGAAGGCGGACAGGCTCAGACCAAGCATCATGATGGATTTCCCCCGCTCAGGCGCCGGCGGCCGATGTTACATCGCCGCCAGACAAAGCACCACATGCCGGCATGACAATCGGCGTCCGCCCCATCTTTCAAAAACGCATGATCGCGTCGTGGGAGTGTCACATGCGCGGCGTCATAACGCCGGCTTGGCGGAGTCGCCGAGGAAGCCGTGCAGCGCCGCCACCACCTGCGCGCCCTCGCCGATCGCGCCGCCGACTCGCTTGACAGAGCCCGAGCGCACGTCGCCGACGGCGAACACGCCGGGCACCGAGGTCTCGAGCTGCGAGATCGGCCGTCCCAGATTGAGATCGGACTGCGCGCCGGTGACGACAAAGCCGCCGCGATCGAGACTGACGCCGCAGCCGTCGAGCCAGCCGGTCGCCGGGTCGGCGCCGACGAACAGGAACAGGTTGCGGATGTCGGCGCTCGCTTCGTCGCCGCCAAGACGGCTGCGCCAGCGCACGCGCTCCAGCGACGCGCTCGGCGTGCCCTCGAGCCCGGACACCTCGGTGTTGAACATCAATTCGATGTTCGGCGTCGCTTCGATGCGCTCGATCAGATAACGCGACATGCTGGCGCCAAGTCCGCCGCCGCGAATCATCATCAGCACTCTCCGTGCATGTCCTGAGAGGAACACCGCGGCCTGTCCCGCCGAATTGCCGGCGCCGACCAGCGCCACGTCCTGTCCGGCGCAGAGCCGCGCCTCGACCGGCGAGGCCCAGTACCAGACGCCGCGGCCCTCGAACTTCTCCAGACTGTCGATGTTCGGTCGGCGGTAGCGCGCCCCGCTCGCCACCACGACCGCGCGCGAGCGCACCTCGTCGCCGCAATCGAGCACAAGGCGGAAATTGCCGTCCTTGCGCGAGCAATCGAGCGAGGCCGCGCTCATCGGGATCATGATCTCGGCGCCGAATTTCTGCGCCTGGCTGAAGGCGCGCCCGGCCAGCGCATGGCCGGAGATGCCGGTGGGAAATCCCAGATAATTCTCGATGCGGGCGCTGGCGCCGGCCTGCCCGCCGAAGGCGCGCGCATCCATCACCACGACCGACAATCCTTCGGAAGCCGCATAGACCGCGGTCGCCAGTCCCGCCGGGCCGCAACCTACGATCGCGACGTCGTAGATCCGGCTGTCGCGCGGACCGCCGACCATGCCGAGCGCGCGCGCCACCTCGTTTTCGCCGGGGTTGCGCAGCACGGTGCCGTCGACCGTCACCACCAACGGCCAATCCGAGGGCGACGGCGAATAGCGCGCGATGATGTCGGCGGCATCGCGATCGCGTTCGGGGTCGAGCAGGTGATGCGGAAAACTGTTGCGGCTGAGAAAATTCTGCAAGCCGGCCACGCTCGCCGAATCCGACGGCCCGATCAGCACCGGCCCGCCGACGCCGCCCTGGATGAGACTGACGCGGCGCAGGATCAGCGCGCGCATGATGCGCTCGCCGAGATCGGCTTCGGCCACCAGCAGCGCGCGCAACCGATCCGACGGGATCAGCAGCGCCTCGACCTCACCTTCGGCGCGGCCATCGACCAGTGCGACACGGCCGGAGAGCTGGCCGACTTCGGCGACGAATTGCCCCGGCCCCTGCTCGACGATCGGCGTGACGTGGCCGAGACCGTCGCGTTCGGTGATCGCGACATGGCCTGCGAGCACGACGAACATGCCGCGCCCGGGCTTGCCGGTCTCGAACATCAACTCGCCGTCGGAGTAGGATTTGAGCTCGCCGAAGCGGCGCATGCGCGCGATCTCGGCGTCCGTCAGGGTCGGAAAAGTCTGCTCCGGCCGCGCAAACGAGCGCGTCAGCCCCACGACAATGTTGCTGCCGTTTCCCGATCCGCCGTCGGCCGCCATTCCACTGCCCTCATGTCGCCGCGATGCCGGACGAGCGCGCTACGTCTCCGGATCGTCTTTCGCGTCCTCATGTAGGGAGGCTTTATCGCCGGTCGAGGGCGCATCGCCGATTTTGCCGCGCTCGCGCGCCTGCAGCTTGCGCCGCTTGAGGTTCTCGCGCAGCGCCGACTTGAGGCGATCCGCCCGCGAATTCCGTGAGCGCGCCGTGACTTGGCCCTGGTCCTCGCCGCCCTTGTCAGCCATTCTCAAATTCGCACGATGGATGTTGCTTCTCTTTTCAGCATAGCGCGCACCGGCCGATCAAGGCATCGCCGTCCGACGGGAACCGATCAGCGGCCAAATGCAGCCAGGTCGCGCCTGCCCTTGATTTTGCGGCGATTTTATCGGCAAGCCGCAACCAAGCATGCTTGCGCATGCGGGGACCTTGTGGCAAGAACCGGCCGCCTGCAGGGCGTTTCCTTCCGATTCTCATTTGCCCGCGGCTTGCTGCCGTAGCTCAGTGGTAGAGCACTCCCTTGGTAAGGGAGAGGTCGACAGTTCAATCCTGTCCGGCAGCACCAGATTTTTCATCTGCTCGTTGCAATCCGACCCCATCGTCCGCGACGGATCGCTGCAGGCCACCTTCGCCATCGATCAGTTCATTGACATAACTTTTGGTTGTGTCAGCATCAGGCATATTTCTGAGAGTGCCGTCCAGGCGGACAACGCCTGTTGATTTTTCCCGGCCGATTCAATTCAGAGCATTGAGATAACGATCGTGGCAAAAGGCAAGGACGATACCGGCAAAGGCCGCCCGACACCGCCAGACGCGAAACAGGCCATTCCGCCACCGACCCCGGACGCGGCGCCGACACCGCCCTCACCCGCCAAAGTCGAAAACGGTTCGACGGCTTCAGCGCCTGCGAGGCTCACCGTAAACATCAAGGCCGTCTGTGGCGGACTGACCAACGCCAAGGCGCCGATCGTCGTCGGAGCCCGGTATGAGGGCCTTGCGTTCACCGGCCCAACCAGGGTCTTCGATCAACTGCTGGATTCGTGGCTGTCGCGCGCGGTGGACCTCGGCATCATCGGATCGGCGTTGGGTCAAATCATGCCGATCAGCCTCGGGCAATTCCACAAGGAAGGCAAGCTGCAGGCAAAGACGCTGTTGCTTGCGGGACTGGGCGAGCCTGGACGCCTTGCCCAGGACGGCGTGCGGTTTGTCTGTTCCAACATTCTCATGACCGTGAAGGCGATCGGGGAAGACGAGTTCGCCTTGCCGCTCCTGGGCACGCGACGGAATGAGATGCCGATCGGCGATGCCGTTCGCGGCTTGGTCGCCGGCATATCCGACGGCTTCGAGCGAATTTGCGCTCTCGCTGCGAGAGTAACGCAAGACAAGGAGGCGTTTCAGGCCACCGTTCTTCGGCCCCTCACGATCTTCATCGTCCAGGAAAACCGGGACAAGGTCGTTCAAATCCTGACTGCGTTGCGGCAGCTGGAGGACGGCAACCGGCCGGGGAAAGACGGCGTGCCCGTTCCGTTTCCCAAGCTCATGCTTTCAACCGGACTTGGACCCGATATCGATCCAGATCCGTCCGAGCCGAGCGAGGTCCCGACCGATCCTCCGCAGCCGGTCACCTATCTGCGGGTCACGCAGAACAAGGACGCCGGCAAGACCGGAATGCGCGTGAGGCCGGGAGTTCCGCTGCCCAAGCGCAAGGCGACACCGACTGCAAAGATCGATCCTTTTCCAACCGTCACGTTCAAATTCTCGGCCTTGTCCGAAACGTCAGTCGTGCCGGAGCGGGACCAGGACGTCAATCAGCGCCTGCTCCACGATATCTCGTACCGCCTGGCCGAGATCTGCGATCCACCGCGCAAGGAGCTCGCGGCCGAGAGTGACACCAAAGCGATCGCGCGACAGCGCGAGGCTCAGGGGAACTTCTTCACGAACCTCGTCATTCCCGACGATTTCCGCAAGCTCATCGAAGGGCCGGCGAATGTCATCCTCGAAGTCGATGATGTGACGGCGGCCTATCCCTGGGAAATGGCGGGTTATAGGAAATTGGGCAGCTCCCTTTTCCTCGGAACGAACGTCGCGGTCTCGCGACAGTATCGTACCTTGTTGGCGCCCCCGCCAACGTCGCCGCCACCGCTCAACACCAAGCTCGAAGTCCTGATTATCGCAGACCCGGCGCCTGGGCCGCTGGATCTTCCCGGCGCGCGCAGGGAGGGCAAAGCGATTGTCGAAGTGCTGCAGCGTGTCCGGGACAAATGGCGGGGACAGTACGAGATCAGCGTCACCCTCCGCATGGGTCCGAAGGGAGAGCCCGCGACCGAGGCCGACCTGGCAGAAGCCAACCGTTTCGACATCGTCAAAAACAGTTCCGACTCCTGCGATCCGCTCGAGCTTGCGATGCTGCTGGTGAACAAGCAGTACGACGTCGTGCACTACGCCGGGCACGGCATGTGCAAGCCGGAGACGGGGCAAACCGGCTGGATTTTCTCCAGCGACTGCGTGCTGTCGGCCAAGGAAATCTTCCGTATCCGGCAAGTGCCACGGCTGGTGTTTGCCAACGCGTGCTTCTCGGCGGTCGCGACCGATTACGGCGAGCAGCGCAAACATATGGCCGGCCTGGCGCAGGCATTCTTCGGACGCGGCATTCCCAACTATATCGGAGCCGGGTGGGCCGTCGACGACGACAGCGCAGTGCAATGCGCGCGATGGTTCTACGCTTTGGTGCTCGGGCTGGCGGGGCCGGAGATTGAACACGGCTTTGCCTCGAGCCAGGCAGACGCCACGATCGGCAGGGCTTTGCAGAACGCGCGCGAAAAGGTCTTCGAAATCGGGCCAACCTCCTCCAGTTGGGGCGCGTATCAACATTATGGCCATGTCGGCGACAGGCTGGTCCCGATCGCACGGCCTCCGACCGGGCAGGCGACGACTGTTGCCCGTGAGCCCGCAGCCCCAGCTGCGGTTCAGCCGGATGGGCGCGCAGCGGCGGCCGGCGCCAAGGCCGACGCGCCAGCCACTGCCGTTACGGCCGGCGATGAGAATCTCGTCATCGTCAATGGTCGCAACCGCGCCGGAGAATATGCCTTCAAGCCCCGCTCCATCGACGAAATCGCGAGCGCCGTATTGCATCGCGGCGGCGCAACGTCCTTGTCTTTTGCCGAGACGCGCGGTGGCAAGTCCCGCGCGGCGTTGCCCCCCGACACGAGCGAGCGTCTGGAAGACACAGGATGGGGAATCGTCTTTCCGGCCGATGTGAAGGATGAAGTCCGCAGTGTCTTGAAGCCTCTGATCGACGTTCGCGGAAAGCGCGCCCGCCAGCGTCTCAAGGAGCTGGACTACCAGCCTGGAGAGCAAGCGCGTGCCTGGTATACCCGCCACGAAATAGCGCCGGGTAGTCCGGATTTCGATAAAGTCCCTTACTATCTGCTGTTGGTCGGTTCGCCGGAACAGATTCCATTCGAATTTCAGTATTTGCTCGGGATCGAATTCGCAGTTGGACGGCTCTCATTCGACGACGTGGCGCACTACAGGAATTATGTGAACACGATCCTCGAGTATGAGCCCCCGGGCTCTGCCGTGCCCAATGCCAGGAAAATCACCTATTGGGGGACACGCCACAAGGGAGATGGTGCCACCAAGCTCAGTTCGAAGTTCCTTCTGGATCCTTTGATCAATGGCATTCCCGGCACCAGCATGACGCCGATCAATTCCAGGTTTGGTTTCGCCCAGCAGACGCTGCTCGCCGAGAACGCCACCAAAAGCAATCTGCTGGCGGAGCTTCACGGAACCAAGCCTCCTGCGCTGCTCTTCACCGCGTCGCACGGCATGGTCTTCGATTCGGGTCAAGCAGAGCAGGACACCGATCAGGGCGCTCTGCTGTGCCAGGATTGGCCCGGCATCAATGAAATAAAGCGGGAGCATTATCTCACGGCGACGGACATCGACGACAACGCGAACGTCCGCGGAATGGTCGCGTTCCTGTTCGCGTGCTTCGGCGCTGGCACTCCGGCCAAGGACCAGTTTGTCGCAGAGCTGTCCGGCGCCGCCACCGCCCCTCCCCTCGCGCCGAAGCCGTTCATGGCCGCCTTGCCGCGCCGGTTGCTGTCGCATCCCAATGGCGGCGCGCTGGCGGTGGTTGGACATGTCGACCGGGCATGGGGTTTCTCGATGCAAAGCCCCGGTGTTTCCGCGCCGCAGATCGGGCCGTTCGCCAACAGCCTTCATGAAACGCTCTCGGGCAAGCCGATCGGCCACGCCGTCTGCACCAGATTTGGCGCCAGATATGCCGACCTCTCCGCTATTCTTCTCAACGAAACGTCACCAACATCCGGTAGAGACCCTCCCGACGACCGCACGCTCGTCAGCCACTGGCTCGAGCGCAACGATGCACAAAACTACGTCCTGCTCGGCGATCCTGCGGCCGGTATCCGCAGCAGCGCCCTGAAATGACCATTGTCGATCCAGTCGGCGCATATCGAGTGATTTCTCTCCAGGAGCATCGGAGGCAAAACCATGGATGTCGATGAAGCGGGAATTCCAGAACCGTCCGCCGCCGTGAAGGCGTCGTTCCAGCCGATCATGAGCAAGATCGCAGCGGCACGCGATCAACTGACGGATACGAAGGACGTCATCGTCGTCAGACCCGGATACAAATATCCACCGCAGGGCAAGCCGGTCCCGGCGATAGTCGTTGCGGTCACGCCTGGCACCAAGCCGGTCCAGGAGTCCGATCTTCAGACGAAATTCGGGGTTCCGGTGACCGTGATCGACGCGACGGTGGAAGAACAGATGACCGACGCGCACAAGCAGCCGGTCTCGTTTGGAACACCGGGAGGATCGGTCGTCTCCGCATTCGAACAAATGCTGGGCGGCGACGGCATGCTGGATTTTGCGCCTCCCAAGACCGGAAAATACAAGCAACCGAATCCGCCCAACCTGCCGTTGGTGGACGAGGAGATGGACCTGACGATCTGTGTCAGTCCCGAGGCGGGCTGGAGCGAGCTCGAGTCGTTTCTCGGCGAGACCAAATCGACCCTGACGGTCGCCATGTATCAGTTCACCGCGCCTCACATCTTCAAGGCGATCGAGGCAGCGGTGGGCCCGGTCGGCCGCAAATTCGAGCTGATCCTGCACCCGGTGCCGGAAAAGCCGCCGAAGAGCGGCGTCAAGAAGGACGACCTCAATGAGGAGGACGAGGTCATCGATCCTCTCGAGAACGAAATGAAGACGCGGTTTCAACAAACCTGGGCAACGCTCATCTCGAAGAAAAACCCCGCCGGACTGTTTGCCTCCGCCTATCACATCAAGGTCGCGGTGCGTGACAGCAGCACGACCTGGCTCTCCAGCGGCAACTGGCAATCGTCGAACCAGCCGAACGTCCATCCGTTCGCCGACGAGCCCGACGATTTGCCGACCGGATTCCAGCGCAAGTACAACCGTGACTACCACGCCATCATCGACAACAAGAAAATGGCGTCGATCTACGAGTTCTACATCAAGCGCGATTTCGAAGAGTCGGCAGCCCAGGCAAGCTTCGCCGGCCCCGACGGTCTCGTCCCGCCGCCGGATCTCTTCGTTCCGATCGAACAGGAGGAGCCGGTCGACTTCGCGGCGAAGAAGATACAGATGTTCAAGCCGCTGAAGCTGAGCCGCAGGATCAGCGTTCAGCCGCTGCTGACACCCGACAATTATGCCGAGAACGCGTTGAAGCTGATCAAATCGGCAAACGAAAGCGTGTGGTTTCAGAACCAGTACATCAATTTCCGCGGCACCGACGACGACTTCACCGAATTCAAGCTGCTCGTCGGCGCCCTGAAAGACAAGATCGACGCCGGCAAGGAAGTCCGCATCATCTGCCGCGACATGATGAAACAGGAAAGCCTCGACGTGCTGATCGCGCTGGATTTTCCGCGGGAGGTGTTCCGCTTCCAGCCGGCTTGTCACAACAAGACGATCATCGTCGACGGAAAGGTCGTCATGTTCGGCAGCCACAATTGGTCCAATGAAGGCGTGAAGACCAATCGCGACGCGAGCTTGATCTTCGACGACGAGGAGATCGCGAAATATCTCGCCAGGGTCTACGACTACGACTGGAACAATCTTGCCACCGCTCATCCGACGGCATCGCGGCCGCGAGTGGCGAAGGCCGGAGAGCCGACCCCGGCCGGATTCAAGCGTGTCCCGTTCTCCGAGGCGGACGACGCGGACGGGTAAGGCAGACGCCCGGCACTACCATCTTGTTGCCGCACCCATCGTCGAACCTATCCGCACGATTCGTTCGACGTGCGGGACGGGAATGACGGGTTCGGAACTGAAGCGGCTTCGCGAGCATCTCGGCGAGGCGATCGGCCGGCCGCTTTCAGCGGCCGACATGGCGAAGTTGTGCGGGCTGCCGGCCGAAAGCGCCGACACCATCCGTCGCTGGGAGGTCACCGGCCCGAGCGGTCCGGCGTCCGAACTGTTGCGCATCCTTGCGATGGCGAGCGATCACTATCCGATCCTGGAAAACTTCAACGTGATCGACCACTACAATGTGCGTGAACAGGATCGTCCGGCGCGCCGGCAGGCGTTTCGCGAGCAGATGCGCAACGAAGTGCGCCGGCGTCTTGCGTGAGGCCGCCGATCTTAAGTCTTTCTTCACCGCTTCTTAAGAGCGCGTTAATCACAACAAAACGTTTGCTTCACAACACGTTGGATTGAAAGCCGCCGGCCAGCGGCGGTGACAGCATTTTATTAAAA
>Ga0070741_10015434_pt1 | contig 12942 bp, 18 predicted proteins | sample Coa_R1_4_FD_66440 | JGI IMG/M metagenome (GOLD analysis project Ga0070741, IMG submission 66440) | Surface soil microbial communities from Centralia Pennsylvania, which are recovering from an underground coalmine fire - Coalmine... | ecosystem: Environmental > Terrestrial > Soil > Unclassified ...
GGTGACCTTCTCGCAGAGCTCGATCAGCTCTTCGAGCTGGCTCTGCACGTAGCGGCGGTCGTTCTCGAACTGCTCGCTGCCCGGCGCGCTGCTCCAGCCGATGCCGCGCTGACCTGGAATGTCGAGCACGAAGACCTTGCAGCCGTACATGCGCTGCCAGATCTCGACCCATTTGACGTAGGTGTTGCACATGTTTGTCGCGACGACGATCGAAGGCTTCGGAATGCGTCCGTTCGGATGTCTGCCTCCGCCGAGATGCATGCCCACGTCGGCCTTGACGTAGCCGCAAACGTCGGTCGAGTAGCCGTAGTCCTCCGCCTTGTTGAGGTATTCGAGCGAGACCTTGCGCACGGCCATCTGCAGCGAGTTGATCTCGGGGAAGACGAGGTTCAGGTCGAATGCCTTGAGAATCTCGGCGGCCGAGCCCATGACGAAGACATAGGCGCTCGGATCGCCGGCCTCGGCCGCGGCGTCGAGCTCGGCATACCACTCCTTGAACAGGTGGTTCCCGTCGCGGCGCCCGCGGCCGACGAGCTCGGCCTCTTGGGTCATTGCCATCTCAGTCGAAGAGGATCGATTCCACGAAGGTCTCGACCTCCATCCTCATGCGCTCGAACGCGGTCATCTTCTCCTCGAAGTCGAGAAGCAGGAACGGGATCTTCTTCTGCTCGAGCACCTTCTGGTAGGCGACCTGCTCGTCGAGCCCCGGCTCGCACATCTTGGCGGCGGCGAGGATGACCGCCTGCGCTCCGGACTCTTCGAGCCGCCGGACGAGCATCTCCTCCTTCGGTTTGCGGTCGTCGTGCTGCACGCAGCTGTAAGTGGAGTGTTCGAGATAGCTCTCCGCCAGCGCGTGCAGCGGATCGCCCGTTTCGGCGACGTCGTCGACGATCCATCGCATCCCGATCAGCAGGTCGTCGTCGACGATGTAGCAGGCCTCTTCGATCAGCTGAAGCATGTCGAGCGGCGGCTGCTCGCAGAAGCCTCCCTCGAAGACCACGCGCACGCGGTCCTGGCGGCGGCCAGAGCGGCCAGGAATTTCGGCGATGGCGGCGCGCAGGATCTCGTTGTGCTGCTCGCGCGGCATCACGGTCCCCGCCTTGGCGAGCACGTACGCCTCGGTCGTCGAAAGAAGCCATGGCGTCTCGCGCTTGAACCGGTAGAGCTCCCGCAACAGGCGCCGGTTCTCGTTGTAGACGCGGATGCTGGCGCGGAGCTCCGACTCTTCGACAGGTTTGCCTCGGATCCGCTCGAGCTCGGCGAGGACACGCGCGTACTCGTCGCGGAGATACGGGACGGCGTGCTTGGCGGTGGCGCTTTGCGGGAGGTAGAGGATCTCCGACGTCATGCCGTTGAAGTTGCGGCCCCAGATGCCGGCGAGGTTCCGCGCGACGTCACAGATGGGCGTCGTGTAAAAGGCGTCGAGGAATCCGACCCGCCCGCTGAAACCGAGCTCGAGCGAGGTGCGGCAGATGGAGCAGATGAACGACCCGATGTGCGAGTCGGCCAGCTTGGCCTCCAGGCGCGACCCCGCGCCCATCAGGGTGACCGGCAGCATGCCGGCGGCATGCACCAGCTCCTCCGGGAAGTAGACCTGGAAGTGGCCGACGGCGTGACCGTCGGCGTGCTCCTCGCGCCACCGCCTGACGCTCGGGTAGGTGACGTCCTCGGCGAGCTCGGAGCACCGCCCGAGGATCTCGTCGAATCCCGCCGGCGCCGCGACTGCCGCTGCCATGGCGGCAGCTTAGACTGACCAGTCAGTCAAGTCAAGAGATTTCTTCGGTCGTGGCTGGGGCGAGCTGGCGCTCCGGCCGCGGTCAGGCTGTCGGCGAGCCGGACGTCCTGGTCAGGTAGGCGACCGCGGCTCGCTTGCACGCGTCGCGGTACCAGGGATGGAGGCGCTCCCAGTCGGCCTCCTGCAGCCACTGCAGGAACAAACCGTCGATGATCGCCCGGAGGGCGACGGCGCCCTCCTCGGGATCGTCCACGCTGAAGGCGCCCTCGGCGACTCCCTGGACGATCACCTCGGCGTAGAGCGCGTTGACCACGCCGCGGAAGGTTGCGCTCAGCTCGGTGAAGTGCCGGACCCTGGCGGCGTGGCCGGCGAGATCGAGATAGAGCAGGTAGAAGCCCCGGTTGGTCTCGGCCCCGGACCAGATGCCGTCGATCATCGCCATCACCTTGCCGTGCGGGGTCCTGGCTTTCGCCATCGCCTGCCTGACGCGCTCGGCGGTCGCGTCGAGGGCCCAGCGCATGGTCGCGAGGACGAGGTTCTCTTTGGTCTTGAAGTAGTAGATGACCAGGCCTTTGCTCAGCCCCGCGGCTGCGGCGATCTCGTCGAGCGGGACCCGATGCACGCCCTTCTCGCTGAAGAGGTGGTAGGCGGCGCGGACCAGGTCGACCCTGCGGTCGGGAACCGCGGCGGCCACCTCCGGCGCCTTTTTCGGCATCCGGTCAGTCTAACCAGCCGGTCAATGGCCTCCCAGGTCCCTTCCGCCTTAACAGGCGCCGTTTCATCCCCACGCGGTGGCTCTTAGGCTGGCGCCATGCCGGCCAGGGTTCCGCTCGACGTCGACCTCGAGGACAAGCTGGTCTACGGGCTCACCCCCCTCCGCCTCGGCTACCTGGTGCTGGCGCTGGCCGCGGCCTTCTCGGCCTGGTCGTCCCCATGGGCTCCCGGCGTGGTCCGCGGCTGCTGCGCCGTGGCGGTTTCGGCGCTGGGCGTGGCAGCCGCATGGGGACGCTGGCGCGGCCGGCCGGCGGACGCCTGGGTGGTCGACGTCACGTGGTTTGCGCTGGCGAACCTGCGCGCCGACTGGAAGCTGACCGCGCCGCCCTGGCGTGAGGGCCGGAAACACGCCGGCTGATGCGCAGCCTCGACCTGGGAGTCGTCCGAATCGCCCCTCGCCGAGCCGAGATCAGGTGGCGAGGCGCGGGCGAGCTGGCGCTCGTCGAGACCCTGCCGCTCGGATTTGACGGCGCGTCGGAAGAGGACAGGCATCGGTGGATGGGGGCTTTCCGCAGGCTGCTCGACGCGCTCGACTCCCCGCTGCAGGTCGTGGTCGACGTGAGGCCCGGAGCCGACGCCGAGAGTCTCGAGCAAGCAGTGATGCCGGCATCCCGGCAAGGGATGCGGGGAGCGGACATGGCATTCGTGGCGGACATCCGGCGGTCGCGCTCCTCCCACCGCGTGTCAACCACGTTCGTCATCGACAAGGGCCATGCCGGGCGCCTCGAGGCAGCACTGTCCGAGGTGGGGGTCGGCCACGCGACGCGAACCCTCGAGCCCGCGGTGCTGTTCGGCCGCGAGACGCCGCACTCGTTTCTCCATCCAGGCGGATTCAGCAGGACGTGGTACGCGGAGCGCCTGCCGGGCACGGAGCTGGAACCTGGCTGGTGGCATCGGCTGCTGCCGGGCGGGCTGCGCCTGACGCTGTCATGGCATGTGACGCCTTTGCCAGTGGCGTGGATCGTGGGCTACCTGCAGCGACAGCTGATCAACATGAAGGCATCCCGCATGGTCGAGGCGAGCGCTGGCACCTGGGATCCGGCGCTGGCGGGAGCGCTGCCCAACGCCGAAGACCTGCAGCGGCGACTTTCGTCGAGCCAGGACAAGGCGTTTCACATCTCGCTCTATCTCACGCTGACGGCGCCCGCGCGAGAAGACCTCGAGCTCGGCGCCATGCAGATCAGCTCGGCGGCACGAGCCGTCCTGTGCGACCTGCAGCCGTGCACGTTTCGGATGCTCGACGGACTGATCGCGACGATGCCGGGCGGTCCTGACCGGCTTCAGCGCAAGCGCGTCATCGACACCGCTGCTCTGGTGACCTTCTTTCCATGGCACGACGGGGACCTGCAGCAGGCGGGCGGGTTGGTGGTCGGGCGCAGCCGCGCGACGGGCGCACCTGTCGTCGTCAACCCGTTCGAGCAGGGCCGTTTCGCCAACGCCAAGACGTCCGTTAGGATCTACGTCATTCATGCGAGCCGCGATCTACGCACGCATAAGTAAGGACGACGACGAGAGGCAGGGGAAGGGCGTCCGACGCCAAGTCGAGGACCTGCGGCAGGAAGCCCTTCGTCGTGGGGCGACGGTCACGGCGGTCCTGGAGGATAACGATCTCTCGGGCTCTGGTCGTGTCGAGCGGCCCGCCTTCAACCGGCTTGTCGAGATGATCGATTCCGCCGAAGTCGATTTGGTCTTGGCCGTCGACCTCGATCGACTCTCGCGTGGCTTCAAACCCTACGTGAAGTTCTACGAAGCATGCGAGCGAGCGCGCATCCTCGTTGTGTGGCTGGGTGGTCAGGCGAATTTCGCGAACGGCGAGGGTCTCCTCGAGCTGGAGATCCGCGCTTCCTTCGCGCGTGAAGAGCTGCGCAAGATCAGGTCACGAACGGCGCGCAAGCACCAGCAGCTTGCCGAGGACGGTCATGACGCCGGCGGCGGCCGGCCCTTCGGATACGAGGCCGGCCGGCACGTTCTGCGAGAGCCCGCACGGGCCTCTCGGATCTCTGACCGTTCCGAGTACGTGATCGACGAACCGGCCCTCATCCGCGAAGCCGCTGCACGCGCCTTGAGGGGCGAACCACTTCGGACGATCTGTTGGGACTGGCAGCGACGAGGAATACCAACCGCGAAGGGCGGGAGGTGGAGCACGACGGTAATGAAACGGATGCTGTGCTCTGCTCGCATCAGCGGACGGCGCGAACAGGTTCGCGCGAGGGGCGAGAAGCGGCACGGCCCCGCGCTCATCTCGAAGGCAGATTGGGAAGCAATCATCACCGTCGAGGAGTCCGATCGCCTTCGGGCGCTCTTGAATGCTCCCGATCGCCAGCGAGAGGCGCACCCGCGGAAGTGGCTGCTGAGTGGGTTCTTGCGATGCGACCTGTGCGGCAAGCCGCTCCATACAAGCAGCGCGAGGCGTCACCAGCGGCGCAGCTACAGCTGCATCAACGGCCCTGGGTTTAGCGGGGGATGTGGCCGCTTGCGGATCAACGCCGAGACATTGGAGGCCGTCGTCGTGGAGATGGTTTTCTCCAAGGTCGATGAGGGCGCGCTGGCGGCGCTCATTAGGGCACGGGTCGAAGACCCAACGGTTGAGGGGAAGCTGGCCGAAGTCGATGCGCGTCTCATTGAGGCGGGTCGTGAGTACGCCGCCACTGGCGGCTCAGTGCTCGCCCTTCGCGGCTACACCGCCGAGTTGGAGAAGCAGCGGCAGGCGCTCGCGCGCCAACTCGAAGACCAGCGCCGTCGCTTGTCGCTCGACGGCTTCGATCTATCGACGCCGCTTCGCGATGAGTGGCCCTCCTTGCCCCTCCACCGGCAGCGAATCATCCTTCGGGCGCTGCTGGGGTCGATTGTCATCAAGCCGGCGACGCACCGTGGCCCCGTATTCGACGTCAACCGAATCGATCCGCGCTGGACGGTTTGAGCGTGGCCTACTACGTTCGCGGATCGAGCGTCTTCAATTACGACGACATGTGGGATTTGTTGCGTGCCGCAGGTGAGCTCCACTTGCCCGCCCTCACCGCCTTTGCGTTCGGCGAGTCGCCGGCCGAACATGACCTGCTCTTTGACTTGCACGCGCTTCGCTGGTATCTGCCGACGACTCACCATCTGCGCGGCCACGTCGACGAGGCGATCGCGATCCTGGAGGCCGAAGCATGAGGCTGAGTTTCAAGGCCGAGTACATCGAGCCGATCCTGCGCGGCGAGAAGACCTCTACGATTCGCGGCCGCTGTCGTGTGCGACCCGGCCAACGCATCGATGCGATTTGCCAGTACCACAAGCCGCCGTTCGCCCAGCTCGAAGTCCTCTCGATCGAGCGCATGCCGGTCGCGGCTGTCACCGAAAGCTGGCCCAACGTGCGGCAGACCTACGACCAGGACCACGTCTACGTGATCCATTTCCGACGCGTGAGCGCTGACACGGAGGTGATGTGACGAAGGTGGCCGGGGAAGGAAGCGGGAGCCCCTTATGCCCGCAGTCAAGAGAACGCCGCGGCAAGCCTTGCAGCACAACCGCGGCGGAACCCGGAGGTTCATTTTGAACACTACAGGACGAAAGCTGACCACGTGGCTCGCCGGCCTGCTGCATGAGCATGGCGTCATGCGACTGCTTCGCTGGGCCGAGTCCCTCGACGGCGTCGTCGCCCGGCTTGAAGAGGTGGGAGAGCCCAATGCGTAAAGATCGCGAGACCTACGGGCGCTTGGCACCGGTCATGACGCTGGAGCGGGCGGCTTCAGCCCTCATGACCAGCGAACGCGTAGTACAAGGGTTGGTTGACAGCGGGCGGCTTAAGTCGGAGACCTGCGATCACTGTGGAGGTCGCATCGTCAGGGCGGAGGCAATGAGGCGGATGTTTGGCCGCGTCGACGGACCCCGCCGCCCGATGCTGCGAAGCGTGGCTCGCCGCCACGGCCGGTTTAGCATGGATGCTGGCTAGATGGCGCGTCGCTCCATCGTGTCGACTCTGTTTCGAATCGCTCGGATGGCCGACGATGTGTCGACCGTTGCATCGGGGAATCCAAGGCGGATGACCCGCCGCGTAAAGAACAAGGCGCTCGGGCGCGCGCTCAGGCGAGGGGGGTTCTGGAGGTGGCTATGGAAGTGACTTCAACGCCGTCGATGGTTCGGTAAGCGCGGGCCTGCCAAGCCCGCGCCGGAGGAAGCCCGAGGCCGGTCCCGAAAGGGGCCGGCCTCTTTCTTCTCTCACTGGAGCCGCGCCAGGACTCCATCGAGCTCACCCCTCGCCTGCTCATCGCCTGTTTTGGCGCGATCCACCAATGCGCGGAGGTCGGATGGTGTAAGGCCGATCGCCGCCAATCGCGACTCGAGGAGTCGCAAGTGGTCGCGGTGCTCGGCGTCCGGGACGTGTTCGACTTGTTGCGGTTCGGTGAAATGATCGTGCTTGTCGACACCCACCAGCCAGCGAGTCAGGTGGCTCAAGGCGGGCTCGATGACGAGGAAGACATATGGGGGACCGCACGTGGGCCTTTCCACTCTGCCGAGCCTCGACTGGACGAAGTTGCGCATGTCATGGGTGTAGGTGCCGTATTGGTGATGGTGAAAACGCTGGGCGATGTCGAGAGCCACCGCGCGCGCCTCAGCGAGCGTGGCCGGGACACCCGGCTGGGGTTGTTCCCTCCACCACTGGTACGCAGCGCCGCCTACGAGAACGCCACCCTCGTCTCCGACCCATAACTCGTGGCCGCCGCGGCGGGTCGTGAGCAGTCCGAGACGCGGGGTCTCCGGCCAGCAATTCGCCACGAGCAAATCCGTGCCATCGAGATCCGCCTGGTCAAGCGGCCCTCCGTCTGCTCCTTTGGCGCTTACCCTCAGGCTTTCCAGGAGCTCAGGTGGGCGGGGGATCGAGGAGAAGGTTGCGAGCAGCTCGCGGGCCGCATGCGCGAGTTCACGGCGTGTGAACACCTCCGACGTCTGCAGCTCGTAGGGCAGCTCGCCCGAGTAGACAAACGCAAGGCCGGCACTTGGCGCGAGGTGCAGCTTGCGATTTGAGTCGAATTCCGAATGCCACTCCCCCCTGTCGAAGACCGACGTCAGCGAGTCGGTCAGCACCACCGTGCCTTCTGCGCAGGTTGCGCCGACGGCGAGCGTCAAGGCCGGCCGCCCTTCATGACGAGTTGGTAGTCGCCGGGTGCCTCGGCGGCCATCTTGCTTGCCTGGATCGCAGCGTCTGTGACGGCAGCGGCGATGGCGACGCCTGCTAGGGCACCTGCCTTGGCTATGCCGCCCAGAACACTCTCGGCCTCGCCGAACGATGCGAGTCCCGTTGTGCGTGCCTGCAAGAGCAGGTCAATGTCGATCAGATCGTTCATTACAGTCACGTGTTCAGATCCCTCCGAGCTTGATTTCTCTGATAGTGATTCGGGGTCGGTCGGGCTGCGACGCTTCGGCCATCTCGCGCGAGTAGACGATCCATTCGTCAGCTGAGGCGGCCGCCGATCCATACCACTTCGATTTGGACGGGTCGTCGCTCGCCGCCAGCGCGTGGATTGCGGTGGCAACGACCATCGCGCGGTCGTCCTTGTGTCCAGCAGCAGCCGCGATGCGCGGCTTGCCTGAAGGCGTCGGACGCAGCTCCAAGTGGACGAGCTCACTGACAAGGCTCGGGTCGTCGAGCAGCTGAGCCTGTCCCAGGTTGATTGCTCGCTTCAGGCTCGCGAACATGTCGGCCTTCAATTCGTTGCTGAGGGGCTGGCCCTTCAAGACGACTCCCCGCCGGCGCAGCGCGTCGCCGAGCGGCACAACGGCGTACTGATCGCTGACGACGAACGGGACGCGGTAGGTCTTGGCGATGGCGGCAATTTCGTCGAGCACGGCATCGCTGTTCAGGGGCGACTCCTTCCCCCGCCAGGTCTCCAGGCGGTCCAGCACGTAGTTGTCACCCTGGCGATGGGCAATTGCGAACGCGAAGGCATCGCCTCCGGCCGCGAACGCCGGATCTGCCGCGGCGACGTACTGCACGTCTTCGAGTGGTGGCAGGGTCCTTGTCCCCTTGCTTATGCAGGCGTGAACTGCCACCGGGTCGAGGTATGCCCCGAGTCCGGTCCCAAATTCGGCGCCGTACTCGACAGCTGCGCCCTCGGGATCAGCGAGGTACTCACCATCGAGATCCGCGCGAGTGATGTTGGGATTGACATCCCAGGTCGGCCGCCGGACCACAAACATGTCACGGTCAACCCCGGTTTCGCCCTGCTGATACAGCTCGAAGAATGGACCCGACGGCCACAGCGGAGTGGACGTGACCATCACAAATCCCAGCCGCTTGAATTGCGCAATGCTCGGCACGAGCGCCCGCCACACAGTCCGAGCCGCCTGATAACCCTCGGTGTCGGTTTGGAAATGCGCGTACTCGTCGAAGATCACGAGCGAGGCAGCGAGTCCTCTAACTGATCGCGATGAACATGGCATCGCGCGCACCACTACGCCATTCCTGAAGATCACCTCATCGGATGTCGACGCGTTGTGGTCGACAAGCGTCCGGAGGTCTGGATCGGCAGCGTTCGCGAGCAACTCCTTGATGACGCGGACGTGCTCGCGCGCCTGCGCCTCCTTGGTGGCGACGATGAGGATGTACCGCATCTCGCCTGGCCGCAGGTATCCGGCGTAGTCGGGGACGACCGCGTTGAAGATCGCAGCGGTCGCGCTGAGGATGCCTTTCCCGGAGCGTCGGCCGAGACAAAGCACCGCCTTCCTCTTGCCGCTCGCGGCCCAAGCGTCCAGGACTTCGACCTGGCCGGGATAGAGTTCGACCCCGAGGTGCTCACGTGCGAACTTGACTAGGCCGCGCATGGGTCATCGCCTCGCAGCAGCATTAACAACGCCTCCAAATGGTCTTCCGCTTGTGTTTGCAGGTCGTCAGGGAGCTCGGCGACGCGCTCGGCGACGGCATCCCACCAAACGGCGTTGACGAGCTCGGCGTAGGACGGGTTCCGCTCCAAGCGGTCGCGCAGGCCGTCAATCTGGCTACGCGTCGGCGGCATTGGAAGCCCCAACGAATTTCGCGCGCAGGCGATCCTGCGCCTCTTGGACGACAGCGGCACGCCGGTCGGCGGCGATCCCGAGCTGACCGAGAATCTCAGAGCGAGCCCTTGGCCCGATACCGAGTTCGCGGAACGTCGCCATCACGTGCCGACTGAGCTCGAGGTACACGCGGGCCGCGTTCCGGACTACGCCGCGGCGATCGATGAGCGAGCCGCCTGAGGTCTTGTCCAGGTACTCGTTGATCAGGCGCAGCTTCGTCAGCTGGTCGACTGCAAGGTCGAGCATGGGTTGGTCGGCGGGGGACAGGTGCGGCAGGTGCTGCGCGAGGTGGTCTTGCAGCTCCTGACGGACTTCGACCGAACGCTCTCTGACTACGGCGATCGAGCGGATGCCGGTCTTGAGGGCAGCCTGGTTGCCGCGATCGAACTGTCGACCGACCGCATTGCCGGGCAGGAAGGTGCCGTCGGGAGCTCGGCCGAGCTTGTTAATGGGCAAGGGAAATGCCTCCGGGATCGTGATGGGGTAATGCCGGGTTGTCGGCAACGACGGACGGCGGGCTACCACCGGCGGCTAACTGCCTGTCAGGCTTCGGGAACTTTCAGATCGTTGACCAGGTACAGGCGCAAAGCCTCGCATGCGTTCGACTGGTCATCGCGAACCGACGCGATCACCCCTTTAGCCTTTTGTGGATCTGAAGACGTACCGGATTCGAGGAAGGCGATATTGCCAGTGGCAAACGGCAACATGGTGTAAGCGTGGACTAACTGGATCCTGAGCTTTTGCGGAAGGCGACGAGCCATTAGCAGTTGAACCGATTTGAATTGCGTGTCTACCAGGTCGTGCGTCAACTTGCCCTGACCCCTTTGCAGCCACCCATCGATCGTGGTCGCGTTTGTGGCGAGCTCGTACCGCACCACACGAGTAGCGGCCGCGAGATCTTCGAGGGCGTCTTGTTGCTTGGACTTCTTTTCCTGTCCTAGCGTATAGCTGGCCGCGAGGTACCCGCCGACGACCGTCAGCGTTCCGCCGATTAGCGCTCCGATGATCGCTCCGAGCAGGCCATCGACAAGGGCGGTTGGGACGCCCCAGATAGCGTCGCCGGCGGCGGGGAGCAGCACCCGACGAGTCTAGGACGGGCTAGTCGCCTCCAGGTGACGCCAAAGGGTAGCCCGGTGCACCCCCATCGACCGGGCAACGCTCGACAGCGTGTGGTTGCCACTTGCGATGAGATCGCGGGCCATCTCAATCTGGTCCGCGCTGAGCTTCGGCTTGCGGCCGAAGCGGACACCTCTCGCCCTGGCCACCTTCCGGCCGGCGGTGGTGCGCTCGACGATGAAGGACCGCTCGAGCTCGGCGAACACCGCGACCATTTGGAAGAAGCAGCGCCCGAGGGCAGTCGTCGTGTCGATCGGGTCGTTCAGGGAGCGGAACTCGACGCCTCGGCCATCCAGGTCGTGGCAGATGTTCAGGAGATCGCGGACCGAGCGGGACATGCGGTCCAGCTTGTAGACGATGACGACATCCCCAGGCTCGACCTCCCGGAGCAGCCGCTTTAGCCCTGGCCGATCCGCGTTCTTGCCAGTCCGCTTGTCTTCGTACATGCGCTCACAACCGGCCGCCTTGAGCTCGTCGACTTGGAGCGCGAGATCCTGGTCCGTCGTACTGACCCGCACGTAGCCTCGTTTCATGCATCCCATCATATCATTTCGCAACGCATATTTGCAACAGGTAGCCCAATACGAATCGCACCTGTGCGAAATTGTTAATTTTCGCAACACACGCAGGGAGTCCGAGCTCGGCGCGTGTGCGGGCGTGGCGGTGGCGCAGGAGGGCTGGCTGGACCTCGAGCTCATAGAGGTGGCGCAGCGCCCGGAGTTGTGAGGCGAGGTCGAGCGGGATCGACACAACGGCGGAGATGGCGGCATCGAGCAAGGTCGTGGACCTCAGGTTCTGACGCGTTTGACGCGTCGCGTTACCGTCGATGGGGGCTTGGCGGATTCGGGGGCGAGCGAAGCTGCGGCCACCGTCAGATACTTTCCGGCGAGGTGGGCCGGAGCGTAATTCCCTTCCTGTTATCGATCAATTGGTTCCCGTTTGGGCTGTCGTCGTGGCTTCCCTTCGTTGCCTTCGTCGTGCCTTGGTTCGTGGTATCGGTGTTCTTCGGACCCGACCTCGGCTATTCGGACGAGGCCATGGCGGACCAGGCATTTCACAAGCGGACTGGGTACGCCATCGGTTTTGCGTGCGCCATATGGGCCACCGTTGCGGTCCAGAATTTCAGCTTGCGCGGCGGTTCTAGCAGTCAGTTCATCTATTACGCAAGCCTATTCAGTGACGTCTTTGTTTTCGTCTATCCGATCGGCTTTGTGGCATGGGTCATCTGGTTGGTGCACAGCGACGAGTCGAGGCTTGCAGATCCGGTGCGGGTCGCTTTCTTCTTTGCGGCAACTGCGGCCATTCACCTCGGATCTTTTGCCTGGCTATACCTGGCGATCGACGACCTGTGGCCGCACTCATTCATTGCTCATGAACCACTTTCGCGGCTGCAGGCAGCTTATGTATCGGTGACGACGTTTACGACGGTCGGGTCTGGAAGCTTGGTGCCACTGACCGACGTGGCGCGGGCGGCGGTTGCCACAGAGTCACTCTTGTCGGTGGTAATGCTCGCCGTTGGTGCCGTTCTTGTTGTAAACCGCCTGGCGTCGGATACACGGAACCGAAGGCCGAGATAGGCGGGCCGCCAATCTGGGCTCGCACGCTGCAGCGATCTGGGGCGCCCGGACGCAGCCGGCTGCGACCAAGGCACGAATCAACAAGCACTAGACGGGACGACCGGGGGCCGTAATCTGCTGGGCATGGCGGAGCCCGTTGCGTGCCCCTTACCCCGGACTCATCGTCGGCTCGGCGATGTGTACGCGATCTGGCACGAGGCGCTTGCCGCCTACCCTGACCCTGAGACGTTTCGGCGGCAGCTGAACAGCCTGCTGCAGGAGACTCGAAACATCACGTGGATGCTCCAGGCCGAGAAGCATGCGGTACCGGAGTTCGACACCTGGTACCCGCAGTGGCGGGCGCGAATGGCCGGCATCGACGTTCTGAAGTGGTCGCTGGAGATGCGGAATCACGTGGTCAAGAAGGGCGACCTCAAAAGCCGCAGTATCGCGCGCGTGTCGCTACTTGCCGTCTGGGACAACCCGCCAGCCGCTGAGATCGCGGTTCCGCCGATGGTCGGCCCGGCGATGATCGCTCAGCTTCTGAAGATGACCGGCATACCCAAGCAGCTCCTCAAGGAAGCAGTCGCGATCGTCGAGCGCCGCTGGGTAGTGGACTCGCTTCCCGACCGCGAGGTGCTCGACGCCTTGGCCGAGTGCTATGTGGAACTCCACCAGTTAGTTCTTGAAGCACATGACCGAATCGGGGTGACGATGGCCACTGAC
>Ga0070741_10015435_pt1 | contig 12942 bp, 9 predicted proteins | sample Coa_R1_4_FD_66440 | JGI IMG/M metagenome (GOLD analysis project Ga0070741, IMG submission 66440) | Surface soil microbial communities from Centralia Pennsylvania, which are recovering from an underground coalmine fire - Coalmine... | ecosystem: Environmental > Terrestrial > Soil > Unclassified ...
GGACAACGGTTCTGGATCCAGGAGCTTCGGATCGTGGGAGCCTGCGAACATCTGCCGGCGCCACTTGGACATGGCCAGGGCGCGGGCGGTGCTGGCCGTGATGCCCACGGCATGCCCAGTCGCAGATAGATACCCGTCCTGCTGCCACCGTGTGTACCGGGTGACCTGATCGCGGGCGTCGAACCCGTTCCGTTCGAGCAAGCTGTCCGCCAGACACAACGCCATTGCGGTGTCATCGCTCCAGCCTCCCCGGGGCAGATCAAAGGGTCCCCCACCCAGCATGTCTCCGACGGGACGGAAGGATCCCGGCCGGCCAAATTGGGTGGCGGCGGCCACCGCGTCCCCGACCGCAAGGCCCAGAAGCGCGCCCATGAACCGCTCGCGTAAGCCCCGAGCCGCGCTCAGGGTATCGGGCTCGAGAAGCGGATCGGACACGACCCGAGGAGCCGGGGCTTTCAGCACTGCGGGCCGCTCACGCGAAGGCGCCGCCGGTGACAGGGGTGCCGGGGGCGGGACATCTGCAGTTCGGGAGACCGGGGCTTGCACGCGTACCGGGGCTCGCACGCGCACCGGCGCTTTGCTGGGGAGCTTGGCGGCCCGCAGAGCCCGTCCCTGCCAGCTCCGGATGTAATTCACCTGATCGTCTGTCTCGGGCACGAATGCCCAGTTCTTCGAGCGCCGGCATTGCTGCCAGAGTCGGTTCAGCTCGCGCAGCGCCTCATCGCCGCTCAGGCCCCGCTCGGCCAGCAGGCAGCCCATCACAATCCCGGTGCGCCCGATGCCCGCGCGGCAGTGGACATAGAGCGGCCGTCGCGCACTCAAGCATTCCTGGACCGAGTCGAGGATCTCGATCATGTGCGCGGGACTCGCCGGCAGCCCGTGATCCACGATCGCATGGCGGCGATAGTCGATGCTGAACGGCAGCTCCTGGTCGTAGCGCGGCACCTCCTCCGGGTGGGTCAGATCCAGGAACGCGCCGATGCCCGCCGAGAGGAGCCGATCGAGTCGCTGCTTCGTACGGGCTGGTGTCGGGCCACCCGGGTGCTCACCCGCCAGCACCAGCCCGGGCACGACCCAGTAGCAGTTGTGCATTGGCAGCGGCGGCAGGGCAGCAGGCGCGTTCATGCGTAAGGGGCGGTTGCGCCGATCAGGCTGGGGTGGCGAGCGCGTCGAGGCGCTCTTCGAGTGCCTGCTCCTCACGCTCCGTCATGGCCGGGACGCGCCGGGATCCAGCGCCTGGAAATCGAACCGCCGGGTGTCGGCGAGATGCGCGAGCTCCACGTGCCGCAGCGAAGAGAAGATGGATTCGGTTCGACCCGGGAATTCCCGTTCCCAATCGGTCAGCATCTTCTTGATCGCAACCCGCTGCAGATTGTCCTGCGACCCGCACAGCTTGCACGGGATGATGGGGAAGGCCCGGCCGCGAGCGTAACGCTCGATGTCGCGCTCAGCCACATAGGCCAGTGGGCGTATCACGATGTGGCGGCGGTCCTCGGAAAGAAGCTTCGGCGCCATGGCTTTGAGCCGGCCGCCAAAGAACAGGTTGAGAAAGAGCGTCTCGACGATGTCATCGCGATGATGACCGAGGGCGATCCGGGTCACGCCGTTCTCGGCTGCGAAGCGATACAGAGCGCCCCGGCGTAACCGGGAGCAGAGTCCGCACATCGTCTGCTCGGGGCCCAGCACCCGCTTCACGACACTGTAGGTGTCCTGCTCGATGATGCGGTATTCGACACCGAGTTTGCCGAGAAATTCCGGCAGCACGTGCGCAGGGAAGCCAGGTTGCTTCTGATCGAGGTTGACTGCGATCAGATCGAAGTGCACCGGCGCGCTGCGCTGGAGCGAAAGCAGAATGTCGAGCAGCGTGTAGGAATCCTTGCCGCCGGACACGCACACCATGACGCGGTCGCCTGCGCTGATCATGCGGAAATCTTCGATCGCCTTGCCGACGCGGCCACGCAGGTGCGCCTGCAACCGATGGAAGGTTCTGGAAGGCCTTGCAATGGACTCACTCACGGGGAGTGATCCTACCAGCGGCGGATGACGGGAAGCTCGACGGTCTTCAGGCGGCGGCGATGTTCTGCGCGCTCTCGAGATACTTCGACTCGACATAACGCACGAAGGGAACGGCCGAGAGCGTTCGGCCCGTCGCCGCCTTCAGCAGATCCTGCACCGGCACCTTTGCTCCGAGGCCGTGCACCTGGGTGCGCAACCAGCCGAACAGTCCCGAGTAATCGCCAAGCGCGAGCTGCTCGTCCAACTCCGGTACATCGGCGCGCAGCGTCTCATAGAGCTGAGCGGCGATCACCGCACCCAGGGCGTACGAGGGGAAGTAGCCAAACGAGCCGACCGCCCAATGGATGTCCTGCAGACACCCGTCCGCATCGTTGCTCGGCCGGATCCCGAGGCGCTGCTCCATCCCGGCGTTCCAGGCTTCGGGCAGATCGCGTACCGCCAGACTGCCACTCAAGAGATCCTTCTCGAGCTCATAGCGCAGCATGATGTGCAGCGGGTAAGTGAGCTCATCGGCATCGACTCGGATCAATCCACGCCGCACCGTCGTCAGATGGGCGTAAAGATTCTCGACATCCCACTCGGGACCGCTCACGCCGAAGTGCTTCGCAAGCAGTGGCTGCACGTATCGAACGAAGGGCCGGCTGCGGCAGATGATCATCTCGATGAGCAGCGACTGGCTCTCCTCGAGCGCCATGCCCCGATCACGCCCGACGGGCTGATCCCGCCAATCCTGCGGGAGGCCGAGGTCATACATGGCATGGCCGGTCTCGTGCAGCGCGCCGAGCAACCCGGAGAACGGCTCGTTCGGATCCAGCCGCGTGGTGACCCGGATATCCCCGGGCACCCCCTCGGTGAAGGGGTGCTCGCTCTCATCCAGCCTGCCGCGATCGAAGGGAAAGCCCACCGCCTTCATCACTTCGAGGATCAAAGCCTTCTGCTTGCCGGGCGGGAATTTGCCGGTCAGGGGCGGCAGCGACCGGCCCTCCTGGAGCGAGATCACCTCGCGGATCAGGGATGGCAGACGGCGCGAGAGCGCCTTGAACATCGAGTCGATGTCCGCCGTGGTCACGCCCGGAGAGAACTCATCCACCAGCGCATCATAAGGGGCGAGATTCAGTGCCTGACCGAGCAGCGCCGCCTTGTCGCGGACCAGATGCACCACCTCTTCCAGGTGCGGGGCGAACAATTCGAATTTGCCCTGCTGGCGCGCTTCGAGCCAGCGAGCTTCCGCCCGTGCGGCCGCCTTGGTGAGCCGCGAGATCAGGGTGACTGGGGTGGCAATCGCATGATCGCGCTGGCGGCGCATCTCGCGCAGATTGGCGATCTGCCAGTCCATCATCCCCTGGCTATTCGCCTGGGCCCGATCCAGGAGGCGGGTGATGCGCGGGGCCGTGAGCAGAGCGTGATGCTCGGTCTCGAGCGCTGCCAGCTGCTCACCGCGCACATCGGCGCTGCCGCGCGGCATCATGACGGCGGCATCCCATCGCAACAGCGACAGGGCACCGCGGAAGGCGTACAGGCGTTTGAACTCCTGTTCGAGTTGCTTATAAGGCGAAGCTGACATCGTCTGGTACTCGGGTCGCGATCCACAGAAGCGTGGATCGGGAGCGGGATGGCAGCCAGTTTACCAGCGGGGCCACGGCCAAGCCGTCGCCTGCTACTATTTTTCCTTCTAAAACAATCACCTAAGCTACGGAGGGGGTGGTTGACAGCTCCCGGCCCGGAATCCGTGCTTTTGTTTACATATGCAGCTGTCTAACTGGCCGCCGCTGGTGGGGAATGTCTCGGGTCGAGGCGAAGCGGAGACTGCGTCCGCGCGAGGCCGGGCAGGGATTGCCAGGCCTGCATGGCGCGCTTGCGCTGCACGCCCCAGTGATAGCCGCCGAGCTCGCCGCTCTTGCGCAGCACGTTGTGACAGGGAATGAGCCACGCCACCGGATTCGCGCCCACGGCCTGCCCCACCGCTCGGGTGCCGCCGGGCTGGCGGATGGCCTCGGACAAAGCGGTGTAAGTGGTCGCGCGGTGCGCGCCCAGATCCAGCAGCGCCTGCCAGACCTTGAGTTGGAAGTTCGTGCCCGGCACGCTCACTCTCAGGGGCCCGGAAGAGCGCGCGGAGCTTGTCCCGCCGACTGGCGCCCAGACCTTGTTGGCGAGGGTGCGAGCGTAGCCGTCATCGCGATCCAGCCGGGCGTCGGGCCAGCGCTGCTGAAGATCGCGCACCGCGGCCCGCTCCTCCCCAGCCTCCACGAAGGCAAGCTGGCAGATCCCGCGGGCCGTCGTCGCGAGCAATGCCGTGCCGAACGGGGTGGGGCTGAATCCATGGCGGATCAGGGTGCCGCGGCCCTGTGCCTTGAGCTCTCCCGGTGTCATCGCATCGAGCGTCACGATCAAGTCGTGCAATCGTCCCGGGCCTGACAGGCCGACCGAATAGGCGGCATCCAGCACCGAAGGCTGGGTCCTGAGCGCATCCTTCGCCGTGTTGCCTGTCACGAAGGCGAGGTATTGCTTGGGCGTCACGCCCGCCCAGCGTCGGAACAACCGGTTGAAGTGGAATTCCGACAGGCCGGCCTGCGCGGCGAGGGTGGCCAGGCGCGGCTGCTCGCGGTAGTGCTCGTCGATGTAACCGATCGTGCGGGCGATGCGGGCGAAGTCGCGGCTGTCAACGAAATTGGCGGTGGCTGAGCTCATGGGCCACATCATACGGAGCGCGCCCGCAGCCGCGACCCGATTCTTGCGGCCGCGCTTGCTGGGGTGGGCCGCCGGCTCTTGCGCTCGCACCTCATCAGCTACACTGGACGGCCGATGCAAAGACAAGTGTTTACGTGGACGACGCGGCGCCTGAACGAGCCGGCACACATGGTGCGTTGGGGCCATTTCGGCACGCCGGTGCTGCTGCTGCCGAGTGCCGGCGGCGACTGTGAGGAGATCGAGCGATTCGGCCTCATCGGCGCGCTCGGGGAGCTGATCGGCCAGGGGCGGATCAAGATTTATTCGATCGACGGTCTGCCGGTGCGGACCTGGCTGGGCAACGCTTCGCCCCAGGAGTGTGTGCGCTTCGAGAAGCGTCATGATGCCTTCCTGTGCCGGGAAGTCGTGCCGCGTATCTGTGCAGACTGTCAGGTCGATTCGATCGCTCCGGTCATTGCCGGCGTCTCTCTCGGCGCGTTCACGGCCGTTGCGGAGATCTGCCGGCATCCGGAAGTATTCCGCGCCGCGATCGGTGTGAGTGGCGTGTACGACCTCGCGCGGCACTTGCGGGCGGCCTCGAGTGAGAAGATCCGGGCATTTTCCGCGGCGGCCTTGCTTCGGCTCGGCTCGAAACTCGAGCCGCTGCGGCGCCGGATGATCGTGTTGGCCAGCGGCGAGGGGCCTCACGAGACCCCGGCAGAGTCGAGAACCCTGGCTGCGGCCCTGGAGGCTCAGCGGATCCCCTCGCGGCTCAGCCTCTGGGGTCCGGCTCACGATCACGTCTGGGCCAGCTGGCGAGCCATGCTGCCGCAGTTATTGTCGGAGCAACTCTGAAGGACCGCGCCTCAGGCCCAGCGGCCGCCGTGCCAGCACCGCAGCAGCGTTGGCCAGCGCGAAGCCGCCACGCCGATGCCGATCGACACCGCGAGCAGCAGCACCAGAACGAGTCCTACGAGAATGCGGCGCATTGACACGGCTACATCATAAACCGGCAGATTGCTCATGAAACTGACTGTGTGCGTTCTGGCCTCGGAAGCGGCTCCCTTTTCCAAGACGGGCGGTCTGGCGGATGTGTCTGCGGCTCTGAGCAAGTACCTGCATTCCGCAGCTCATGACGTCAAGTTATTCACGCCCCTGTATTCCTCCATCGACCGGCGCGCGCACCCGATGAGTGCGGTGGAGGGACTGCAGAATCTCGAGATCGTGGTGGGCTCGCACCGCTATCCGATGAGTGTGCTGAGCTCACCGATGCCCGGCTCGGGCGTCCCGGTATTGTTTGTGGACTGTCCCGAGCTGTTCGCCCGGGGGGTGCTCTATACGACCGATCCGGATGAGCATGTGCGCTTCCTGGCTTTCACCCGGGCCGTATTCGCCTGCTGCCAGCACCTCAAATGGGCGCCGCAGATTCTGCACTGTAATGACTGGCATACCGCCTTCGGTCCTCTGCTGCTGAAGGCCGCCTACAGCTGGGATACGCTCTTTCGCGATACCCGCTCCGTCCTCACCATCCACAACATCGGCTACCAGGGTGTCTTCAATGCCCGCTTCAGCGCGGATCTGGCGCTCGGGGACAAGGCTTATCTTCTGCACCAGGATGATCTTCGCGCCGGCCGCATCAACCCGCTGCGCCACGGCATCATGTATGCGGATGCCCTCACCACGGTCAGTCCAACGCACGCGCGCGAGATCTGCAGCGATGAATTCGGCATGGGTTTGCAGGACTCGCTGCGCGCGCGCCGCGACGTGCTGACCGGGATCCTGAATGGTGTGGATTACCAGGAGTGGGATCCGCGGCATGACCGGTATCTGCCGCGCCACTTCGATCCCGGGACGCTCCCGGTCAAAGCGCAGCTCAAGAAACAGTTGCTGGCGCGTTTGAAACTGAAAACGCCTCCCACGACGCCGCTAGCCGGCATGGTGAGCCGGCTCGCTTCCCAGAAGGGCATCGAGCTGATGTTCGACTCGCTGCCGCAGGTGCTCGACTGGCGCGAGCTTGCCTTCGTTGCGCTGGGCAGCGGCGATGCGCCCTATGAGAGTTTCCTGGCGCAGCTCGAAGCGGACTATCCGGGGCGGGTTGTCTATCGGCGCGGCTACGACGATGAGCTGGCGCACTGGATCGAGGGCGCGTGCGACATGTTTCTCATGCCGTCACGCTATGAGCCGTGCGGGCTCAACCAGATGTACAGCTTGCGTTATGGAACGGTGCCGGTCGTGCGCCGCACGGGTGGCTTGGCCGACTCGGTGGAGCCCTACGACCCGCAGACCGGGCACGGCACCGGTGTCGTGTTCAACGATTTCGACTCCGAGGCGCTCGAGTGGGCGCTCAACACGGCGCTCGATCTGTACGCAGAGCCGCGGCAGTGGAAACGCCTCGTGCGCAACGGCATGAGCTGTGATTTTTCCTGGCAGCGCCAGGGCGCGCTGTACGTCGAGGTCTACCAGCGCGCGCTGACCTGAGAGGGAACCGCGGTATCCGCCCGACCGTTTGTCGCCATTGGCCGAAAGTTGAGCGGCAGCCGGTTTCTCTGTAATCCTGGGCTCGGCGAGCGGCCGCGGGCGACAGGGCCAGCTCGCGCGGGGCAGCATCAGCATGACTCCTCGACTCCTCATCCTTCTCTCCTGCGCACTCGCGTTGCTGCTGGGTGCCTGTGGCGGCTCTTCGGGGTCGGGTAATCCGAGCTCACCCATGCAGCCCAATCCTCCGCCGGGCTCCACGGCGCCCTCCATCACCACGCAGCCCACGGACCTCACCGTTCCTGTCGGACAAACTGCCACGTTCCAGGTCGTCGCGAACGGTTCCACCCCACTCACCTATCAGTGGTATCGAAACGGAACCGCCATCTCGAGTGCCACCGCCGCGACCTACACGACGGCACCCGTAATGACGAGCGACAACGGCGCCAAGTTCTACGTGATCGTCGGCAACAGTGAAGGCTCCACCACGAGCAACACGGTGACGCTGACGGTAGGCGCCGCGGCCAGCGCTGCGGATGTACTCACTTTCAAGAACGATACGGCGCGCACGGGCCAGAACCTTGCCGAGACGACTCTCACGCCCGCCAACGTCACCTCGAGCACCTTCGGGTTGCTGCGCGTCCTCGCTGTCGACGGCAAAGTGGATGCGCAACCGCTTTACCTGTCCCAGCTGGCCATTGCAGGCGGTACGCACAATGTCCTGTTGGTCGCCACGGAAAATGATTCTGTTTACGCCTTCGACGCCGACACCGGCTCGAGTCTGTGGCACGTCTCGCTGATGAAGCCCGGCGAGACCCCCAGCGACACTCATGGGTGCGGGCAGGTCGTGCCGCAGATCGGCATCACCTCGACACCGGTGATCGATCGCACCGCCGGAGCGCACGGCGCCCTGTACGTCGTGGCCATGTCGCTAGACTCCTCATCGACCTATCACCAGCGACTGCATGCACTCGATGTGACGAGCGGAGCGGAGTTGTTCGGCGGTCCCACCGAGATCGCAGCCTCGTTCACCAACACCGCCGGGACAACGACCTTCAGCGCGGGACAGTACGAAGAGCGGGCAGCGTTGCTCCTGGCGAATGGCGTGGTCTATACCTCCTGGAGCTCGCACTGCGACGACGCTCCTTATGGCGGTTGGATCATCGCCTACAACAAGAGCACGCTCGCGCAGACCTCGGCCCTGAACGTGGCGCCCGGCAGCGGGGGTGCCCTGAGCGGTGGCAGTCATTACGACAGCAACGGTCCGGCCATCTGGATGAGCGGCGACGGTCCGGCGGTGGACAGCGCGGGAAACGTCTATCTCCTGACCGGCAACGGCCGCTTCGAGACGACGCTCAATGCTAGCGGATTTCCCAATCAGGGCGATTTCGGCAACTCCTTCCTCAAGATCGCCGGCGGGAGCGGCACGCTCAGCGTGGCCGACTACTTCGCCATGTCGCGTGAGGTGTCCGAATCGGCGAGCGATGATGATCTGGGCTCGGGCGGGGAGATGCTGCTCCCGGACCTGACCGACAGCACCAAGACGGTCAAACACCTGGTCGTCGGGGCCGGCAAGGACGGGAATATCTACATCGTCGATCGGGACAACATGGGGAAATTCGACGCCAACGCCAACCACATCTGGCAGGAGATCGATGGGGTGGTGGTGGGCGCCGTGTTCTCCTCTCCGGCCTACTTCAACAGCAGGGTGTATTACGGCGATTCGAACGGCACGCTCAAAGCGTTCGCAATCTCGAATGCCAAGCTGTCCACGACGCCCTCCTCCCAGTCTGCAGCGACGTTCCCGTTTCCCGGGACCTCCCCCTCGGTCTCCGCGAACGGCTCAGCGAACGGGATCGTCTGGACGCACGAGAACACCGATCCAGCGGTGCTGCACGCCTTTGATGCGAGCAATCTCGCGCATGAGCTCTACAACAGCAACCAGGCCTCCGGGGCCCGGGACCAATTCGGTTCGGGCAACAAGTTCATCACCCCCACGGTCGTCGGTGGCAAGGTCTTCGTGGGGACGACAAGCGGCGTGGCCGTGTTTGGGCTCCTCGGACATTGACGGTATCCGGGCCGCGCGTCTTCCGGGACGCGCGGCTCGCCCTTCTCGCGCGCGGTGCCTGGCTACTGCAGTTTGAAGGTCCCGTGGTTGTCGAAGGGGATCGAGCGCAGCAGCCCCTCCGACAGGGCCACCTTGCCGGACAGGTGATATTCGATCGGGCTGCCGCCCTGCCCGAGCAGCTTGACCAGCATGCCGGCCATGTTGGCCGAGACGGTCATGTCGAATTCCGCTTCCCCAAGCGGCGGCACGACGAAGCTCGAAGCCGACTCGCCGTGCGCAAATTCCTGTCCTTCGATGTCCACCGTGTAGGTGATGCTGCGAACCGGCAGCTTGCGATCGTTCGGGTTCTCCACGCGCATGCGCACCCGCAGGTCCTGGTGCCACAGATCGCTCCTGAGAAGCTGGATGTTGAGGATGGAGAGCTTCGGGGGCTCCAGCTTCGGAACGAACAGGGAGCAGCCGCACAGCAGCAGGAGCGGCAAAGCGCACCAGGCGGACACGCGTTTATGCACGACCATACATCCCGTTCAGCAACCGATACTGGGTGGCGAGTTGCGGGGTGAGGGTGCCTGGAGGCAGGCGCCAGGTCCAGTTGCCCTGCGCTGTGCCGGGCGTGTTGAGCCGGGCTTCGGAGCCGAGGCGCAGCACATCCTGCAGCGGGATGACCGCGAGCCGCCCGACCGATCCCAGCGCCGCCCGGATCATTGCCGCGGGCATGGCCCCCGGCGTCAACCGAAGAAAGAGCTCCACCCGGCGCAGGCTCTCGCCATCGAGCGTCGCGTACCAGCCGAGTGTCGTGTCGTTGTCGTGCGTACCGGTGTACACAACACTGTCCGGCTCGTGCATGTACGGCAGATGGGGGCTATCGGCATCGCCGCCGAACGCGAACTGCAGTACGCGCATCCCGGGCAAGCGGAAGTCCCGGCGCAAGGCTTCGACATCCGGGGTAATCACACCCAGATCCTCGGCCACGATCGGCAGGTCGCCGAGCTCAGCGTGCAACAGTCGCATCAACTCCCGACCGGGAGTGGGTTTCCAGGCGCCGCCGCGTGCATCGGCGGCAGCGGCGGGCACCGCCCAGTGTGCCGCCAATGCTCTGAAGTGATCGATGCGCAGGGCGTCCACGCGCTCGAGCTGCCCGGCCACCCGCGCCCGCCACAGCGCGAAGTCGTCCTGGCGGATGGCATCCCAGTCGTAGAGGGGATTGCCCCAGAGCTGCCCGGTCTCCGAGAAGTAATCCGGTGGAACGCCGGCCACGGCCAAAGGCTGCCCCGCGGCATCGAGCTGGAACTGACGGCGATGGACCCAGGTTTCGGCGGAATCGGGGGCAACATAGAAGGGCAGATCGCCCAACAGGCGCACGCCACGCGACTGCGCGTGCTCACGCAACCGGTGCCACTGGACACTGAAGGCGAACTGCTCGAGCTGGATTCGCCGGATCGGCGCATCGAGCTCCCGACGAGCTTGCGCCATCGCCTGCGGCTCGCGATTGCGCAGTTGCGTGGGCCATTGCCACCAGGGCTTGCCGTGCTGGACCGAGCTGAGCGCCTCGTACAACGCATAGTCCGGTAGCCAGGCGGTCGTGGCCTGCAGGAAGGATTCAAAAAGTGCGGAATGCGGGTCGGGCAGCTCGCTGGGGTCTACGAAAGCGTAGTGACCGGCAAAGTCCGAGCGCACCCAATAGGGCGAGCCGTCTGCGCCGGTGGGCCCGAGCGGCAGAATCTGCCAGAGGCTGAAGCCGGCCTCGGCGAGCCAGTCGATGAACGCGCGGCCGCCTTGACCGAGGGCCGCATCCAGGCAGCCGAGATGCAGCAGCACACCGGCGCGCCGCCGATCGAATACCGACAGTCGCATCACGCGTTGGCGCGACGCATGACGCCCCCGTGCTCCGGCAGGCCGCGGCCGACCGAAATGGGCTGCGACAGACTCTCCGGGGGCGTCAGACCGAGAACCCGATAGAGATTCAGGAGCTGGCGGCGATAGAGCCGATCGAACTGAGCGACCGCATCCTGCGGATTGTAGTCGCCGAACCACCAGAACCAGTCCGAACTCTCGCACAGGGCCAGCTGCCGCTCAGCCGCGATGCGCTGCTCGGCGGCGATCGCCCCGACCTGCATGACGCGATCAAACGCTTCCTTGGCCTCGCACAACAGATCCCACGCCCGGTTCTTCGCAGGATCGCCCATCCAGGTCGCCAGTGTGCCGTGCACCCAGCTTCCCGCGACGAGACGTGAGAGTGGGATCGGGTCCATTCTCCGGGTCAGGCACTCTGAAAGCGTGGTCAGCTCGAGCGATGGATGGCTCGCGAGCGCGGTGTACAGCGCATGCAGGAAGTAGTACCCGTTGAAAGGATAGTGCTCCCAGGCATTCTCACCATCCAGGGCAATCAGAATGGCGTGATTGCGTGAGTCGCCATAGCGGCGGGCGAGCTGAGTGAGCTCGCTCACCAGGTGATTGGCGGCATCGTCGCCATGCCAGGTCGCGTAAGTGAAGCCGATCAGGTCCGAGAGAGCATCGTCCCTGAAGAAGGTCGTGACCGTATTCCCGGGCAGGCGGTACGGACAGTTGTAGGCGAGCGGATCTTCGGCGGACTGCGGACTGACGGCCGCGAGGCTGTTGCGCAGCACGTTGGTGCTGGTCGCAGCCCACCGAAAGTCAAAGCGCTCGAGAATCTCCAGCGTCGCCCGGCTGACGGCACCCTCGGAGGGCCAGCAGCCCGACGGGCGCACCCCGAAGGCTCGCATGAACACGCGCAAGCCTTCTTCCATATGCCAGGCGGCTCGCTCCACGCCGCCGGTATACCCCGCGTGCCGTGGCAGGCTCATCGTGGGAACGGCATCGCGCGCCGAGTGAAAGTCCACCAGCAGCGGCACGATGGGATGCCCGTACGGAGTCACGGACAGCTCGCACTGTCCCCGCTCGCTCAGGCGTCGAAAGCGGGGCACGATGGAGGCCACCTGCTGGCCGATCAGGGCGAGAAGCTTGCGGCGCTGTTCGGGGCTGAAGCCACGGCCCTGGTCGGACAGCGCGGTCGGCAAGGGGTCGGTCCGGCGGACCGTCTCGCCGAGCCAGGCCAGGTGATACCAGACCGCCAGGTCCTGGATGAGCTGGTTCGAGGCATATGCGACGCGCTCCGGCGTGGCGAGCGTCTCGGCGATCGTGGCCAGCTCCAGATAGGGACCGAAGCGCTCGATCATCTGCTTGCGCTGCGCCCGCAGGCAGGCGCGCATCAGATCCAGCCGCTCGGCGGGATCTCGCGGCACCGGATCAGGGCCCAGCAGCGCGAGCACCGGATCGGGCAGCGGTCCTCCGGAACGCAGATGCTCGCTCACGCGCTGCGCGAAGTCTTCGAGCTGCTCGATGAGAACGGGCGTGAAGTTGACGACGGCACGCGCATTCGGGATGGCCTCGAGGTGCGCAGCCATGTCCGTGTAGTCCTTGATCGCGTGCAGGTACGTCCAGGGCAGCACGTACTGACCGGTGAGCGCATCGCGATACTGCGGCTGATGCATGTGCCACAGCAGCACGACAGGAAGGCGGTCGGAGCCGCTCATTGCGGCGTCTGGATCTTGCGCAGCATGTCGGGGGTAACGAGGACGACCCCCTTCTCGGTGACATGGAAGCGCTGCGCGTCCTGCTGCCGGTCCACCCCAATACGCATGCCGTTAGGGATTTCGCAGCCCTCATCGATGATGGCGCCCTGGATCACGCACTGG
>Ga0070741_10015436_pt1 | contig 12941 bp, 12 predicted proteins | sample Coa_R1_4_FD_66440 | JGI IMG/M metagenome (GOLD analysis project Ga0070741, IMG submission 66440) | Surface soil microbial communities from Centralia Pennsylvania, which are recovering from an underground coalmine fire - Coalmine... | ecosystem: Environmental > Terrestrial > Soil > Unclassified ...
CGGGCGGCGTCCACGTCCTGCTCGCCGAGCGCGTGGACGACGTCCTCGCGCTCGAGCAGGCGGCTCTGCTGCTGCGGGCTGAGCCGGTTCTGGACGTAGCGGTCCTCGAGGATCTCCGCCACGCGCCGGCCGCGCCGGTGCTCGCGCGTCAGGTAGGCGACGACCTGGTCCTCGGTCGAGGAGCGGGTGAAGAGAAACGAGAACGGGTTGCGGAGAGCGCTGGAGAGCCTCAGCACCCGCCGATTGTACAATCGTCCCGTGCAGGTCTCCTCCGACCGCGGCCGGTTCGCGGAGCGGGTGCTCCACGGGGTCGACGACGCGGGCCGGGAGGAGCGGATCGTGGTCTGGATCGAGCGGCGCGCCGGCGCCCTCTGGGCGGTCGGCCGGGTCGTCAACCCGCAGCTGCGAAACGGCAACGCCGTCAAGCGGAGCGACTACGTCTTCGAGGGCTACGAGCTCGAGGACGCCCTCGAGCACGCGAACGCTGCGCTCGAGGACGACCTCACCGTGAGCGAGCGCGACGGCAAGGAGGAGCGCTGCCTGCCGTTCACGCGCGAGGAGTGCCTGAAGCCGCTCGAAGCCTGGTTCTTCGGGCGCAGTTAGCTGGGATTGCGAGGGCCTGCCGTGGTCGGCGGCGAGCGTGATCGTCCTGCGGGCGCCTAGACGCCCGCGGGCCACTCGAGGTTCGCGTCGGGGATCGGGTCCCCGTGCGGGTCGTGCGTCGGGAACCCGAGCGCGCGGTCGATGCGCTCCTCGAGCTCCTCGGAGATCGCATGCTCGAGCTTGTCCGCCTCCGCGTGCACGTCGTCGACGTGGACGCCGAGCGTCTCTGCGAGGTACAGCTCGAGCAGGCGGTGATGGCGGATCACCTCGAGCGCGACACGCTCGCCGGCCGCCGTGAGCGCGACGCCGCGATACGGCGCGTGCTCGGCGAGACCGAGCGCGGCGAGCTTCTTCACCATCGCGCTCGCGGACGCCGGCGACACCGCCTGCGCACGTGCGAGCGCGGTCACGGACACGGCGTCGCCGTCCGCGCCGAGCTTGTAGATCTCGCGGAGGTAGTGCTGGATCGCCTCGGTCAGCGGGACCTGCGACATGGGAACAGGGTACGCGACTAGGGTCCCGCGCATGCTGGTCCGCGTCGGCTTCAGCGCCGATCCCGACGATGCGTTCATGTTCTGGGGCCTCGCCTCGGGCACCGTCGACCCGCGCGGCTACTCGTTCGAGCCGGTGATCGAGGACATCCAGACGCTGAACGAGCTGGCGCTCCGCGCGGAGCTCGAGGTGACCGCGATGTCGGCCGCGACGTACGCGCTCGTCCACGACCGCTACGTGCTGCTGCCGCACGGCGCGAGCATCGGTCACGGGTACGGGCCGATCGTCGTCGCGCGGGAGCGGCTCGGGCTCGACGAGCTGCGCGCGACCGAGATCGTCGTGCCGGGCGAGCTGACGACCGCGTTCCTCGTCCTGAAGCTGGCGCTCGGGGAGGGGGTGCGCCACCGCGTCCTGCCCTTCGACGAGATCCTGCCGGAGGTCGCCGCCGGTCGCGCCCAAGCGGGTCTGCTCATCCACGAGGGACAGCTCACCTTCCGCGACGAGCACCTCGAGAAGTGCCTCGACCTCGGGGAGTGGTGGCTGCTCGAGACCGGGTTGCCGCTGCCGCTCGGCGTCAACACGGCGCGCCGCGACCTCGGCGACGCGGCCCTGCGAGAGATCTCCGCCATCCTGCGCGAGTCGATCGACGCTGCGCTCGAGCACCGTGACGAGGCGCTCGACTATGCGCTCGGCTTCGGTCGCGGCATGGACGCCGAGCGCGGCGACCAATTCGTCGGCATGTACGTGAACGACCTCACGCGCGACTTCGGCGACGAGGGCAGGCAGGCGATCCGTGAGCTCTTCGCGCGCGCCCGCACGGACGTCGACGTGCAGTTCGTCGCCTGATGCCCCGGGCGGTCGTCCTCGCGGGAGTCCGCACGCCGATCGGCCGCTACGGGGGCGCGCTCGCGCACGAGCGGCCCGACGACCTCGCGGCGCTCGTGATCCGCGAGGTGGTGGGGCGCTCAGGCATCCCGGCGGACGAGATCGAGGACGTGTGGCTCGGCTGCGCGAACCAGGCCGGCGAGGACAACCGGAACGTCGCGCGCATGGCCGCGCTCCTCGCCGGGCTGCCGGAGTCGGTCGCGGGCGCCACGGTCAACCGGCTCTGCGCGTCGGGGCTCAGCGCGGTCGTCGGCGCGTGCCACGCGGTGATCGCGGGCGACGGCGACCTCTTCGTCGCCGGCGGCGTCGAGTCGATGTCGCGCGCCCCGTTCGTGATGGCGAAGCCGGACAAGGCGTTCCCGCGCGGCAACGTGACGGTCTACGACACGCACCTCGGCTGGCGCTTCCCGAACCCGCGCATGGCGGAGATGTTCCCGCTCGAGTCGATGGGCGAGACCGGCGAGAACGTCGCCGAGCGCTACGGGGTGTCGCGCGAGGAGCAGGACGAGTTCGCGCTCGAGTCGCACCGCCGCTGGGCGGCCGCCGCGGAGGCCGGCGTCTTCGACGAGCAGCTCGTCGCCGTCGGCGAGGTGACGCGCGACGAGCATCCGCGCCCGGACACCTCGCTCGAGAAGCTCGCCGCGCTTCGGCCCGCCTTTCGCGAGGGCGGCAGCGTGACGGCGGGAAACGCCGCCGGCATCAACGACGGCGCCGCGGCGCTCGTCGTCGCATCGGAGGAGAAGGCCCGCGAGCTCGGCATCGAGCCGCTCGCGACCTTCGTCGGCAGCGCGGCGGCCGGCGTCGACCCGCGCGTGATGGGCATCGGCCCGATTCCCGCGGTGCGCAAGCTGCTCGACCGCGCCGGTGTGGGCGTGGACGACATCGACCTCGTCGAGCTGAACGAGGCGTTCGCGTCGCAGAGCCTCGTCGTCATCCGCGAGCTCGGCCTCGACCGCGCGCGCGTGAACGTGAACGGCGGCGCGATCGCGCTCGGGCACCCGCTCGGCATGAGCGGCGCGCGCCTCGTGGTCTCGCTCCTGCACGAGCTGCGCCGGCGCGACGGCCGCTACGGCCTCGCGACGCTCTGCGTCGGCGTCGGCCAGGGGCAGGCTGCGCTCTTCGAGCGCGGCTAGAGCCGCCCGAGCAGACGGTCCGGCCGGAGCGGCAGGTCGCGAATCCTCACACCGGTCGCATCGAAGACGGCATTCGCGACGGCAGCAGCGGTGCCGACGATCCCGATCTCGCCGATCCCCTTCGCGCCCATGGGGTTCACGTGCAGGTCCTCCTCGTCGAGCCACACGGCGTCGATCTGCTCGATGTCGGCGTTCACCGGCACGTGGTACATCGCGAGGTCGTGATTGACGAACCCGCCGATGTGCGGGTCGACCACCGTCTCCTCATGCAGCGCCATGCCGAGGCCCATCGTCATGCCGCCGATGAGCTGCGAGCGCGCGGTCTTCGGATTGATGATGCGCCCGCACGCGAACACGCCGAGCACGCGCGGCAGCCGGATCTCACCCGTCTCCGAGTCGACGCGCACCTCGACGAACTGCGCGCCGAACGCGTGCTTCGAGAGCGGCTCGTCCGCGTCCGCGCTGTCGGCGGTGTCGACCGTCGCTTCGTCCTTGCCGGCGGCGAGCTCGCGGCAGGCGCGGACGACTGCGGTGCCCCACGACGACGTGCCCATGGAGCCGCCCGCGAGCATCGCCGGGCCGAAGTCGCTGTCGCCGATCTCGACGCGCACCGACTCGAGCGGCACCTCGAGCGTGTCGGCGGCGATCTGCGTCAGAACCGTGCGCGCGCCGGTGCCGATGTCCGCGGCGGCGATCCGGACCGTGAACGTCCCGTCGTCCTCGCGCCGCGCGTGTGCGGTCGACGGCGCACGGCGCGCCGGATACGTCGACGAGGCGACGCCCATCCCGTACAGGAAGCGGCCGTCGCGGCGGCCGCCGGGCGACCAGCCGAACCGCTGCGCGCCCTCGCGCAGGCAGGCGACGAGGTTGCGGGTCGAGAAGCGGTTGCCGCTCTCCGGGTCGAGCTCCGGCTCGTTGCGGATGCGCAGCTCGATCGGGTCGATTTCGAGCTCGCGCGCGAGCTCGTCCAGCGCCGACTCGAGCGCGAACATGCCCGGGCATTCGCCGGGCGCGCGCATCCACGACGGCGTCGGCACGTCGAGCTTGACGAGGCGATGTGACGTGCGCCGGTTCGGCGACGCGTACAGCATCCGCGTCACGACCGCGGTCTGCTCGGCGAACTCGGCGACCTGCGAGGTCTGCTCGAAGACCTCGTGGGCGATCGCCGAGAGCGTTCCCTCGCGGTCGGCGCCCAGGCGGATCCGCTGGATCGTCGGCGTGCGGTAGCCGGTCAGCGTGAACATCTGCTGCCGCGTGACGGCCATCTTCACAGGCCGCTCGACGAGCTTCGCCGCCATCGCGGCGAGCACGACGTGGGGGCGCGGCGTCCCCTTCGAGCCGAAGCCGCCGCCGACGTGCTCCGAGAGCACGCGCACGCGCTTCGGGTCGAGCCCGAACGCCTCCGCGATCGGCTGGGCGGCGCGGTAGGCGCCCTGCGTCGAGTCGTACAGCGTGAGCCCGCCGGCATCCCAGAGCGCGACGGTCGCGTGCGGCTCCATCGCGTTGTTGTGCTCGGCGGGCGTCGTGTACCACTCGTCGAGCGTCACGTCGGCGTCGGCGAGCGCGCGGTCGACGTCGCCTTCGTCCGAGTCCGTCGGGAAGCCCGGATTCACCTTCTCCGGCGCATAGAGCCCGGGATGGTCCGCGCGCAGGACGACGTCGTGCGCGTCGGCGTCGTAGTCGAAGCGCACGAGCCGCTCGGCGTGGCGGGCGGCCTCGTAGCTCTCCGCGATCACGGCTCCGACGATCTGTCCGCGGTAGGACACGCGCGGCGACTGCAGCACCGCAAGCTCGCCGTTGTCGATGTGCAGCGTCTCCGCGTTCTCGTGCGTGAGCACCGCCAGCACGCCGGGCAGCGCGCGCGCCGGCTCGGCGTCGATCGCGCGGATCGCCCCCTTTGCGATCGTCGACGTGAGGATCGCGGCGTACGCGATGCCCTCGAGCGCGTGCTCGTACGCGTACTGCGCGCGGCCCTGCACCTTGTCGGCACCCTCGATCCGGTCGACGGAGGCGCCGATCGCACGCGAGACGACGCTCACGCGAGCTCCAGCAGCGCCCGCACGAGCGCGTTCCTCGCGAGCGGAACCTTGTAGCCGTTGTCCCGGAGCGGCTGCGCCTGCTTCAGCTCGGCGTCCGCCGCCTTTGCGAACGAGCGCTCGTCGGCGCTCGCGCCGCGCAGCGACTCCTCCGCCGCGAATGCGCGCCACGGCTTGTGCGCGACCCCGCCGAACGCGATCCGCGCGTCGCGCACCTTCCCGTCCGCCACGTCGAGCGCGGCGGCGACCGAGACGAGAGCGAACGAGAACGACGCGCGCTCGCGCACCTTGCGGTAGAGCGAGCGCTCCGCGAACCCGAGCGCCGGTACGTCGACGGCGACGATCAGCTCGTCCGGCTCGAGCACGGTGTCGCGTTCCGGCTCGTCGCCGGGCAGCCGGTGAAGCTCGACGAGCGGGATCGTGCGCCCGCCGCCCGGGCCGACGACGTGCACGACCGCGTCGAGCGCGGCGAGCGCGACCGCGAGGTCGGACGGATGCGTCGCGACGCAGTGCTCCGAGTGCCCGAGCACGGCGAGGTTGCGGTGCTCGCCCTCGCGTGCGGGGCAGCCGGTGCCGGGCTCGCGCTTGTTGCACGGCTTCGTCACGTCCTGGAAGTACGGGCAGCGCGTGCGCTGCAGCAGGTTCCCGCCCGTCGTCGCGAGGTTGCGCAGCTGCCCCGACGCGCCGGAGAGCACGGCCTGCGCCAGCATCGGATACCGCGTGCGAACGCGCAAATCGGCGGCGAGGTCGCTGTTGCGGACGCCGGCGCCGATGTGGAGCGAGCCGCCTTCGCCCGCGTCGATGCGGTCGTACGGCAGGCGCGAGACGTCGACGAGCACCGCCGGGCGCTCGACGCCGAGGCGCATCAGGTCGACGAGGTTGGTGCCGCCGCCGAGGAACTTCGCGCCCGGCGCGTGCGCGATCGTCGCAAGCGCTCCGCCGACGTCGTCCGCGCGCTCGTAGCGGAACGGCTCCATCAGGCGACGTCCTCGACCGCCGCGACGATGTTCGGATACGCGCCGCAGCGGCAGATGTTGCCGCTCATCCGCTCCCGGATCTCGTCGCCGTCCAGGCGCGGCTGCGAGGAGACGTCGCGCGTCACGTAGCTCGGCCAGCCGCGCTCGAGCTCGTCGAGCATCCCGACCGCGGAGCAGATCTGCCCCGGCGTGCAGTATCCGCACTGGAACGCGTCGTGCTCCACGAACGCCGCCTGCAGCGGGTGCAGCGACCAGTTCTGCGCGAGCCCCTCGATCGTCACGACCTCCGCGCCGTCGAGCGCGACCGCGAGCAGCAGGCACGCGTTGGCGCGACGGCCGTCGAGCAGCACGGTGCACGCGCCGCACTGGCCGTGGTCGCAGCCCTTCTTCGCACCCGTCAGGCCGAGCTCCTCGCGCAGGAGATCGAGCAGCGACGTGCGCGTGTCGAGCTCGAGCGAGTACGGCTCGCCGTTGATCGTCAGCGTGACGGCTGCAAGCTCGGCCATTGTCGGTCGCTACCCGCGGCTGTACGGTTCACACCCGACGACGCGCCCCGAGGCGGCCGCAAGGCCTCTCTGGGGCTTCCCCAGGGGCACCGGTGTCATGAAGGCAGCACAGCGCAGGTGGGTTCCGGCGACTTCATCGCCCCCTCCACACTGCACGACGGGATCAGTCGGGGCGCGTCGTCGTGCCTGAGGCGCCCGTGCATGCGACGGCGCTCGCGCGTGCCTTCCTCGCAGGCGACTGGAACGCCGACGCGCTCGCAACCCGCGGGCAGGAGGTGTTCGGGCGCCGACCGCGGTGGCTCGGCCGGCTCGCCCGCGACGTGCTCGAGCTCTACCACCGGCCGCCGCTCGACCGGCCGCGTGAGCTCGCCGAGGTGATCGACGTGCTGCTCCGACGGCGGAACGTCCGCGCAACCCCGGCCGTGACGCGCTGGTTCTCGTTCGAGCCGCAGATGGGCCGGATGCGCTGGCCGGTGCGGCCGCTCCGCACGCTCGCGGAGCTCGCCGATTTCGCAGGGGTGGACGTCGGCCGCCTCGAATGGCTCGCAGACACGCGGAGCTGGGAACGCAGCGCGCCGCAGGAGCAGCTTCGCCACTACCGCTACGGCTGGCACACGCGGGAGCAGTCCCCGGCGCGCGTGATCGAGCGCCCGAAGAGCGAGCTCAAGCGCGTCCAACGGCTCGTCCTGCACGAGATTCTCGACGCGATTCCCGCGCACGACGCAGCGCACGGTTTCCGGAGAGGACGCTCGGTTGTGACGCACGCGGCGGCGCACAGCGGCCGGCACGTCGTGCTCAGGTTCGACCTCGAGCAGTTCTTCGCGTCGGTCTTCGGCGGTCGCGTCTATGCGACCTTCCGCGGTGCCGGCTACCCGGAGGCGGTTGCGCACGCGCTCACCGGCCTCTGCGTCAACGTCGTTCCGCGCGCGGAGTGGAACGCCGTGCCGAAGCCCCGCGACTCACGCCTGCTCGCCGCGCACGCCAGGCTCGGGCTGCGGCTCGCGACCCCGCACCTGCCGCAGGGTGCGCCGACCTCGCCGGCGCTCGCGAGCCTCACGGCGTTCGGTCTCGACCGCCGGCTCGCCGCGCTCGCGGCGTCCTACGACGCGACGTATACGCGCTACGCGGACGACCTCGCGATCTCCGGCGGCCGCGGGCTCATCCGCGCAGCTCCCGCGCTGCGACGGCTGGTCGACGAGATCGTGCGCGGCGAGGGGTTCCGCGTCAACGACCGCAAGTCACAGCTCATGACGCGCGCCGGCCGGCAAGAGCTCTGCGGGGTCGTCGTCAATGCACGCCCGAACATCGCGCGGCGAGACTACGAACGCCTCAAGGCGACCGTGCACAACGCCGCCGTTCGCGGTCCCGGCGACCTCGAGCCCGACGTTCTGCTCGGCCGCATCGCGTGGGTCGCGTCCCTCAACCCGCGGCGCGGGGCGCGCCTCCGGGACGCGTTCGCCGCGATCGACTGGAGCGCAGCGGCCTGAGCTAGCCGACGGGCGGCCGGACGTAGATCACGCTCTCGTGCTTGATCGGCACGAACGGCGCGCCGATCTGCATGATCAGGCCCTCGACCTCGCGGAAGACCTCGTCGTCGTCGGCCTGCACGGCGATCCCGAGCTCGCCGTCCGCGCTCGCCTCGAGGCCGTGCTCCTTCAGGAGCTCGAGGAGCTTGTCGCGATCCGGGATGCGTGCTGCCTGGACGTCGATGGCCATCGGGTCTCCCTTGGCTTGCTTGGATCCAACACGTGCCCGGCCGGCCGGGCTCGAAACCCCGCCGGCCCGATCTCGGATCCAAGTATCGCATGCGGCCCGGCCCGGAGGCAACCCGGTATGTTCCGGTTCGTGGCAGTCGCGGCGGGTCAGGAGCACGGTCTCTTCATCGACGGCGCCTCCGTTGAGGCCGCCTCCGGCGAGACGCGCGAGCTCGTCGAGCCGGCCACCGGCGAGCCGCTCGCACGCGTCGCGCTCGCGGGCGAGGCCGACGTCGACCGCGCGGTCGCGGCGGCGCGCGCGGCGCTCGACGGCGCGTGGGGCAAGACGCCCGCGACCGAGCGCTCGCGGCTCCTGCACGCGCTCGCCGACGCGATCGTCGCGAACCGCAAGGAGCTCGCGGAGCTCGAGTCGCGCAACGTCGGCAAGGCGATCGCGTCGGTGAAGGCCGAGGTCGCCGGCTCCGCCGAGAACTTCCGCTTCTTCGCCTCCGTCGCGGGATCGATCGCGGGCCGCTCGAACCCGGTCGGCGGCTCGCTCCTCACGTACTCGCTGAAGGAGCCCGTCGGCGTCTGCGCGCAGATCGTCCCGTGGAACTACCCGCTGCTGATGGCGGTCTGGAAGCTCTCGCCGGCGCTCGCCGCAGGCTGCACCGTCGTGCTGAAGCCCGATCCGCAGACGCCGCTCAGCGTGCTGCGCGTCGCGGAGCTCGCCCACGAGCTCGGCTTCCCGCCCGGGACGATCAACGTCGTCCCGGCCGACGGCCCCACGACCGGCTCGTATCTCGTGCGTCATCCGGGCGTCGACAAGGTCGCGTTCACGGGCTCGACGAAGACGGGCGGCGAGATCATGCGTCTGTGCTCGGACCCGATCAAGCGGCTCACGCTCGAGCTCGGCGGCAAGAGCCCGAACCTCGTCTTCGCCGACGCGAACCTCGACGACGCGATCCCGAGCTCGGTCTGGTCGATCTACTACTCGGCCGGCCAGAGCTGCGAGGCCCGCTCGCGCGTGCTCGTCGAGGCGTCGCTGTACGACGAGTTCGTCTCGCGCTTCGCGGATTACGCGCAGGCGATCCGCGTCGGCGATCCGCTCGATCCCGAGACGCAGATGGGATCGCTCATCTCGACCGCGCATCGCGACCGTGTGCACGGCTTCGTCGAGCGCGGTCGTGAGGAAGGCGCCGAGGTCGTCGCCGGCGGCGAGTTCGGCGAAGGCAGCGGCGCCTTCTACAAGCCCACGGTGCTCGCGCAGGTCCGGAACGACATGGACGTCGCACAGGAAGAGATCTTCGGGCCGGTCGTGACGGTGATCCCGTTCGAGGACGAGCGGGACGCGATCCGGATCGCGAACGACGTGCGCTACGGGCTCTTCGCGACCGTGTGGACGGGCGACCCTGCGCGCGGCCATCGCGTGGCGGCGCGCATCGAGTCGGGCATGGTCGGCATCAACATGCCCTTCACGGCGTTTCCGGGCATTCCGTTCGGCGGCTACAAGCAATCGGGCTTCGGGCGCGAGCTGTCGATCGACACGCTTGAGCTCTACCTCGAGACGAAGGGCGTTCTCGTCTCGACGAGCACGAAGCCGTTCAATCCGTTCGGCCTGTAGTTGAAGACGCATCCGCGGGTCCGGGGCGGCACCCTCGCTCGCGCCGCGAGCCTGCTCTTCGGGCTCTTCCTCTTCGCGCTCGCGATCGTCTTCATCCTCGAGTCGAAGCTCGGCCTTTCGCCCTGGGACGTGCTGAACCAGGGGCTTGCGAAGCACACGCCGCTCTCGTTCGGCTTCGCAAACGTCGCCGTCGGAGTCACGGTGCTGCTCCTCGGCTGGTCGCTCGGCGGCCGGCCCGGCGTCGGCACCGTCGCGAACGCGGTCCTCGTCGGCACCTTCATCCAGGGACTGACGTCGATCGGTGCGCTGACGCACCTGCAGCACGACGAGCTCGGCCTGCGCATCCCGCTGCTCGCGATCGGGATCTGGCTGATCGGGCCCGCGACGGCGTTCTACATCGGCGCCGACCTCGGTGCGGGACCGCGCGACACGCTGATGCTCGTCGGGGCGCGTCGCTCGCGCTTCCGCATCGGCGTCGTGCGTGCTGTGCTCGAGATCACCGCGCTCGCCGTCGGCATCCTGCTCGGCGGCACGTTCGGAGTCGGCACCGTGCTCTTCGCGCTGCTCGTCGGGCCGATCGTCGAGTGGTCGTTCGCGCTGCTCGCGCGCAGCCCGCTCGCACATCCATCGCACACCGCAGTACCTGTCGTGATCGGCGAATAGTCGATCCGGGGGAAGAGGAGTAGGGTCGAGGCCGTCTAGGGGTGAATCCGACCACGACGGAGGGACCCATGGCAGACACGGCACTCGCAGGACTCGCAGGCGCGCTCAAGGGCCGGGTCGTCGCACGCGGCGACGCCGGCTACGACGAGGCGCGCGCCCTCTACAACGGGATGATCGACAAGCATCCCGCAGCGATCGCCTACTGCGTCGACGAGCTCGACGTCGCAGCCGCGATCGACTACGCACGCGAGCACGGGCTGCGCCTCGCCGTCCGGGGCGGCGGCCACAACGGCGCCGGCCTCGGCTCGGTCGACGACGGCCTCGTGATCGACCTCTCCCCGATGCACGAGGTGACGCCGGACCCGTCTGCGCGCATGGTGCGCGTGCAGGGCGGCGCGACGCTCGGCGCGGTGGACGCGGCGACGCATCCGCACGGCTTCGCCGTTCCGGCGGGGATCATCTCGACGACCGGCGTCGGCGGGCTGACGCTCGGCGGCGGCGTCGGGCATCTCTCGCGCGGCGGCGGCCTGACGATCGACAACCTGCTCGCCGCGACGGTCGTCCTCGCGGACGGCTCGGTCGTGCAGACGGATGCCGACCGCGAGCCGGATCTCTTCTGGGCGATTCGCGGCGGCGGCGGCAACTTCGGCGTCGTCACGTCGTTCTCGTTCCGCGGCGTCCCCGTCTCGACGGTGCAGGCCGGGCCCGTGATCTACGACATCGGCGACGCGGCGGAGGTGCTCGCCTGGTACCGCGACTTCATGCCTGCGCAGCCGGGCGAGCTCAGCGGCTTCTTCGCGTTCCTCTCGATTCCGCCGGGGCCGCCGTTCCCGGAGGAGCTCCATCTGCGCAAGGTCTGCGCGGTCGTCTGGACGTACACGGGCGAGGGCGACTCGCCGGCGCTGCAGGCGGCGCGCTCGTTCGGCTCGCCGCTCGTCGACGGAATCGCGCCGGTGCCGATGCCCGCGTGGAACTCCGCGTTCGACGGCGTCTACCCCGCGGGCGACCAGTGGTACTGGCGCGGCGAGTTCGTCGAGGAGATCCCGGACGCGGCGATCGAGCAGCACGTCGCGTACGGCGAGGCGATGCCGACGTGGAAGTCGACGATGCACCTGTATCCGATCGACGGCGCGCCGTCGCGCGTCGGCAGCGAGGAGACTGCGTGGGCGTATCGCGACGCCGTGTGGGCGCAGGTCATTGCCGGCGTCGATCCGGATCCGGCGAACGCACCGGCGATCTCCGACTGGGCTCGCGCGTACTCCGACGCCGTGAAGCCGTACTCGCTCGGCACGGGGTACGTGAACTTCCAGATGCAGGAGACGGGCGACAGGGTCCGCGCGATGTACGGCTCGAACTACGACCGGCTCGCGCGCGTCAAGGCGCAATACGACCCGGACAACCTCTTCAGCGTCAACCAGAACATCCCGCCCACGAGCTAGACGTCGGGCGGAACCTGCGAGCGCCGGCGACCCGCAGCGCCGGCGCTCGCGACGACGACGAGCCCGATGGCGATCCAGGCGCGCGTGCGCAGGTGCTCGTGCAGCAGCACGAACCCGCTCAACGCCGCCACCGCCGGCTCGAGCGAGAGCACGACGCTGAAGACGTGCGCGGGCAGGCGGCGCAGCGCCTCGAGCTCGAGCGACCACGGCAGCGCCGAGGAGAGCAGCCCGACGCCGACCGCCGCGCCGACGAGCTGGGGGTCGCGCAGGTGATGCCCGGCGCTGATGATCCCCCAGGGTGCCGTGAGCACCGCGCCGAGCGCCATCGCGGGCGCGAGGCCGGTTGCACCCGTGAACGCACGGCCGACGCGGACGCCGAGCAGGATGTAGAGCGCCCAGAAGAGTCCGGCGACCGCTGCGAGCACGATCCCGAGCGGATGCGCCGCACGCCCACCGCCGTCGGCGAGCAGCGCGACGCCGCCGCCCGCGAGGCCGACCCAGACGAGGTCGACCGCGCGCCGCGAGCCGAGCACCGCCACGGCGAGCGGGCCGAGGAACTCGACCGTCACCGCGACCCCGAGCGGCGCCCGGTCGAGCGACTCGTAGAACGACGTGTTCATCGCGGCGAGCACGACGCCGAGCGCGACGACGAGCCGCAGGTCGGCACGCGTCCGGCTGCGCAGCTCAGGTCGCGCGATCGCCCAGAGGGCCGCCGAGCCGAAGAGCAGACGCAGGAAGACGACGCCCGGCGGGCCGAGCGACGGGAAGAGCGACTTCGCGACCGCCGCGCCGCCCTGCACCGAGCACGCGGCCGCGAGCACGAGCGCGACCGCCGAGGTACGCCGCTCGCGCACGCGTCTACTTCTTGAGCGAGAGCGCGGAGCCCACG
>Ga0070741_10015437_pt1 | contig 12939 bp, 12 predicted proteins | sample Coa_R1_4_FD_66440 | JGI IMG/M metagenome (GOLD analysis project Ga0070741, IMG submission 66440) | Surface soil microbial communities from Centralia Pennsylvania, which are recovering from an underground coalmine fire - Coalmine... | ecosystem: Environmental > Terrestrial > Soil > Unclassified ...
GCGCGACAACATGGCCGTCTCGCTCGAGCAGTGCGTGCAGCGGGGGCATCCGTACGCGATCGTGGACGAGGTCGACTCGATCCTGATCGACGAGGCGCGGACGCCGCTGATCATCTCCGGCGAGCCCGAGACGGCTGCGCAGGTCTACCACGACTTCGCGCGCGTCGCCCGCACCCTCAAGGGCGCGCCCCAGCCGAAGGCGAAGCCCGGCGGCGGCACCGAGGATGTCCCGCCCGGCGTCGACTACCTCTACGACGAGAAGTTCAAGACCGTCGCGCCGCTCGAGTCCGCGATCGAGAAGGTCGAACGCGCGCTGCGGATCGAGAACCTCTACGACCCGCGCAACGTGCAGCTCGTCAACCACCTGAACCAGGCGCTGAAGGCGCAGGCGCTCTACCAGCGCGACGTCGACTACGTCGTCCAGGACGGCGAGGTGAAGATCGTCGACGAGTTCACCGGCCGGATCATGGAAGGCCGCCGCTGGTCCGAGGGCCTCCACCAGGCGATCGAGGCGAAGGAGGGCGTGCGGATCCAGGAGGAGCACGTCACGCTCGCGACGATCACGCTCCAGAACTACTTCCGCCTGTACGAGAAGCTCGCCGGCATGACCGGGACGGCGAAGACGGAGGAAAAGGAGTTCGTCGAGATCTACGGCATGCACGTGGTCGAGATCCCGACCAACGTCCCGGTCGCCCGCAAGGACCAGAACGACTTCATCTACAAGACGAGGGACGGCAAGTTCCAGGCCGTGATCGAGGACATCAAGGAGCGCCACGCCAACGGCCAGCCGGTCCTCGTCGGCACCATCGCCGTGGAGACGTCCGAGTACCTGTCCGAGCTGCTGACCCGTGCCGGGATCAAGCACAACGTGCTGAACGCGAAGCAGCACGAGCGGGAGGCGGAGATCATCAAGGACGCCGGTCAGCGCGGGGCGGTCACGATCGCGACGAACATGGCCGGCCGCGGCGTCGACATCAAGCTCGGCGAAGGCGTCGTCGACCTGGGCGGCCTCTACGTGCTCGGCACCGAGCGCCACGAGGCGCGGCGCATCGACAACCAGCTCCGCGGCCGCTCCGGCCGGCAGGGGGACCCGGGCGAGTCGCGCTTCTACCTGTCCGCCCAGGACGACCTCGTCCGCCTCTTCGCCGGCGACCGGATCTACCGGATCATCGACCGCTTCAAGATCCCCGAGGACCAGCCGATGGAGGCGAAGATCCTCTCCCGGCAGATCGAGACCGCGCAGAAGAAGGTCGAGGAGCAGAACTTCGTCGCGCGCAAGAACGTCCTCAAGTACGACGACGTGATGAACAAGCAGCGCGTCGTCATCTACGAGCAGCGCCGCAAGGTGCTGGAGGGCGAGGACCTGTCCGAGGAGGTCAAGGGCTGGCTCGACGACGTGATCGAGCGCGCGGTCGATGCCTTCGTCGACCAGGAGAGCGGCGAGATCGACCTCGACGCGCTGACGGCGCACATGCAGCAGCTGTACGCGAGCGAGATCACGTCCGAGGAGCTGCGCGAGGACGGGATCACCGACCGCGGGGGGCTCATCCAGGAGTTCATCGAGGACGCGCAGGACGAGTACGCCGCGAAGGAGGAGGAGCTCGGCGCGGAGCTGATGCGGGAGCTGGAGCGGTTCGTGATCCTCCAGGTCGTCGACACCCGCTGGCGCGAGCACCTCGAGAACATGGACTATCTCCGCGAGGGCGTGCATCTGCGGGCGATGGCTCAGAAGGACCCGCTCGTCGAGTACACGGCCGAGGGGCATGCGCTGTTCCAGGAGCTGAACGCTCAGATCCGGGAGGAGGTGCTCGCGACCCTCTTCCACGCGCAGCTGGCCCCGGAGGACGCAGACGAGCTCCGGGCGGCGCAGGAGGCGGCGGCGTTCGAGAACGGCGGGGTCTCGTACGAGCACGAATCGGCCGCAGGCGCGGAGGCGATCGCCGCCGCGGGGCTCGGCGCCGAGACCGGTGCCGTGCTCACCGCGCCCCGCCCGCAGCAGCGCACCGTCGGCGAGCACGAGAAGCTCGGCCGCAACGATCCCTGCTGGTGCGGCTCGGGCAAGAAGTTCAAGAAGTGCCACGGCGCCTAGCCTCGGCCTGACGCCCGCCCCGCCGCTACGCTCGGCCCGGTGCCGACACGTCTCCATCCTCCGGCCGCGGCCCTGACGGACGGGGTCGTCCGGCTCGAGCCGCTCCACCGGCGCTTCGTGCGCGACTTCGACGCCCTGACCGCGGACCCGGACGTGATCCGCTTCACGCGGGTGCCGGCGAGCAGGGCACGGGGGTTCGCGGCGAGCTGGATCGAGGCCTACGTCAAGGCGTGGGCCGACGGCTCGCGGGCCGGCTTCGCAATCCTCGACGAGCACACCGACGCGTTCCTCGGCATGGTGGCGCTCGTCCAGCTCGACCTGAGCATGGGCGAGGGGGAGGTCGGCTACATCGTCGCGCCGCACGCGCGCGGTCGCGGCGTCGCAGGCCGGGGGATCCGCCTGCTCGCCGGGTGGGCCTTCCGCGAGGTCGGCCTCGCGCGCCTCGAGGCGTGGATCGACGTGGCGAACGACCCCTCGAAACGCGTCGTCGAGCGGCTCGGCTTCAGCTTCGAGGGGATTCGCCGCTCCGTGCACTTCAAGGACGGCCAGCGTGCGGACATGGCCGTCTACTCGCTCCTGTCGGGCGAGCTGCCCCGGGCGAAGGCAGGCCCGCCCCCCTAGGTCGAAGGGACCGGGGGACGGGGACGGCCCCGACCGGGGGTCTGTCCGCGCCGGTCGAGGCTCGGCTACCCTTTTCCGATGGCCGACGCCGCCGAGCAGCCGCTCGAGGTCGAGCTCCGGGAGATCGGGGCCCAGCTCGCCTGGGTCCGTGATTACCTTTGACCCGGATCGTCTAGAGCAGCGCGCGGCCGAGCTCGAGGCAGAGATGAGCGCGCCCGGCTTCTGGGACGACCAGCAGCGGGCGGCCCAGGTCTCGACGGAGCACTCGCGGGTGTCGAAGCGACTCGAGCGGTACCGCCGCCTCTCGCAGGACTACGAGGACGCGTCGGAGCTGGCGGAGATGGACGGCGACATGGCCGACGAGATCGCCTCCTCGCTGCGGCCGCTCCGCGCCGAGCTCGAGCGGCTCCAGGAGGATGCGCTCTTCAACGGCGAGTACGACGGAGGCGACGCGGTCGTCACGATCCACGCCGGCACCGGCGGGACGGACGCGCAGGACTGGGCCGAGATCCTGCTCCGGATGTACCTGCGCTGGGCGCAGCAGCGAGGATTCGAGACGGAGCTGATCGAGGCGAGCCCGGGCGAGGAGGCGGGGCTCAAGTCGGCGACCTTCACCGCCCGCGGTGAGAACGCGTACGGGGTCTTCAAGGCCGAGCGGGGCGTGCACCGGCTCGTCCGGCTGTCGCCGTTCGACCAGGCGCACCGCCGGCACACGAGCTTCGCGCAGGTGATCGTCAGCCCGCTCCTCGCCGACGACGGCGGCGGCGAGATCGACGAGGCCGACCTCAGGATCGACACGTACCGCGCGAGCGGGGCGGGCGGCCAGCACGTGAACAAGACCGACTCCGCGGTGCGGATCACGCACATCCCGACCGGCATCGTCGTCCAGTGCCAGAACGAGCGTTCGCAGACGTCGAACAAGCAGACCGCGCTGCGCATCCTCCGGTCACGTCTGGCGGAGCTCGAGCAGGAGCAGCGCGAGGCGGAGCTGGCAAAGGAGCGGGGCGCCGTGCAGGAGGCAGACTTCGGAAGTCAAATTCGCAGCTATGTCCTGCACCCGTACCAGCTCGTCAAGGATCACCGCACCGAGCACGAAGTGGGCAACACGCAGGGAGTTCTCGACGGCAACCTCGACGAGTTCGTCCATGCCTACCTGCTCGCCAGGGCCGCGGGCAAGGCCGTCTAGGAGCCGGTCCAGCCGTGGACTCGGGTAGACTGGCAGACCCTCGGACCGGCACGGCCCCGGGCCCGGCCGTCGTTCGCTCAACCCCGGTGCAGGATCCAGACCTCCAGCTCGAAACGCCGATCGCAGTAGCGGAGCCCGCCCCCGAGCTGCGGCCCGCCCCGTCGCCGTCCGCGGCGATGATCGTGTTCGAGTCGGTGACGAAGGTCTACGACCCGGACGTGGTCGCACTCCGCGAGGTCTCGTTCGTGATCGAGAAGGGCGAGTTCGTCTTCGTCGTCGGTCCGTCCGGCTCGGGCAAGTCGACGGTCGTGCGCCTGCTCCTGAAGGAGCTGGAGCCGACCCGCGGGCGGATCCTCGTCGGCGGCCGCGACCTCGGCCGGCTGAAGCACTCGAAGGTGCCGCTGCTGCGCCGTAACCTCGGCTGCGTCTTCCAGGACTTCAAGCTGCTCCCGAACCGCACCGCGGCCGAGAACGTCGCCTACGCGCTGAAGGTGCAGGGCGAGCGGCCCGAGCTCGTCCGGAAGAAGGTGCCGGAGGCGCTGTCGCTCGTCGGCCTCGCCCACAAGGCGACCTCGCTGCCCGACGAGCTCTCGGGCGGCGAGCAGCAGCGCGTCTCGATCGCCCGCGCGGTCGTCAACCACCCGCCGCTCCTGATCTGCGACGAGCCGACCGGGAACCTCGATCCGGACACGTCGGTCGGGATCATGCAGCTCCTCTACCGGATCAACCGGGCCGGGACGACGGTGCTGATGGTCACGCACGACCGCGAGATGGTCGACAAGATGCGCAAGCGCGTGATCGCGCTCGACGGCGGGCGGCTGGCCCGCGACGAGCGCCGCGGAGGCTACGCCGAGTGAACCGCTCGCGGATGATCGTCGCGGAGGCGATCCGCTCGATCCGGGCGAGCATGTCGACGACGGTCGCGGCGACGATGACGGTTCTGGTCGCGATGCTCGTCCTGGGGACGACGATCGGGCTCGGCACGTGGCTGCTCTCCTACAGCGACCACATCAAGAAGCAGCTGGTGGTGAAGGTCTACTTCAGCCTCGACGCGACCCCGAAGCAGATCAACCGGATCGGCGCGAAGTTCGACCCCAAGGTCAACCCGCTGGTCAAGAACATCAAGTTCGTCTCCAAGGCGGAGGCGCTGAAGATCATGAAGAAGCGCACGCCGGAGCTCTTCAAGAGCGGCCTCGCCTACAACCCGCTGCCGGACGCGTACGAGATCCAGCCGAAGAAGGGCGAGTACCTCGATCAGGTCCGCAACGAGCTGAAGCCGAAGCCGCCGGGCGTCGACTCGATCAACGACGGCGGCAAGACCTCGCACCGGGTGCTGAAGGTCGGGGGGATCGTCTCCGTGATCTTCCTGGTCGGCGTCGTCCTGCTCCTCGCGGCTTCGACGCTGCTGATCGGCAACACGATCCGGCTGTCGATCTTCTCGCGGAGACGCGAGATCGAGGTGATGAAGCTCGTCGGCGCGACCAACTGGTTCGTTCGCGGCCCGTTCATGGTCGAGGGCCTCTTCTGCGGGCTGGCGGGGTCGGTGGCCGCCGTGATCCTGCTCGTGATCGGCAAGAGCGTGATCCTGCCCCTGATCGGGATCAGCCACAGCAAGGACGCGCACGCGCTCGCCTTCGAGCTGAACGCGCTGATCATCGTGGCGATCGGCATCCTGCTCGGCGCCTTCGGCACCGGCGTCACTCTCCGCCGATTCCTCCAGGTCTAGCCCGCGAGGTGGGCGACCGCGTCGTCGCCGAGGTGGCGACGCGCGGGAAGCTCGTCGTCGGCGAGCCGTACTTCACGCCGGGAGTGCCTATCGTGCTCGACCGGAAGGCGCTGCGCGGCGCCGAGCGGGGCGACCTCGTCGTCGTCTCGAGCGGCCGCGGGCGGGCGAAGGTCGAGCGCGTGCTCGGTCGCGCAGACCGGATCGAGGCGGTGCTGGAAGGCCTGCTGGCCGAGAAGGGGGCGCGAACGAGCTTCGAGCCGTTCGACGAGCGTCCCCCGGACACGGAGGGCCGCGCCGACTTGCGCGACCTGCCCACGTTCACGATCGATCCCGACACCGCGAAGGACTTCGACGACGCGATCTCCGTCCGGCGGGAGTCGGACGGCGTTCGCGCCTGGGTGCACATCGCCGACGTCTCCTACTTCGTCCCGGCGGGCTCGTCGCTCGACCACGGTGCCGCCGGCCGTGCCTTTTCCACCTACCTGCCTGGCCTCGTCGCACCGATGCTCCCGCCTGCCCTGTCTGACGACCTGTGCTCGCTGCGGCCAGGCGTCGACCGGCTGTGCGTCACGGTCGAGTTTCCACCCGGGTATCTCGGCCCGGCGCCGCCGCCCTCGAGCGGCGAGCCGAGCTTCTACCGCTCGGTGATCCGCAGCGATGCGCGGCTCACGTACGGCCAGGCGCAACGGCGGGAGGTGCCGGCGGAGGTCGCCGGCGAGCTCGAGCTCGCGGCGGTCCTGTCGGCCGAGCTCCGGCGACGGCGATTCGCCCGCGGCGCGCTGCGGGTCGAGAGCCCGGAGCTCGAGTTCGAGTTCGACGGCGAGGGCGGAGTGGCACGAGCCTGGCGGCAGGGCGAGCCGGAGGCGCACGCGCTGGTCGAGGAGCTGATGATCGTCGCGAACGAGGCCGTTGCCGGCCTGCTCGCGGGCCGCAGGCGCGAGGCGCTCTACCGCGTCCACGAGCGCCCCGACCCGCAGGCGATCGACCTGCTGCTGGCGAAGCTCGCCGACCTGGAGGTGCCGACGCCGCCCGCCCGCGAGCAGCTCACGCCGGCGGACGCGGCGCGGCTCGCGGCGGAGACGAGCGAACGCGTCGCCGAGTACGTCCGGCAGTCGGGCCGCGGCCGAGACGCCTTTCCGGCGATGGTCCTGCAGGCCCTGAAGCAGGCGCGGTACGACCCGCGCAACCTCGGCCACTCGGGGCTCGCCAGCCCCGCCTACTGCCACTTCACGAGCCCGATCCGGCGCTACCCGGACCTCGTCGTCCACCGGGCGCTCCTGCACGAGCTGGGCCAGTCGGAGGAGCCCGCGCCGGCCGATCTCGGCGACCTGGCGGAGCACGCGTCGGCGCGCGAGCGCGAGGCGGCGCAGCTCGAGTACCTGGCCGACGAGATCTGCCTCGCGTGGCTGCTGGAGCGGGAGCTGTTCGGCCGCGGCTGGGAGGAGCCGTGGCCGGGCGAGATCACGGGGGTGATCGGCTCGGGGTTGTTCGTTCGCTTCGGCGACGTCTTCGAGGGGTACTTGCCGGCGCGGCGTCTGCCCGGCGACTACTTCGAGCTGAACACGCTCGGCACCGCGCTCGTGGGCCGGCGTGGGGGAGGAGTCTTCCGGCTCGGCGACCCGATCAGCGTGCGCGTCGAGGAGATCCGGCGGTCGGAGGGAAAGGTCGAGCTCTCGCTCGGAGACGCACGCGCTCGGGGAGAGCCACGAACCCAGGGTCGAGCTCGACGGTCCTCCGACCGCCGCCCCCGGTCCTGATTCGGGCGTCGTGCGACAGGAGACTGGCCGTGCGCCGGTGTTCCGGAACACCGATGTCTCGCTTTCGGCGAGCAGGGGAAGGGAGACATCGTGCGCGCAGTCCGGTTGCATGCCGAGGGCCTGAGAGTCGAAGAGGTCGGCAGGCCGGTGCCGAGGTCAGGTGAGGTGCTGGTGCGCGTGCATGCGGCGGCGATTACGCGGGGCGAGCTCGACTGGCCGGCGGACAGGCTGCCGGCGATCCCGTCGTACGAGCTGTCGGGCGTGGTCGTCGAGACGGGTGAAGAGGTGTATGCGCTGACGCCGTTCGACCGTGACGGTGTCGCGGCGGACTACGCCCTCGTCCCGGCGGCGGTGCTCGCGCCGAAGCCGGTGCGGCTGAGCCACGTGGAGGCGGCGGCGCTTCCGATGGGTGGGCTGAGCGCCTGGCAGGCGTTGTTCGAGCACGGCCGGCTCGAGCGCGGGCAGCGCGTGGTCGTCACGGGCGCCTCCGGCGGCGTAGGTCACCTGGCGGCACAGCTCGTACGGCACGTGGGAGCGCATCTGGTCGACGACGGCCAGGCCGATCTCGTCTTCGACACCATCGGCGCCGAGCTTCCTGCCGGCCGGCGTGTCGTCACCATCGCGGCGGAGGCACCGGGGGCGACCTACTTCATCGTCGAGCCCAACCGCGAGCAGCTCGTCGAGCTGGGGCGGCTGGCGGACGCAGACGAGCTGCAGCCGGAAATCGACTCGACCTTCCCGCTCACGGCCGCCGAGGAAGCCTTCGACCGGGTCGCCGCCCGGGGCAAGCGTGGGAAAGTCGTGTTCGAGGTCGACGGCAGCTGAGCAGGGAAGACCGAGCCCGCGCGGCGAACGGCCGAGGGAGGTGGTCGCCGACTACCGCACGCCGAGGCTCGGCATCGGCGCGCGCCGGGCGACGAGACGGATCGCGATCGACCCGAGCACCCCGCAGATCGAGGCGGCGACGGCGCTCACCACGAGCAGCAGCCCGGATGCGAGCGAGAAGTTGATGGCGATGTCCTTGCCGACGCCGACGGCGAGCAGGATCCCGGCCGCCGCACCCGCATTGACGACCGCGCCGCCGGACGTGATCGGAATCACCGACGCCGCTGCGCTGAGGCAGATCACGGCGAGCGCCGCCTCGGGTGAGAACGGGAGCCCGAGAGCGCTGAGCAGGGCCGCGCTTCCGAAGGCGCGGGTCGACCAGCACGCGAAGAGGTAGCACCAGGCGACGATCGTGCTCTTTCGGCCGTCGGCGGTCGTGTGCCGGGCGACGTGCTCGCCCAGGGCGCGGAGCCGGCGGCTCCGCCGCAGCGCCGGCACCCGCATCAGCCTGTTGCTGGCGACGAGCAGCGTGCAGCAGGCGATTCCGAATCCGACGACGATGAGCAGCGGCCCGCGCAGGAGCGAGTTGCTCGTCGCGGTGGCGGAGATCGACAGGGGCAGCATCGCGATCGCGTCGATCATCCCCAACGAGACGATCGAGAGCACGATCGCGCCGAGCCCGACCCGGATTCCTCCCAGCTTCTGGAGCATCCCGATCTTGATCAGGTAGTCGAGGCGGAACGGGAGGACAGCCCCGCTTGCCGCGCTGGCGCCCACGGAGGCGAGACACCGCCCCTGGTCGGGACGTTCGCCTGGTGGGAAGAGCCGGTGCCACGCCCGCGCGCGGAGGACGAGGCTGACGAGATAGGCGGCCGCGGCTGCGGCGACCAGAGCCGGCTCGGCGTGGTCGAGCGGCCAGCTGGAGTGGGTCAGCCGGCGGGCGACGAGGACCGACGCCGCCACCGTCAGCAGTGCGAACGCGCCGCCGACGGCCAGTCGTCGCCGGCGGCGTCCGCCGGCCGTGAGCGACGCCGTCACGACGGACGGATCGGGCGGTGCTCGGTGTGCTTGCTGGAGACAGTCATCTGCGATCCCTCCCGGGAGTCGAAGTTGCCAGACGAGAGACCTCCAGCGCTCCGCCGTCAGGCGAGCGACGCGAGAAGATGGGCACCCAAGGAAACCGCCTCTGACAGGCAGGGTATCGGGTGTCGCGGAAGTTCGCATGACCCCTCCGACGGGGGCTTTCCGAGCGGATTCGACGCGGGCCCGAGAACCGGCGCCCGTCCGGCGGCCGGTCGACAGGTCACCGCCGGCGTGACAAGCTTCCACGGCTCCAATCGGCCAGAGAAGGGGGGAGGCGTGGGCGCCGGCTTTCGTGGTGATCGGAGGGACTTCCTGAAGCGAAGCGCGGCCGTGGCGGCGGGCGCGGGGGCGCTGCCGCTGCTCACCGCGGGAACCGCATCGGCACGCCGTGGCGGCGCGGGCCAGCTCGGCCTCGTCGGCGTCGACCACGTCGGCCTGACCGTTCCCGACATCCACGAGGCGGTCGCCTGGTTCGAGCACGTGATGGGCGCGTCGGCGCCGCTCTCGTTCGGCCCGATCAGCGACCCGCAGGGCACGCTGATGCAGGACCTGCTCGGCGTCGATCCCCGCGCGGTGATCGACCGGATCGCCGTCCTTCGCATCGGCCACAGCGCCAACATCGAGCTGTTCCAGTACGAGGCGCCCGATCAACGCCGCACCCACCCGCGCAACTCGGACTGGTCCGGGCATCACGTCGCCTTCTACGTCACCGACATCGACGCCGCCGTCGCGCACATGGAGGCGAAAGGGGTCGAGAAGCTCCTCGGTCCGTTCGCGCTCACCGACGGCCCGGCGGCGGGGCAGTCGATCAACTACTTCAAGACCCCGTTCGGCACGTACATCGAGCTGATCAGCTACCCGCACGGGATGGCGTACGAGGCGCCCGGCGTCAAGCCGTTGTGGTCGCCGAGGCGAAACGGGCTGCGGCCTGAGGTCACGACGGTTCCGGGCCTGCTCGGGATCGACCACGTCGGGATCACGGTGCCGGACGTGGTCGCGGCCGCCGACTGGCTCGAGCACGTGCTCGGCGGCGTCAACCCGCTCACGTTCGGCCCGTTCAGCGACCCGACCGGGGACTTCATGGAGCAGCTGGTCGACGTCGACCCCCGGGCAGTCGTCGAGCAGATCAGGATGGTGCGGGTCGGCAACGGGCCGGGCATCGAGCTCTTCCAGTACGACGCGCCCGACCAGGACCAGACGTTCCGCAAGAACTCGGACTGGGGCGGTCACCACGTGGCCTTCTACGTGCGCGCCATCGACAAGGCCGTGCACGCGCTGGAGGAGCGGGGCGCCCGCAAGCGCTTCGGCCCGTTCCCGGTCACCGACGGCCCCGCCGCCGGTCAGACGATCAACTACTTCCGGACGCCGTTCGGAACCGACATCGAGCTGATCAGCTACCCGCACGGGATGGCGTACGAGGCGACCGCCCACGTCCGGCTCTGGAACCCGCGCGACAACCACCCGTAACGCGTCCGCAGCCGGCTCCGTTCTGTCTCCGAGACCACGAGCTCGGAGGTGAACCCTTGATTGGCCTGATCGTGCTTCTCGCCCTGCTCGCCGCGCTGTTCGTCGGGCTCGGCTTCGTGATCAAGTGGATGTTCATCCTCGCGATCATCTTCGGCCTCGCCTGGCTGATCTCGATGTTCGCGCACGGAATCGGGCGCTCGCGCGCCTAGCGAACCGCGATGCTCGCGTGCCTCGTCGCCGACGAGGCACGCACCCGCGCGTTTCCGAGCCGGCAGAAGGCGAGGGCGGCTCCGGCGAAGGCGGCGGCGAGCACCGCCGAGCGCCAGGCCACGCCGCCGTAGCCGATCGTGCTCACGTCGACGAACGGGTACGGGTACCAGTCGACGCTCGCTCCGCGGACGAGCGTGAAGACGAACCAGAGAACGGGGTAGGCGAGCCAGGCCCAGGCCACGCGGACCGGCAGCCGGTTCCGCGGCGGGTCGAGGAGCCAGTCGCCGGCGACCGCGACCGGGATCACCTCGTGGACGACGGCGTCGACCCACGCGATGTGGGTGTCGAGGTCCTCCTGGTGGCCGGCGAGCAGGAGTGCGAAGACCACGCCGGTGATCGCGATGTACAACGTTCCGGCGCCGCGGAGGGCGTCGAACAGTCGCGTCCGTGCGTCGCCCCGGACGATCGCCCCCGCGACCAGCACGGCCGCGGCGAGGATGTTGCTCTGGATCGTGAAGAAGCTGAAGAAGTTCCCGTGGCTGAACGTCGGCAGCGTGTGGTCGAGCGCCGAGAACTGGTACGTCATCGCCACCACGCCCGTCGCCGCACATCCGACCCGTCCGACGATGAGCGCGAGGTCGCGTGGCGACACGGAGATCGACTCTACGGCTCGGGGAGGTCGAGCTAGCCGCACCGCGGGACACCTGGAGGCCGTAGCGACCACAGCCGGGCCGCGTCGTATCGTCGGGCCATGCCGGTCGCGCTCGCATACGTTCTCGGAGTCGTCCCGCTGGCGACGCTCGGCGCGAGCCTGTTCCGGCTGACCCGGCCCTAGACTGACCGCACCATGGCCGGAGAGAAGCTGATCGCGGACAACCGCCGTGCGAGGCACGACTACGAGCTCCTCGAGCGGTTCGAGGCCGGCCTCGTGCTTACCGGCACCGAGGTGAAGTCGCTGCGGGCAGGCCGCGTGTCGCTCGGGCAGGCGTTCGCGGAGGTGCGCGACGGCGAGGTCTGGCTCGTCGGCGCCGACATCGCCGCCTACGAGCAGGGCAACATCGCGAACCACGAGCCGGGCCGCGACCGGAAGCTGCTGCTGCGCCGGCGCGAGATCGACTCGCTCTACGGAAAGGCGCGAGAGCGCGGGCTGACCCTCGTCCCGACGCGGATGTACTGGAAGGACGGCCGGGCGAAGGTCGAGGTCGCGCTCGCACGCGGGAAGCAGACGATCGACAAGCGCCGGGACATCGCCAGGCGCGAGGCGGAGCGGTCCATGCAGCGCGCTCTCAGACGGCGCCGCTGAGCAGTTCCAGCTCGAGCTCCTCGCCGTCCGCCTCGTCCCAGTGCCGGCCGACCTCACGGAAGCCGAGCCGCCGTGCCAGCGCGAGCGAGGCCGCGTTGCCGGGGGCGATCGAGGCGACGAAGTGGTCGATGCCCTGGCCGCGCGCCCAGTCGAGGAGGGCCCTCACCGCTTCCGACGCGTACCCGCGGCCGCGGTAGGCGGGGAAGACGGTGTAGCCGACCTCGACCGCCCTCGGCTCGTGGCGCGCATTCCTGCCCGGCGGCCCGTGGAAGCCCACGTGGCCGATCATCGGCCGCTCCTCCGAGCGGAGGACGACCGCCCGGACGAGCCACGGCGTGCGACTCGGATCGGCGTGCATCTCACGACGGCGGAGGGCGAGGAACCGGCGGTCGTGCTCGTCGGGCCAGTCCTCGGGGAGGGCGAACCGGCCGAGGGCCTGCACGTCGCTGCGGCGTCCCTCGAGGATGGCTCCGGCGATCTGCTCGGTCAGCGACACCAGGTCGACCCGCTCCGCGGCGATCGTCTCCGGGCGCACGCGGCTACACTACGTGTCGAACATACGGGGGCGACCAGGTCTCGACGTGGTCGGTTCTCCGGCTGAGCTGCAGGTCGAGGTCCCCGGTCGGCCTCGTAAAACAACCGGGAACCAACGTAAGTGCGGATAACGAACTC
>Ga0070741_10015438_pt1 | contig 12938 bp, 10 predicted proteins | sample Coa_R1_4_FD_66440 | JGI IMG/M metagenome (GOLD analysis project Ga0070741, IMG submission 66440) | Surface soil microbial communities from Centralia Pennsylvania, which are recovering from an underground coalmine fire - Coalmine... | ecosystem: Environmental > Terrestrial > Soil > Unclassified ...
CGGACATGGTGATATAGCGTTCGAGTTCGGCGTCTTCGGCGGTATGCCATTCGCGCGGGTCTTGCTGCGCGAGCCGCGTGCGATGCCCAATCATGCGTTCGACCAGTTCATTGGTCAGTTTGCCATAGACCGCGTCCCACGAACGATTGCTCCGCCAATCGTTCAACGCCAGCAAAACAGCGGCCGCAATGAAACCGATAAGCATGACCGATTGCGGAATTCCGCCTGCGCCGAACGACAGAATCACCACCGCCGTGATGAGTTGAAAAGCAGCGAGGGCGGCAGACAACCCGCCGCTCAAGCCGAGCAGCTCGATTTGGTCTGCGCCCATCGTGCGTTCAAAAAATGCGCCGAACCCTTCATGGCGAATGTCGTCGGGATGCAGTTGGAGCGTGCCAAACAAGAGGCGCTGGCGGAACAAGACGCCCAGCTGCATAGAAAAACGATTCTGCGCGCTGCTTAACCAGAGTTGAATCGGAATGCCTGTGAATAACGCGAGCGCCCAGGCGGGCAGCCACGCATCCGGAGCGTCGGGCGTCAAGGTGATGCGTCCAATGAACCACCAGACGAGGATGAGAATGCCTAATTGTCCCACTTGGGCGAGGAGCAGTTCGACCAATGGCTTCCAGAGCTGCGTCACGCGGACTTGGGTCAAAACCTGCGCGGAAGGGGCGACGCGCAACAGCCAACCGCACGGCATCGGCAAATTTCCGAGCTGCTGTTCGATGATCAATCGCCGCGCGCGAGTTCGCCGCGCGGCGGGAACATGCACCGCATTGAGCAGCATATCCGCCTGCGGCAGCAAACCGGAGACATAGGGGTACCCGACCGCTTCGGCGATGCGATGTGGGTCCATGCGCCGCGTTTGTAAATCAGCACCGAGCACAAGTGGTTCCAGTCCACGCCCAATCAGCGCGAGATAACACGCAGGTTCATCACGCGTGCGGGGAGGGAGTTGGAGAATCGCGGGCGCGCCATTTTGAGCAAGCCCGATGAGGTCTGGAAACGTCGCCATCACGGGCTCGGCTTCGAGACCCAATGAATCGGCGGCGGCAACAACCCAGCGGTCCACCGCATCCGCTTGTTTCGGGTCAAGTTCGTCGGGAATAGGTGGGGCTTGTTGATCTTGCGGCACTAGCCCGGCGCGGCGCGCGGTTGCTTGAATCGCTTCGCCCAATTGATTTAATTGCCAAGCCATCGAGTACAACGAGTCAAGAGAGGCGGACATCGAAAGCAAAGGTGCGGCGAAGGAACGCTGCAACAATGGCGTTGCAACCAAGAGCGTTGCCGACGAAATGTACTAGAACGTTAGAATTGAATGCGAGCAAACACGAAAGGTATTTGGAATCAGGGGGGCAATGTCCGCGAACCCGTCGCGAGGACCGAAAAGCGATTGAAAAAAAGATTCAAGTCGCTATAATAATAATAATACAACTGTTAGCGAATGACAAGCACCGATTTGGGCAGGGCTGTTGCCAAGTCGCGTCGGGCGATTGTAAATCGTGGCGAACTATGTTCGCCAGCAACGTGCGAGGGAATACATCGCAGGCAAATTCGACCTGCGTCGAATCACAGTTCAACGTGCGAAGGCACGTTTGGCTCTGGGTTGCTGCAAATTCATTTGCTTGTCAACCGACAATGCACCAGCCTTGCCGATTTGGGGGATGCTGACCACCTCCACGATAGGTCGAAACGAAAGGGGTAAGGTATGACACTTTGGTTAATCGTCATTCTTGGTTTGCTCTTGTTATGGCTCGTGCTGGCTCCGCGTACCGGGCAGAGTGCGACGCGTGTCCGCGAAGGAATTCTGGGTCATGTCCCCTTCCGACGCAAACCCGCCTCGCCCGAGAGTATCCGCGCCATGCTGAATGACGCGGTGCGGGCGCGCACCGAAGTGGGAGGAGCCGACGTTCAGATGCAGCTCAAGGACTTGACGACGTGGTTGAATGGGCTTTCGAAAAAAGACCTCGACACGTTTGCGAGGCAGCTGGATGCGGCGGCGCGCAAGTCGAATGTGAACACCGCGTGGGCGACAGAAGTCACCGCTTCCAGTACCGTGCTGCGAGATTTGCAAGCTGTTCTCCTATTTCATGCTCTTGGAATTTGGCGAGCGCGTTCCCTAGCGCCGCTCGTGCGGCTGGAACAATATCGCGCAAATCCATACGCGCGTAGCAATCGTCAATTCGCGCAACAGGTATTTGCGCGCCTAGCAGAGAGCGATGCCACCCCCATTTCGCCCAGCATGATGCTCGCTTCGGAAAAAGAGCGCAGCCGCTATGTGCATCAGGTCATCGAATCGGCGTGGCAAGCAAACCCCGACCAAGTGATTTCCATCGTGCAGGAGGTGACGGGCGAACCCACGCGCACACAGACTGCGCCCGTCAGCGAGACGCCCGTGGAAACCAAGACTGTTTCCGCCGTTGTCGAAGGAAGTTGAACGCACGCGCAGACTCTGAAAGACCCTCGCGCCGCGTCACGGCGCGAGGGTCTTTTATTGGCAATTCCGAATTTGATGCACGCAACATTTCGCGTACAGTATTTCTTACAGGTTGTAGCGGGGCGATTGCTTCGTGCGACAAATGAAGCGTGGTTTTTCGTCTGCAAAGCGGACAGGAAAAATCCACACTTGACGTCGCACTGACAGAAAATTACTGTCTATGGTTCGTCTTGTTCGGTCAATACTCCCTCTTGCATTTGCCAGCGCCGCCAATTTGCGCCGAGCCACAACCCACGCCGCACTTGCTCTTCGCTGTCGAGCATGGCGCGGTAACGCGAATCGGCGTTCTGCGCCAATTCTCCAGGAGCCGCGTCTTCAACGATCCGTCCCTCTTGAATAACCAGCACGCGTCCAAATGCCAACGTCTCGCTCACATCGTGCGTAATGCACAGCAGCGTCACATTCTGCCAATACTCGCGCGCCCGCGCGAGTAATTTTCGACGCGCGTCGCGGTCGAGTCCGCGAAAGGGCTCATCGAGAATGACGAGCCGCACCCCCTCGCGTGCCATTCCCCGCGCGAGGCGGACGCGCTGCCCTTCACCGCCCGACACTAGCCCGCCGCCTTCGCCCAACGCGGTTTCCAATCCTCGTTCAAGCCGTTCCACCACGTCGAGCAAATCTGCCGCCTCAATTGCGGCTTCGGGCGAAGCGAGCGCTTGCGGGGTATTGCCATAGAGCAAATTGTCCCATAGCGGTTGATTCCACAAGCGCACATCGGGGTCCACCCAGACCAACTCGCGGCGTAGTTGAAGCAATCTTTGTCCTTGTACGATTTCCCCATCCACGCGACATTCGCCCTGAAACGGTTTGCGCCAGCCGAGCAGCACGCCCGCGAGCGAGGATTTGCCCGCGCCCGAAGGTCCGACAATCGCCACATGCTCGCCGGGTTTTACGCGGAGTTGAATGTCATGCAGAATCGTGTGCCCGCCTGCTTCGACGCTCACGTTATCAAATTCAATGGCGAGTCCCTGCGATTCGTCAGACCTGACAGGTGGTTCAAAACCTGTCAGGTCTTGTTCCGTTTCATTCGGCGCGCCGAGCGGTTCTAGAATGCGGAGGACGAGATTGCGGAGCGTAGGGTACTGTTGCGCGGTTTGCACGAACGTTGTGGCGAGAAAAGGGAGCAAGAGTACCCAGAAGAAAACGAGGAGCGCACCTGCCGCGCTGCCTCTGACCGCGATGTAATTGCTAACCATCCAGACAGCAAAGAGGGAATAAATGAGGACGCTGATACCGAGCCACGTGGTCGCCGCCCGTGCGAGGTCTTGGCTGGCGCGCGCCCATTCTACGAGCTGTCCTTCAAAATCGCGGCGATAGGCGCGTTCTGCGCCATGCATCTTGAGCGGAATCAACCCGCGCAGCGCGTCGAGGGTGTACCGCGACAAGCCGCCAACATGCGTACGCACGCGCAAATCGCGTTCTTGCAAAATGGGACGCGTCAAATACGCAACTAGCAAAAAGATAAGAGTCGCGGCGATGGCGAGCCATGCGCCCGAGGGTTCGAGCCAGATGATACCGAGTAGGGTAAAAAATAGCTGAAAACCGACTCGCAGCAGATTGACGCCGATTTCGGGAAGGGAGTGGAGCTGGCGCAGAGCGTGGGCGCGCTGTACCATATCGGAGGGCAGGCGACTGCTGAAATACGAATCGGCGAGGCGCGGCAGCTTGTCGAGAAAGCGAATCCGCAAGCGCGTTTCGAGTCGCCGCCCGATGCGCTGCACGATTTGACTGACGGGCACTTCGACGGCAAAGAGCGCAAAGAGGAATAAAACGCTGACTGCGAGTATTTCGAGCTGACTGCGGCGAACGGGGGTAAGCGCGCCGATCTGCAACAGCACTTGGAACAGAAATGCTTGCAGGAACACACCCAGCGCGCCCATTGCCAGCGCGGCGAGCAAGATGGAGGGCATGAAATAGCCATCCGCGCGTAATGCTTCAATCACTTGGCGTAAGGGTTGACTGCGCGGTTCATTCAGCGCGGCGACCAGTTCGGGCGGCGGTGGCTCGATTTCTTCTGGCAAGGGCTCGTTCGCCGCGCGACGGCGAATGATGCGGACAATCACCACGCCCGTCGCCATCATGTACTCGGGTGATGCTGGATTTTGATCGGGCGCGGGAACCGCCGACCAAAAGCCCGGCGGAACGATAAGCCGCAGGGGATCGTTCGGCGGGGCATCGAACACGCGGCGAATCGTTTCCGTTGCTTCCGTACCGATTCGAATTCCGCCAGCTCGCACGAGAGCGGTGGTCATGCGTACCGTCGCATCAAGAAGCGCGGTGGTGTACCAACCGGGGTCGGCTTTGGCGCGTGAAATCCATTCTTCGATGAGGGAGCTCGGCACACGTAGGACGCGCATCCGGCGGCGCAGTGGATTCAAAAAGCCGGGCGCGCCGACCCACTCGCGCCATTCTTGAAACGTGACGCGCTCGGTGTGCAGGTACACATCGCCAAGAAATTCGTCAACAGGAATCCAGCGCCGCCCGATGCCCGGGTCCATCACTTGTGCCCAGCGACTCACTCGATTCCAGGCGACGAGAAAATGCGTGAGACCCGTCGGCAACCGTACGACGACAATCGCAGGCAGGGCGCGCGTTTCATCGAGCAACAGGTGGTCGGCGGGAAGGAGAATTTGCTCGGCGTCGAGACCCAGCTGGTTCGCCACAACTTCCAAGGTGTCAATCGAAGTACCGTCCACGCTGGTCTGGCACGCTTCGCGCAAGCGCGCATAACTGGAACGAATATGAAATCCTTCCAGCAGCGCGTTGAGCGCGGCGGGACCGCAATCCATTTCGGATGTTTGAATAACTTCGGGAATAAAAAAGCGGCGCGTGGAGTTGCGCGGAGGAGCAGCCATATCAGGGCGCGGGACTGGCCTGCTGCACCGCGCGCAGGGCATAGTTTAACGGGGATAGCTTGTCAATTTCGACGCGGACTTGGCCTTTCAAGTTCTGCGGCAAGAGTTGATTCGAGTCGAGCAGCACTTGGGCGGTTCCCGATTGTTTCCCGGCGGTGGGCGCGACCTGATACACGATCCCAGTGTATGTCGTGCTCGTTTTGTCATTCTGAATTTGCACGGAGACTTTTTGGTTCGGCTCAATGCGCGCCAGCGCGTCGGCAGGGAATGTGACGGATAGCCAACCATTTGCCGCTACAGAAAATGTATTAGACGTTTCATAAATCGGGACGCTGCCGAACACGAACCAAGTGACCCATGCGGCTAATAACACCAATGTAATCGAAAGGACGATGAGCGATGGGCGAAAGCGGTCATTGTTGAGGGCGCGCAAAGAGCGCGAGAATGCGATTGCCATACAATGCTCCCACGTTTCACGAATAGGGTGCTATTGTACACACATTCGCGCACAAATTCGAGCGCGAATGAAAAACCCGATGTTCTTATTGGAATCATCGGGTTCTCGTACGATCTTTTTGCTGATGCTTAACAAGGCTGAACAGGCGTCAAGCAGCCACAGCTATTTTGACACGAGCAGGTGTGTGTCCACGCACCCGCTTGGACGCCTGCTTTGACTTGCAAACCCGCCGCGTGATTCAATAAATCGGGCCCCAGGTCCGTCGCACGCGGCATCGTTTCGACCGCGTGTTGAATCGCGCGTTCCCAAAGCTCCTCTAACTTGTGCGATTTGTCATCCACTATTCACCTCCTTGAGGACTTGATCTTGCCATATTCAACGCAAACTGTTTTGTGACGCATCCGTGAGCTTACGGATCGCCGCACTCAAGTTCTTGTCCAAACGCTGTAAAATCTTGATATGACGCGCAGTGAGATAGACGTGCTTTGAGACAAGTGGTTCTGGAGACGGTTTACGACCCGCCCCATTCCTTGCACCCCCGCGATGTTTGGCTATAGCGGATTCAGGATTCGTCGTTGCGCCGATCACAATCTGCTTTCGCTTGGCAAAACGATTTGGCATAGTCTGGGAATAATCCACATCGTAGTGAGAGCGCAAGTCATCCTTCGATTCTGTTGTACTCAAGCGTACCCGTTTAATAGTCTTTTTCTTCATATAGTTTACGCTCCTTGCTATCTGCTTTACGCGCACTAATAATGCGAATGACATCATCGCGTTCGTGAAAAGACACGAACAAAAGATGATTCTTGTTCGAGTAGCCAATTATGATTTGACGATGTTCGTCGTCAGAATGATCAGGGTCATACATGATTTGGGCATACGGATCTTGGAAGACTGTCTTGGCTTCTGCAAAATCCACGCCATGTTTTTTCAAATTCGCGCGTGCTTTGTCAGGATGCCAAAGAAAGAGTGTTTCAGGTTGCGCCATGTAACGCAACCTGTGCCCTTATTTGAATCATACATCCACTTTTCAAGCGGGCAATCCTGACCAGTTGATCCAAAGCATCCTCTTCCTCTCAACCGACATGAACGCCCGTGCTCGACGCTGCAATCTCGGGTTGATCAAATTCTGGGTTCGTCACATCGCAAATATATGACCACCAGTTATTGCGAATTCCGTTTGTGCGCCCGGCGACATGGGGAAAGCGTTGGAACCACCAACGATGATGCCCGCGAATGTCGTCATTGCCCCACGCTGAAGCGTTTTGGGTTTTTTGCGCGCCAGTGAGGTTGGGGAAATTGAGCCAATCGTCGGCGGCGGTGGGCACGGGTTTGGAATTGCCCCAGTTGTAATCGCTGTCGCTGTTGGGCGCGTAATGCACGTTGCCGCATTGCGAATTGCCGGGCGCAATTTTGTCGAACAATAAAAATTTGGCGAACAGATTGGTCGCCGCGAATTTCACAGCGTCATATCGGTTCGGGTCGAGCTTCACATAGGGTTGCCTTGAACGGTCCCAGCCATACGTCCAACCGACAAAATCTTCGCAGCGATGGATGCGCCCTAACAACGATTCGGCGCGGTGACCCAAATCTTCTTCCATCTCGCCGATGCCGCGTTCGTATGAAAAGCCCATAATGACGTAGCGGCGACCCGATGTATTTTCCAACGGCGCTGAATTGCACCAGAACGCGCTCGTTCCACACATGATGGATTCATACGTTCCCGAAAACGGAAACGTAAAGAGCCATACTTCGTCAATTTCGTTATTGTTCACGCGTTCGTTCAACTTGTGATCGGCGATGACTTTATAGTAATCAATGCGGTCGGGCTGGTGATACTTGTCGGGATGATTCGTGTACATATCGAGGTATTCGAGCGCAGTGTAACGAAAGCCATCCACTTTGACCGGAAACTCATCCACATCAATTCGCTGCACCACGTTGTACTTGACCATACCACCGCTGCATTCGTCCACATCGCCGATATATCCCGCCAGCAGCTCGTCAATGGATTTCCAGCCGCGATTTTTGATGCCCCATTCGACGAGGCGCAAATTTTTCAACGCATCCACCATCGGGTCATAGACAATGACGAGGACGCGCGGAGCGAGCGGAACTAGCGGCTCGTCAATCGGCATCGGCGGCATTTGGGGTTCGGGCTGCGAAGGTTGTGGAGGTAGCGACGGTTTGCTGCCTAGTAATGAACTCAAAAAATTTTGAAGGGCAGCGAGGAGCGAACTTGTATTTTTCGGATTCGAGGAACCTGAATTTTGGCTCATGGTGGATGCCCGATGGAGAATGCCGTATTCACAGGATGGACGAAGGCTGTGAATCCGTTATTCGTAGAGATGGGAGAATTGCGGCAGTATTATAACTCATGTAGCGCGCTAGAGAATGCAGTGCTACACAAGCGCTAGGGCGCGTCGTTCACCGCCGCGAATATATCGAGTCGCCCGTAACCGAAAAAGTTGTTGGGAATATCGGTGGGTGAGGTGCCGCCGCAGGTCGAGGCGTCATTGACGTGGACATTCGGATTGGACGATTGAAACAGGAGGTTTTCCGTCGCATCTACATCGCCACGTAAGGAGGGTTTCGCCTGCCAGAGCAACGCGACGGCCCCCGCAATATGCGGCGCTGCCATCGAGGTGCCTTCTAAAACGCCATAACCATTATGGGGTACGCTCGAACGAATATTGACGCCCGGCGCGCTGATGTCTGGTTTGAGGCGATTGCTGCCATCGCGCGTGACGGGCCCGCGACTGCTAAAGCTGGCGAGATTGTCATTCCTATCCGTCGCGCCAATCGTAGTCGAAGCGTCATAGAGCGCGGGCGGGTCGGATACGCTGCTACAGCTCGAACCAAAATTCCCGGCCGACACCGCGACAAAAATTCCGGCGGCGCGCAAATTCTCTGTCGCAATTTTGAGCGTGTTGGCCTCGCAGAATTCGGACGGCGGGCAATACCACGAATTGCTCACCACGTCGGGCGCTTTGGCAGGCTTGGGATTTTCGCCTTTTAAATTCCAGGGCGCGAGGAAAAACTCAAAACATTCGAGATAGGTGGAAGGGCGTCCCACATTCTGGTCCATGTTGCGGCACGCAATCCATTTCGCGCCCGGCGCGACGCCGATGCGATTATTCGGCGCGCGCCCGACGAGCGTGCCCATTGTATGTGTGCCGTGAATGCTATCGTCGCAAGGCGCGCGGACGCTAAAGCCACAGGGATTTTTCTGACTCTCGATGGCGTGATGCACCGCATCCCACCAATTGTAATTGTGATTTACCCTGCGCGTCAGCGTGTTGAACCCACGATACCTCCACTTGAGCGCGGGATGATTCCACTGCACACCGGTATCTTGATTGGCGACGACGATGCCCTTGCCCTTGATGCCGCTTGCCCATACCTTGTCCGCGCCAATCTTGACGATGTTCCACTGATTGGCTGACATGCTTTCTGTCGTGGGTGCTTGCCGAAGCGGTTCGTTGAAACGTACATCGGGATTTCCAACGATACGAGCTACTTCGCGGCGGGCGGCGATGCGCGCGGCGGCTTGCGCGTTCAAGTTTTCAACGGCAATTAGGTTACCAATATAGTAGGCGCGATATTGGATACCGAGTCGCTCAAGCTCGGCGCGGACGCCCGCTTGCGTACGATTTGCAGTAGCGCGCAGTGTGTTGAATACGTACGCGCCTTTTTCTTCTTTCGTGCGGAAATTTTTCGCCGCCGTTACATCAGCTTGTTCGGAGAAAACAATGAGGGCGCGCGGTGTGCCGCCCTTTTGCAATTGCGCCAGAAGATGGCTCTCGATTTTTGTAGCAACCTGCTGCAAAGAAATAGCGTGGGTCATTCCATCGTTCTCCGTATTCGCCCGCGCCGCGCTCAAATTGCTCGGCATGAATACGACAAGCATCACTAGCATCCATCCAAGAGCTGTAATACGTCGCATTAGGGTGTGCTTTTGAGAGCAGAATAGTACAGGTTAAAGCCATCAATATAGACGTTGGTGACCACGATGTGCTTAAACGCAGAGACCGCCATAAATGGCGGTCTCGCTCCCTGCCACCGAAGCGGCAGGGGGGGTATTGATTGGAATACTACTACAAACTCTGTGTAGCGTCAAAACCTAATATTACCTGTTTCGCTTTATTCGCTTTTGCCGCGATAAATTTCGGTGTACTGACGATATTGGGAAACGACGGTGCGGACGTACAAGTACGATTCGGACAGTGTGATGCTCTCCACGGCGGCGTCGAGGTCGGGTTTTTGCCATTTGCGCGCGTTCCCCGGTCCGCCGTTATAGCCCATCAGCGCGTAATAAACATTCCCATCAAAATAATCGAGCACCGTGCCCAAAAAGTACGTGCCAAAGCGGATGCTGATGTACGGCTTGAACAAATCACTCTGCTCAAAATTTTTGACGTTGAGCGCCCGCGCAATCATATCGGCAGTGCCGGGAATCACTTGGGTCAAGCCGCGCGCTTCGGCGGATGAATACGATTGGGGATTGAATCCGCTTTCTTGCCGCACCAGTCCGAAAAAGAGTGCGGGGTCAAAACCATGCTGCTTGGCATACGGCACAATCAAATCGGCGTAATACGTCGGATACAACAATTGGCGCAAGAGGCGCGGCTGCTGCGTCTCGTTTCTTCCCGAAAGAATGGACAAGCGTCCCGCCGCATCAATGGAGGAAGAAAAATAATTATTGTCTTTGTAATAGAGCGCGAGCGCATAGAGCGCAGCAGCATTGTCTTTGAATCGTTGATTGACAATAAGGAATTGCGGCCGCGCATCGAGTGAACGTGCGAGGGAAGCATATTCGCTGCCGCGTTTGAAATTCACATCGTTCAAGACTGCGTTAGGCAATTGCGCCGAAACGGGCGCGCCGCTCCACGAGGCAATCCATTGCTCCATGTCGGCACGCGCTTCGGGCCCATCGTCTATCGCATAATCGTCGAGCGTGTAGGAAGGCGGCGGTGCGGGCTGATTTAACGCATCGAATGCGCGCCAGGAATAATAGGTGCGTGGCGGCGTGGTCGCTTGCTGGAAAAATTTCAGCGCGCTCTTTTCATCGCCCTGCGCGCGGGCGAGCTTGCCGAGCCAATACGCCGCGCTGTCCGCAAATTCGGACGCAGGATAATTTTTGAGCGTGGTGTTCCAGCTCGCTTTTGCCTTGTCGTAATTTTGCGAAAGATAATAACTTACGCCCGCGTTAAAAGACGCAGGCGGTGCCCACGTGGAGGCAGGAAAGCTTGAAACAAGTTCGCTGTAGGTCGCAGCGGCTTGTGGGTAATTTTGCGCTGAATCGTATAAGAGCGCCGCGTTCCAAAATCCGAGCGAAGCACGCGTGTCGTTGGGATATTCCTTCCCAAGCAATCGTAAAGTCGTGAGCGCGCCCGCCATGCTTCCTTGTCGCATTTGGGCGTTTGCCTTGCCGTATAACGCATCGGGGATGCGCTTGTCTTTCGGGTACGATTGCAGCAACACATCAAAATTGCGCTGCGCGCCCGTCGGGTCGCCTTTCCGCAGGTACGCCATGCCCGCGTAATACAAGACCTCTGCGCCCGGCGTCTCGTTGGCGGCAATGTAGCGACGGAACGCTTGAATGGCAAGGTCGTAATTGCCAACGCTGTAGTTGGCGATGCCGCGCTGCAATTCATCAATGCCGGTCACGCCAAGCTCCACCAGTCGGGCAACAGATTGATGCGCGCCGACTTCGGTGGTGTACGCGGCGAGCGCGTGCTTCCAATGGGTAATGGCTGATTCTTGTTCGCCCGAATCGTACAATGCTTCACCGAGCAGATATTCGACATCGGCGCGGGTGGCGTTATCCGGCGCGAGGTCGAACGCTTGCTCCAGTGCGGTGATCGCCAAGTTCGGTTCTTGGCGCGAATTCCGTACCTCTGCGATTTTTTTCAAGACAGCGACGCGTTGGGCATTCGTGAACGTTATATCTTTCAACGCGGCTTGATATTGTTGAATCGCCGCCGCACTGTCGCCCGATGCGAGCAGCACATCGCCGATTTCGCGGTCAATCTCGCCCATCAAGGCGCGTGTCCGTTGACGATAGGCGCGGAGATGTTGTAGCGCGCTGTCGTATTTTTGCTGCTGCGTGAGAATGTCGCCCAGAAAATAATGGGCACGCGCCGCGAGACTATCGGCGTCGCTTTGTAGGATCACTGCTTCGAGCGCAGGCACGGCGTTGGTGAAATCAGCGGCAAGGTATGATGCTTCGCCGAGACGGAACTGGGCTTCGCGCGCCAGAGCCGGGTCGGGATTTTCTTGGAGCGCGGTGCGGAATGCGGTCGCGGCGCGTTCATAATCGCCATTGCGCCGCATAATAATGCCTTGTTGAAATGCCTCGGACGAATTCGCGGGAAGCGTGGGCGGCGGCAGACCGGGAACGTCGGTCGGCAGTTCTGTTGGCGGAACAAGTGTCGGTTCTTCTATTGCGGGCACAGTTGGCCCCGTGACAACAATACTGCGCGATGTGCCGCCGGGGATGGGTGTGGCGGGGCGCGAGACATTTGACTCGGGCGGAGTCGGCGAGACACTGGGCGCGGGTTCGGATTTGAACGGATTGAGTGGCGTTACGGAGATGAGGACGAGGAGAAAAGCGATGGCAACGAACGCAAGCAAACCAATCCAAACGGGACGTGCAGACTTCATTGGCGCGGATTATATCGTTTCCTATAGGATGCGACAAATTTGCCAAGATTGCCATTTACAACCCCTCGCCCGATAGAGTAAAATGTATCTGCTATGGCACAAGCAAAATCTGTTTCTACTGCTTTGGAATTGCCCGATCCAAATGGCACTGGCGCGCGCATCGTGGAACTCGGCAAGGGTCGCCGCACATTCAAGTGGCTGGACTATGAAGCGCCCAAACCCGAAGCGCTCGACGCGCTCCAACAGGAGTACGACCTGCATCCTCTTGCGATGGAAGATGTGCGGACATTCGACGAGCGAGCCAAGGTGCTCGACTTTGGCAATTACTTGTTTATCACTGTCCACGCTCTCCGACGCGACAAACAACAGAACCAAGACGGCGAACTTGGACCTCCTGACATCCACGACCAAGAGCTGGAAGTATTTCTAGGAAGCGATTATCTAATCACCATTCACAATGAAC
>Ga0070741_10015439_pt1 | contig 12938 bp, 10 predicted proteins | sample Coa_R1_4_FD_66440 | JGI IMG/M metagenome (GOLD analysis project Ga0070741, IMG submission 66440) | Surface soil microbial communities from Centralia Pennsylvania, which are recovering from an underground coalmine fire - Coalmine... | ecosystem: Environmental > Terrestrial > Soil > Unclassified ...
GACTGGTATTCGCCCGGCACCCGGCGGAACACCAGGACCTTCTCGACCTCCGCGCCCTCCTTGCGGGCGGCCTCGACGGCCTCGTCGGCCTTGACCTTATGGTCCTGCATGGCGCCGCTGCGGTAATAGCCGTCCATCGTGATCAGGACCTTGCTGCCCGAGTCGGAAATGCGGTGGCCGCAGGCCGCGCCGCTGAACCCGCCGAACACCTGCGAATGGATGGCGCCGAGCCGCGCGCACGCCAGCATCGCGACCGGAAGCTCGGGCACCATCGGCATGTGCAAGGTGACGCGGTCACCGGTCTTGACACCGGCGAAGTCGCGGAGCAGCGCGGCGAATTCGTTCACCCTCCGGTGCAATTCGGTATACGTGATCGCCACGTGCTCGGCGTCTTCCGGCTCCGGAACCCAGATCATCGCCGGCTTGTCGCCGTGCTCGGCAAGGTGCCGGTCGACGCAGTTGTAGCTGGCGTTCAGCTTGCCGCCGGTGAACCACTTCCAGAACGGGGCGTTGCTCGTGTCCAGCACCGTGTGCCACCGCTCGTCCCAGCTGAGCAGGTCCGCGTACTCGGTAAAGCAGTCCGGGAAGTTCTCCTCGGCGAAGCGGTCGCGGATCGCCGGGTCGTTGGCGTTCGCCTGAGCGGTGAATTCCGCCGGCGGATTGTAATAGTCTTCCTCGCGCCAGTGGACGGCAATGGTTGCTTCAGAAGACTCAGCGGACTCCTGAGCTTCACTTGCGTCGCTAGCCCCGTTGCCGGAAAGTCCTTCTGACATACATATCCCTCCACGCGTTGCGAGCATACGCAGCCACGGAAACAGAAGGCTGCAAGCGTTACAAACTTAACGCTGGAGGGTGCCGCACGCCTAGGTTGACCCCGCCCCTGCGAGGCGAACGGCAAGGTTGCGGCGTCAAACGGCGAGTGCCGTGGAGCCCAGCTCGGGAAATGCCTTGTCCAGCCCGGTGATGCGCATGATCTTGAGCAGCGGCGGGCGGGCCGAGGTCACCCTGAGCTGGCGGCCCTTTTCCCTGGCGAGGTTGGCGACCTTGGCTAGCACGCCAAGTCCGGACGCGTCACAGAACGTGACTCCGGCAAGGTCCACGCTGACCGGCGCCTTGCTGCGGTCGATCACGTCGCTGAGGTAGGCATAGGCCTGCTCGGCGGTGGCGATGTCGAGTTCCCCGGTCACGCTGACGACCTTGTACCCGTCGGCTGCTGTCCGGGCGGACAGGCCGAGCTGCTCGGCGAACCCGCGCCGGCCCTTGTCGCGCCGTGATATGTCGCGCTGTGCCGGCACACCCGGCAGCGGCGCCAGGCCGGCCCCCGCCGGCGGTTCCGCGTGAATGGTCATCTTTCCTCCCGTTGTCCGGTTAACGTCAGCGGCCAGCTATGCCTTCCCCGTGTCCGCTGAACCGGCGTGCCGCCTGGTGGCCGTTCCCCTGGCCCCGAGCGGTAGTCCCGATTCTTACGCAAGCTATCTACCAGCGCAAATCATTACAGTCCGGAAGTCTGGGCGTTAACTTGAATTTCACTGAGGAAAGGGTCCGCGCTCGGGTGGGGTTCTCACCAGGGGTTATCGTCCAGGTATGGTGACGGCCGTTGTCGACGAGCACGTCCGGAGGCTTCCGGCGGAGCCGCTGCGGCCCTATGTTGCCTGGTACACCGGCTACCGGCAGCGCGCGGTGCCCCCGGCGTTCCATCGCGGACTGCCTTCCCCGCTGCTCACCCTGATCTTCACGCTCGACGAGCCGCTCACGGTGCTCGCGCACCCCGATCCGCGGCAGCGGCCGGGCGACTGGACCACGCTGATCGGCGGCCTGCACACCAGCCCGGCGCTGATCGGCCACCAGGGCGCGCAATCCGGCGTCCAGATCGCGCTGCGGCCGCTTGGCGCGCGGGCTCTGCTCGGCCTGCCGGCCGGGGAACTCGCCCAGCTCGACGTGCCCGCCGAGGCCGTGCTCGGTCCGTCCGGGGCCCAGATCCACGAGCGAATTCAGACCGCGATCGACTGGTCAGCGCGGTTCGCCGTCCTCGACGAGATCTTTCTCACGTTGCTGGGCCCCCGGGACGCGGCGGCGGCGCCCGAACTGGCGTGGGCCTGGCGGCTGCTGCTGCGCTCCGGCGGCACCACGCCGGTCGCCCGGCTCGCCGCCGCCACCGGGTGGAGCGAGCGGCATCTGAACGGCCGGTTCCGCGCCGAGATCGGGCTGTCCCCGAAGGCCGCCGCCCGGGTCATCCGGTTCGACCGCGCCAGGCGCCGGCTGGTGCGGCCGCCGGCCGGCCCACCCGGATACGGGCTGGCCGCGCTGGCCGCCGACTGCGGGTACTTCGACCAGGCCCACCTGGCCAGGGAGTTCCGCACGCTGGCCGGCTGTCCGCCCAGCCAGTGGCTGGCGGAGGAGTTCCGAAACATCCAAGCCGGGCTCTGGCTGAGCGGAGAAGGCTTGCCGTAACGAAAGGATCCGGCAGGAAGGAGCCAGCAGGAATGAACGCAGCACCGCAAGCCCAGGTCTGGCCGACGCTACGGGCGCACGACGCGCGAGCCTTGATCAGGTTCCTCGTCGACGCGTTCGGCTTCGAGGAGACCGTGGTCTACGGCGAGGGGGACCGGGTCGACCACGCCCAGCTGTCCTGGCCCGAAGGCGGCGGGATCATGCTCGGATCGGCCCGGGAGGACGCCGGGGTCACGATGCCCTCGCTGCCCGGCACGTTCGGCGCCTACGTGGTCACGTCGGCACCCGACGCGCTCTGCGAGCGGGCCAGGGCGGCCGGTGCGGAGATCCTCACCGAGCCGCATGACACCGATTACGGCTCGCGGGACTTCGCGGCACGTGACCCGGAGGGGAACCGCTGGTCGTTCGGTACCTACCGCGGCGAGCCGAGGAAAGAGTAGCGCCCTAGATGAGCCCCGGCATCCCCGCCACCATGCGGGCCTGGCACGTCGACGCGCCAGGCCCGCTGGCCGGCCATCCCCTCCGCGGCCGCACCACCCCGGTGCCCGCGCCAGGACCGGGTGAGCTGCTGCTCAAGGTCCTGGCCTGCGGCGTGTGCCGGACCGACCTGCACGTGACTGAGGGCGAGCTCCCGCCGCACCGGCCGGGCGTCGTCCCCGGCCACGAGGTCGTCGGCGAGGTGGTCGCGCTCGGCGCGGGCGCGACAGGCTTCGAGAAAGGCGACAAAGCGGGCGCGGCGTGGCTGCGCCAGACCGACGGAACGTGCAGGTACTGCCGCATGCAAGCGGAGAACCTGTGCCCGCGGTCGCGGTACACCGGCTGGGATGCCGACGGCGGGTACGCCGAGTACCTGACGGTCCCGGCCGCGTTCGCGCACCGCCTGCCCGGCGGGTACACCGACGCCGAGCTTGCCCCGCTGCTGTGCGCCGGCATCATCGGCTACCGCGCGCTGAAGCGGGCCGAGCTGCCGGCCGGCGGACGCCTCGGCATCTACGGCTTCGGCGGCAGCGCGCACCTGGCCGCGCAGGTGGCGCTGGCCCGCGGCGCGACCGTGCACGTGCTGACCCGCGGCGCGCAGGCCCGGCGGCTGGCACTGGAGCTGGGGGCCGCGTCGGCGGGAGACGCGGCGGACATGCCGCCAGAGCCGCTCGACGCCGCGATCCTGTTCGCGCCCGTCGGAGACCTGGTGCTGCCCGCCCTCGAAGCCCTCGACCGGGGCGGCACGCTGTCGATCGCCGGGATCTACCTCAGCGATATCCCGCCGCTGAACTATGCGCGGCACCTGTTCCAGGAGCGGCAGGTCCGCAGCGTGACGTCCAACACGCGGCAAGACGCGAGGGAGTTCCTCGCCTTCGCCGCCGAACACAAGCTGGCCGTCACCGTGCACCCGTACCCGCTGGACGCCGCCGCCGAAGCGCTCGGCGACCTCAAGGCCGGCCGCTTCGACGGCGCTGCGGTGCTCAGACCCTGACACACCACGCGACCTGCGCTAAGTACTGCGAATCGCGCGGGACGCTTGCCTGAGCGATTTGCGTTATAGCGAAGGGCATACTTGCCCTCGAAGGAGTCGCCATGAGCAAGCAAGCGTCAACCCCGCCGTCTGACAACAGGCCGACGCCGGGCAAGCAGCCACCGCCGCCGCCCCCGCCGGCCTGGCGGCACTGGCTGTGGCTGGTGGGGCTGATCGCCGCGCTGGTGCTGTGGTTCTTCCTGCCGACCGTCCACTCGACGCCGCAGACGAGCCTGAACTATAGCCAGTTCCTGACCGACGCGTCGCAGCACAAGGTCAAGACGATCACGCTGCCGCAGGGCACCGGCACCGCAAGCGGTCAGCTGACCGACGGGACGAACTACTCGCTGACCGTTCCGTCCCAGGCCGGCGAGGGCTTCCTCAAGCAGCTCCAGACCGACGGCGTCCAGGTCACCTCCACGGCGCCGTCCAGCGGCTTCGGCTCCGAGCTGCTCAGCTGGCTGATCCTGATAGCGGTGTTCCTGCTGCCGGTCTGGCTGTGGGTGCGGCTGTCCCGCGGCGCCATGGGCTCGATGCAGGGCGTGCTCGGCGCGGGCAGGTCCCGCGCGAAGATCTTCGACGAGGAGCGCCCGGCGACGACGTTCCGTGACGTGGCCGGGTACGAGGGCGCGAAGTCCGAGATCGCCGAGGTGGTGGACTTCCTGCGCGAGCCCGAGCGCTATGCCAAGGCGGGCGCGATGGTGCCGCGCGGCGTGCTGATGATCGGCCCGCCCGGCACCGGCAAGACGCTGCTCGCCCGGGCGGTGGCCGGGGAAGCGCATGTGCCGTTCTTCTCGGTGGCCGGCTCCAGCTTCGTGGAGATGTTCGTCGGCGTCGGCGCGGCGCGGGTCCGCGACCTGTTCGCCGAGGCGCGCAAGCGCGCGCCCGCCATCGTGTTCATCGACGAGGTGGACGCGATCGGGCAGCGGCGCGCGGGCCAGGGCGCGGTGGTCGCCAACGACGAGCGCGAGCAGACGCTCAACCAGATGCTCGCCGAGCTGGACGGCTTCGAGCCGACCACCGGCATCGTCGTTCTGGCCGCGACGAACCGTCCCGAGGTGCTCGACCCCGCCCTGCTGCGGCCGGGCCGGTTCGACCGTCAGGTCACGATCCCGCTGCCGAACGTGACCGAGCGCGAGGCCATCCTCAAGGTGCACTGCCGCGACAAGAAGCTCGCGGACAACGTGAACCTGAACGCGGTGGCCCGCGGCACGCCCGGCTTCTCCGGCGCGGACCTGGCGAACCTGGCGAACGAGGCGGCGATCTTCGCGGTCCGCGGCAACCGGAACATCATCACCGCCGGGGACTTCGACAGCGCCAGAGACCGGATCATCCTCGGCCGCCGCGAGGGCTCGAACGTGCTGCTGCCGGAGGAGAAGCACGCGGTCGCGGTGCACGAGTCCGGGCACGCGCTTGTCGCGGCGCTGTCCGAGCACGCCGACCCGGTGGCGAAGGTGACGATCCTGCCGGCCGGCCAAGCGCTCGGCGTCACCGAGCAGCTGCCGCTGGTGGAGCGCCACATGTACGGCGAGGACTACCTGCACGACTCGCTCGCGGTCCGGCTCGGCGGCCGCGCGGCCGAACTGGTGGTGCTCGGCCAGGGTTCCACCGGCGCCGCCAACGACCTGGCCGGCGCGACGGACCTGGCGACGAAGATGGTCCGGGAGTTCGGCCTGTCCGCTCAGCTCGGCCCGGTCGGCTACCCGGAGGGCGGCTCGGTGTTCCTCGGCGGCGGCGGTGGCGGCCTGTCCAGCCGGCCGTTCGCCGAGGCCACCCAGGCAGCGATCGACCAGGAGGTCAGCAAGCTGCTGCGGCAGGCCGAGGAACGCGCCATCGAGCTGCTCAAGGACCACCGGCCAGAGCTCGACTCACTGGTCACGCTCCTGCTGGAGAAGGAAACCGTGGACGGCTCCGACGTATACCGGCTGGCCGGCCGGCCGGACCGGAGCAGCGCATTGGCGGGCGCCGAGGTGTCACCTGCGAGTGACGTGAGTGATTGAACTGCCCGCATTGGATGCGGACACAGTCCGTAGCGGAAAGCTTGATTGTCACGCCCGAGATCGTAATCAAGTTAACGTGAGTTATTAAAGTGAGTGATTAGACAACAGTGTGATTACGGATCGGCCGCATCTTGCCGCATCGGCTAGACATTTCCGAGCAAATGGCGCCGACTACGGGGATAAGGGGAACCGTTTTGGATCGGACACCCGTAACCCGCGGAGGGCCGCCCATGGCACTACACAGCGCACAACGTTACATCCGCAGCAGGCGAGGCCGGTGGTTCAGCACAGTTGTGCTCACCGCGGCGGCGGCTCTGACCGCGGCCGGCTGCGCCGGCTCAGGCTCGTCGTCCTCGGCCCCGAAGACCGGCACGGTCAAAAGCGGCGGCCAGCTGACGTTCGCCCTCGACGAGGATGTGGCCGGCTTCAACCCGCTGCTGACGGGCGACACCGAGTTCGTCCTGCAGGAGATACTCAACCAGACGCTGCCTCAGGTGTTCACCATCAATAATCAGCTCAAGCCGCAGCTGAACACCGAGCTTGTCAGCAGCGCCACGGTAACGAACAACAACCCGCAGACGATCGTCTACAAGATCAACCCGAAGGCCGTCTGGTCGGACGGGACACCGATCAACGCGGACGACTTCATCTACAACTGGCAGTCGCAGAGCGGCAGCACCAAGTTCAAGGACGTGGGCGGCAAGACATACCTGCCGGCCAGCACGTCGGGGTACAGCAGCATCGCGTCGGTGACCGGCTCCGACAACGGCAAGACCGTGACCGTCGTGATGGCCCAGCCGTATGGCGACTGGCAGTCGCTGTTCAGCGTCACCAACCCGCTTATCCCCGCGCACATCGCGAAGACCGTCGGCTTCAACGCCGGCTTCCAGAACTTCGGCCCGGCGGTGCAGGTCTCCGGCGGCCCGTACATGATCCAGAGCTACACCAAGGGCGAAAGCCTGGTCGAAGTGCGCAACCCGCACTACTGGGGCCCGCCCGGCAAACTTAGCAAGATCCTTTACCGGTTCATCCTCAGTGACGCCCAGCAGCCGGCCGCGATCCAGAACAACGAAGCGAACATGGTCAACCCGGTGAGCGCTTCGATCCCGTACCTGGACAGCATTAAGAACATCCCCGGCTTCACCACCGACGTGATCCCTGGCCTGGAGTTCCAGCACATCGACTTCAACGAGGCGAACCCGTACCTGAAACTGGCCAGCGTCCGGCACGCCATCGCCTTCGGGACCAACCGGCAGCAGCTGATCAGCAAGCTGGTCAGCCCGCTCGATGTCAAACCCGCCGTCGGGCTGCTCAACAGCCACTTCTTCATGCCCGTCCAGCCGCAGTACAGCGACAACAGCGCTGGCGCCGGTGCGTACGACCCGGCGCAGGCCAAGACACTGCTCCAGCAGGCCGGCATGACGATGGGCTCGGACGGTTACTTCCACCCGAACTTCGGGCCGGAGAAGGGCCAGGACTTCAGCCTGACCATCTCCACCACCAGCGGCGTCGAGGTCCGGTCGGAGATCGAGCAGCTGCTCCAGGCGGACTATAAGCAAATCGGCGTCAAGCTGAACATCCACAACTACACCGCGGACGCGCTGTTCGGCACCGTGGGGCCGAAGAGCGAGTACGACATCATCGAGTTCGCCTGGGTGCTCTCGCCGTTCGCGTCCGCCAACCAGTCGATCTACTGCGACTTCAAGGACGCCGCCGACTGCGGGGACAACTGGAACAACTACAGCAACCCGCAGGTGACCTCGCTGATGAAGCAGGCAGTGGGCACCGTCGACCCGACCCAGTCCGCCGCGCTGTGGAACCAGGCGGACAAGCTCATGTGGAAGGACATGGTCACGCTGCCGCTCTACGAGCAGCCGCAGCTGTGGGGCTGGACGAGCAGTTACCTCAACATCGTGCCGAACGCCAGCAACGTCGGCATTACCTGGAACGCCCAGGCGTGGGGCGCGAAGTGAGGTGGCAAAGCCGGCCGTGGCGTGGCGGCGCTGAGCACATCGGTTAAGGCTCCGATCAGTGTCGAGTTACCTTATCCGGCGGATCGTGACCGGGCTTGTGGTATTGCTCGTGGTCAGCTTCCTGATGTTCGTCATCGTGTCCCTGTCCGGGGACCCGCTGGCGACATTGCGGGCGAACCCCAATACCAGCCCGGCCACGATCGCTGCCGCCAGGGCGCAGCTGCACCTGGACCAGCCGCTGCTGGAGCGCTACTGGACCTGGCTGTGGGGGTTGCTGCGCGGCAACTTCGGCACCAGCACCACCGGCCAGCCGGTGGGGTCGCAGCTGTGGCAGCGACTGCTGGTCACCCTGAAGCTGATCATTCCCGCGGTCATCTTGTCGGTGGCGCTCGGCGTCACCGTCGGGGTGGTCAGCGCGATCCGGCAGTACAAGCCCGTCGACCACGTGTCGACGGGCTTGGCCTACCTGTTCTTCTCCACCCCCGTTTTCGTCGTCGGGCTGCTGCTCAAGGACTTCCTGGCGGTGGACGTGAACAAGGCGGCGGGCAAGACGGTCCTGTACACCGTCGGCGAGGCCACCCCGGGGTACTCCGGAACCGCCTGGGGCGCGTTTACCGACGCGGTGCAGCATTCGGTGCTGCCGGTGGTCACCTTGACCCTGATCACGTACGCGACCTGGTCGCGTTACCAGCGATCGGCGATGCTGGACGTGCTCAACGCCGACTACATCCGGCTCGCGCGGGCGAAGGGGCTGACGCCGCGGCGGGTGCTGTTCGTGCACGCGCTGCGCAATGCGCTGATCCCGGTCATCACCGTGGTCGCGATCGACTTCGCCGGCCTGATCGGCGGGGCGGTGATCACCGAGATCGTCTTCAGCTGGGAGGGGATGGGGAAGTTCCTGCTGGATGCGCTGACCGGCACCGAATCCCCCGATGTTTACGTGGTCCAGGCGTGGCTGCTGATTACCGCCGCGGCCGTGGTCGCCTTCAACATCGTGGCTGATCTGATATACGCTCTCCTCGACCCGAGGATTCGTTATGCCTGAACCCGCTCCCGAGGCCCGCCGGGAAACGCAGGCCGCCCTTCCGCTGGCGACGCTCCCCGGCGCGTCGCAACCCGCACCGCCAGTCGGGCCGCCGCCCGGCGGCGCGACATCGCTCGCCGATGCCGAAGGGCCGGGTATCCAGGCCCGAAGCCAGCTGCGGATGGCGACCGAGCGATTCATCCGGCATCGCGTCGCGCTGATCGGCCTGTTCCTGTTCGTGGGCCTGGTGCTGTGGTCCACGGTGGGTCCGCTCTTCTGGAAGTACTCGTTCACGCAGGTCACCAACGACAACGCGGTCGGGCCGTCGGCGCAGCATCCGTTCGGCACCGACCTGATCGGCCACGACCTGTTCGCGCAAGTGATGACCGCCGAGGCGACGTCGGTCAAGACCGCGCTGGTGGTCGCGGTGATCGCGACCGCGCTCGGCACCCTGGTCGGCGCCACGGCCGGCTACTACGGCAAGTGGGTCGACATGGCGCTGATGCGGGTCACCGACCTGTTCCTCGCCGTCCCGCTGCTGGCGGTCCTGCTCGTGGTGGCCAACAAGCTGAGCAAGCAGGCGGGATCCTGGTTCTGGATCGCCATAATCCTGGCCGCGGTGCTGTGGACACCGCTGGCACGGCTTGTCCGGGGCGCGTTCCTGTCACTGCGCGAGCGGGAGTTCGTCGAGGCGGAGCGGGCCATCGGGGCCAGCGACGCGCGGATCATCGGCCGGCACATGATCCCGAACGCGATGGGCCCGATCACCGTCAACGCGACGCTGACCGTGGCGCTGGCGCTGCTGATCGAGGCAGCGCTATCCTTCCTCGGGCTCGGCATCCAGCCCCCGGAGGTGTCGCTGGGCTTGCTCGTCAACACCGGCCAGGACGCCGCATCCACGCTGCCCTGGCTGTTCTACTTCCCGGCGGGATTCCTGGTGCTGACCGTGCTGTCGGTGAACTTCATCGGTGACGGGCTGCGGGATGCGCTCGACCCGACTCAGCGCGGTAGCCGGTGACCGGCCCGCTGCTGGAGGTGTCGGATCTTTCCGTCACGTTCAGTACCCGAGATGGCGATGTTCGCGCGGTCCGGGACCTGTCGTTCGACCTGAACCCCGGCGAGACGCTGGGCATCGTGGGCGAGTCCGGCTCGGGCAAGTCGACGGTCGCGCTGGCCATCCTGGGCCTGCTGCCGAAGAACGCCCGCGTCGGCGGGTCGGCCAAGAGCCAGCAGAAGGAACTGCTCGGCCAGTCCGAACGCACCCTCGCCACCATCCGCGGCGGCACGATCGCCTACATCCCGCAGGATCCGCTCAGCTCGCTGAACCCCGCGTTCCCGGTCGGCTGGCAGATAGCCGAGGCGATCTGGACCCGCGGTAAGGTGCCGAAGGAACCCGCGCGCCGCCGCGCTGTGGAACTGCTCGACGCGGTCGGCATCCCGCGCGCGGCGGAGCAGGCGGGCCGGTACCCGCACGAGTTCTCCGGCGGGATGCGGCAGCGGGTCGTGATCGCGATGGCGATGGCCAACGACCCCGACGTGATGATCGCCGACGAGCCCACGACGGCGCTTGACGTCACGATCCAGGCGCAGGTGCTGGAGGCGTTGCGGGCGGCCCGCGAGCAAACCCACGCGTCACTGATCCTGATCACCCATGACCTCGGCGTCGTCGCGGGCATGGCGGACCGGATCATGGTCATGTACGCCGGCAAACCGGTGGAAACAGGGACCGCTGACGAGATCTTCTACCGCTCCCGGATGCCGTACACGCTCGGCCTGCTCGGTTCGCTGCCCCGGCTGGACGTGGACAGCAGCGAGCCGCTGCGCCCGATTCCTGGGTCGCCCCCGTCGCTGATCGGCATGCCATCAGGCTGTCCGTTCACGCCGCGCTGCCCGGTGGCCTATGACCTTTGCAGGGAAGAAGAACCCGCCCTGCTCACGCTGTCGGAGGGCCACGGCTCCGCCTGCCACCGGGCGGCTGAGCTGCAGGCAGGTGCGCCGCTGTTCGCCCCCACCGCGGTGGATGCTGATTTTGATGCGGAACGGCCGGTGGTAGCACTGCCCGTACCCCCGTCTTCCGCCAACGGCCATCCGATCGTGGGGGTGACCGATCTGGTCACGCATTTCCCGATCATGGGCGGCCGGCTGGTGCGGCACGCGGTGGGGCAGGCGCACGCGGTCTGCGGCGTGTCGCTGGAGTTGCGGGAGCGGGAGACGCTCGGCCTGGTCGGCGAGTCCGGCTGCGGGAAGTCCACCACCGCGCGGTCGATCTTGCAGCTGATCAAGCCGACGTCGGGTTCGGTCCGGTTCGAGAGCGAGGAACTGACCACGCGGAGCAGGCGTCAGATGCGACCGCTCCGCCAGCACTTGCAGGTGGTGTTCCAGGACCCGTTCGCGTCCCTGGATCCGCGCATGCCGGTCGGCGAGATCGTCGCCGAACCGCTGCACGTGCACGACCGCTGGGACCGCGCCGCGGGCCCGGGCCGGGTCGACGAGTTGTTCCGGCTGGTGGGCCTCAACCCGGAACACCGCAACCGGTACCCGCACGAGTTCTCCGGCGGGCAGCGGCAGCGGGTCGGTATCGCCCGTGCGCTCGCCCTTGAGCCGAAGGTCCTGGTGCTCGACGAGCCGGTCTCCGCGCTCGACGTCTCGATCCAGGCCGGCGTGGTGAACCTGCTCGAGGATCTCCAGGACCGCCTGGGCCTGTCCTATCTGCTCATCGCCCACGACCTGTCGGTGATCCGGCACATCTCGGACCGGGTCGCGGTCATGTACCTGGGCAAGATAGTGGAGACCGGTACCAGGTCCCAGGTGTACGACGCGCCGTCACACCCGTATACTCAGGCGCTGCTGTCCGCGGTGCCGGTGCCCGACCCCGAGGTGGAGCGCCGTCGCAGGCGGATCCTGCTCACTGGTGACGTGCCGAGCGCGGCCGCGCCGCCGTCTGGCTGCCGGTTCCGCACCCGCTGCTGGAAGGCCCAGTCGATCTGTGCCGAGGAGGAGCCGGAGCTGACCGACCGCGGCCAGGGCCACCCGGTGGCGTGTCACTTCGCCGAGATCGTCCCCGTCCTTCCCGGAGCCGCCACCGCCTAGCCTGTATCGCGGAGGTGGGCCCGTGAGGTTCAGTGAGGTAAGTGCCGTCGTGCCGTCCGGTCCTGGTGGTCCGGGCGGTCCGGGCGGCTACACGGCGGAGGTCGACGCGCAGTGGACGATCGCCGGAAAGCCGAACGGCGGTTACCTGCTCGCCATGCTCGGCCGGGCCGCCGCTGGGGTGGCGGCGCATCCGGACGTGCTCACGGCCAGCGCCTGCTACCTGCGCGCGCCCGAGCCCGGCCCGGTCGCGATCGAGGCCGAGGTGCTGCGCGAGGGCCGCTCCGCCACCCAGGTCACCGCGCGGATGAGCCAGGAGTCGCGGATGTGCGTGGCCGCGCTGCTCACCCTGGGCCGGCTCGACCCGGACGCGAAGCCGTACTGGCAGGCCGGCCTGCCCGAGGCGCCATCGGTGCCCCGGGAGCGGTGCGTCCGCCTGCCCGTGCCGCGGGGGGCTCCGGGGGGTCGTCCCCCCGTATCGCAGCCGTTCCCCGTCGCGATCATGCGGCAGATCGAGGTGCGCCTCGAGCCGGAGACGCTCCGGTTCGCCGACGGCCGCCCGTCCGGGCGCGGCGAGCTGCGCGGCTGGCTGTCCCTACCGGACGACGAGCCGTTCGACCCGGTCTCGCTGCTGTTCGCGCTCGACGCGTTCCCGCCCGCCACCTTCGACATCGCGATGTCCGGCTGGGTCCCGACGCTCGAGTTCACCGCCTACATACGAGCGGTTCCCGCGCCCGGCCCGGTCCGCGTCCTGCACCGCGCCCAGCTGATCCAGGACCACCGTGTCGACGAGGCCTGCTTCGTCTGGGACAGCGCCGGCCACCTCGTCGCCCAAAGCACCCAGCTAGCCGCCATCCGCCTAACCTAGCCCGCCCCCGCAAGCCCCCGCCCCC
>Ga0070741_10015440_pt1 | contig 12937 bp, 10 predicted proteins | sample Coa_R1_4_FD_66440 | JGI IMG/M metagenome (GOLD analysis project Ga0070741, IMG submission 66440) | Surface soil microbial communities from Centralia Pennsylvania, which are recovering from an underground coalmine fire - Coalmine... | ecosystem: Environmental > Terrestrial > Soil > Unclassified ...
CGCGGGTCAAGGCATACGACTTCGCGGGCAACCTGCGGGCCGTGATCGCCGGCGGCGAGTTCGACCCGAACTGCAAGAACATGAGCATCGCGGTGGACGCGGCGCGGAAACGAATCTACGTGGCCGATACCGTCAGATTGGCGATCTATGTCTTCGAACCGGTGAGCGCATGATCAAAGATGTCACGAGACGGGGTGTACTGGCCGCCATCGCCGCTGGGGCGGCCTTCCTGGTGCGCAAGGCTAACGGCCAGATGGTCTGGCAGGTGGATGCCACGCGCTGCGTCAACAGCAGGCTAGGCGAGGTCGGCGTGGAAGGTTGCACTCTGTGCACCACGCAATGCGTAGTTTCGCTATCGGCGGTGCGCGCCGTCAACGATCACGCCCGGTGCGGACGCTGCAACATCTGTCCGGCATATTTCAAAATCACCAGCCCGGTGGACGAGCACGGACTCCCGAGCCAGAAAGTCTGCCCGCGCGACGCGATCACGCGCAGGCCGATCGGCAAGGTGGATCCCGAGGATCCGGCGAACAACTTTTACGAGTACGTCATCGACGAGCAGAAGTGCGACGGCTGCGGCAAGTGCGTGATGCAGTGCAAGGAGCCGCTAGGGCTGGGATCGATTACGCTGCGAGTCCGCTACGACAAATGCGTGAACTGCAACCGCTGCACGATCTCGAAAGCGTGCCCGAAGGACGCGCTGGTGCAGCTTCCCGTCGAGCAGGCGCTACGATGATCCGGCAAAAACCGGGGACAGACGAATCTGTCCCTAACCGCAAGCGTTCAGCCAACACCCCGCGGACTCGTACAGTGGACAGATCCGTCTGTCCCCGGTTTTTACCGCGGCTAGTCACAGTCGCCGCAGCCCTACTCCTCAGTCTCGGACCCACCGCGGCCCAGACGATCCAATACGAACGCCCGGTCCAGACAGCCCCGCGGGAAACGACGATCGGGGGCGGGTACAAGACGCCGCCCGTGCAGAAACCGCTGCCGCGCCGATACTGGCTACAAGTCCTGGACGTGGTCCTGCTCGCGGGCGCGATGGGCGCCTCCACCTGGATCGTGCTCAAGCGCCGCAACAGAACGTGGCTGGTCGGCCTGACCGCTGCGTCGCTGGCCTACTTCGGCTTCTACCGCGAGGGCTGCATCTGCCCGATAGGCTCCATCCAGAACGTGACGGTAGCCCTCACGGATCCCCAGTACTCGATCCCGATCGTAGTCACCCTGACCTTCTTCCTCCCGCTAGTCGTGACGATCTTCTTCGGCCGGGCCTTCTGCGGCGGCGTCTGCGCGCTAGGCGCGATCCAGGAGGTCGTGCTGCTGCGCCCGGTCACGGTCCCGCGGCGGCTGGATCGCGCGTTGGGACTCCTGCGCTACGTCTATCTGGGACTCGCTATCTTCTTTGCGCTGCGGCCGGCGTTGGCCCGGGAATTTCCAATCTGCCGGTTCGATCCCTTCGTCGGCCTCTTCCGCCGCACCGGTCAGCCGCAAATGCTCATCGCAGGCGGATTGCTCCTCGCCGCTGGAATGTTCGTGGGCCGCCCGTATTGCCGTTATCTCTGCCCGTACGGCGGGATCCTCTCGCTGTGCACACGCCTGGCGCGGCGAGGTGTGACCATCACTCCGGATAAGGAACTCGATTGCGGACTCTGCACCGGCGCCTGTCCTTACGGGGCCATCGAGAACATGCGCGCCGTGCGCCACGATTGCCTCTACTGTACGCGCTGCTATCACTCATGCCCGCGGCAGAGGCTGGTGCGGCTATGAGGAGGATCGCCTGGATCGCGGGGCTCGTGGCTGCCGCCTGCATACTGGTGCTGCTCGCCGATGCCATCATCAAACCGCGTCCGGGCGATGACAAGCGCATCACCGCGGCGCGCCTGGCGCGGCGATCCAGAGACAACGTGGTGGGATGGGTCCTGATCGGGTCGGCGGGATTGTTCCTTGTCTACGCTCCCAAGTCCGGGCCCCGGCGGGCCGGAAAGACCGACGTCACGCCAACGCGCCGGCCGGAAGCGCATCCTCATCGCGTCGTCAGGCCCGAACCGGTCGACCTCAGTTTTGTGGACGACCTCGTCGAGCGCGAAGGACGCAGCAAAGAAAAGGCGATCGCGCTGCTTCAGGCCATCCAGTCCCACTATCGCTATCTTCCCGACGAAGCGCTCCGCCGACTCTGCGAACGCACCGAGATCACACCAGCGCAGATTGCGGGCACATCGTCCTTCTATGGCCAGTTCCGCAATCGCCCTATCGGCAGGCACATCGTGCGTGTTTGCCACGGCACAGCCTGCCACGTGTCGGGCGCGCGCCAGATCTCGGACGAAGTGCGCCGTCTCCTCGCCATTCCGGACGGCGAAGATACAGATGCGGCCCGCTTGTTCACGGTCGAAGAGGTCGCATGCCTGGGCTGCTGCAGCCTTGCACCGGTACTGATGGTCGATAACCAGACCGCCGGCCGCCTGACGCCCTCGACCGCCGCCGAAGCTTTCGCTCCGATCGAAAACAAGGAGCCGGCGTGACGCAAGATGCCGTCGAAATCCGGATCGGCCTCGGGTCGTGCGGCATAGCCAGTGGCGCCGAACCGGTACACCAGGCACTCCGCTTGGCCGCCCGCAAAGCCGGCGCGCCGCGCATCGTGAAGGCCGTCGGATGCAAAGGCATGTGCCATCGCGAGCCGCTGGTGGAAATTATCGGCCGCGATGGCGGATCTGCCCTCTACGGAAATGTGACCCCGCACGCCGCCGAACAGATCGTGCGCCGGCACTTCGGGCGGCGCAGCCGCACCGATCTCGCGCCATACCGGTGCGAGCATACGGCGCAGCAGCGGATCGTGCTGGAGAACTGCGGCGAGATCGATCCGCTCGACATCGACGACTACCTGGCGCGCGGCGGCTATCAAGCCTTCGAGCAATGCCGCCGCGAAAGGACGCCGGAGCAGGTGATCGCGATCATTACGGAATCCGGGCTGCGCGGCCGCGGAGGCGCGGGCTTCCCGACCGGCCGTAAATGGGCGCTCGGGCGCGCGCAGGCGAGCCGGACCAGGTACGCCATCTGCAATGGCGACGAGGGCGATCCCGGCGCGTTCATGGATCGGGCCGTACTCGAATCGGATCCGCACCGCGTGCTCGAAGGGCTGGCCATCGCCGCGTACGCGATCGGCGCCCGGGAAGCCTACTTCTATATTCGGGCCGAATATCCGCTGGCGGTGGCACACGTGCGTGCCGCGATCGAGCAGGCAGAGAGACGCGGATACATTGACGGAATCCGGCTCGAGGTCCGCGAGGGCGCCGGCGCGTTCGTCTGCGGCGAGGAAACCGCGCTCATCCAGTCGCTCGAAGGACGGCGCGGCACACCGAGGCTGCGGCCGCCGTACCCGGTGGAGCGCGGGTTTCGCGGACAGCCCACCATCATCAACAACGTCGAGACGCTCGCTTGCGTACCGTGGATCATGCGCCACGGCGCGGCGGCGTTCGCCGCCTTCGGAACGGGCGCGAGCCGCGGGACGAAGGTCTTCGCACTCGCCGGCAAGATTCGGCGCGGCGGCCTCGTCGAAGTTCCGATGGGCGTTACCATTCGCGAGATCGTGGAGGAGATCGGCGGCGGCATTCCGCACGGCCGCACTTTCAAGGCCGTGCAACTCGGCGGCCCCTCCGGCGGATGCATTCCAGCACGCCTGGCGGAAACGCCCGTCGACTACGATGCGCTGGCGCGCACCGGAGCCATCATGGGCTCGGGCGGCATGGTGGTGCTCGACGACCGTGATTGCATGGTCGATATGGCCCGCTTCTTCCTGCATTTTACGCAGGCGGAATCGTGCGGCAAGTGCACTTTCTGCCGCATCGGCACCAAGCGCATGCTCGAGATCCTGGAGCGGCTCTGCACCGGCAAGAGCCACGCGGGCGATCTGGACAAGCTCGAAACGCTGGCCGACTACGTCAGCCGCGGCAGCATGTGCGGGCTCGGCCAGACGGCGCCGAACCCGGTGATGACCACCCTGCGTTACTTCCGCGAGGAGTACGAGGCTCATCTGCAAGGTCGCTGCCCGGCCGGACGCTGCGCCGCGCTGATCCGCTATCAGGTAAATGAGAACTGCTGCGGCTGCACGCTCTGCGCGCAGGCCTGTCCGACCGGCGCGATCGCCGCCCGCCCGTACGAAAAGCACGCGGTGGACGACGAGCGTTGCACGCGCTGCGATATGTGCCGCCAGGCCTGCAAGGACAAGGCGATCGAGGTCATCTAGTGTGCTGCATTGCAAAACATTACCGGGTATGGCAAAACCTGCGAAGCGGGGACAGACGCGGAGATATCCGCCCGTACCCGCTTTGTCCAGCACGACATTATTCCTCGCTCTTTGCGACCCACCACACTAGATGATCACACTTACCATCGACGGCCGGACAGTCACCGTGGAGGCGGGGACCACGCTTCTCCAGGCGGCGATGCGGCTGGGCATCCGCATCCCTACAATGTGCCACGTCCCCGGCCTCGAGCCGGCGGCATCGTGTTTCGTCTGCGCCGTGCAGATTGAAGGCCGGCGAACGCTTTCACCCTCGTGCGCCATGCCTGTCGCCGAGGGCATGGTGGTTGCTACCGACACTCCGGACGTGCGCAGTGCGCGGAAGATGGCGCTCGAACTGCTGCTGTCCGATCACGCGGGCGAGTGCGTGGCCCCGTGTGCGGCCCAGTGTCCGGCGGGGCTCGATATTCCCGGATTTGTTTATGGGATCGCGTCAGGCGACAATCGCCGCGCCGGCAAGGTGATCGCCGAAAGACTCGCACTGCCAGGATCGCTCGGACGCATTTGCCCGCGCCTGTGCGAGCAGCAGTGCCGCCGTCGCGAACTCGACGAGAGCCTTTCGATCGGCCGACTGCACTGGTATGCGGCCGATCGTGCGCCGCACCTCCCCGTACGCGACGCAGCGACAGGGAAATCAGTGGCGATGGTGGGCGCCGGACCTGCCGGGCTCGCGGCGGCTTACTACCTGCTGCAAAAAGGCCACGAGTGCACATTGTTCGACGCGCATCCACTGCCCGGCGGCATGCTGCGCTACGGCATCCCGGCATACCGGCTGCCGAAGGAGGTCCTCGAGGCCGAGATCGACACGATCCGGCAACTGGGCGGCCAGTTCCGCATGGACTCGCGCTGGGGGCAGGACTTCACTCTGGCCGCGCTGCGTCGTGAATATGACGCCGTGTTCCTCGGGATCGGGGCGCAGAGGGCGCAAGGGCTGCGTTGCGAGGGCGAGGAGAATGCAATCTCCGGAATCGAGTTTCTGGAACTGATCGCGGAAGGTAACGCCCCGGAGTTGGGAGACGACGTGGTTGTGGTCGGCGGCGGCAACACCGCGGTGGACTGCGCCCGCACGGCGGTCCGGCTGGGCGCGCGGAATGTACGGATGCTCTATCGACGCAGCCGGCAGGAGATGCCGTGCCTGATGGAAGAGGTAGAGCAGGCGGAAGCGGAGGGTGTACGCCTGGAACTGTTGGCCGCTCCGACGCAACTGGAAAGAAGCAGCCATCATCGTCTGCTGCTGAGTTGCCAACGGATGGCGCTCGGCGAGCCTGACTCATCCGGCCGGCGCCGTCCCATCGCCATCGAGGGATCGGAATTCGTGATCGAATGCTCCGCGGTCATTGCGGCCATCGGGCAGGCGGTCGAGCGCGAACTGGCCGAGCGCGAAGGATTGCGGGTCAGCAGTTGGGGCATTGCGACGGACGAGCGCACGCTGGCAACGAATCTGCGCGGTGTCTTCGCCGGCGGCGATGCGGTGCTGGGAGCCGATCTCGCGGTTCGCGCGGTTGCGGCGGGACGTATGGCCGCGGCGTCGATCGACCAGTACCTGAGCGGCGAGCCAGTGGTCGGTGAGCGGGCGAGCGCAAACATCCCCATGCGCCCGATCGACGATGCCGAACGAGCGGCGATTTTCCGCTCGATCGAGAAGGTCCCGCGGGTGCAACCGGCCGCGGCCGGCCTGAGTGATTCCGAGGCGCTACAAGAAGCGCGACGCTGCCTGACCTGCGGATGCCGGAAAGCAGATTCCTGCCTGATCCGCTCGCTGGCCACCGAGTACGATGCCGACGTGTACCGTCTTACGGGAGAGCGGCGCCGCTTTTCCCAGGATCTGTCACACCCGGAGATAGTGTACGAACCGGGCAAGTGCATCTGCTGTGACGCGTGCGTCCGCATCGCGGAAGCGGCGGCCGAGCCTCTAGGCCTGGCGATGATCGGCCGCGGCTTCGAAGTGAGAGTAGCCGCTCCGTTCGGCGCGTCGCTGGCGGAAGCGCTGAGTACCGCCGCGCGACAAGCAGCAGAAGCATGTCCAACCGCTGCGCTGGCACTACGGTCTGCCCGCTCCTGCGATCTCTCTCAAATAATGTAGCTCTGTGGATCTTTCTCTGTGTCTGTGGCTCTCTGTTAACTTATCGAGCCGTCCAAGCAGAATGCCGGCATAAGCAGAGCCGTTCGTGGCCCGCTCCATCCGGCCGACGGATAAATACCCCCAGCCCGTTCCAGCAGGTGCGCGGCGCGATCCTGATTCCAGTCGTCCGCGGCAACCGGGGGAGATAGCCACTCGAGGAACCAGGAGCATTCGCGCCAAACAAGGGATAGAGCGTGAGCCGACCGGCACGCGAGAAATTCTGTAGCATCCGGCCTTCCGGGCAGCTACAGTATCACAGCCGGCACAGACCTTTTGAGCCGTATGCATTAACCGGTTCTGACTGCTGGTGAAACGCCATATCGCCAAGAGAAAGGGAGTAGAATAGCGTTTCGGATTCAGAAAGGCAGTAATCTTATGTCGGAAACAAACGGCTCGGTCAATCGCCGTTATTTTATGAAAAGCGCGGCTGCGCTCGGTGCATCGCTGGGTGTGACCAATCTGGCGCGCGGCGCCAACGATCGCATTCAGGTGGGCGTTATCGGCGTCGGCGGCCGCGGCACGTATGTGGCGCGCGAATTCGCCAAGATCGGCAAGGAGGACAACTCCTGCCAGATCGTCGCCGTCTGCGACGTTTACCAGAAGCGTCTCAGCAAGGCCAAGGAAACCCACGACTGTAAAGGCTATCTCGATTATCGCGAAGTGCTCGACCTCCCCTACGTCGACGCCGTGATCGTGGCGACGCCGGATCACTGGCACGCCCCGATCGCGCTCGCCGCCATGGACAAAGGCAAGGACGTCTACTGCGAGAAGCCCATGTGCCACACCATCGAGCAGGCTAAGGCGCTGGCAGCCAAGGTCAAAGAAAAGAAACGGGTGATGCAGGTAGGGTCGCAGACCACCTCCGCCGACCAGTGGCACAAGGCAAAGAAGTACATCGCCGACGGCGCCATCGGCAAGATGATCATGAGCCAGGGCTCATACCACCGCAACTCCACCGAGGGCGAGTGGAACTGGCCGATCGATGCCAACGCTGGTCCGACCGCCAAGGGCGAGGATTACATCGACTGGAAGATGTGGCTGGGTCAGGCGCCCGAGCATCCTTATGACGCCGACCGGTTTTTCCGTTTTCGCAAGTATTGGGATTACTCCGGCGGCATCGCTACCGACCTGTTCTTCCACGTCGTGGCGCCGCTGAACATCTGCTGGCCGGAGCCGCAGTTCCCCTTACGCGTAAGCGCTTTGGGTGGGATCTGGGAATTCAAGGACGAGCGCGAAGTGCCGGATACGTTCAACCTGATCGCCGATTTCCCGCAGGGACACTCGCTCGTGCTGAGTTCGTCGATGGCTAATTCGCAGCACATCCCCGGCCTGATCCGCGGACACAAGGGGACCATCATTATGGTGGATCACGGTAAGTTCGAGAGCCCCACGGACCACATCACGTTGCTGCCGGAAGGCCGCGTGATCGGAAAAGACGAAGACTATAAAGCGAAATTCGGCACAAAAGAGCAGCAGATTCCGATCGACCAGAAGGACGCGATGTCGACGCACGTTCGGAACTTCCTCGAGTGCATCAAAACGCGGCAGGATCCGACCCTGAACGTGGAAATTGCGCTGCGCGCGCAAGTCACGATCTCAATGGCGGTGCAGTCCTATCGCGAAGGACGCGTCCTCTACTGGGACGACAAAGCTCGCAAGGTGACGGCGGAACGCGTCAAGGCCTGACATCGTACACTGCTCCCTGCGGGTCGCGCCTCGGAAACCCATGCTGAGCCGCGACCCTGAGGGAGCGGTTCTGCTCAGCTCGTGTACGCAAATTTTTTTTGCAACTAAGCTTTGGGCTTGGTGCGGATATTCTTCGTCCGCCTGCCGGTGCGCTTAAAGCCAGGCAGATCCCAGGATGGGTTTTCGTAGATCTCGACCTCCGGGTCATAATCTAACGGCCAAAACTTTCGGGTGGTGATCTTCATAGCGTGACGACTTTCTGGTTTGCCGGTCAGACGAACCTGAGGGGTACCAGTTCTATTTTATCGCGGCCCAGCTACATTGTTCCAGTAACCACGGATAACCTTTGGAATCAGTCGATTACGCAATGACTAGGCGGTGCAAAAAGATGCAAGAGGGGACCGTGGAATCCGTGTTAAGTCTGATATAATGTGGGAGCATTTGACTATCGTTTTCCTGAGATTCAGAAGGACCAGAAGGGTTGCCGGGTCAAGCCGCAACCCTTTTGTCGTCTTTGAGAGCAAAACGAGGCTCAAACGCATTTGAATTCAGAAGGATACAGAATGAAAGAAAAAGGTACAGTGAAGTGGTTCAACGCAGCCAAGGGATATGGCTTTATCCAGCGGGAAAACGGAGAAGACGTGTTCGTGCACTTCTCGGCGATCCAGGCCCAAGGCTACCGCAGCTTGGAGGAAGGCGCCAAAGTGGAATTTGAGGTGACGCGCGGGCCTAAAGGCCTGCAGGCGGCTAATGTGACCGCGGCTTGATCCGCACCGGGCGATCCGGCGCGGCTGCGAAGGCAGGTTGCGGATGCGCCGGATCGCCGAGAAACGGAATTCTTTTGAGAGGTTTATGAGCAAGGAAGACAGTATCGAGGTCACTGGAACGGTTCTCGAGAAGTTTCCCAGCGGGCTGTTCAGCGTTCAACTGGAGCACGACCGCGTCGTTTTGGCCCACCTCGCCGGCAGATTGCGGCGCAACCGAATCCGCGTATTGGCCGGAGATCGCGTTACGCTGGAATTGTCACCCTACGATCTTACGAAGGGCCGCATCACCTTCCGTCACCGATAACTCAACACCACATCCCGCTGGGGTCTGTTTCTCGCATCGGCCGTTGGGGCGCCGCGGCGGCAACCGTAACCCGTGACGGCAAGGTTTTGCCGGGCCGGCGGCTTTCGCCACGGCGGCGGTTTGCCTCAATTACAACTTGTGGTACTATGCCGCGGAAATTTTGCGATAATAATTACACACAAGTGCTCCTTTCCATGATAAAAGTTTGTTTGGACCTCAGAAAAGTCCGCGCAAACACGGGGAGGAAAAAACGGTCGTTCACAGCTGCTCGAAATATTTCTCCAGATCCGCGGCCGTATCGGTAAGTCGTTGAATTAAGATGCAGAAAGAGTTTTCATGAAAGAGCCCAACACCCCTGAAGAAAAACGGTCCACGCGTGGCAGGAAAGGACGGGCTTATATAATTAAGGCCGAGGACTCAGTGGAACGGCCTAAGAATACTCAATCGAGCGGGAAGACGCGTAAGCAAAATGCCGATCCCATCGAAAATCTCACCACTGTCTTGTCACAGAAAGTGGTGGGCCAGCCTGCAGCGACCAAGGTTATTGTCCCGTATATTCAAATGTTTCAGGCAGGACTCGCCCCCGAGGGACGGCCTGTCGGTGTCTTCCTCCTGCTCGGTCCGACAGGAACCGGAAAGACCAAGACGGTGGAAGCGCTGGCCGAGATTCTGCATGGCAGCGAGAAGAACGTCCTGAAGATCGATTGCGGCGAGTTTCAGATGGAGCACGAAGTTGCGAAGCTGATCGGCGCTCCCCCCGGATATTTGGGGCATCGCGAGACGCAGCCCATGCTGACGCAGCAGAAGCTGAACGCCGTCACCAGCGACCGTTGCGGGTTATCCCTGGTCCTGTTCGACGAAATCGAGAAGGCCGCGCCATCCATGACGCGGCTGCTGTTGGGCGTTCTGGACAAAGGCATTCTAAGGCTGGGAGACAATTCCACCGTTAATTTCGAGAAGAGCCTCGTATTTCTGACCAGCAATCTGGGCGCGCGGGAGATGATGAAGGAGATCAACCCCGACTTCGGCTTCCAGTCCGCCGGCGGCAGGGAGCGTCCGGCCGCCGACCTTACGAATAAGCTGCAGGCGATCGCGCTCGTCTCGGTGCGGAAGCGCTTTTCGCCTGAATTCGTAAACCGCATCGATTGCGTGATCACCTACCAGCCGCTGACGCCGGAATCGCTCGCCGCCATTCTCGACCACCAGATCGACGATCTGCAGAATCACGTCAATACGCGGCTCGGTTCGCGCTGCTTCACCATCGAGGTGCCGTTCGAATCGCGCCAGTTCCTGCTGAAAAAGGGGACTAGCCCAGAGTATGGCGCGCGCGAATTGAATCGCACGATCCACCGCTACCTGACCCAGCCGCTGGCGACGCTGGTGGCGACGGGCATGGTCAATCCGGGAGCGCGTGTGCGCGTGGATGTGGCCACCGACGGCGAAGCGTTGCATATCCATGCCGCGGAAGCGAATCAGCAGGAGGCGCCGGCGCATCCAACCGTGCTGATTGTCGACGACAACCGCGACCTGCTGCACTTTTTGGAACGTCTGATGGCGGATGCCGGCTGGACGCTGCTGACGGCGGAATCGGCCACCGACGCCAAGAAGCTCATGGCCGCGGGCAAAGTGAACGCTGCCTTGCTGGACTATATGTTGCCCGACGGCAATGGAGTGGAACTGGGCGTCGAATTTTTACAAACAAACCCGAACATGCTCGTTATCGTGATGACAGGGACGGTGTTGCCACCGGAGGAGGAGGCGCTCTGCGAAGAGCACAACTTCCCGGTCCTGAGGAAGCCCTTCCTGGCGTCCGATGTAATGAACCAGATCCGCACCCGGCTCCCGGCGACGGGCGTCAGCCGGGGCGCCTAGCTCCTTCGCCTGCTACTCTGGAATAGCGGAGGAATGGGTGAGTGGTTGAAACCGGCGGTCTTGAAAACCGTTTGCGGGGTAACTCGCACGGGGGTTCGAATCCCTCTTCCTCCGCCAGTCTGATCGGAAACTCAATCCAGCTTCGCGTCGTGGCATACGAATTGCCCTTCTGAGCAATCGCCCAGAGGTTGCGTATGTCAGCAGTCACCCAACTCGAAGTGAGGCTGAACCAAGCGTCGTTCGCGCCACACGAGGTGAACGCAGTTCTGTTCTATCACCTGGCTCAGTTTGTCGTTTGGACCCAGGCACATACGGAATTGGTCGCGACTTACCCGGATCTTCAGCTATTGTTGCAGAGATCAACTACGGCGTTGAGCAGGGGCGGGATTCTCGAGCATCCGCCAGGTTCTCTTTCCCGACCGGTGACAATTCCTGTCTCGGATTCTGAAAATATGGCTTCCGGGCCTGTGCCCGGCGAGGAAAGACATGAAGCCTGACAAGCCTTGCCCGGATGTCCGATATTGCGTCACGTGCCACGAGGACACGCCGCACGAGCTTCGCGTTTGCGACGGCGCGTTTGTAAGAATTTGCGCGCGTTGCCTGGAGAGGGCGCTGTCCAAGCTGAGAGTAACAACGCCATCAGGCCTGGTGTCGCGGGGCCGCTAGACGTCATCATCTGCGTCGAACTACTCGTGTCGCAACGCTACGATGGGATCGATCTGCATCGCGCGTCTCGCGGGGAAGTAGCAGGCCGCGGCGGCAACCACGATCAACAACAGCGAAACGACTGCGAGCGTCAACGGATCCGTGGTGCTGACACCGAACAGCAGGCTCGACCCGGCCCGGGCCAGCAACAGATATCCGGCGAGGCCGAGCGCAAGACCGGCCACGGTCAACTTCAAACCCTCGCCGAGAATCATGCGGAAGATCTCACCGGACTGCGCGCCAACGGCGATGCGAATCCCGATCTCGTGAGTTCGTGACGCAATCGAGTACTGAATGAGGCCGTAGATTCCGATGGCTGCCATGAAGAGCGCCGTGATCGAGAACCCGATCAGAAGCGAGGTCTGGAAGCGGCGCGCACTCAGGAAGTCGTCGAGCCGGCCTTCCAGGGTCGTCACCGCGTAGAACGGCGCATGCGTGTCCACCCGGCGCACGGCAGCTCGAACTGCGCCAACCATTTTCAGCGGGTCATCGGACACCGTTCTTACGAGAAGCGTCACCAGCCGCGAGGGATTCTGAGCCAGCGGCTCGAACATCTGCGGGATCGGCTCCTGCTCCAGTCCCTGCCGGCGCATATCGCCGACCACTCCGACGACCGTAAACCACGGCCTGTTGGAATCCGCAGGACCCAGTTTAAACTTCTTACCGATAGGATCGCGCCCCGGCCACAAGTAACGGCCCATCGTCTCGTTGATGATCGCTGTCTTGGGAGAGTCAGGTCCATCCGAGGACGAAAAGAAGCGTCCTCTCAGGAGCGGCGTCTCCAGCGTCTTGAAAAGACCTTCACTCACTTCGTCCTTGCGGAACCGCAGGCGTTGGGAAAGCGTTTGGGCTTCGCCTTCCACGGTTATGTCCGATTCCGGGTTGCCGCCGATGAACAGATCCCCGATGATGCCCGCACGCTCGACACCAGCCAAGGGCGTAATCTCTTCGAGCACGCTGTTGTAGAAGTTGGTCCATTGCGCGGCAGCTGTGGACGGTGGAGCGGTGAGTTGGACGGACAGCACTCGTTCGGGCCTGAACCCGAGGGAGACATTTTGCACGGACCACAAGCTTCGGAGCAGGAGACCGGCGCCGACGAGCAGAATGATTGCCAGCGCGAATTCGGTGACGACGAGGACACGCCGTGTTCCACTTGCGGCGACACCACCGGCGATGCCTCTCCC
>Ga0070741_10015441_pt1 | contig 12936 bp, 11 predicted proteins | sample Coa_R1_4_FD_66440 | JGI IMG/M metagenome (GOLD analysis project Ga0070741, IMG submission 66440) | Surface soil microbial communities from Centralia Pennsylvania, which are recovering from an underground coalmine fire - Coalmine... | ecosystem: Environmental > Terrestrial > Soil > Unclassified ...
GGACACGTCTGCCGCGACTTCGACGCCACCGAGACGATCTGGGCGTTTTTCAAGGCCCATCCCAAGCCGTGATCCGCTTGGGTGGGGTCGCAAGAAAGTTTGCCGCGAGGCCGAACAAAGACCAGGCTCACCCGCAGCATGAGCCGTCCAGCTTCTGCACCTTATCCGGAAAACCGTCTCAAAACCCTGGCCGCCGGCGAGCGCCCGCAGGAACGGCTGGAAAAACTCGGAGCCGCCGCGCTCAGCGATTCCGAGCTGCTCGCCATGCTGCTGCGCAGCGGCACACGCGGCCACGATGTTCTCACCCTTGCCACGCGCCTGATCGCCGAGGCCGGTTCGCTCGCCGGACTGATTGCCTGGCGCGAAGGCGACTTCCGCAAACTGAAAGGCATCGGGCGGGTCAAGGCGCTCCAGCTCATGACCGTCATGGAGGTGGCCCGCCGGGTGGTCGGCCAGCAGACGGGCGAGGCGCCGCTGCTCAACCGCGCCGATCTGGTCGCGGCCTATCTCGCGCCGGTCGCCGCCGGCCTCGAGGTGGAAAAATTCTGGGTCTTGTGCCTGAATCGGAAGAACCGCCTGCTCAAGCGCATCGAAGTGACCTCCGGCACCGCCGCGAGCACCCTGGTTCATCCGCGTGAAGTCTACCGCGCCGCCATGCGTGAGGGTGCACTCGCGGTGGTCTGCGCCCATAACCATCCATCGGGCGATCCTGCGCCCAGCGGCGCCGACGTCCAGGTGACACGCCAATTGCGCGAGGCGGCCAAGATCGTCGACATCGAGCTGATTGATCATGTCATTGTGGGCCGGGCTGCGGCCGATCCTGCCGGCGCTGGATTCTACAGCTTTCGCGCCGCCGGCCTGATTTGAACCGGCCGGCTGACAAAAAATCCTTGAATTCCGCCCGGCGACTGGAGAGCGTTGCCCTTCCGCGCTCGGTGGGATACTCAAGTGGCCAACGAGGGCAGACTGTAAATCTGCTGGCTTACGCCTTCGATGGTTCGAATCCATCTCCCACCACCATTTCGCGCGGTCCGGTCAAATTGTCCGCTCCACCGGCAATCCGCGGAGTCCGGCTTGCCCGGGCCGGTCAATCCGGCGCCGCGGCACGTGAAAACCTCACTCCGAGCGGATGCAAGGAGTTCGGAATCTTGAAGATCACCATTTTTTGCCAAGCTAATGCCAATTTATGGTTTTAGGCGTTGACAACCGCTTTTGCCCGCCGCCACCCTTTCCTCTGAACGTCCAGTAACGTTAACCCTCAAATACCCCCCAACATGAAATGGATCACCCCCGATTTTGAAGAGATTCCCGTCAGCATGGAGTGCTCGGCTTATTCCGGAGATGTCGACGAGTTCGATGTCTGACGCCGGTTAAGACGTCCCCCTTTTTTGAGCGCCGCGGAAGCCTCCGCGGCGTTTTTCTTTGCTGAAGCCGCCCCAGCGCATCTCGCCATCCCGCCGGAAAAGGGATCTTAATTTTGTAACGTATTATATTACAAATTTCCGCGCCGCCGGTAGGGCGGCCAGAATTCGGCTATTGCGGATTTTCCCGGTACGTCACGGCATCGCCGGTGAAGGGAGCGGCGGCATCCTGGAGGGAATCGACGATGCGGGTCAGCCGGTCGCGGAAGGGCGAGAACGCGCAGGCCGGGTCGGTGCTGGCCGCATCACCGGTCAACAATGCAGCCTGGCAGCGGCAGCCGCCGAAATCGATTTCGCGGAACTCGCAGCTCCGGCATGGTTGTGGCATCCACTCGGTGCCACGAAAACGGTTGAACGATTCCGATTCGGCCCAGATCCAACGCAGCGGCTTCTGGCGGACGTTTTCGAAATGCAGCGATTTGATTTCGCCGGCGGTCGGACAAGGCAGGACATCGCCGCGGGGATTGACGGTGAGATGGCGGCTGGCCCAACCGTGCATGCAGGGCTTGGGTTTCTCGGCGTAATAATCGGGCGCCACGAAAATGACCTCCATCCGGCCCTGCAACCGCTCCTTGGCGGCGAAGGAAATGCCGACCGCCTGGCGGATCTGCTCGCGGGTGGGCAGGAGGGCGAGCCGGTTTTGGAAGGCCCAGCCGTAAAACTGGACATTGGCCAACTCGAGCCGTTCCGCTCCCACCCTTTCCGCCAGGGCGATGATCTCGGGCAGGCGGCCGATGTTCGCGCGGTGCAGCACGACATTGAGGGTGAGCGGAAAGCCGAGCTCGCGCACCAGCGCGGCGGCCTCGAGTTTTTTTCCGTGCACCTTGGTGCCGGCAATGAGATTGGCCAGCGGCTCGTCGTCGGACTGGAAGCTGATCTGCACGCTGTCCAGCCCGGCGGCTTTCAGCTTTTCCGCCCGTTCCCGGCTCAGTCCGACGGCGCTGGTGATGAGGTTGGAATAAAGTCCGGCCGCGCGCGCCGCCGCCACCAGATCCGCCAGATCGGGCCGCTGCAGGGGTTCGCCGCCGGAAAAACCGACGTGGAGCACGCCCATTTCCGCCGCTTCCCGCAGCACGCGGTGCCATTCGCCGGTGTCCAGCTCGTCGCCGACCGGAGGCAGGCTCGTCGGGTTCGAGCAGTAAGGACAGTGCAGCGGGCACCGGTGGGTCACCTCGGCGAGCAGGCTGAAAGGTCGTGGAATGGAGCGGACCATGGCGGTCTCAGCCGTGGGCGGTGGAGGTTTCGAGGAGGTTGACCGCCCGCAGCCGGTCAAGATAGGCGACGACGTCCCGGGCGATGGCGTCGGCCGGCGCCTGGTACTTGGCCGCGAGTTGGGAGATGATTTCCTCCAAGGTCAGGTCGCCGCGGCAAAGGTCGACGATCGCCTCGCCGGTGGCGTTGAGCACGAGCACCCCCTCCGGATAAAGCAAAATCGGACGACCGGTGACCTTGTCGGCCTGCAACCGGGCGCGGGCGGACAATTTCGGGCGTTCCGTGGGAGAGAGCGGCGACATGGCGGAAACGGTCAAGCGTAAGCGAGCTGGATGGCGTCGAGCATGGCCCAGAGCAGGTCGCATTTGAAGGAGAGCGCCCGCACCGCCGCCGCCTGCAGCTCCGGCGTGTCGCAGTATTTCACGGTCAAACCCAGACCTTCGCCAGAATCGGCCTTGGCCTGCACCACCCGGCTGCGAAAATAGTCAAAGCCCCACGGCTTGACCCAGGGATAATATTTGGGGAAGGCCTCGAGGCGTTTGGCCATGATGTCGGGCGCGAACATTTCCGTGAGCGAGGAGGAGATGGCGACCGGCCAAGGTTTCGTGCGGGTGAAATTCACATAAGCATCGACCGCGAACCGTACCCCGGGCACGACGTGACGTTCATCCCAGATTTCTTTTTCGCTCAGGCCGCAGGCCCGGCCCAGGCGGATCCACGCCTCGATTCCTCCGGTGCCCGGCTTCAAGCCGTCATGGTCGCTGATGCGGTGCAACCAAAGGCGGCGCACCTCCCGGATAGGGCAGTTGGAGATGATGGCGGCGTCCTTGATCGGAATGCTGCGCTGATAATAGAACCGGTTCGCCACCCAGCCGCGGATGGCTTCGCGATCGAGCTGGCCAGCGTTCATCCGCACATGGAAAGGATGCAGATGATGATAATTTCTGGTGCCGACGGCGCGCAACCGGGCAATAAATTCCGCTTTGCTCCAGACTTTGATGCTCATATTCAGATGCTGATTTGCCGGCCGTCGCGGCCGATTTCCAGGCCGGCGGCGAGCACGGCGGCGTGCTCGGGGGATCCGTGGCGCAGGATGGGGTTGGTATTGTTGAGGTGAAGGTAGATTTTATGGCGGACAGAGGCCAGTCCGGCGAGCTGTTTCAGGCTGCCGTTCGGGCCGGAAATCGGCAGGTGCCCCATTTTTTTTGCCGGTGCGGTGCCCACCCCGGCCCGGCGCATTTCGTTTTCCGACCAGAAAGTTCCGTCGAAGAGCAAAACATCACAACCCCCGAGCAGATGGGCGATGCGGTCGTCGATCGCGGCCACGTCGGGAAGAAACAGCACGCTGCCGCGCGTGCGTTCGTCGCTAATGCGGTAGCCGACGCAATGACCCGGGGCCGAGGCGCCGCCGTGGCGGACGAAGCGCGGCGGTTTGCCGGGCAGTCCGACCGCCTGGTAGCGCAGGCCGCTGGGCGAACCGTCGCGGCAGAGCAGCGGCGCCAGCCGAGAGGGCGGCGTGATCCAGCGTACGCCGCAAAAGGCCCGGAGCACACGGTCGAGGGCGAGGCCGCGAGTCAGCGTACGGCGGACGCGCGGGGTGGCGTGAACGGGGAGTTTTTCGCCTTCGCGCAACAGAAACAGGCCGAGGGTATGATCGAGATCGGCGTTCGTCACCAGCACGCCCTCGATCGGGGTCGAGCGCCGGCGGGTTTTCGACGGATGCAGCGGCGAAAAACCCTCGAGCTGGCCGCGCAAGTCCGGCGAGGCGTTGAGCAGAAACCAGCGACGGCCATCGGCGCTGACCGCGACCGACGACTGGGTGCGCGGAAGGACGCCGCCCCGGCCCCGCCGCGCCTCCCGGCAGTTGGCGCAGTTACAGTTCCATTGTGGCACCCCTCCGCCCGCGGCCGTGCCCAAAAGAATGATTTTCATGGCGGCAATCAGGGGTAAGGGTTCATGGCGGGCAAGCGGCGTGGCCGCCCGAAAGGGGGCGGCAAGCTCCTCAACGCCCGCCGCCGGAGTCAAGGCATTTTGCCAAGACAGCTCTCGCTTTCGAGTGCCGAACCGGTACAAGGACCCTGATAAAGTCATGCATGAGCTGTTGAAACACCCCTTCGTCAACGGCGTGCTGCCGCATCTGCTCACGATTGCGGGCTTTCTTCTCGCCCTGTTTCTGGTCGCGCGCCTGATGAGCGAAAAACGCCAGCCGGGCAACACCGTCGCGTGGCTGTTGGTCATCGTCCTTATTCCCTACGTGGGTGTGCCCCTCTTCCTCCTTATCGGCGGCCGCAAGCTCAAACGCCTGAGCGCCCGCAAGCTTCCCCTCTGCCCCGTGCTGCCTGGCAACCGGCACATGCACTACACCGGCGCGGCTTCAGCCACGGCGCAAACGGTCATCGCCGCCGGGGCGTGCCCGCCGGTCGGCGGCAACAGCATCCGGCTGCTCACCACCGGCGAGGACGCCTATGCCGCGTTGGAGGAAAATATTCTCGGGGCCAGGCATTCGATTCACATCACCACCTTCATCCTCGGTCGCGACGATGTCGGTCGCCGGCTGGTGCGGCTGCTGGCCCAGCGCGCCCGCGAAGGGATCAAGGTCCGGCTGCTGCTTGATGCCGTCGGCTGCATCTTTTCCGGCCGCGGTTTCGTCGATCCGGTCCGGAAATCGGGAGGCGAGGTTGTGCGCTTCCTGCCCATGCTGCCGCTGCAATCACGCTGGTCGGCCAATCTTCGCAACCACCGCAAAATCGCCGTCTTCGATCACCAGCGCGCGATCGTCGGCGGCCACAATCTCGCCCGCGAATACATGGGACCGACTCCCTACCGAAAACGCTGGCACGACTTCGGTATCGTTGTCGAGGGGCCCGGAGCGGCGTTGATCAACGAGGTATTTCTCGCCGACTGGAGCTTCGCCAGCAAGGCCGACCCGGCCGCGCTGCACCGCGAGATTCCGGACGAAATCGGCGTCTCGCGCGGCAAGAGCGAATTGCAGGTGGTGGCGAGCGGCCCCGACGTGGAGGGCGATCCGTTGTACGAGGCCTTGATCTCGATGATCCAGGAAGCCGAGCGCAGCGTCTGGATCGTCACGCCTTATTTCATTCCCGACGAGGTGCTCTTCCGCTCGCTCCTGGTCAAGGCCCGCGCCGGCCGGGATGTCACGCTCATCGTCCCGTTGCGCTCCAATCACCCGGTCACCGATTACGCTCGGCGTTACTACCTGCGCGAGCTGGCCCGGGCCGGGGCGCGGATCCGTCTCTTCCATCACGGCATGCTTCACAGCAAGGCCGTGATCGTGGACGACCGGCTCGCCGTGATGGGCTCGGCCAACTTCGACCTCCGCAGCCTGTTTGTGAATTTTGAGATCGGCGTGCTGATTTATTCCGAGCGCGACGTCCAGGCGATGAAGGGCTGGGCCACCGATCTGTTCAATCAGAGCCATGCGCCGCGGGTGGAGCGCGCGCGAAAAACCCGTCATCTCGGCAATCTCGCCGAAGACCTCAGCCGCCTGCTCGCACCGCTGCTTTAACGGCTCACCGCTGCCGGTTCGCCCGCCGCCGGCTTCGCGGGGTGCCCCTTGGCCGCGGCCGACTGCATGAGCTTGTAGTCGACCGAGTCACGCAACGCCTCCCAGCTCGCCTCGATGATATTGTCGCTGACCCCGACCGTGCCCCAGATGCCGTGGGCATCGCCGCTCTCGATCAGCACGCGGGTGCGCGCGTTCGTGCCCTGCTTGGTCTCGAGAATGCGGACCTTGAAGTCGCGCAGCTCCATCTCCTTGAGCTCGGGATAAAATCCGTCGAGGGCGAGGCGCAGCGCCTTGTCCAGCGCGCCGACCGGGCCGGTGCACTCGGCCACGGTGTGAAGGACCTTTTCGCCGATCTTCACCCGCACGGTGGCCTCGGCCGTGAGTTCGCCGCGATGACGCTCGATGATGACGCGATAGCCCTCGATTTCATAGAACGGGCGGCGCTGGCCGAGATGTTTGGCCACGAGGAGCTTGAGCGAAGCGTCGGCCGCTTCGAACTCGTAGCCGCGGAACTCGAGCTCCTTCAGCTCTTCGATCAGGCCCTTGAGGGCGGAAGATTTTTCGTCGAGCTCGAAGCCGAGTTCGCGCGCCTTCATCACCAAGCTGCTGCGGCCGGCCATGTCGGAGACGAGCACGCGGGTGCGGTTGCCGACGAGGGCGGGATCAATGTGCTCGTAACTGCGCGCGACCTTGGAGGCGGCGTTGGCGTGCAGACCGCCCTTGTGGGCGAAGGCGGAGGCACCGACGAAAGGCGCCTTCGGATCGGGCCGGAGATTGGCCAGTTCGTCGAAGAAGAGCGCGAGCTCGCGCAGCGCGGATAGGTTGGGCGCGCAATGCGCCGTGCGGCCCATTTTCAGGAAAAGGTTGGGCAGGATCGTGGTGAGATTGGCATTGCCGACGCGCTCGCCGTAACCGTTGGCCGTGCCCTGGACGAGGGTGGCGCCAGCGGCGACGCCGGCGAGGGAAAGGGCCACGCCCAGGCCGCCGTCATTGTGGCAGTGCACCCCGACCTTGTCGCCGCCAAATTCGGAGACAACGCGGCTGACGATGGACTTGAAATCATCGACCATCATGCCGCCATTGGTATCGCAAAGGGTGAGATTGCTCGCGCCGCCGCGCAGGGCCGCCGCCAGCGTTTTCAAGGCATAATCCGGATTGTCGCGGAAGCCGTCGAAGAAGTGTTCCGCGTCGTACACCACCTCGCGACCCTGGGCGGTGAGGTAACGGATGCTGTCCTCGATCATGGCGAGGTTCTCCTCCGGCGTCGTGCGGATGATCTCGAGGACGTGCAGCAGCCACGTCTTGCCGACGAGGGTGAGCACGGGCATGCCGCTGTCGAGCAGGGTGCGCAGCTGCGGATCCTCCTCCGCCTTCACCCCGGCGCGGCGAGTGGCACCGAAGGCAGCCAGCCGGGCATGTTTCAGCCGCAGGTTTTTCGCCTCGGCGAAAAAGGCGATGTCGCGCGGATTCGAGCCGGGGAACCCGCCCTCGATATAATCCATGCCGAAAGCATCGAGTTTTTCCGCGATGCGCAGCTTGTCGGCGACGGAAAAGCTGATGCCCTCGCCCTGCGTGCCATCACGGAGCGTGGTGTCGTAGATTTTGGTGGTGGATGCGGCCGGATTTTTCATGTTTTTAAAAAACAAAACCCCGGGGTTTTGACCCGGGGCTTCAGCGGTTAGCGGCGTGGCGGTGGTGCTTACGCCGAGTCTCCGTGCCCGGGCCGGGGCGCGTTAATAATGATCGCGATGGCGATAATCGAGAACGAAGACATCAAATCCAAACAAAACCATCCGGCGGCGTTTGTCGATGCTGATTTTATCGGGGAAAACCGGAGAGCGGCGGCGGTCATTTCCCCGCGTGAGCCTGCAGGCGGTCCAGACTTGCGCGCGCCGCGGCGAACGTGGGGTCGAGGCGCACTGCTTCCTCGAACTGCATCACCGCTTCCTCCGTGCGGCCGGAGTCGGCCAGGGCCGTGCCCAGATTGAAACGGGCCCGCACATTGTTCGGGTTGAGCCGCACCGCCTCCCCAAACTGCGCGAGCGCCTCGGGCAGCCGGCCGGTCTGGGCCAGTGCTCCGCCAAGGTTGTTGTGCGCCTCGGCAAAACCCGGTTCCAAACGGAGAGCCTTTTCGTACTCCGCCACCGCCTCAGGCAAGCGGTTGGATAAAAGGTAGGCATTGCCGAGATTGTTGTGCGCCCGCGCAAGGCCAGGATCCAGCTGCAACGCCCGCCGGTATTCTGCGATGGCCGCCTCCGTCCTGCCTTCCCGGGCCAGTGCGATGCCCAGGTCATCGTGGACCTCGGCGTTGCCGGGCTCCAGCTGCAAGGCCTCCCGATACTGCGTGACGGCGTCGTCCGTCCGGCCGGTTTGCGCAAACACCAGCCCGAGGTTGTAATGGGCGTTGGCGTAATCCGGCTTGAGCCGGATCGCCTCCTGAAACTGCGCGACGGCGTCGGCGACACGTCCGACCTGAAGCAGCGCATTTCCGAGGTTGTTGTGCGTGTCGGCATGGTTCGGACGGTTGGCCATGCTTAAGGTATAGTGCTCGATCGCCTCCGGATACTGGCCGAGGCGGGCCAGAATCAGCGCGAGGTTGTAGTGCGCCTCGGCGTAATCCGGCTTGAGCCGGATCGCCTCCCGGAATTGGGCGAGGCCTTCAGGAATGCGGTTCGCATCGACCAACGCGCCGCCCAGGCTGTCGTGGGCGAAAGCGCATTCCGGACGCTTGGCCACCGTGTCGCTCCAGATCGCCAGCTCGGTCCGAAAGTCCTGATTGCGGCGCCAGGTCGTCACGCCAAGCGCCATGGCCAGCGCGCCAAACACGACCAGGCGCCGATTGCCCAGCAATGCGTAGCCCGCAAACACCAGGGCGGTCACCACCGGCACCAGCGCGAGGTACATCCGGTGCTCGACGATCATCTGCGAGGTTCCCGGGAGAAGGGAGGTCGGAGCCAGAATGGCCAAAAACCACACGCCCAGAAATCCCGCCGCCGGGGCGCGCCAGAGTGCGATCGCCGTGCCGGCGATCAATCCCATCATCACCGGCACATAGGGCGCCACTTCAAGCCAGTTTCGGATCCAAAAAAATCCATATTCAAAAATCAGCGGATGCGGCCAGAAAGAAAGCCGGAGATAATGCGGAACCGCCTCTACCTGGGTCAGCCAGTAGGCCGGCCAGGAAAGGCCGATTTCATAGCTAAATGCGCCGTTGCGGTCGCCGCCCGCGCCGAGCACAAGCGCGCCCAGGAGCAGCCAGGTTGCGCCCAAGCCGAGGTAGAGCCGCCAGCGCCGCCGCCAGGCTGCGCCAAACGTGCCGGCGGCAAAAGTGCGGTCATACAGAAACAGTATCAACGGCGCCGATACCATCACCTCTTTTGTCGCCATGCCGAGGAGGCAGCAGAAGATGGAGGCCAGAGACCAGAAGCCACGGGACGCACCTTTGCCGCCGTCTGATTGCTGATCATCGACCGCGGACGACTCGATTGCGCGGATGAAACAATAGAGGGTGAGCAGATAAAAAAGGCCCATCATCGACTCGGCGCGCTGCACGACGTAGGTCACCGCCTCGACCTGCAGTGGATGCAGCAGCCAGATTGCCGCCACCGCCAGGCCCAGTTCGGTGGCCACACCGCTGTATCGCGACCGCAGGGCGGGCAGCAGCAGCGTCCGCCGCACCACGCCGAACAAGACCAGCCCGGCGAGAAGATGAATTGCTAGATTGAAAAGGTGGTAGCCCCACACCGTCGTTCCGCCGAGGGCATAGTTGGCGGCAAGGGAAAAGTTGACCAGCGGGCGGCCGGTGGAGGTCACCTCCGGCGGGGGCGCCAGCACCGGACCGAGCGGCCAGAGGTGGCGGATCGACGGGTTTTCCAAAATGGAGGAAATATCGTCGTAGAGAAACGGAACGGAAAAACTGTTTGCATAAGCAACCAGCGCGGCGAGGACCAGCGTCACGCCCCCGGAAAACCGGAGCGAATCAAACGCGGGGCGCGGCCGAGGCTTGATGGACGCCTTTGTCACGCTTTCGATGAAAACGACGGCACGGCGCCGGACAATCCCGCAAAAGCCGCGTCACACCGCATGCGCCTCGATGAACGCCTTGATCGCCGCGGTGTCGGCGCGCACCCGATGCTTCACCACCGGCCGGGACTTGAGTTCCTCCAGGCTGGGATGGGTCGGCGCGGAACCGATGGCGCGCTGGATGACGTCGGGAAATTTCGCCGGACTGGCGGTGGCAAGGACGACGCTGACACGGCTGCGGTCGAGATCTTTGAAGCCGCAGGCGGTGTGGGGGTCGGCGATATAGCCGTAGGTGCGGTGAACGCGCCGGATGATTTCCGGAATTTCACCATCGGAACAGCGCGAGGCGGTGAAACTGTCGCGGTTGAAATTCTCGAAGCGGTATCCGCCGTCGAGGCGGAATTTCTGCAGCACCTCGCGCACCCGCGCTGGGTCGCCGCCGACGCTGTAATAGAGAAAGCGCTCGAAATTCGACGCCACCTGGATGTCCATGGAAGGAGCGAGGCTGGGCCGCACCTCGCCGAGCCGGTAATCGCCGGTGGTGAAAAGGCGATAGAGGATGTCGTTCTGGTTGGTGGCGACCTTGAAACTGCGGATGGGCACGCCCATTTTCCGCAGCATCCAGCCGGCGAGGACGTTTCCGAAATTGCCGGTGGGGACGACGAATTCCAGATTTTCCCGCGCCGCCCCGGGCAGGCGCAGCCAGGCGTAGAGATAATAAACGCTCTGGGCCAGGACCCGCGCCAGATTGATGGAATTGACAGCGGAGAGGCGGTGCCGGGCACGGAAATTCTGGTCGCCAAAAACCTCCTTCAGCGCCGCCTGGGCGTCGTCGAAAGTCCCGTCGATGGCGAGGGCGAAAACGTTGGCCGCGCCGGTGCAGGCCATCTGCCGTTCCTGCAATGGCGAGACCCGGCCGTCGGGATAAAGGATAAAAATGGCGGTGCCGGGCTTGCCGAGCAGACCATGGATGGCGGCGGCGCCGGTGTCGCCGGAAGTGGCGCCGAGGACGTTGATCGATTCATGCCGCGTGGCGCACTGCCATTCGTAAAGATTGCCGAGGAGCTGGAGGGCGAAGTCCTTGAAGGCAAGGGTCGGGCCATGAAACAGCTCCAGCACGTAGGTGCGCTCGTCGAGCTTCACCAGCGGAGCAATGTCGGAACGCTCGAATTGGGTGTAAGATTTCGCCACCAGATCGTGCAGCAGGTCCGGATCGCATTCGGTCGCAAACCGCCGCAAAAACTCGAAGCAGAGCTCGACGTAGCCGAGCTTGGCAAAGCGGCCGAGGTCGCGGCTGAGATCGGGCAGCGATTCGGGCAGAAAGAGGCCGCCGTCGGGCGCGAGGCCCACGGCCACCGCCTCCAAAAAGCCGAGCGGCGGAGTCTGGCCGCGGGTGGAGATGAATTTCATGAGATCAGAAGTCAGAGATCAGAGATCAGCCGTTAGATGGCGCTTCGGCGCGATATGGTTTTTAGCAAAAATGAATTTGGTTCACGCATCGTGCCGCCCAGCATCTTGCCAACCTCAATGAGCTGAGCGGAAAGCGAGCTTAAGTCATCGCAAGAAATGTAACCATGTTTTTGTGCACATCGCAGCCAGTGCTCGGTCTCGTGAAGTTCCGCGTCGGTGTCCGAAAGTTTGCTTATGAAGTGAGCTTCATAGCGGCGTTTGGACCAAGCCTCGGCGATGTTTGCACCCACCGAGCGCGACGAACGGCGGATTTGATCGGTCAACGCGTACCGCTCTTCCGGCGGCCAGTCTCGAGAGAGTTCAAAGATGCGCAGGCCAAGCGTGAATGCCTTTTGGTAAACGATAAGATCAGAAAAATGGTTTATTGCTCCACTCATCTGACTTCTGATTTCTGACCTCTGAACTCTGCTCCTAACCTTTCTCCAGCCCGAATGCTTGATGGGCCACGCGGGCGGCCTCGTCGGCGCGCTCGAGGCCGATCACAACCGAGATTTTGATTTCCGAGGTGCTGATCAGCTCGATGTTGACGCCGGCCGCGGCCAGGGCCTGAAAGAGCGTGGCGGCCACCCCGCTGTGGGTCTTCATGCCGACGCCGACCACCGAAAGCTTGGCAATACGGCCGTGAACCGCGACCTGGCCGCCGCCGAGGGCCTGCAGCACCGGCTCGAGCGCCTTGACTGCGCGATCCGTGTCGCCCTGCGGCACTGTGAAGGTGAGATTGGCCACGCCCTGCCGGCCGACGTTCTGCACAATCATGTCGACGATGATGTTGGCGTCGGCCAGGGCGCGAAAAACCCTGGCGGCCGAGCCGGGCTTGTCGACAATGTTGCTGACGATGATCTTGGCCTGGTCCTTGTCGACGGCGACGCCGCGCACGACGACTTGTTCCATGTAGGCGACTTCTTCTTTCACGATGGTTCCGGGGTTGTGGTTGAAGGATGATCTGACTTCGAAAATGACTCCATATTTTTTGGCGAACTCGACCGAGCGCGACTGCATGACCTTGCTGCCGGAAGAGGCGAGCTCGAGCATTTCGTCGTAGGAAATCTCCGCCAGCTTGCGGGCGTCCTTCACCACGCGGGGATCGGCGGTGTAGACGCCGTCGACATCGGTGTAGATTTCGCAGATGTCGGCCTTGAGCGAGGCGGCGAGGGCGATGGCGGTGAGATCGGAGCCGCCGCGGCCGAGGGTGGTGATCTGTCCGTCGTCGTTGATGCCCTGGAAGCCGGCGACGATCACGACCCGGCCGGCTTTAAGGTCCTTTTCAATGGGGGAGGAATCGAT
>Ga0070741_10015442_pt1 | contig 12935 bp, 11 predicted proteins | sample Coa_R1_4_FD_66440 | JGI IMG/M metagenome (GOLD analysis project Ga0070741, IMG submission 66440) | Surface soil microbial communities from Centralia Pennsylvania, which are recovering from an underground coalmine fire - Coalmine... | ecosystem: Environmental > Terrestrial > Soil > Unclassified ...
CCGTACTTCCAGATCGAGTCACTTCTCCGGTTCAACGCGAAGTTCGACCCGACATGGCGGCCGCGGTACCTCGTCTACCGGTCGGTCGGCGAGCTCGCGTCGGTCAGTGTCGCGGCACTCTCGGCCGAGTCGTTCCTCCCGTTCGACCGTCGGCCCGAATCTCGCCCGGCACCGGCACTCCCTGCGGCGTCCTGACCGGTGCCGGGTGGCGACCCGGCAGCAGTCGATAGAAGACGACACGGTCGACGGTCTCGACGCGGTGGTAGTTCGCGCGCAGGAACTGCTCGACCGGTGGGACGAGACGCACCGGATACGCGTGGTAGTGGCGGATCCCCGCCGTCGAGGTGTCGATGAACAGCTCGGGCGGGTGGGCCGCGAGTGATGCCATGTAGAGCCCGAGCGCGCCCGGGGTCGCGTCGGCGAGGGTCCCGCGGCCGTTCGCGACGTCGGCGGCCTTCCCCACCAGGAAATCGCTCACCACGAGCGCGCCCGCGGGATCGCGGCCCGACTCCCAGTAGATCTCCGGGAACGACCCCCAGACGGCGATGCGTTGGCGGGCCGTGGTGTCCTCGCGGACCTCGGCGACGAGTGGAGCCGGGTTGGCGTGCGTCGCCGGTGTCCACGCCTCGACCCAGAACCAGGTGGTCGAGAGCGCCACACCCGCTGCCAGCAGCCGGCGGACCGTGGGGGCGTGCGCGGCGACGACCGGCGCCGCGAGCAGGCACATGGGCGGCAGCACCTGGAGCCAGTAGTGCCCGAAGAACCGGAAACCCGCCGCGACCGCGACGAGCCCGGTCGCAAGCCACAGCCAGAGGTCGAGCTCGTCGCGACGCCATCCGCGCCGCGCGACGAGCCAGCACAGGACGACGTGCCCGGCGAGGAACACCGCGATCGCCTGTGCCGCACGCGCACCCACCGACTGCGAGTGCGCGAGGTCGAAGAGCAGCGAGCCGTTGTCGGTGAAGGTCCATCGGAAGAACGAGCTGAACGGCACGGTCACCGCGACCGACGTGACCGTGAGGGCGGCGGTCGTGACGAGCACGACGGCGCGGCCGGCCCGGCGGCCTCCGTGCCACCAGGCCGCGTAGGCGGCGGGCACGATCCCGATCACCCAGGTCTGGCGGGTGAGGACCGCGAGCCCGAGCATCACGCCGCCGAGAACGGCGCCTCCCCGAGTCCCGCGCCGGGCGGCCACGATCGCCGCGCAGGCCGGGAGCAGGGCGAGATGCGAGAAGTTGGCGGCCTGCGCGTCCGTGGCGTTGAGCGCGACCGCACCCGTCACGAGGAGGCCCGCCGCCCACCAAGCGGCATGCGCGCCTGCCCGGCGGCGGACCTCGGACGCGCAGATCAGGGCCGCGGCCGCGATCTCGAGCGCCGCGAAGACGTGGAGCGGCCGGAGGTCGCGGCTGCCGGTCAGCCAGAACGACGCCGCGTAGAGGAACGGCGCAAGGGGCGGCTTGCGGTCGGCGACGTCTCGGTAGAGCGTGCCGCCCCGCGCGACGACCATGCCCATCGTCGCGATCGCGGCTTCGTCGGGGTCGAAGAGCTGGTGGACGAAGCCGGGAAGGCGCGACACGAGGGCGCCCACGACCACGAGCCCGACCGGTGCACCGCCGAAGCGGGTGATCCAGCGCTGCACTCGGGCGAGCAGACGCCTCGCGACGTGAGAGGACCGTGAGGACGCGTCCGCCCGCCGGCTCAGCCGGAGGTCGTGGGCGGCGTCGTCGTGGTGGCGGGCGGCGCGGTCGTCGTCGGGGGGCCGGTGGTCGAGGTGGTCGTCGGGGGGACCGTGGTCGTGGTGGTTGCCGGCGGCGCGGTCGACGACGTCGGCGGCGCGGGCACGGTCGTCGTCGACGCGCTCGGCGGCGGCGCGAACGGGAACGGCACGATCGAGGCGCTCGTCGTGCTCGACGTGCGCCGGCGCCGCGTCGACGGGGCCGTGGTGGCGACGGTCGGCGGCTCCGTCGCCGCGGGTGCCGGCACCGTCGTGGTCGTCGTCGAGCTCGTCGACGACGTGGACGTCGAGTCGGTGGTGATGACGAGATAGGGCGCGGTCGTCGTCGTCCGCCGGTCCGCGGTGTCGCTCGACGAACCGCCGGACGAACCGCCGACGTGGACGACGGTCACGAGGAAGACGAGCAACGCCTCACCGCCCAGGACCAGGCGCTGCCATGGTTTCATGCGCCGCGGCCCCGCCGCGGGTGTCGATTCGCTGCCCGGCATGACCGCACCAGCTGATCACTCCTCCGCCCCCCGGGCGCATCGACGGACGACCCGTCATCACGTGTTCGTCGAGCGATCACCCGTCGTTCACGGGGGAGACGCCTTGCCGGGCCGCTCGGGCCCCGGCTTCCCGCTCTCGGCGCTGCGCGCCGGGCCGCTCGGGCCCCGGCTTCCCGCTCTCGGCGCTGCGCGCCGGGCCGCTCGGGCCCCGGCTTCCCGCTCTCGGCGCGGGGCGCGCATAGCGTTCGGGGCGGCTATGGACGTGGCGGTGACGGGGTCGCACGGTCTGATCGGTACCGCCCTGTGCGCGGCGCTGGCGGAGGCGGGGCACCGGCCGATCCGGATCGTGCGCGGCGGCGAGAGCTCGGCCGACACGATCGCTTGGGACCCGCGCGCGGGAACGATCGACGCGGCGCGGCTGCAGGGCGTCGACGCGGTCGTCAACCTCGCGGGCGCGGGTATCGGCGACCGGCGCTGGACCGAGGGGCGCAAGCGGCTGATCCTGGAGAGCCGGGTCCGCGGGACCCGTCTCCTCGCCGACACGATCTCGACGCTCCCGACGCGACCCTCGGTGTTCGTGTCCGCGTCCGCCGTCGGCTACTACGGCAACCGCGGTGACGAGGAGCTCACCGAGGTGAGCATGCCCGGCGACGACTTCGTCGCGCACGTGTGCACCGAGTGGGAGGCGGCCACGGCGCTGGCCACGGTGTCGGGCATCCGGGTCGTGATGGTCCGGAGCGGGCTCGTGCTCGCCCGCCACGGCGGGGTCCTCAAGCGGCTGCTGATCCCGTTCCGGCTGGGTCTGGGCGGGCGGACCGGCCCGGGCACGCAGTACATGAGCTGGATCACCCTCGACGACGAGATCGCCGCCATCATGCACGCGCTCTCGACGCCGGAGCTCGCCGGCGCCGCCAACCTGACCGCGCCGAACCCCGCGACGAACGCCGAGTTCACCGCCACGCTCGGTCGCGTGCTCGGTCGGCCAACCGTGCTACCGACACCGCTGTTGCCGTTGCGCGCGATCTACGGCGACGAGCTCGTGAAGACGCTGCTCCTCGATGGCCAGCGCGCGCTCCCGGCGCGGCTCGACGCCACCGGATTCCGCTTCGCGTTCCCGCAGCTCGAGCCCGCGCTGCGCCACGTCCTGGGACGCTGACGCCCGAGGTCGACGCCGACCGAGTGGGGTGACCGAGGGGTTTCGAACCCCCGACCTCCGGGACCACAACCCGGCGCTCTAGCCAACTGAGCTACGGCCACCATGCGACCGACGGCCCGGGAGGGCTGCCGGCGGCGGTGCGCCCGGGAGGACTCGAACCCCCGACCCGCGGATTAGAAGTCCGCTGCTCTCTCCACCTGAGCTACGGGCGCTCGATCGTCTTCCGGGCGCGGACAGTCTACCGATCGGCGTGCGCCGGGAGCCGAACGATCGGAGCCGGCACCCGGCCCGTCCTCACAGGTCGGGGAGGTTGAGCCCGAGGTTGGGGTACTCGATGCCGCCGTCGACCTCGAGGATCTTCCCCGTCACGAAGCTCGACGCGTCCGACGCGAGATAGAGGACGGCCAGCGCGATGTCCTCGACGTCGCCGAGACGGGCCAGCGGCGTCCGGTTGACCATCTCGGTGCGCAGCTCGTCGATCGTCAGGACCATCTCCAGTGCAGAGGTGGCGATCGACCCGGGCGCGACGGCGTTCACACGGACGCGCGGCGCGCAGTCGGCGGCCATGAGACGGGTCATGTGCGCGAGCGCGGCCTTCGCCGTCCCGTAGGCGACGTAGCCGCGGTCGCGCAGCCGTCCCATCGCCGAGGTGATGTTGACGACCGACCCGTGCCCGCTCGCGAGCAGGTGAGGGAGTGCCGCCTTGGTCAACGCGAAGGCGGTCGACACGTTCCAGTGGAACGCCGCCTCGAAGTCGCGCACGGAGGTGTCGAGCAGCGCGCCGGGCATCGTGCCGCCCGCGTTGTTGACCACGATGTCGATGCGGCCGAACTCCTTGACCGTCGCCTCGACCAGCCGGTCGAGGTTGTCGAGGTCGTCGACGTCGGCGGGGAAGACCAGAGCCCGCCGGCCCATCGCCCGCACCTGCTCGGCGACCTCCTCGAGCTGCGGTTCGGTGCGGGCGGTGATCGCGACGTCGGCGCCCGCCTCCGCGAAGGCGAGGGCGGACCCGGCGCCGATCCCGCGGCCCGCGCCGGTGACGACCGCGACGCGGTCGGTGAGACGGAAGCGCTCGAGCATGGCGGGTCTCCTGTTCGCTGGCCTGCGGGGCGTGACGCTACCGGTCCACCGGGTAGTTGAATGGGGCGCACCGCCCGGCGTCGCCCCCGTCGACGAAAGGCTGCCATGAGCACCGCCACGTGCACCCATCTCGACCAGGTCCGCGAGGTCGCCCCGAGCGGGCCGGGATGCGTCGAATGTCTCGCCACGGGTGGCCGCTGGGTGCACCTGCGCCGGTGTACGAGCTGCGGTCACGTCGGCTGCTGTGACAACTCGCCGGGCCGGCACGCGACCGCCCACTTCGGCTCGTCGCAGCACCCGATCATCCAGTCCTTCGAACCCGGCGAGGACTGGTACTGGTGCTACGTCGACGAGTTGATGTTCGACCTCCCCGGCTCGGGACCGAGTCCGTCGCATCCGTGACCGGCGCCGCCCCGGCCGCCCCGGCCGCGCCGACCTCGGCGGCGGTCCGGTTCGCCACCCCGACCGGACGCTGGATCGTCGCCGCCGCCGTCCTCGGCTCCGGTGTGGCCTTCCTCGACAGCACGGTCGTCAACGCCGCGCTCCCCGCGATCGGCCGGGACCTGCACGCCGACCTGGCGGACCTGCAGTGGGTCCTCACCACTTATCTGTTGACGCTCGGGTCGTTGCTCGTGCTCGGGGGCGCGCTGGGCGACCGGTTCGGGCGCCGGCGGATGTTCGTCGCCGGCCTGGTCGGCTTCGCCGCCGCCTCGGTGCTCTGCGGATCGGCGGCGTCGATCGGGATGCTCATCGCGGCGCGGGCCGTCCAGGGGGTGGCGGCTGCACTGCTCGTGCCCGGCAGCCTGGCGATCATCTCGGCGTCGTTCCACCCCGACGACCGCGGGCGCGCGATCGGCGCATGGTCGGGGCTCGGCGGCGTCGCCACCGCCGCCGGACCGTTCCTCGGGGGGTGGCTCATCGACTCGGTGTCGTGGCGGCTGGTGTTCTTCGTCAACCTGCCGCTCGTCGCGGCGGCAGTCGCGATCTGTCTCCGTCACGTGCCCGAGACCCGCGACGTCGACGCGCCCGCGCGAGTCGACGTCACGGGCGCCGTGCTGCTCGCGGGTGGGCTTGCCGGCGTCGTGTACGCGTTGATCGAGGGCCCGTCGTCGGGATGGCCGGCAGCCGCCGTCCTGCTCGGCGCGGTCGGCGCGGTGGCGCTGGCCGCCTGGCTCGCGGTCGAGCTGCGCTCGGCGCACCCGATGGTGCCGCTCGGGGTGTTCCGTTCACGGCAGTTCTCGGGCGCGAACGCGGTCACGTTCGCCGTCTACGCCGCGTTCGGTGCCACGACGTTCCTGCTCGTCGTGCACCTCCAGTCGGACCTGGGGTACTCCGCGCTCGAAGCGGGTGCGTCGCTCATCCCGGTCACCGTGCTCATGTTCCTGTTCTCGGCCCGGTCGGGCGCGCTCGCGCAGCGCATCGGCCCGCGGCTGCAGATGACCGTCGGCCCGGTCGTGGTGGCGGCCGGCATCGGGCTGCTCGCCCGGGTCGAGCCCGGCCGGTCGTACTGGGAGTCGGTGCTCCCCGCCATGGTCGTGATCGGCGCGGGACTCGCGACGACGGTCGCGCCGCTGACGGCGTCCGTGCTCGCCGCGATCGACGACCACCACGCCGGGCTCGGCTCGGCGATCAACAACGCGGTCGCACGGATCGCGTCGCTGGTCGCGGTGGCAGTGCTTCCGGCCGCCGCCGGCATCTCGACCAGCGGCGGGAGCCTGAACGACGGCTTCGGCACGGCGATGGGCATCGCGGCGGGGCTGACGGTCGTGGGCGGCGTCCTCGCGTTCCTCACCATCCGGCGGGCGGCGCCCGTGCGCCAGGTGACCCGGGCCGACGTGTTCTCGGCCTGCGAGGACCCCTGCGTGCGCCTGCGCGAGGTGTCGTAGCGGCTCAACTCCGGCCGGCGGGCGCCCGATACCTCCCGGGGCGGATGGACGTCACTGGGGAGGGCCCATGGGCAGCCGCATCGAGGACCGGATGGCGCGCCAGGAGCAGTTCCGCCGCCATGTGCTGTCGATCACGTTCGGCGTGGTCGTCCCGCTCCTGGTCGTGCTCGCGGCCGGCTTCCTCTTCGTCGCCAGCTTCGGCGCCCGCTGACGCGTCCCCGGCTTCCGGGTCGAACGTTCTGGCGTTCATGGGGAAATCCCGTTCGCTCAGCGAACGTTCTCTCCCCATGGACAGGACTCGTACGCCCGTTTCAGTGCCGCGGCTGCCGCTCGTCCGCGATCGCGCATCATCGTCGCCGTGATCGTGACGAGCGACCATCCGGCGTCTCGCAGCAGGTTGCGCCGCTCGGCGTCGTTCTCGATCCTCGCCCGGCCGGTGTGCCAGCGAAGGCCGTCGTACTCGACTGCGAGGCGCCGGTCGGGGTAGGCGAAGTCGACTCGGATGGCGCGCCCGTCGTGCTTGATCCGGTACTGCCTCACGGGCCGCGGCAGACCGATCTTCACCATGAGCTGCTCCAACCGGACCTCTGCCGCGCTTCCCGTGGACGGGCGTGAGCCGCGGGCGTCGAGCAGTGCACGCAACCGTTGGGAGCCCGGCCGGCCCCTTCCCTCGAGTTGCGCGAAGCGGTGCCGGAGGCGCACGGGTGTGGTGAGCCCGCGACGGAAGGCGTCCTCGACCGCGAGCTCCAGCTCGGACGGCCCGAGGGACGCGGCGAGATCGACGAGCGTGCGCGTCACCGATGTGACGACGATGCCCTCGACGCGGTCTCGATCCGATCTCGGGAGCGAGAGAGTCCGGTGCACAATGACGAGCGAGGACCGACGGTCGCAGCGACGCGGGATCGTGACCTCCGGCCTGGAGCTGGCATCGCGGACACCATCGAGCTGCCACAGCCGACCGGCGGTCACGTGCGAGACCACGGCGCCGCGTCCTGCCCACAACAAGGCAGCCATCGCGTCCTGCAGGTGCGACTTCGGCGCGGCCGAGCATCGGACGACACCTGGAAGAACGCGTTGCCACGAACCGTTGCGGATCCGCCGACGCAGCTGCTGTGACGACCACCCGTGCATCGAGGCCTGCTCGTCGGTGACCAGGCCGTGCTGACGGGCGGCGAGAGCGAGGAGTGGCGCGTCGTCCACGGCCCGCACGACACCGAGACGCTGGGGCTGTGACGCACCGATCGGCAACGATGGGTCACCCGATCGGGGGGAGGCCGAGCGCGTCGACCGTGACGTACCGCCGCACCGACGCCGGCCGAGCGTTCGAGCCGATCGTGTTCGGGCTGGGGGAATGGGGAGCGCGATGGGCGCCGGTACTCCTGAGACGGCTCAGTCGACGACCGTCCCGAACCAGCGCGCGAGCCGTTCCCAGAGCAGCCGGCGCGAGCTCGCCATGTTGTGGCAGTGGCCGCTTCCGCGGAGGACGTAGAGCGTCACGTCCGGGCTGGACGGGTAGAACGCCGGCTCGCCGTGGGGCGACGGCGACACGTCCACGTCGCCGTACGCGAGGAACACGGGGACGTCGATCGCCGCCGCCGCTTCGACCGCGATGCCCGGGGTGCCCCCGGCAGCCCCGCACCGGCGCGGGACGACCGTGAGCGTCGTGGCGTTGTCGGCCTCGACGACGGCGCGCGGCACGTCGGCGAGATGGAACCACGCGAGGAGCGGCTCACGCCCACCCTCGATGTACGGGTCGGGCATCGCGGCGGCGGCCTGCTCGACGAGGGCGGCGCGTCCCTCGGCCGTCGCCGCGGCCCTCACCACCTCCTCGGGGAGCCCGAGCGGCTCGACCTCGCGGTTCGTCGTGCCGAGGATCGCGACGGCGGCGTAGCTCCGGTGCGCGGCCTGCTGGAAGATGGCCACGTAGGCCCCCATCGAGTGGCCGACGCCGACGAACGGGCCCGCGTGGCCGACCGCGTCGGGTAGCTGCTCGACGGCCAGCGCCGTGGCGGCGGCCTGGTCGGTCAACTCGATCTCGCGGCCGGGGCGCGAGCTGGCACCGGTGCCGAGCACGTCGAACGCGACGACGGGGAACCCGCGCGCGGCGGCGTCGCGCGCGTAGCTGTAGTCGGCATGGCCGGGTACTTCGAGGTCGAAGTAGCCGCGTGTGTACGTCCCGCCCGGCAGGCACACGAGCACCGGTCGCTCGCGCGGCTGAGGCGGCTCCCCGGCGTGTGATGGCGGGTAGTAGGTCGCGACCAGCTCGGCCGGTTCGCCGACGGCGTCGCCGACGTCGAACCTGAGCTCACGCACCCCGGGTTCTGTTGACAATCGACCCTCCGTCTCGGCAGCCGACCCTTCGCCGGGCAAGCTACCGGCGCCGCGCGATGATGTCCCGCGGTGGTCGAAGCGGCGCTCGCGGTCGACAGTGCGATCGACGACCGTGTCGAGACCGTCGCCGGAGCGCTCGTCGCGGCCGGACGGTTCGTTCCCGGGCTGGCCGTCCGTGACGACGGCCGCGCCCGCTCGTGGTGGTGGCCGCTCCCGGCCGCGAGCGACCGCGAGGCGATCGCCTCGCTGTGCAGCGACGCATCGGTCGAGGCGCAACGCGACGCCGCGGCGCGCCTGGCCGAGGCCGTCGACCGGCGCGTGCGGGCGGGTCTCGTCGACGCCGGTGTGGCGCTGCTCCCCCGGCGCGGCGGCCGGCCCACGGCTCCCGAGGCGTGGTTGCGCTCGCTCACCGCGCCGGACCCGTGGCTCCCGGCGACACTCGATCGCGACCGCCTTCGGGTGCTCGAGGACGCGGTCGCGGACTGGGTCGCCTCGGGGAGCGCGGCCACCGGGCGCACGCGCCTGTGCCTCCGCCTCCGCGAGCCGGACGGCGGCGACGGACCGTGGGTGCTCGAGCTCCTGCTTCAGGATGTCGACGAACCGAGCCTGCTCGTGCCGGCGTCGATGCTCTGGGCGGGCGACGCGCCGCTCGGCCCGGACGCGGTCGAGGAGCTGCTCCGGGGGCTCGGCCGGCTGGCGCGGCTGGCACCCGAGCTCGCGTCGGTGCTCGACGAGGCGGCGCCGGAGGCGATCGTGCTCGACGCCGCCGCGGTGCTGGCGTTCGTGCGCGACCGGGCCGCGACCCTCGCCGACGCCGGGATCGGCGTGCTGCTGCCGGCGTGGTGGTCGAAGCGCCGGCGGCTCGGACTGCGGATGAAGGCGTCGACCCGGCGGAGTGCGCCGGGCGGGGCCGGCGCCGGCGGTCTGGGGATGGACGCGATCGTCTCGTTCGAGTGGGTGGCGGCGCTCGGCGACCGCCGCCTCACCCCCGCCGAGCTGCGGCGGCTCGAGGCGGCCGCGGCGGCGAAGCAGGAGCTCGTGCGCGTCCGGGGCGAGTGGGTGGAGCTGCGCCCGCACGACCTCGACGTGATCCGGGCCCGGATGGGGACGCGCGACGAGGCGACCGTCGCCGACATCCTCACGGCCGGCCTCGGCCTCGAGCCGGGCGACGCGGCCGGCGACGTCGAGATCACCGGTGTCGAGGCGACGGGATGGCTCGCGCGGTTGCTCGACGACGCGCTGCACTCCGTCGTCGCGCCGATTCCGACACCCGACGGATTCGCGGGCACCCTGCGCCCGTACCAGGAACGGGGCGTGGGCTGGCTCGTCTTCCTCGGGCGGCTCGGTCTCGGCGCGTGCCTGGCCGACGACATGGGCCTCGGCAAGACGGCGCAGTTGATCGCGAGCGTTCTCGCCGATCCCGTGCCCGGACCGACGCTGGTCGTGTGTCCGGTCTCGGTGCTCGGCAACTGGGAGCGCGAGCTCGCGCGCTTCGCGCCCGGGCTGTCGGTGCTGCTTCACCACGGGCCGGCGCGGTTCACACGCTCGCGCGTCTCGTTCGCGAAGCGGGCGCAGCGGGTCGACGTGGTACTGACCAGCTACTCGCTGATCGCCCGTGACGTCGACGAGCTGGTCGCCGTGCCGTGGTCACGGGTCGTGCTCGACGAGGCGCAGCAGGTGAAGAACCCGGCGACGGCCCAGGCGCGCGCCGCGGCCCGGATCGGGGCGGCGCGCCGGGTGGCGTTGACCGGTACGCCCGTCGAGAACCGACTGTCGGAGCTGTGGTCGATCATGCACCTGCTCAACCCCGGGTTGCTCGGGTCGGCGCGGTCGTTCCGTGAGCGGTTCGCGGTGCCGATCGAGCGTGACCACGACACCGACGCGACCGCCGCGCTCCGCCGGCTCACGGGGCCGTTCGTGCTGCGCCGGCTGAAGACCGACAAGTCGATCATCGACGACCTGCCCGACAAGATCGAGACGACCGAGTCGTGCCCGCTCACGCGTGAGCAGGCGACGCTCTACCAGGCCGTCGTCGACGACCTCATCGCGCGCTCGGAGGAGGCGGAAGGGATCCAGCGCCGCGGGCTCGTGCTCGCCGGCCTCACGCGCCTGAAGCAGGTCTGCAACCATCCCGCGCACCTGCTCCGTGACGGGTCCCCGCTCCCGCGCCGTTCGGGGAAGCTCACGCGCACCGAGGAGCTCCTCGAGGAGATCGTGGCAGAGGGCGCCAAGGCGCTGTGCTTCACGCAGTTCGCCGAATGGGGCGAGCTGCTCCGCCCGTATCTCGCGGCGCGGCTCGGCGTCGAGGTCGGGTGGTTGCACGGCGGCGTGCCGCGCCGCCGGCGCGACCAGATGGTCGCGGCCTTCCAGGATCCGGACGGTCCGCCGGTGCTCCTCGTGTCGCTCAAAGCGGGTGGGACGGGCCTGAACCTGACGGCGGCTTCCCACGTCGTCCACCTCGACCGGTGGTGGAACCCGGCGGTCGAGGACCAGGCGACCGACCGCGCCTACCGCATCGGCCAGACACGCGCGGTGCAGGTCCACAAGCTGGTCAGCATCGGAACCGTCGAGGAACACATCGACGCGATGCTCGCGACGAAACGCCGGCTCGCCGAATCGGTCGTCGGCAGCGGTGAGGAGTGGATCACCGAGCTCTCGACCGACGAGCTGCGTGAGGTCGTCGCGCTTCGAGCCGACGCGGTGGAGGAGTGATGCCGACGCAGTCGCCGAACGAGCCGTGGTGGCGTCACGCCGAGCCGAAGGCGCCGCGCCCGGTCGTCGACGGGCTCGTGACGTCGAAGCGGCGCGGTGCGATGGCGAGCACCTGGTGGTCGCAGCGCTTCGTCGGCGTCCTCGAGTCGTACGGGCTCGGCGCGCGCATGGAGCGTGGCCGTCGCTATGCGCGGAAGGGTCAGGTCATGTCGCTCGACGTACACCCTGGTCTGCTCGCCGCGCAGGTCCAGGGCTCTCGTGAGGAGCCGTACACGGTCACGGTCGCCGCCCGCGTACCCAACGACGCCCAGTGGGCGGCGATCGAGCAGGTGCTGGCATCGCGCGTCGGATTCGTCGCGCGGCTGCTCGCCGGGGAGGTGCCGCCCGAGCTCGAGGACGTCTTCCGTGCCGCGTCCGTCGAGCTCCTGCCGCTCGCGTGGTCTCACCTCGAGACGCGCTGCACGTGCCCCGACTGGGAGAATCCGTGCAAGCACATCGCGGCCGCGCTCTACGTGTTCGCCGACCTCCTGGACGCAGATCCTTGGCTCCTGCTCGAGTGGCGCGGCCGGACCCGTGACGCGCTGCTCGAGCCGATCGTCGCCCGAGGCGCGACCGCGGGTGGGCCGCCGCCTCCGGCGGTCGCGCCGTGGTGGCCGTTCGATCCGCGCACCCGGCTCCCGGTCGGCGCCGACACGGGCTCGACCGGCTTCGCCGTCGACCCGCCCGACCCACCCGACGCGGTGTTGCGCCGCCTCGACCATCTCCCCCTCGAGATCCGCGGGACACCGGTCACCGAGCTGCTCGCGGCGGCGTACGAAGCGGTCGTCGATGCCGGCGAATCATGACGGGCCGCTGACGACTTCCCCCGGGACATCGCCGTCCAGCGCCGCGTGCCGCACGAGAGCCCGGCGGACTCGGTCATGTACCGCGAGGTGCTGGCGCGTCAGGGAGCGGGTGACGGGAATCGAACCCGCATCACCAGCTTGGAAGGCTGGGGCTCTGCCATTGAGCTACACCCGCGGAGGCCCCGACGCTACCCGGTCGACCGCGTCAGCCGACGGCCAGCGCCCGCTTCCACACGGTGATGCGCTCGGCCGCTTCGCGCCGGTGCACGGCCGACGTCTGGACCATCGACGATCCGTGGAAGGTGCCCGGGAAGCAGTGCAGCTCGACCGAGACGCCCGCCTGGAGCATGCGGCACGCGTAGTCGAGACCCTCGTCGCGCAGCGGGTCGAACTCCATCACCGACACGTAGGCGGGCGGAAGGCCCGCGAGGTCGGTGGCGCGTGCCGGCGCCGCGTAGATCGGCACGTCGGACGTGCCGTGCAGTTCGCCGAGGTACCACTCCCAGCTGCGCTCCGCGGCCGGACGCGACCACATCGGCGTGTCGACGAACCGCTGCATGCTCGGCGTCTCGAGCCGGTCGTCGAGCTCGGGGATGCCGAGGTATTGGAAGCAGATCGCCGGGCCGCCGCGGTCGCGCGCGAGCAGGCACAGCGCGGCCGCGAGCCCGCCGCCGGCGCTGCCGCCCTGCACCGCGATCCGTG
>Ga0070741_10015443_pt1 | contig 12935 bp, 11 predicted proteins | sample Coa_R1_4_FD_66440 | JGI IMG/M metagenome (GOLD analysis project Ga0070741, IMG submission 66440) | Surface soil microbial communities from Centralia Pennsylvania, which are recovering from an underground coalmine fire - Coalmine... | ecosystem: Environmental > Terrestrial > Soil > Unclassified ...
CGCGCGCGGCGTGTTCGCCGGCACGCCCCCGGTACCTGGGCCTGCACCTCGATTCAGCCTGACTGCAGCACGTCACGCCGGCCGCACCCGCTCAGCAGCCGACTTGTTGGAAGCCTGGGGTATCCCTCCCAGTTAGACGCGTTCCCTCGCGCGCTGTGAAGGGCTCAGTGGCAGTACAGGCGCCCAACATACTATGCTATGCCGGTCGAAAACCTATCGGACGAGCGCGCGGAATGAAAAACAAAGCCCTTACGCGATCTCCAGCGCAGGAGCGCGGCAGTTGGCTCCGTGCGTTGACCACCCCCGATCATCCGGGGCATGTCAGTCCCACCCTGGTCATCTACAGGTTGTTGAAGCTCTCCAGCATGATCAGCGGCCCCTATATCCAACGCGATGCGGACCGCTACGGCATCAGCCTCAATGAGCTGCGCGTCCTCATGACATTGGCGCCACTGCGCGAAGCGGCGAGCCACGAAATCGCTCACGTCGCGGGCATGAACCAGATGAGTGTCAGCCGCGCGGTCGCGGCGCTGAAGCAGCACAAGCGGGTGCGGCAACGCACCGATCCGAACAACCGGCGGCGCCGACTGTTACAGCTCACGGAAGAAGGTTGGGCACTGCACAAGAAAGCCATTCCCCAGGTCGAAAAGATGGCCGAGCTGCTGCTGGGCGACCTGACAGCCCAGGAGATCGCGCAGTTGAGCCGGTTTCTGGACGTCATGGCCGTGCGCTTGGAGAGCGCGAACGCCGAGGGGGCTGTCAACGAGGATGGCGAGTGAGCGGTGCTCGGGGTCGCGCGTTTGTAGTGCCGAACCGTTCGCGCAACAGGTGTTTCTCGACCTTGTCACTGGCATTCCTGGGCAAAGCTTCGAGAAACTCGTATCTCCGCGGCACCTTGTAGCCGGCGAGCCGCGGGCGACAAAAGGCTTCCAAATCGGCCGCTGTAACGTCGGCGCCCGGTATGGCACAGACCACCGCACACACGCTCTCGCCGAACACTGGATCCGGCAGCCCGAGCACCGCGACCTCCCGCATCGCCGGATGGCCACTCAGGATGTCCTCGACCTCGGCCGGGTCTATTTTTTCACCTCCGGAGACGATCATTTCCTTGATCCGTCCCAACACAAGGAAAAATCCGTCGCGCTCGCGCCGGGCGCGATCGCCGGTATGAATCCAACCGTCGACGACGGTCGCGGCCGTCGCGGCCTCATTACGCCAATAACCGATCATACCGCCGGCGGCAGCGGCTATCACTTCACCTACTTCCCCCACGTCCACGTCCCGGCCGCCGTCCACGATGCGCATATGGCTCAAGAGCGCTTCTCGTCCGGTCGAGCGCGCGTGCTCCTTGTGGTCCTCCCAGGTGAGCACACTCAACATGCCTGACTCGGTGGAGCCGTAGAGCTGCACAAAAGCCACCCGGGGAAACACCCGGATCGCATCCTCCAGTACAGCAGTCGACATGGGCATGGAGCCATAGAATGACAGGCGCCAGCTCGGCAGAGCGTACTGTAGGCGCGCCGGATGGCGGATCAGCAGCGCAATCAGGGTCGGCACCAGCACCGTGACGGAGATGTGGTGAGTCTCGATCAAGGCGAAGATGGTCGGCGGGTCGAAGGAACCCCGATGGATGATGCCGGTGGCGCCCAGGAACAGGCACTGGTGGAGCATGAGATTCAGGCCGGCGTTGTGGAACATCGGCACGGCCATCAGAAATACATCCGTGTGGCGCAGGCCCGCCTCGATGGGCGTCGCGAGGTACATCCGGAAGCAGGTCTGGTGTGAAATCAACACGCCTTTGGGCGCGCCCGTGGTGCCGCTCGTGTAGATGATGACGCAGCCGCTCTTGGGATCGGGACGCAGACCCGGCGGGTGCGCCGGATGCCCTTGCAGAAAGTCCTGTAATGTGAGCCAGCCAGCTCGCTCGACCGTGTCGATCATGACGATCCGGGGACGCCCATCGGTCTCGTCGAGGCTGTCTGCAAGCACCTCGGCAAAGGCCGCTTCCGAGACGACGATGGCTGGCTCGCTATCACGCAGCACTGTGCGCAACTCCCGTGCGACCAGCCGGAAATTCAGGGGAACCAGGATCGCCCCCGCCTTGGCGACCCCCTGTGTCACGATGGCATATTCGAGACAGTTGAACGCCAACAGGGCGACCCGGTCGCCCGGCTGCACGCCTGTTGCGAGCAGCGCATGGGCCAGTTGGTTCGAGCGGTGCTCGAGCTCGGCATACGTCAGCCGCTCATCCTGAAACCGCAACGCGACTTTATCTGGAAAGCGGCGCGCATTGACGCTGCTCAAATCGCCCCAGACATTCATGGCAAGCTCACGCGGCTGTCTCGATCAACATTGCTGGAAGGAGCTTCGAGGCGCATGGGACTTCAGAAGAAGCGTTTCAGTGTCACAGACCACTCGCGCGGCGCTGCCGGCGAACCGACCAGGGTATACGCGTTCGAGGTAAACGAGGTCCCGGTATAGTAGAGCTTGTCTGTCAGATTAGTCCCTTCGAGCACCGCCTGCCACTTGGCATCCGCTGCCGTCCAGGTGAGGTGTGCGTTGAGCACTGTGTAGCCGGGCAGACGGTTGGTCCAGTTGTTCGCGGCACTTTGGTACAGACTCCCCTGGTGCGCCAGATCCAGGCGCGGAGTGAGGGTGGCGGCGGAGCCAAGACCCAGCTCGTACTGAATACCCAGGTCCGCTTTGACGGTGGGTGAGAACGGCGTAGTCATCCTTGAGGTGATGCCGGCCGCCGCCGCAGCGGGGGTGATGTCGCTATAGGAGAAATGCAGGTAACTGGCCGAGGCGTCGATCGTCATTTTCGAAGTGGGGCGGGCATGCAGCTCGAGCTCCGCGCCACGCAGGTGTCCGTCTCCGGTGTTCAGGTACAAGGAGCACAGCGTCTGACCCGGTTGCAGGTTGCACCCGGTCCCGACCGCGAGCTGTATCGCGGAATAGCGACTGTCGAACAGTGACAGGTTGGCCGTCAGGCTCTGGTTGAGCCAGGCGCTCTTGAGACCGACTTCGTAGTTGATCAGCTTCTCCGGGTTGAAAGGCTGAGCCTGGTTCGGATAGAAAGGCCGAGGGTTTACGCCCCCGCCCTTGAAGCCGGTGGACACGCTGGCATAAGTCATGAGCTGCGGGACCCAGGTGTACTGCACGACCGCGCGGTAGTCGATGTTGTGATTGGCGAAGTGGCCGACGACCCCGTTGATGGCGCAAACGGGGGCGAACACCACGGCGCCATTCAAGGGCGGACACGGCTGATAGGGGCCGCCGACCGCGGTGTTAGGGGCGCCCAGGCGACCGAACTCGAAGTCCTTGGTCTCCTTGGTGTAGCGCACGCCAGCGTTGAGCTCCAGCTCGTCGGTGACATGCCAACCCACGTTGGCGAAGGCGGCCTTGTTGTTGCCGGGGATGATGTCGGACTCGAAGAACTCCTGGCTGCCCTGGTCGACCCGCCCGCCATAGTGGCTGCGCTCGTCGAAATAGAATCCGCCGACGACCCAGTCGACCCGGTCATGCGCAAATTGCCCGGCGAGCCGCAACTCCTCGCTGAACTGCCAATGCCAGACGTCGTAGCTGAGCAACGCATTGCTCAACTGCGTGGCATCGAAGTCGCTCGCCCAGTAGGCGCTGTAGCGGCGGTAGGACGAGATGGATGTCAGGTTGAGTTTGTCCGCGAGCTGGTAGTGAAAAGTGGCCGATACGCCGTAGCTGTCGAGACTCGTCTCGCGCGGGTCCGAATAGGGCTGGCTGCCATCTGGTGGCTTCACGTCCGTGAACGTGCCGTAGGTGACGTAGGGGCTCCTGGTGAACGGGTCCCCGGCATACGGCCCGAAGGGGGAATACGCGATGTAGGGAGAGACGCCGGCGGAATTCGCGAGCGGCAGACCGTTGACCGGTGCACTCGTGTTGATCGGATACCGGGCCTGTTGCGCGGCGGACAGGCCCGGCGCCGTCAGGGAGCCGACATACAGGAGGGTTTGTGGCACCGGCTCGGATCGATCGCTGGTGAAATCCGCCGCGACCACGCCCTCGAGACGATCGTTGGGGACCCAGCGCAGGCTCGCCCGCACGCCCTGGTAATTGGTACCGCCTTCCCTGCCGATCAAGCAACCCGAGTTCGTGATGGAGGTCGGAATCGAATAGGTCGCGGAGAGCTGCGGATGGGTGCAGGCATAATCGTAATCCTTCACATAGCCTTCCTGGTGTCGCGTGACTCCGGCGACCCGGGCGAACAGTTGATCGGGTACCAGGGTGAGATTGACGCCGCCGCGGAAGTCGGCGCGATTGAAGGACCCATAGGTGGCCTCCAGGAAGCCGTCATTCTCGCCGTTGGGCAGCTTGGAATACAGCTTGATGGCGCCCCCCATGGAGTTCATTCCCTCGAGGGTTCCCTGCGGGCCGCGCAGGACTTCGATGCGCGACAGGTCCAAGAGGTCGAATATCGAGCCGGTGATCGTCGAGTAGTAGACGTCATCGACGTACATCCCGACACCGGGCTCGAACGCGTAGTTGAAATCGCTCTGCCCTACTCCCCTGATGAAGGCCTGCAGTGTCGGGCCGTTCGCCGCTACCCCGCGCTCGAGGGTCAGATTGGGGGTCTGGCCGGCGATGTCCAGCACAGATTGTGAGCCGCGGGCTTCCAGTGCCGCGCTCGTCAAGGCTGTAATGGAGATCGGCGTATTCTGCAGGTCCTGCTTGCGGTATTGGGCTTCCACGATGACTTCGGGAATGGCATTGCTCGCTGCGGCGTCGTCATCGGGACCCGCGCTCGTCTGCTCCGCCGCTTGCGCCGGTAACCGCGGCACGACAGCCAGGACGCTAGCCGCGCACGCCGCGACCCAGCCATAACGTGGACTCCCCAAGCGAATTCGCATGATTCCCCCTGAGCGCTGCGCGCCTCTTCATATCAATCGTTACGAATAACTGCGCAAGAGACCTCCTGATTGCGCCGCACTTGCCGTCCTGATCGAAACAGATGATATGATTGGTGCAGGGGCGAGTAAAGCCCTCTGGAGTCCCGGGGGGGCGCCTCGCCCGAGGGTGGGTCAGGGGCTCGTGATCGGCTCGCGGCCGTAAAGGCTGCCCGCTCACGGGATTCGGTTGGTAGTTGGAACTCGCCGTGGTGGCGCGAGCGCGAAGCGACGTGCTCCTTCAGCTGCGAATCAGCAGTACTCCCTGGACCAGCAAGCTCGCACCCGCCAGTCCCACGCGCCGGGGTCTGACTGGAAGGCGGACATCGATAGTCGCGGCCCCGGCATTACGGTCACTGCGAGGGTTTGCCGTGCCTGGGGCTGGCGATTGTCAGAGTGCCTACATTGTCACGGGATCGCAACAATCATGCTGTTACTTCAGGAATTGTTTTATGTTTGCGCGTGGGCTACAGTGAAAACCTCATCAGTGCGCAACACACGGCGCGTTCGGCTGCGGGACAACCACCGGCACAGTGGTTCTTCAATTCAGCGCCGGATGTGGGGAGGTAAGGCTAATGTCATGGGCGTGGCCCGAGAGCATCGAGCATCTAGAGAGTGGCGGCATCCGGCTCGAGCCGCTGTCTTCCTCTCATATCACAGGTCTGGCGGAAGCGGCGGCAACGGCAAGCGAACGGGAGTGGGACATGGGATTCGTCCCCCGCCCGGAGGACATGAAGGTCTACGTCAGCCGTGCGGTTACGGACCGCCGTGCGGGGCGTAGCTATCCCTTCGCAGTGTGCTTGAGCAGCGGCGAGCCGATCGGAACGAGTTGGTTCCGAGTGTTCGATCCGTGGCGCAAGAAGCTGGAGATCGGCTTCACCTGGTACGCGGTGTCCCATCGCAAGGGGATTGCGAATCTTCAAACCAAGCTGCTACTCATGTCGTTCGCCTTCGAGGAATTGCAATGCATCCTGGTCGAGTTCCTGGTGCACGAAAGCAATGTGGCATCGCGACGCGCGGTTGCAGGTTTAGGGGCTCGGGAAGATGGAATGCTGCGTCGTGTGATCCCAATGAGCGACGGCACATTCGGCGACGTCGTCGTATTTAGCGTCTCAAACGACGAGTGGCCATCCGTGAAGCGGCACATCACCGCTCGACTCAATGCGCGACGGGGATCGGAAGCGGCTTGACGGCGCTTGGGTCTCGTTGGTTTGATCGTTCGACCAACGCGATAACATCCGTTGATATTTTGCAAGCCCGCCGAACCGGAGCAAGCGAGGGCCGTCAGACTGAGAGCAAGGCAGTCCGCGATCGATGAAAAATTGCGGAACGACGCGGCGGTCGCGTGCTAACGAACGAAGGCCAGAGCTGTGTCGTGTCGCCCACCTTTTTACAGCGCGGCTCGCTCGCCAGATACGGACGACTGAGCGGAGATTCAGTGGGCGCGGGTATCACCCCGCGCCCACTCCATCCAACCGTTGTTGAATAAACTTCGAGTCACGCTCGTGCCCGGCCACATCCGGCCTCGACAGCCATGAATTTATTTCTTCACGTATACCGCATGTTGGTCAGATCCTCGATCAATCCGGGCCCGGTCGGCTCCCACCCGAGCACCTTCCGAGTCCACAGACTGGACGCCGGCATGTCCATTGCGGCGAAGTGAGCCAGCCAGCCGAAGTGCCCGGCAGCCTGATCCGGCGCGATCGATACCGATGGGACCTGCAATCCTTTGGCAAGCGTCTCCGCAATCTCCCTGAGCGACACGCCCTCCTCCTGCACGGCGTTGTACACCGTCACGCCCGGCCCCATTTTTTCTACCACCAACCGATAAAGGTGGGCCACGTCCTTCAACGGAGCGGCAGCCCAACGGTTCGCGCCTTCGCCAACATAGGCGGAAATGCGTTTCTCCCGGGCCAGTTGTGTTAGGAACTGCACCAAGCCCTGCTTGCGTGTGTCATGCACCTGCGGCAAGCGCACGATAGCCACATGCACCCCTTTCGCTGCAACAGCCCGGGCCGCCGACTCTGGTTTACGGGGAAACGACGATGACTCTGCCGGAGGATCACGCTCCGTACGCACGTGCCCCGGCCCGCCGCTCGCCAATCCCACACCCGAGGTCACGACCAGGCGCTTGCCCGGCTCCAACACCGAGCCTAGCGCCTCAATCGCGTTTAGCTCGTCAACGGCGTTCTGCGCGAACTTGGAGAAATCATGGCTGAACGCCAGATGGATGACCGCATCCACGCCTGACGCTCCACTGCGGAGGCTTCCCAGATCCTGCAGATCGCCGCGATGAACCTCAGCGCCCACTACCTGCAACTGTTCCGCGCCGGCATCGCTTCGCGTGAGCCCGCGGACCCAGTGCCCGGCTTCGATGAGCTCCTTCACCAACTCCGTCCCAATAAACCCCGTTGCTCCCGTGACAAATATGCGCATTGGATTCTCCTGCCGAGGTCGCGCATCGGTGCATGCGCTAGTAAGATCGGCATCGGTAATGAATAAGCGGGGACTATCCCCGGATCTCAGAATAAACGGAGAGTGTCCCCGTTTGCAAAGAATCTTTTGGGGTATGGCGCTATGACGAGAAAGAAGGATCCGCCGCTGGCGGCACGTAAACCCCGCGCCGATGGCGAGCGCAACCGCGAGCGCATCCTCGAGGTCGCGAAGGAGGCCTTCACCCGCGATGGCGCTTCTGCAAGCCTCGATGCCATCGTCCGCCAAGCGGGCATCGGCTCAGGCACCCTGTATCGTCATTTCCCGACGCGTGATGCGTTGATCGAAGCGGTTTACCGGAGTGAGGTGGAGAAGCTGGCCGCGGCGGCGGAGCGTTTCGCGCTCACTCTGCCGCCGCTCGAAGCGCTTCGTGCCTGGATGCTTCTGTTCGTCGATCACGTAGCTGAAAAGCGGCTGATCATTCCGGCCATGGACACTGTGGCAGGCGGATCAACGCGACTGATCGAAGGCGCTCGGGGGCTCATCCATGGCGCGTTTGCTGCCTCAGTCCAACGAGCCATCGATAGTGGCGCGCTGCGCGCGGATACCGACCCACAAGACTTCATCCGTGCGCTGGTCGGTGTCTTCCATACCACTGCGTTACCTGGCTGGGAGGCGAGTGCGCGCCGTCTCGTCGACATCCTCATTGCAGGCTCACGGGATCCGGGCAAGAGCACCGGAGCCGAACGCGCTAGTGCGAAGCCCGCCGGTCGGCGCAAAGGAGGTCACTAGGAAGCAGCAACCGAGGTCCACAGAGCGCGAACGAGGCGCGGCGCCAGAGGCCGGCGCCGGGTCGGTGGCTTACGATTTCTCTCGGCGCATACTCACCGAGCTCACCGCGCCGACTGAGCGCCTCTATGGTGAAGCGCTCTGTGTGGCACTCGCAGTGCATCTGCTGAAAACGCTACGGGTGCAACAGTCGCGCGCCCCTCGGATTTTGCGATCAGGCGCATTTGACGAATGCGATGCGCTGACACTTCGGGCAGACTCCGGGCAATCTGCTCGCCCCTCGACCGTTTCGCCGGCCACGCCCGGGGTGATCCTTGCGCTACCGGGGGGGGAAACGCCATCGGCGCCCTGGCCGTCGGGCTTGCGCGTGCCGTTGGCCGCTCGCCCGTGCAGCCGGTGACGGTGGCGGTGGGACAGGCGACGGTGCGGCAGGCGTGGCGCGTTAGCGCGCATTTTTCGAGCCGCTTATGGCGGATTTGGGATGCGGGCGCCGTGAGTGTCTTAGGCCGGGCGGTGCTCAGTGCCTGAGCCGGCGGTGATGGCCAACAGGCGCGAGGGCTCGCTCACTTTGGCGGTGTGCCAAACTCCTTTCGGAATGACCAGCACGCGTCCTGCGCTGAGAGCAACCTCCCTTAGACCGTCGGGAGAGTCCAGAACAAACATTGCTTTTCCCTCGAGCATCACCAGGATTTCATCCCCCGCCGGGTGCATTTCCCAGTTTGTCCAATCAACCTCCATGGATACGGTCGACAGCAGCCGCCCCTTTTCGCTGCCCATCAGTCGTCGAATGCCAGGGTCGGTCGCATCGCCGGACATCAACTGACTCCAGAAGTCTCGACCACCTGGAAGGCGGACCACCGCCCCGTCAGGCTCCAGCAACAGGTAGTTCTTCAACAGGTCAATGGTATCGGCCGTCATGCGCTTCCTCCGCTACAGAGTCCAGTCAACAACAGAGCTCGGTAGGCGCATCATGCGCCCGGGGCGCCGGGCGGGTCTATCTGCATTACGGGCTCGGGCGCATTGCCGACCATCCCGGTATGCGACAGGACGCTGGACCGATATCGGCGGATGTCAAGTGGAGCGAAAGCGACGCGCTCCTTCAGCAGCGAATCAGCAGTACTCCCAGGACCAGCAAGCTCGCACCCGCCAGTCGAGGCAAGCTCAGCGGATGAACGGGGACACCCAACACGCCAAGGTGATCGAAGGCGAGCGAGCCGGCCATCTGGCCAACGACCATCAGGGTCAGAACGGTCGCCGCACCCAGGCGAGGGACCATGAAAATCCCTGTGACGATGAAGATTGCACCGAAAAAGCCACCCGTCCAAGCGACCCACGCGCCGGGGTGTGACTGGAAGGCGGACATCGATAGTCGCGGTCCCGGCATGACGGTAGTCATGGCCAACATCGCCATCATCCCCACGAAGTAGCTGATGAAACCCGCCCACCAGGGTGACTGCAATTGAGAGCGCAGGTTGGCATTCAGGATTTGCTGGAAGGCGACGCTGATTCCGGCGCCGATGACCAGGAGTGAATAGATGAGAGTCGACAAAGATTCATCCCTTTCCGAAATAGCCCCAGGCACGAGGTGCCCTCGCGTTGCATACGGTACGGCCCCGAGATGTCAGGTTCTAGAACGGATGTGACCCGGCGCCGGCTCGATACCGGCCTGGGGTGACACCGAAGGTGCGGTGAAAACAGCGACCGAGGTGGCTCTGATCGGAGAAACCGGTCTCCGCCGCGACCCGTGCGATCGGTGCGCCCGTGCGCAACAGACCTCGTGCGAGGTTGAGTTGGGACAGAAGCCGGAACGTATCGGGGGCGACCCCGTGCAGTCGTCTGAAGCGCCTCGAGTACCCTTCTCGGCTCATGCCCGCCTCCCGGGCCGCCGCGCGAACCGAACCGACCACCGCCGGCGCAGCCCGCCTTCGGCTATTTGCGGCCTGTGCTTGCTGACCACAATGCGTTGCAATCCAAACCAAGACCGAAGGCGTATCGAGGCCCAAACCGCAACGCCACCGACGATGGAGATCTGCGATGAGACCGCGGATGTCATAGCATCCGGGGGTCAGATAGAAATTCAGGCATAGAATATTGTCTGACTCGCAGAGTGATCGGTGGGGCGTTCCGAATGCGATACCGATGCCCTGCCCTGGCCCCACTTCATGCTCAACGGCATCGATCAGAAAACGGCGGCGACCCGCGACCACAAAGCTGACCTGATCCTCATCATGGAAGTGAACCGGCAAGGCGACATCGCGGCCGCGCACAGTTCCCAGTTCGATCAAACCACCGCCCGAGCCGTGCCCGTAGGTCCAGATGCCCAACCCGATTTCCTCAACTCCGAAGCCGGCCCAAAATAGCGGCTGCTTTGACGATCCGCAATCGCGCTTCCCGGCGCGCCGCCCGATAGCCTGGCAATCCGCGCCCAAGGGTGGTCTCGCGCTGATCCTTCGCCATCTACAAGGTGACATTTCGCTATGTACTGCTCCCGCGCGCCTACTCGAGGCAACAGTTCGTAGACATGGCTTCGAACTCGGCCTTCGGAGGCGCGCGCATCGATGCCTCCGGGATCGGCTTCGAGGTCACTCTTCAGAAGGACGCCAGGCAGTCCAGCCAGCGCACGGTAGGCTCGAAACTCCCGCGGGATCGCTGGTCATCGAGCTTTCACGAACGCGCTGAGCCATGAAGCAGGTTTTGGATCCGCCGTTTGGCAAAACGCAGCCGCCCGTCGGGATCGTCGCCTCCGGATTGGGGGTGATCGGTCGCGCGTCCCGCGCGGAACGGCAAGCGATTCGCCAGTGGAGACCAGATACGGTCGCCAGCCGGCCATGAGCGGTCCGTCGCAAGTGTGGGTAGAATGCTCCGAAGCAGTCGTTCGTCTGGAGTCGAGTTGTGCTGGTCTGGGTCCGAACTAGCGGCCTCGCGCTTCTAATCGCGGGCCTTCTTTCATCACTGTTCATCCCGACGTGGGGTCGTCACATTGCACTTGCGTCATTCGCACTAATCATTGTGGGGGCCGCTGCATTCGCCGCCGGGACCAGACGTAAGAATTTCGGCGATAGCGTATCGGGCGGAGTTTACGGAGATGCGTCAGGTCTAAACACCGACTGCAGCGGTCGCTACCATTCCGGTGGGCACGACGGAGGACACTGGGGTGACGTAGGACATAGTGGCGACAGTGGCGACGGTGGTGGTCACTAGCGGACTGGCGACACCCCTCAGCCGGCAACCGGCCAACACGAGAGAGTCGGCTTCTGGGGGACTTTCCTGGAAGCGGCCTATACCGGCCGCCATGCCAAAGACTGATAGCTGCGTGAGAATGCGGCTCGGTAGATTCACATTGAGAAACCTACGCGAATGAGTGAACAGCGCCTTGAATCAGCAAGAAGCTTCGTCAAGCTCGGCTACTCAGACGTCCTCGATGATGGTGCCGAGTTTCGCTCGTTGGAGTTCCTCACAGATCTAATGCCCACAAATGAGGTCCAGGACCTTGTAGTCCTGATTAAGAGCTACAACGCTTTTGAGGGCGAGCGGGTCGCACAGGCCATGAAGCGCTTTGGTGGCCGAGTTAGGGGATGGAGGTTTGGGCGTATTGGATCACCGGCCTTGGAAGTAGAGCTTCCGTTCTGGACGCACCAAGTCGAAGGCGTGAGTCCACAGACTGAAGGAGTTCGCATTCCAGATGCGGACCACGAGTCTCTTCTTCAGGAGCTGTCGGAGCTTGCTCACGCGTTAGACGCTGACGTCTGTGAGACGACGGATGAATGGCGTCACGCCGTTCGAATTTGGTGGGACTAATTGTGCCGAATACAACCAAGGTGAGAAACGTCGAATGTCCGCTTGAGGGTCTCGGAGTGACCGAAATGGAGCGCCGCTTACGTCTCTGAAGGGTCGCGAGGAGTCGATGGCCGGACAGAACGCGGCAGCGTCCGCGAGCGGCTCGACCCGGCCACTTTGAGACATTCGTCGAGCGTTTCCGGTTATCCTAATGCGGGCGTTTGCCGGGCTCTCAGGTGGAGCGTGTGTTAAGCGGGGTGGTCGTGAGAGATTTCTTCGCTGTTTCTTTTCTTGCCGCGATCAGCCTGTTCTCGGAGGCTGCGATAGCCAAGTGCGCCTATATATCTACTGGCGCGCGCTTTTCGGCAGCAGCGGATGTGCTGCTTGTCTCATTTGTCGACGTACAGGACGGCCTCGTTCCTCTTCCTTATGGTCTCGAGAAAGGAACGACCGTGCCGGGCAGGCTGCTTACCTTGCGCGTCATAAAATCGTGGAAAGGACCGCTCCGTCCGGGAGCAGTCGTTCGCGGTTTTACCCAAGGTCCGCGCATCGAAGACTCGTATCCGTATACCCAGGTCGGCACACAGATCATCTTCTTTTCCAGATCAGGCCCCCCTTACGAGATCAGGTCTTGCAACGCAGCTAACTCCGACCGCGTAAATGAGGTCGCCAAAGAGCTCGATGCAATCACCAAAAGAGGAGGCACTATCCAACCTCATGGTACTGGCGCTAGCGGTCGTTCGTGAGCGACAGACATGGGTCAGGAGCTTGCAATACGATGAGTCGGAACTTTGAAACGAGAATGCTTGTTCTGACGATGTCCCTGGCTTTCGCCGTCGCATGTGAAGGTGGAAGTCGAGCGAGCAATATTCAAAGGTCGTCGGACACTGACTCGGAGCGCGTATGGATGGCCCTGCTGAAGGGATTTGAGGGCGATGTCGTTTACGAGGGTAGCGATGCTGAATACGCGTATTTCCGTCTCGGTAGAGTGTTCAAGTCGTACCACAAGCTGCCTAC
>Ga0070741_10015444_pt1 | contig 12935 bp, 11 predicted proteins | sample Coa_R1_4_FD_66440 | JGI IMG/M metagenome (GOLD analysis project Ga0070741, IMG submission 66440) | Surface soil microbial communities from Centralia Pennsylvania, which are recovering from an underground coalmine fire - Coalmine... | ecosystem: Environmental > Terrestrial > Soil > Unclassified ...
ATACTGTTGCTCGCTGTGCTGCTCAACAGCTATGTACGCAAACTGGCAATGGAGGCACGACGATGAGCACGACGAACACACAACCTGTTCCTCTCATTGAGGTGCAGAATATCTCAAAATACTTTGGCAGTGTGATTGCGCTGAAAGACATTTCCATGAAAGTGAATGCCGGCGAGGTGATGTGCCTGCTTGGCGACAACGGCGCAGGCAAATCAACCCTGATCAAAATCCTGTCTGGCGTTCACCAACCCAGCGAAGGCAGCTATCGGGTCGAGGGGAAAGAGGTACATTTCACCTCTCCACGAGATGCCTTGAATGCAGGTATTGCCACCGTCTTCCAGGACCTGGCAATGATCCCCCTGATGGGTATCTCGCGCAACTTCTTTCTCGGCTCAGAGCCTACAAAAGGCTGGGGACCATTTCGCCGCTTCGACACAAAGTATGCCGACAGTGTGACGCGAGAAGAACTGTCAAAGATTGGTATCCAGGTACGCGATACAGCACAACCTGTCGGCACCCTCTCCGGCGGCGAACGCCAATCCGTCGCTATTGCGCGAGCTGTATACTTCGGTGCCAAAGTCCTGATCCTCGACGAGCCAACGGCGGCGCTGGGCGTGAAAGAAGCTGGTATCGTCCTGCGCTACATTGCCCAGGCACGAGCACGAGGGCTGGGTGTCATTTTCATTACGCACAATCCACACCATGCCTATCCTATCGGTGATCACTTTACGCTGCTCAATCGTGGGCGCAGCCTGGGTACCTTCGCTAAATCCGAAATTAGCCGCGAAGAAATCACCTCCATGATGGCCGGAGGCGAAGAACTGGAGACCTTGAGCTTTGAACTGGCCGAGTTTGCTCGCACCGACGCAGTTGCCGGTGCCGCCCTGGCCGAGGCAGCCCGCGAATTTGAACAGGAAGCCGAACAACTCGAAGGTTCACACGACGGTCAACGTCAGACACAACCAGAGTAACGCATATGTTGTTGATTGAATCTTTGTCCGACTTTGACGGACAAAGATTCAATCAACAACATATGCGTTAGCAACCGGATGAACGAGGAAATACCTATGATTCAAGATGGACAACTCCTTAATTATATCGGTGGGCAGTGGCAGCGCTCCCGCGCTAACGAATATCTTGATGTGCGCAACCCCGCGACCACCGAGACCCTGGTGCGCGTACCGCTTTCGTCACGTGACGAGGTAGACGAAGTGGTACGTAAAGCGCAGGCAGCCTTTACTGACTGGCGGCGCGTTCCTGCAGTTGAGCGTATTCAGTACCTCTTCAAGTTTAAGAAGCTGCTCGAAGACAACTTTGAAGAGATTGCACGTTTGACGACGCAGGAGTGTGGCAAGACGCTGGCCGAATCACGAGGGGAACTGCAACGAGGCGTTGAGAACGTCGAGGTCGCCACTGGCATCCCATCGCTCATGATGGGCTACAACGCCGAAGATATCGCGCGCGGCATCGACGAGCACATGCTGCGCCAGCCTGTAGGCGTTGTCGCAGCCATTACGCCCTTCAATTTCCCCGGCATGATCCCGCTCTGGTTCATGCCCTATGCTATCGCCTGTGGCAACTGTTTCATCCTCAAACCATCGGAGAAAGTACCGATGACGATGAGCCGCGTATTTGAGCTCATTGATCAACTGGGCCTTCCCCCCGGTGTACTCAGTCTGGTCAACGGCGCAAAAGAGACCGTTGATGCCCTGCTCGATCACCCGGACGTGCGAGCCATTTCCTTTGTCGGCTCCTCGCCAGTAGCAAAGTACATCTATGGCCGTGCAGCTGCCAACGGCAAACGCGTGCAGTGCCAGGGAGGTGCTAAGAACGCGGTAGTCGTTTTGCCCGACGCGGACATGGAGATGGCCTCGCGCATCGTCGCTGACTCTTCGTTCGGCTGTGCTGGGCAACGCTGCCTGGCAACATCTGTAGCGATCACGGTAGGTGAGGCTCGCGCGAACTTTACCGAGCGTATCGCTCACGACGCGGCAATCCGCAAGGTCGGCTACGGCTTAGATCCGCAAGTCGAGATGGGTCCCGTCATCACCCCCGAGAGCAAGCAACGCATCGAATCCTTGATCGCAAAGGGAGCGAGCGAAGGGGCAAAGGTACTCGTCGATGGGCGCGGCTCCTCGATCCCAGGTTATGAGCGAGGCTATTTCGTTCGCCCGACCATCCTGGAGAACGTCGAACCACGCGGCGAAATTGCTCGTACCGAGATTTTTGGCCCGGTTCTTAGCTTAATGCATGCCCAATCAATTGATGAAGCTATCGACCTGGTGAATGCTGCTTCTTATGGCAACATGGCCTGTCTGTTCACAAACAGCGGCGCTGCGGCCAGAAAGTTCCGCTACGAGGTGCAGGCAGGCAACGTAGGCATCAACATTGGCGTGGCGGCACCAATAGCCTTCTTCCCATTCTCCGGCTGGAAGGAAAGTTTCTTCGGTGATATGCACGCCCAGGGGCGCGATGCCGTCGAATTCTACACACAAAAGAAGATTGTCGTTGAGCGCTGGCCCAAAGAATGGTCACGCAAATTTTGAAGAGAGATTTTTCCATTTTCGAGCGAAGCTCGAAAATGGAAAAATCTCTCTTCAAAATTTGCGTGATGCAGGCATTGCATACATAGCTTGAAAGAAGAGATGCTGCATGACAGATATCCATATAGCCAATGCACCTTGTTCATGGGGATCACTAGAATTTGAAGGCTTGGAGGGCGAGAGTATTGCCTACCAGCAAATGCTCGACGAATTATGTGATACCGGCTACGTTGGAACAGAGCTTGGTGACTGGGGATATATGCCCACCGAATCTGCGACGCTCAAGGCAGAACTGCAATCAAGGCACCTGGCAATGGTCGGAGCATTCGTGCCAGTAGCGTTGAAAGATCCCGACGCACACGCCAGGGGAGAGATTCACGCCTTGCAGACTGCACGCTTGCTCGCTGGGGTAACAGACAGCAACGATACCAATCCCCCGCTCATCGTGCTTGCCGATGACAACGGCACCGACCCGGTACGCACGCAGCATGCTGGGCGCATCACGCCTGAGATGGGACTGAGTCAGAGCGAATGGAAAACCTTTACACACGGCGCTGAGCGTATCGCACGAGCAGTGCGTGAAGCCACCGGCCTGCGCACCGCTTTCCATCACCATTGCGCTGGTTATGTCGAGACGCCAGAGGAGATCGCCCGTTTCCTGGACATGACCGACCCCAACTTGCTGGGACTGGTATTCGATACCGGCCACTACCTCTACGGTACTGGCAGCAATGATGCAGAGCTCGTCAAGGACGGGTTAAACCGCTTCGGCGAGCGTATCTGGCATATGCATTTTAAGGATTGTCAGCCACAGGTCGCCACACAGGCCCGTTCCGATAATTGGGACTATTTCACAGCACTCCGTCACGGCGTATTTTGTGAATTGGGCAAAGGCATCGTACCCTTCGCTGCTGTCGCACAATGGCTACACACGCAAACTTATCATGGCTGGATTGTTGTAGAGCAAGACGTTCTTCCCGGTATGGGCAGCCCAAAAGCAAGCGCCCAGCGTAATCGAGAATATCTAAGAACCATTGGGTTCTAACATATATACATAGAGGCCGTTGACTACGCTTACAGCTGATTTTATCGGCCTATTATTAAGGAAGTGGAACCCATGCCTGTACAAACATTGAAGATTGGCCTGATCGGTGCTGGGCGTATCGGACGCCTGCACGCCAGCCATCTCACATCGCGTATCCCATCTGCCGAACTGATCATGGTGGCAGACCCATTTGAGGAAGCAGCCAGAAAATGTGCCGAACAGTGGGCTATTCCTCTCTACCGGCAAGATTACCACGCAGTGCTAGATCATCCTGATATTCAAGCTATCGTCATCTGTTCGTCTACCGCTACCCACGCGCAGATCATTGCAGAAGGGGCTCAGGCTGGCAAACACATCTTCTGCGAAAAACCTATCGCGCTCGATCTGCCTGCAATTGACCGGGCACTGGAAAGCGTGAAGCGTGCTGGCGTCAAACTGCAAATCGGCTTTAACCGGCGCTTTGACACCAATTATCGCAGGGTACGCCAGGCCGTAGAACTGGGGGAGATCGGTCAACCTCTGGTGCTGCATATCGTCAGTCGCGACCCGGCCCCACCACCGATTGCATATATCCGCGCATCGGGCGGTCTTTTTCTCGATATGACTATCCATGACTTTGATATGGCCCGTCATCTGATGGGCAGTGAAGTCGAGGAGGTCTTTGCCCGAGCCAGCACTATCTGTGATCCAACCATTGCAGAAGCAGGCGACGTAGATAATGCGGTAGTCACGTTACAGTTCGCCAACGGTGCTATTGGGACTATCAGCAACAGCCGCCACGCCGCTTACGGCTATGATCAACGCGTCGAATTGCTGGGCAGTTCAGGAGCAATCTCTACCGCAAATAACTACCCGAATACGGCTATCATCAGCGATGCTCGCAGCGTGCGGCGCGATTTGCCGCTCCATTTCTTCGTCGAACGCTATGACGAGAGCTTTATCGCTGAGATGGTGGCCTTTGTCGATGCCGTACTCTGCGATAAACCAGTCCCTGTCACCGGACAGGATGGGCGTGTCTCGGTAGCTATTGCGCTGGCGGCTCAGATGTCCCTTGACGAACATCGACCAGTCCGCCTATAGATGTCTTTCCTGGAAAGGACGTGCTGATGAAAGTCAAGATCACCCGAGGGAAATTTGCTGGCATCAATGCCTGCGCTGACGAACGTGGAGTGATTGCCGCCCTGGCCGTAGATCACCGTGGCAATCTCATGGAGGCCATCGCCAATGCGCGTGGTGAATATGGCCATGCGACAGCAGCAGACATGCATACCTTCAAAGAAGCCATCACAAAAACCCTTACGCCTTATGCCAGCGCAGTGCTCTTAGATCCCGAACACGGCCTCGGAGCAATCCCCTCCCGCGCTTCTGGAAGTGGCGTGCTGCTGGCCTACGAAAAATCTGGCTACGATTTCAGCGTCAAAGGGCGCTTGCCCGACTTGCTGCCCCAATGGAGTGTGCGCCGCCTGGTTGAAGCTGGTGCGCAGGCCATCAAAATCCTGATGTACTACAACCCGTTTGATGATGCACAGATCAACCGGGTCAAGCAGGCATATATTGAACGCATCGGCGCTGAATGTATAGCGCTGGACGTGCCTTTTTTCCTGGAGCCGCTGGTGTACGATGACGCGCTCGGGGACGAGAAGGAACTGGCTTTTGCCAGGAGAAAACCAGAATACGTGGCACAAGCCATGAGAGAGTTTTCGTTGCCCCGTTATGGCGTGGACATACTCAAGGTGGAATTGCCAGTCAATCCTGCATTCGTGCAAAGCACACGCGCCTTCGGTGGAAACGTCATAGCCTACACGCGCAAGGAAGCTATCGAACATTTCCGCACCACAGCCAGCGCAGCCAGCAAACCGTTCATTTACCTGAGTGCTGGCAGCAGCGACGAAGTTTTTTGCGAAATGTTAGAGCTGGCGTCTGAAGCCGGAGTAAAGTTCGCAGGCGTATTGTGTGGGCGAGCAACCTGGCAGGGAGGTATTCCGATCTATGCGAATCAAGGAGTTGCTGCACTGGTTTCCTGGCTCGAAGATCGTGGCGTACACAATATTCAAGCTATCAACAACGTGCTGGAACATGCAGCTACTCCCTGGTGGGATGTATACGGCAGCAAAGACAACATCGAGATCATTGAACCCTTGCAGTATCCTCAAAGCGGTTCGTGATCAAATACACTCCTTGCCGTCCCCACACCCGGATACTTTCCATGGGAAAGCCGAAATGGTCAAGTGCTTTCGCGCTAGGGAGCACACCAGGGAGCACAAAGAGAAAGGGACTGTTTTTATGACACTGGAACCTTCAGTAGCGATTGTCACTGGTGCCGGACAGGGTATTGGCCGTGCAATCGCTCTGCGACTGGCTCAGGATGGCTTATCGGTAGTGACCGTCGACCTGCGTCAGGACCCTCTCACCCAGATCAGCGAAGAGATTCAGGCTCTAGGAGGGAACGCCTTGCCCCTGGTGATCGATATCACCCAATCAGAACAGCGCGAGCAGATGATCCAGGCCACTCTAGAGCATTTCCAACGCCTGGATGTCCTGGTCAATAATGCCGGCATTCAACGCATCTCCACGCCCCTCGATGTGACAGAAGAGCACTGGGATGAGATCATGAATGTCAATGCGAAAGCAACCTATTTTTGCTGCCAGAGCGCCCTCAGGCATATGCTCAAGCAGCGTAGTGGTTGTATCGTGAACATGGCTTCGATAGCAGGCAAGATGGCAAGTACGATCCATCATCCTATCTACAACGTGAGCAAGGCAGCAGTGCTGGCCATGACCAAGACCCTGGCGTTAGCCTATGCCTCTTCCGGGATACGCATCAACGCCGTTTGCCCTGGTATTATTGAGACGCCAATGCAAGATGTCGTTGATCGCGAGGTCGCCCGCATCACAGGCCAACAGCCAGCCGAGATACGCGCCGAGCGTATGGCACGTATCCCGCTAGCCCGTATTGGTGAGCCAGCAGACATAGCCGAAGTCGTCTCATTCCTGGTAGGACCAGGCGCTCGTTATATGACAGGCCAGGCACTCAATGTCGATGGAGGCATTCTTACCTATTAATGAAATTTTAGAAAACAATCCAACAATCCGTGTCTTGGCACGGATTGTTGGATTGTTTTCTAAAATTTCATTAATAGGTAAGATGTAGGTTATAGGCGATAAAAAGGAGCGGCCTATCTGCAAGATTTTATGGTCTGAATATACTAAGAACGAGGATGCTCATTGAATGTACATACATCTCTTTGAGTAATTTTTGGCGAGGGATTGCCCTTTCACCCATAAGATATGTAGAAGGAGTTGTAATGTCGAACACGGATACGTCAATGAGCCGTCGCAAGGCGCTTACTCTCGGTGGGCGCATCGCTGGTGGTCTCGTCGCCGCTTCATCATCGCCATTTTTTGCACCTGGCCGAACCTTTGCCTCCGATAGTAGTCTGCCAGTGAAAGAGATTGAGGAGATTATGGAGACTACAGGGAAGGTAATGAATGGCGTACTGACCATCGATCTTGAACGTACTGACCTGCACGTTATCGGTCCCCAGGGAATTCCCTTCAAGCCAGCCTTTGAACTCTTACACGAGTTCCATTTTCAACCCTTAGGTGACGGTCGAGCATTTCTCAATGGAGATATGACTGTACTCCCGCATGAAGCCAACCCGGTCATCGACAGGATCTTTGCCGGTGGTCTTGTCTTCCAGGCCCTACATCAGCATTTCATGGATGAGCATCCACAGACCTTCCACCCTCACTTTAGAGGAATCGGCGACCCGATCCATCTTGCCCAGGCTGCTATCTCTATGGTGAGGGCGACTGGCACACCGCTGCCTCAGTCTCAGCCTGAGCATCCGACGACGCCTCTGCCCGCAGAGCAACTGGCACACATCCTGGGTGGTACTGCCGAGGTGAGTAGTGAAGGGGTCGTCACGGTCAGCATCCCGCGTGCCGAAACGATCTTCGTTGCAGGCGTTGCTCTGAAACCAGAGATGGGCGTGGAAGTCACTGTAGCCTTTGAGCCGCTGGACGACAACGGGTTTGCGGCGTGCGCGCCCGATTACGCTCTCATTGCCTCTGAAGTCAACCCGGCTCTTAAGGAGGCGCGCCGTCAGGGTTTCGAGGTTCACTGTCTCTATAATCAGGAAACGGCTGAGGAGCCTCAGCTCTTTTTTTCGCATAACATCGCAAAAGGCAACGCCATCGATCTGGCCAGAAGGGTCTCCAGGGTGCTCGACAAAATGCATCTTAAGCGCTCTTCCTAGAATTATTTCAGCCATTAAGCATGTGCCGAATAGCAAAACAAGTTGGTGTGCTCTGCACATCAACCTGTTTTGCTTATCCATGTTTCGTCATGCAGCGCTAGATCCTTTTGAGCGATTGATCTAGTTGTCTGGTCTCTTGCAAACACTGCTTCCCCTGCTCGCTGATCTGATCACATAACTGCTGTGCTTTCTCGATGAATTGGATCGACGACGCTTGAGATGTCTTCACGCTATCAGGAAGCAATTGCAATAAGGCATGCGTTTGAGCCAGCGCAGAAGTCAGTTGATTGAGCATCCCATTCTGCTGCGTGAGTTCTTTACGTATTTTATCTGAGAAAGAGCTACTTCTGGTAATAAGCTGGCTGAGGTAGGAATAGCGTTGGAAAATGGGATAGATATGGTCAGCCAGCGTACCGGTGGGAACCAGAGCTCTTGCTGAGCCACCAACTAGAATCGCGTTCTGCGCATCGAATAACTGCTGCAGCGCTTGTGCTAAGCGTGTGTACTCTTGCGCAATCTGTGTAACACTGTTGAGACGCTCAACCATCAGGTTAAAACTGACGGCGAGCGAAGCAAGCTCGTTATTCTGCAATTTTGCACGGGCTTTGTAGTCTCCATTGGCAAAACGAGCTTGAGCCTCTTTCAGCACGCTGATACCATAATCAAGCCTTTGCTTCTGTTTGACAATCTCTTCTGTCTTCTCATTGAGGCGTTTACGTGCTTCAGCAAGTTCTTCCGCGCGACTGGCACGCACAAGCGCTCTATCCACGCTCGATGCCGCTAACCAGGCAATTGTCGTCCCCACAATCTGGATCACAAGAGCATCACTTATTTCAGAGTAAGCAAATCCTTTTTGATTGACCATAATCTCTCGTATCAACAACGGATCATACGGCAGCAGTGAAAAGAGAGCAACAATAATACTGATATGCAGTACGGCCAGAAAAGGCAGAATACGCTTCGGAAGGACAACTCCGCCAATTAAAGTAGGGATGATGAAAAAATCAAAATCCGGGATATTGCTGTTTCTGATCCCATTGGGCAGCGTTATCATCAGTATAGTCAGTGTTGCATCAATTGCGAGGATATAGAAAATTCCGCTAAGCGTTACCTGGCCCATGCGATTAAACATCAGCGCAAGCAGGCCCAACACGACGAGAGAGATTACGGGTATCCAATACGTGGGAACAGGTATCGCCGTAGGCACTACCAGAATAATCACTACCAGGATCAGAGAAAAAAGTGTACTGAGCAACCGCGAACGCCGCAAAAGCTCTTGATCCTCAATGCTACTGCTAAAACGTGTCACATCTGGACCGCTGAAGCGTAGCCAACCCCGCACTACTCTACGATAGAGGCTGTTTCGTCCTGGTTTTGTAGCATCGTTAGCCGTCAATATATTTTGCGGAAGATCTGGTTGATTGCTCATAGAATTAAGCGTCCTCCAAAGAAGCAAATGGCCGCCCAGCACACCAAATAGAGGATTTGACTGGGTAGTATTATTACTCTTGTGGGTAAAGATGCCCTATGTTTGTGGTTCCTTTTATGGTTCCTTGCATCGCAGACAGTGTAGCGTAAATCTGAATAGAAAGGCAAGTACTACGACACACGTATGGACTTTTGCCCCCCCAAAATGGCTAGAGCTTGACCTGCTCTTCTGCTCATGTTACATTTTATTCAAGCGTGTGAATAACTTTATGTGCCTACAAGCTCTTCCACTATCTGTGGTGCCAGGGAGCGAGAAGACGAAAGTGTATCCATTCACCTCTCAAGAATCAAATTCCCTGGAACCTCGTTATTCAATAATTGGTGCATTGAGCGCAGCTTTTCCCGTCCAGAGTAGAAAATGGATATTAGCATGAGTAGAACCAGCACTACAGTCGAGCGCCGTTCAGAAATCATTTCTGCTGCAATTCGCGTGATTGCACGTGATGGCCTTGCTGAGACAACTACCCGTAAGATTGCAGCTGAGGCCAGCGTCAATCAAGCGGCATTGCGTTACTATTTCGGCAGCAAGGATGACCTGCTCTTCGCTGTACTACAGGAGATGATACAGAGAACCAAAGAGGTTGCACTGGCGAGCATGGGCGAAAATCTTGACCTGCGCGATCTCGTTGCCGAAAGCCTGCGTGGTTTCTGGGCATATGTGGAGTTGGCACCCGAACTCCAGGTGATGCAATACGAGCTCATCCTCTACGCCTTGCGCCACCCAGCATCAGCGTGGCTCGCCAAGGAAAAGTATGATGGCTACTGTTCAGTCGTTGAGTCTCTGTTTCTGCGTGGTTTTGAAGCTGTGGGCAAGACTTGTCCTCCCTCCCTTGCCGAACTGGCACGTTTCGTCGTAGGCGGATTGGATGGATTAATTTTGCAGTTTATTAGCGACCGTGATTCTGTCAGGGCACAACGTGATCTCAACTATTTTATTGCTCAGGTGGTTGCACGGGTAGATGCGACGTCATAGCCGCATCTCTTATTTCATCCTTCATTGAAAACACACAATGTAGAGTGAAGCATGCTTTGCAAGAAATCGGAATGGTTCCGTTAAACAGGTGAGGATAGGATATGAAAGGTAATCAGATCAACCACTGGAGCAATTGGTCCGGCTCGGTAACAGCGAGTCCGCGCCAGTTCATCAGCCCACATACCATCGATGAACTCGCCCAGCAGGTACGAGAATGTGCGCGCGCCGGACGCCATGTGCGCGTGGTTGGTACCGGTCACTCGTTCACTCCCCTGGTGCAGACCAACGATATGTTGATCTCGCTGGACAATTTGCAGGGAATCGAAGCCATCGATCCCGACCAACAAACAGTGACGATTCTGGGTGGAACAAAACTCAACTATCTGGGTGATGCGCTCCTTAAGCAAGGTTTGGCCCAGGAGAATCTGGGAGACATTGATAAACAAAGTATCGCGGGAGCAATCAGCACAGGCACGCATGGTACCGGCATTCGTTTTGGGACGCTCGCCACGCAGGTTGAGGGTTTGACCCTGGTCACTGCCTCAGGCGACATTTTAGAATGCATACCAGAGAGCCATCCCGACATATTCAAGGCTGCACAGGTATCTCTAGGCATGCTAGGCATCATTGCTAAGATCAAGTTACGGGTAGTGCCTGCCAGGCGCATGCGCTACCAGAGCCATCGTGAACGCCTGGATACTTGCCTTGCCAATCTGGAGCGCTATAAGCAGGAAAATCGGCACTTTGAATTCTACGGTTTTCCCTATGCGGAATGGGTTCAGGTCAAATTCCTCAACGAAACCGACGAAGCCGCTACCGGCAGCAATCTATGGGGAGAATTCAACAAGATTGTACTGGAAAACGGCGTCTACTGGGTTCTCTCCGAATGTTGCCGCATGATGCCCAACCTCACCAAACCAGTCAGCCAGTTCTCTACACAAGCGCTCGCCTCTGTAGTCGAGGTCGATTACAGTCACAGGCTCTTTGCTACCCCGCGCCTGGTACGCTTTCAGGAGATGGAGTATAACATCCCTGCAGAGCACTTCAGCACTGTGTTGACTGAGATTCTTGCCAATATCGAGCAGCACCAATTCAAGGTTCATTTTCCTATTGAATGTCGCTTCGTACACTCCGACGATATCTGGTTGAGCCCAGCCTATCAACGTGAGTCGGCTTACATCGCTGTTCATATGTACAAAGGAATGCCCTATGAGGCATATTTCCGCAGCATCGAGGAGATTTTCAAACGCTATCAGGGACGACCGCATTGGGGCAAGATGCATACACAAAATGCTACTAGCCTGGCTGCACTCTACCCTCGTTGGCACGACTTCTGCCGTGTCAGGACTACGCTCGATCCTCAGGGGGTATTTCTCAATGATTACCTGCGTGCGCTCTTTGTTGCCGACGATTCTGCAAGGATCGCGACCTCTTCTGACCAATCAGAGGAGGTGTGAGTGTTGCCTGACAGGCAATATCTCAATCACTATGGATAACTACTCAGATCTAATCGCCCACAAGGGCGGCGCTACGCGGTCTGCGCTAGCGCAGACCGCGTAGCGCCGCCCTTGTGGGCGATTAACTATAGATAGTAAATTGAAAGGATAGATTTCATGCGTCGTGTTTCGTTGTCCCCTATGCCCTCAAATGATGTTCCTGAGAATCCAGGGCTCAAACGGGGTACACTCGGCCTGCGCCATGCCATTGTCATTTCAGTCGCAGTCATGTCGCCGACAGCCTCTATCTTCTTTAATACCATTCCCCAGGCTGGAGCAGTAGGGGCAGCGATCCCGCTGTGTTATGTTATCGGCTTCGTAATCGCGCTGCTGGTAGCTCACCAATACAGCGAGATGTCGCGTGAGCTTCCTTCTAGTGGCTCCGCCTATACATTCGTCATGGAAGGACTCGGCCCACGCTGGGGCTTGCTGACCGGCTGGATTGGCCTGATCGCCATAGCAGTTGGTGCTCCCTATTCCTTCATTCTCATGAGCGCAAACTTACAATCCCTGGTCCAGCGCTGGTTCGGCGTCAACATCCATTGGAGTATCTGGTTTGTTGTCGCTATCGGCATTGTCTTTGCGCTCGGCTATACAGGTATTCGCCAGTCGCTGACGGTTGACCTGACCTTCCTGACTTTTGAAATCGGCATCTGTCTTATCCTTGCATTACTTATCCTCTTCCATGTAGGCAATCAAGGGGGACTGAGCATTGCCCCATTCCTCGTGAGTCAAGTGCCGCCTGACTCGAAGGGCGGTAATCTCCCAGAAGGCATCATCCTGGCTGTACTGAGCTTTATCGGCTTCGAGACTGCGGCTGCGTTAGGTGAAGAGACAAACAATCCGCATCGCAACATCCCACGAGCCGTCTTCGGATCAATGGTTGTCGTTGGAATCTTCTACGTGCTGATGGCCTACGTCGCGACAATTGGCTATGGTATCAATAATATGGCAACAGGATACGCCAACGACCAGGCGCCATTCGATACCATCAGCCGTCACATTGGCGGTGGAACCCTCGCCTTAATCGTTGACCTGGCTGGCATCCTCTCATTCTTTGGGGCAGCTCTGGCTATCATCAATGGTGGCGCTCGTATCCTCTACACTGTCGGCCGCGACGGGCTCTTTCCT
>Ga0070741_10015445_pt1 | contig 12934 bp, 7 predicted proteins | sample Coa_R1_4_FD_66440 | JGI IMG/M metagenome (GOLD analysis project Ga0070741, IMG submission 66440) | Surface soil microbial communities from Centralia Pennsylvania, which are recovering from an underground coalmine fire - Coalmine... | ecosystem: Environmental > Terrestrial > Soil > Unclassified ...
AACACTCAGGCCGTCGACCATCCGCGCGATCTCCGGGGGAGCAGTTTCCGCGCGGGCCTCGCGCCGCAGACGCGGCGTACGGTGTTGCACGAGCGAAAAGAGGTAAACACGCTCGTCGTCGGACAGCTTGAGCGTCTGGCACAAGCGCTCGAGCATGTCATCGGACACGCGCATATCACGCCCCTGCTCGAGCCAGGTATACCAGGAGGCGCTGACACCGGACAGCGCGGCTACATCTTCGCGACGCAGACCATCGGTACGCTTGCGCTTGCTCTGCGGTAATCCCAGCTCCACGGGGTTCATGCGCGTCCGGCAGCGTCGCAGGAACTCGGCGCGCTGACGGTCGACCGGCGAGCGGAGACGCTTGCGGGTAGTGGTTGGGCTACTGTTCATCGCGTGGCCAGCGGTTACCCTATGACTGCCGGTAATAGCTTCAAAATCAACTTTCCAGCGGCAATCTAGCGCAAACCGGTGGCGGGCGCATGGGGTTGCGCTATTTTTCTTAGCATGCTCACTATAGGCGCGAAGGATGCTGGGTCGCGGTTGGCGGCAGCTGCTGCGATGACCGCTTGTCGGCGCGCCTGCACAGGTCGCCGGCTCCGGTGGCCGGGAGTTGGCTAAGATGCACGATGGCACCGCCTGAGATGGGTTTGTCGATGCTGACCGGTGGAGTTCCGAACTGGGTGGTGAAGGGTGCGCGGGCGCGCCGGGTCTCGTTTCCGGCTCGGGTGGTGTTGATCACATCGCTGGTTTTCAGCATGGCGGCGGTGAAAGGAGCCGTTCCCCCTGCTGAGGGCAGCCAGGGCGCGCGCGCGGAGGCGCCGGGTCCACCCGTCCAGTGGGGCTTGCTCAAGGAGCGCTGCGAGAAGTGCCACAACAGCGAGGACTGGGCAGGTGGGGTGGCATTCGATACCCTCTCGCCCGAAGATATCGCTGCCGATGCGGAAACGTGGGAAAAGGCGGTGCGGAAACTGCGCGGCCGCCTCATGCCGCCGCCGGGAAACCCGCAGCCGGACCCGAAAACCATCGACTCTTTTGTCCACTGGATGGAGGGCGAGTTGGATGCGGCCGCTGCCGGCCAACCCGCTCCCGGCAGCGTCGGGCTCCACCGGCTCAACCGGACCGAGTACGCGCGCTCGATCAAGGCAATGCTTGGGCTGGATGTCGACGTCACGACCTTGCTGCCCAAGGATATCTCCAGCGATGGCTTTGACAATATCGCCGCCGTTCTGCGCACGTCGCCGGCATTCCTGGAGCAATACATCACCGCGGCGCGCAACATCAGTCGCCAGGCGATCGGGCGCGCCAGTGGTAAGCCGAGTAGCCGGGAGTACCGTGTCAGGAGCGACATCGATCAGTCCGAGCACATCGACGGACTCCCCTTGGGAACGCGGGGCGGGCTGCTCATCGAGCACTACTTCCCGGCCGACGGCGAGTACGAATTCAACATCCGGAATTTCTTCTTCGGCGGCGCCGGCTACGTCACCAAGATCGATCATCCCCACCACGTGATCCTGACGATCGACGACAACCGGGTGTTCGATCGCAGTTTCGGCGGCGCCGCGGATCTGCAAGCCGTGGACCAGCACCAGGCCATCGCCGCGGACGAGATGCAATCGCGCTTCAATCACATTCGCGTCAGGATCAAGGCAGGTCCGCATCGCGTGGGGGTCGCTTTCATCCAGCGCTCGTTCGCGGAATCGGACTCGCCCTTGCAGCCCATTGCCGAGCTGCCCGAGATGGAGCGCACCCCGACAATTCCAGGCGTGGATATCGCCGGCCCCTTCAATGTCACTGGTGTTGGAGACACCGAAAGTCGCCGGCGTGTGTTCATCTGCCACCCGAGCTCAGAGCCGGAAGAGACTCCGTGTGCACATCGCATTCTCGCCCATCTTGCGCAAGAGGCATTCCGCCGTCCGGTGACGGAGGATGACCTCCACGCCCCGATGTCTTTCTACGCCATGGGCCGCCAGGCAGGAGACTTCGAGGCGGGCATCGAGAGCGGGCTCACCGCGATCCTTTCGAGCACGAAATTCCTGTATCGGGCCGAGCCGCTCCCGCGCGCGACGAGCGTTTCAAACTCGCCAGGCAGAAGAGCCGTGAGCCCCGTGGATGCCATTTCGCTCGCCTCACGATTGTCATTCCTGATGTGGAGCGAAGGTCCTGACGAGGAGCTGATCAAGCTTGCGGCGGCGGGTCAATTGAGCGACCCGGGCGTGCTGGACGCGCAGGTCCACCGCATGCTTGCGGATCCACGCTCGCAGTCGCTGATCACCAACTTCGCCTTTCAATGGCTGAACGTCAACAAGATCGACAGCATCGAGCCCACCCCCGAGCTCTACCCGCAATTCGATGGCAACCTGCGCTATGCATTGCGCGAGGAAGTGCGACTCTTTCTCGAGAGCATCCTGCGCGCCAACCGCAGCGTCGTGGACCTGTTGAGCTCGGATCAGACCTTCCTGAACGAGCGGCTCGCCCTGCACTACGGCGTCCCGAACATTCGCGGTGACCAGTTCCGCCCGGTGCGATTGAGTGATCCCAACCGTTGGGGACTGTTGGGCAAGGGCGCCATCCTCATGGGCACTTCGTACGGCAACCGGACCGCGCCCGTGTTGCGGGGGGCATGGATCCTGGAGAATATCACCGGCACACCCCCCAACTCGCCACCCCCCGGTGTCCAGGCCTTCAAGGAGTCCGAGCCCGGCAAAAAGGTTCTGACGGTACGCGAGCGGCTCGAGCTGCACCGAACCAATCCCTCGTGCAACGGCTGTCACGGTGTCATGGATCCGCTGGGGTTTGCATTGGAGAACTTCGATGTGACGGGCGCGTGGCGTGCCAAGGACCTCGACGCCGGTATGGCGATCGATTCCAGCGGCAAGCTGGCTGACGGCACCGATGTAAACGGACCGGTACAACTTCGCAACGCCCTGCTCCGCCGCCCCGATCAGTTCGTCCAGACCGTCACGGAGAAGCTGATGACGTTCGCGCTGGGACGGAGCCTGCGCTATCAGGACATGCCGATGGTACGCGCGATCGTGCGGCAAGCTGGCAGCGAAGGTGACACGTTCGAGGCGATCGTCAAAGGCGTGGTCAAGAGTCCCGCCTTCCGCCTGCGGGAAATCCCTGCGGTCACTGCGAGTACGCAGCAAGCGTCCGCCGACCGTTCTCCCGGCGGCTCCAGGAGATAACTCCCATGTTCATTACGAAGAAGCACCTTTCTCGCCGCACGGTTCTGCAGGGCGTCGGCGCGGCCGTCGCGCTTCCTTTCCTCGATGCGATGGTACCCGCGGCCACCGCCCTGGCCAACACGGCGGCCGCCGCGAAGCCCCGCCTCGGGTTCTTCTACTTTCCGCACGGCGCCATCATGGAAAAGTGGACGCCGACGGGCACCGGGACCGACTTTGAGATCAGTCCGATTCTCGAGCCTCTCGCACCGCTGCGGTCATACCTGACCATCGTCAGCAATATCGGCAACAAGCCCGCCGAGAGCCGCGCGGTCCACGCATTGGTTCCAGCAACGTGGCTATCATGCGTCCATCCAAAGGAGAGCCTGACACCTTACATGGCGCCGACCGTAGACCAGATCGCCGCTCAACAGATCGGACAGGATACGCCCTACCCTTCCTTGGAGGTCGCAACGGCACAGGGCCATGGTGTCGGGAGTGCCTGTGAGCGCGGGTACGGCTGCAGCTACTCCGGCACACTGTCATTCCGCAACGTCAGCACCCCGTTGCCTATCGAGAGCAACCCGCGACAGCTCTTTCTGCGGCTGTTTGGACAGGGGGATACGCCGCAAGAGCGCGAGTATCTTGCCCGCCAGACGACCAGTATTCTGGACATGATCTCGGGGGAAGCGGCTACGATGAGCCGCACGCTCGGCCCACAAGACCGGGCCACGTTGAACGATTACCTGGACAGCGTGCGCGAGATCGAGCGCCGCGTGAACAATTCCGCGCGCGGCGATGTCGCCAAGCTGCATCTTCCCGAGGTCCCGGGAGCGACGTCGGAGAACTTCGACGAACACCTGAACCTGATGTTCGATCTGATGGCGCTCGCCTACCAGGGGAACCTGACGCGCATCCAGAGTTTCATGATCGCCGCGGAGGTCAGCGAGCAAACCTACAATCACATCGGCGTGCCCGACGCGTTCCACGCCTTATCACATCATGCCAACGATGAAGCGAAGAAAGCCCGGCTGGTGAAGATCCAGCGGTATCACACTCAATGCTTCGCCCGCTTCGTGAACAAGCTCGCCCAGATGCCTGACGGCGACGGTACGATGCTCGATCACTCGTTGCTCCTTTACGGCAGCAACATGAGCAACAGTAATCTCCACAACCAGTATCCGTTGCCGACGGCACTCGTGGGCCGCGCCTGCGGCCAGGTGAAAGGCTCGCAGCACATCAACTTCGTGCAGCGAACGCCCCTGGCGAATGTGCTCCTCACCATGCTTCAGCGCACCGGCGTGAAGATCGACGAGGTGGGGGACAGCACCGGGGCGATTGCGGAGATCTAGCGCACATGGTGTTACCGCGGAAAATCGGGCTCCCGCTCGTAATGCTATGCCTTGCGACGCGGGCAGTGAGCGCGACGGACACTGTCGTGGAAGTGCCGGAGAAACCGGCGCCGTTGGTCGAAGCCGCGCGGGCGGGTGACGACATACGCGCCAACGCATTACTGAGCGCGCAACAACGCCCTGACGTCAACCAAACATCCTCGGATGGCACCACTGCATTGCACTGGGCGATCTATCGGAACGACGTGCCCTTGATCGACCGCCTCCTGGCCTTGCACGCGAATCCGAATGCGAAAAACGACTACGGCTCGACTCCCTTGTCCGAAGCTGCGGTAGTCGGGAATCCCGTTGTCGTAAAGAAACTGCTGCAGGCTGGCGCGGACGTAGAGTCTCCCAACGCGGACGGACAAACCGCGCTGATGATCGTTTCGCGGACCAGCAATCTCGAGGTAGCGAAGCTGTTGCTCGATCACGGCGCCAGCGTCAACGCGCGCGAACAGTGGCACGGGCAGACCGCTCTCATGTGGGCCGCGGCGGAAAATCAACCAACCATGGTACGCCTGCTCCTGAAGCACCACGCCCATGTCGATGAGCGCTCGGCCCTCAGCCACTTCGAGCGGCAGGTGACTTCGGAGCCGCGTATGCAGGCGCGGCCCGCAGGTGGGTTCACACCATTACTGTACGCCGCTCGTAAGGGTTGCCTCGACTGCGCCAGATACCTGGTGGCGGCCGGCGCCGACGTCAACCTTACCGACCCGGACGGCGTGACCCCGCTCTTGCTCGCTACCCTTAATTTCAACTTCGACGTCGCCGCACTTCTGGTGAAAAGCGGGGCTGAAGTTGACAAATGGGACTTCTGGGGGCGATCGCCCCTGTACACGGCAGTAGACATGAATACGTTGCCGGTCGGGGGGCGCGCCGATCGTCCGTCGACGAGCACCACGACCGCGCTACAGCTCATCGACATGCTTCTGCAAGCGGGGGCCAATCCCAACTTGCAGTTGAAGCTCTTTCCGCCCTACCGGTCCTTACGCGACGACCGCGGCGCCGATCAACTGCTGACTGTGGGGACAACACCGCTGCTGCGGGCGGCAAAGGCGGGCGACATCGAAGCCATGCGCCTCCTGCTGGCTCACGGCGCGAACCCCAACCTGCCGACAGCGGCGGGAATCACTCCTTTGATGGCGGCGGCCGGGAATGGCTCCTCCGGGCTGGACACTCGCGGGCGCTACAAGACCCAGGCGCAGGCCACAGCGGCCGCGGGCATCCTTCTCGCCGCCGGTGTGGATATCAACCAACGTGACAAGAACGGCCAGACGGCTCTGTTCGGCGCGGCGATGTGGGGCTGGGATGACCTGGTGAAAACACTGGCCGCGCACAACGCGAATCTCATGGTCAAGGATGCCCGCGGGAGAACCGCGGCCGATGTCGCGATGGGCAATAACGCCGGGGCATCAGGACGCTCGAGCTCCGAGCCGCATCCTGAAACGGCGGCTCTCTTGCGCCGACTGATGGCGGGCGCGAGCCCTCCGGTCGCGGACAACTCGACGGGCGCGAAATGAGATCGACCGGGACACATGACACGCCGGCGCGTTGGACAATGAGCCGTCGGGCGGCCCTGATAAAGCTCGGAGCACTTGCCGGAGTCGCCGCGCAACGCCGTGCGTTCGCCGCGGAGGCGCGGCCAGGGCCGCTTTCGGTCACGGATCTCAATGATCATCTGTTCGTCATTGGCGGGGGCGGCGGCAATGTGACCGTGCTCCATTCGAGCGAGGGCGTATTGCTCGTGGACGGCGGCTCGCCCGAGCACTCCGCGGAAGTGTTGAAGCTCATCAAGCAGCGCACTGGGACATCACGAATCCATACGCTATTCAACACCCACTGGCACTGGGATCAGACCGGCTCGAACAACGAGTTGGGAAAGGCCGGCACGCGAATCATCGCTCACGAGAACACCCGGCTTTGGCTGGGCACGGACATCGATGTGAAGTGGCAACATCGGGTCTATCGGCGCTTGCCACCCAAGGCACGCCCCAATCAGACGTTCTATACAACGGACAGCCTGTCCTTTGGCGGCCAGACGATCGATTACGGCTATCTTCCGCAAGCGCACACCGACGGGGACATCTACGTCCTATTCAAGGAAGCCAACGTCCTGGTCGCCGGAGATGTACTTTCGGTCGGCTCATACCCGGTGCTGGATTACTGTACCGGAGGCTGGATCGGCGGCATGGCTGAGGCCGCGCAGACTCTCACCGGCCTGTGCAATGCAGACACGCGCGTGATTCCGGGCACAGGTCCAGTACAGGCGCGCTCCGACCTGGACGCGGAGCACACCATGCTGGTTGATTTGAAGTTGAAGCTCTCGAAACTACTCGCCCAAGGTATGAGCGTGCAAGACATGCTGGATGCGGCGCCTACGCGGGAATTCGACTCGCGCTGGGGCAACCCTACCCTGTTCGTCGCCAACGCCTGGCCCGGGCTGGTCCACCGTGCGCGCGAGCTGGGAGTCTCGATCGTCTAGCCCGTCGAACGAACTCTCACTTCTCGAAAATGAGGCTGAGCCGCGCGGCTCGTCCGGCACTCACGTTGACGTGGTTGTCGTCCAGCCCGTCATAGAACCTTCGATCGGCAATGTTATCGACATTGAGCTGCAGGTCCGCCCGGGCTGCCACCCGGTATCGCACCAGGGCCGAGGCGGTCCAATAGCCCGGGACTCGTTGCCTGAAACCGTTCGGATCGACGACCGTGCCGGGTACGCGAGTGGACTGGTAATTGACACTGGCGCCCACTGTCAGCCGTTTTGTCAGGTCATAGGCGCTGAACAGGCGGAAGTTTTCCCGCGGAGCATTCTGCAGTTGCGAGCCCCGATCGCCGTTGGGTGAGGAAAGCACCGACGCATCCATGTACGTGTTGCCCGCGAATAACAGCCACTCGGGCGTGACATACCCCTGCGCCTGCACCTCGATCCCCTGGCTGCGGGCGGTCCCGGCGAGAATCTGCAAGGTCGGATCGATGGGGGACGCCTCGCGCAGATTGCTCATGACGGTGCGAAAGAGCGCGGCCGAGACCAACAAGTTGCGGTTGGGATCCCATTTCACCCCGGTCTCGACGGTGTGACTGCGCTCGGGAGCCAGATCCGCCGTCGACGCGCTGAGCGACAAGCCTTCGGCCGAGGGGTCGAATGAGGTGCCGTACAGGCCATAGACGCTGACCTCCTCCAGCGGCTTGAAGATCGCCGCGCCACGCCACGACGCAATCGTGTCGGTGTGCGAGAAGCTGACCGGCACCGGGAACTGGTTGTGATAGTCCGCGGCAAATCGATCGACTCGCGCGGCGGCGTTGAGTTCCCAATACTTCCCAAACTGTAGCGTATCTACGGCAAACAGCGCCTCGGTCCTGGCCAGGAATCGCACGTTGGAGCTGGTCGTATGAGTGCCGGCGAACGCCTGATTCTCGTTCGGCGTGATCAGGTTCGTCCCGGGGACGCCCGAGAACCTCAGTACCGTCGGTGTGGAGACCTGGCGACCGGCTTCCGCGCCGGCGACCATCGCATGAGTGATCCCGAACGTGTCGAACTTCACGGTCAAAGTCAGTTGATCGTCCAGTACCGTTTGACGACCGCGCCCACCCCGCCCGGTACGGGTCACAGTAATCGTGGACAGCGACGTGCCGGGGGCGATAATCGGTTTGATTCCGGGCTCCACGTCACGATAGTCCTGCTCGTAAATCGCGTAGCGAGTCTGGTTGCGCAAGCTGCTGTTCTCGCTGAGCTGGCTCCGTAGGGTTCCCGTCAGGATGTTGGCCGTGACATGCGAGAAATCGCTCCGGAAACCGTAGAAGTTCTCAGGGGGCACCGCCGCTGGGTGACTGATGTTGACGGCAGGAGAGCCGATGTCGATCCAGGGTACCCCGTAGTCAGGCTTGTCCCATTGCCGCTGATAAAGGTCGCTGAGAGTGAACTGGGTCGGGCCGTCGATACCGATCGAGAAAGACGGCGCGATACCCACGCGCTTCGTACCGACGACGTCTCGACCGGCGATGCCTGCTTCCTGAGCCATACCCGCCACACGGAAGGCCGAGCTCTGCTGCACAGGGATATTGGCGTCCACGGTCAACCGCTTCAGTGCATCGGTTCCGACCGTCGCCGTCGCGTCGAGGAAGTCCTCGAGCCGCGGCTGCTTGCTGACTTGTTCGATGGCACCGCCGGTCGAGCCTCGGCCAAACAGGACCGAGGACGGGCCCGTGAGGATCTCGACCGCCTCGAGGTTGAACGGATCGCGGTAGTAGTTGCCCACATCGAGCTGGCCGTCGAGGTACATGTCATACCGTGCCGAAAACCCGCGGATGTAAACGTTCGTGCCCTGAGCGTTGTCCTCGTCCGCATGCGCACTCACGCTCGGATCGTTGCGGAGCACGTCTCGCAGGTCGGTTGCAGCTTGTAGCTGCATGACCTCCTCGGGAATCGTGGTGATGGTTTGCGGCGTGTCGACGACAGGCCGCGTCAAAAGCGGCAGATCCGCGGTGCGCGCCCCGGTTACGAGCACATTATCGAGATCGGCGTCATGCGCGGGGCGATCCGCAGGATCGACCTGACCATCCTGAGCGAACGCGCCGGTGACACCAAGGAACAGGCACAGCAGTACATAGGTCGGGCGCGCGCCCGGCGGCAATCTCATCATCGGTTCAATTTCAGGCGTTACTCGAAAGGCGCTCCGAGCCTCGGAGCGGGTTTTTTCGACACGCTAAGGTTGCAAAGTTACGGTGTCGTGACTGTCACCGCGCGCGGGACGATCGTCCACACGAGGGAGCGCGTCGGTGACTACACACTGGATCGGCGGCGAGGGCCTGGCTGTCATAAATGGGTAACAGTACCCCCAGCCCTTCGTGGGTAGTTCGAGCGCCCCAAAAGGGGCGCCCGCCAGCCGCGAAGGCGCCGCCATGCCGCGCAAAGCGCGGCGAGCTACCTACCACACATATTCGAGCTGTGCCCAGAATTTGCTCGTATCGCGGGCCAACGCGATCGGCGTGGACTTCGCAGCGGTGTAGTTGGCATATTTCAGGAGCGCGGCGTAGTGATGCCACTTCGCGCCCAGCGCGAGGTCACATTCCGACCCGTAGTTGGCGTCGACCCGTTCGGCATGGAAACTGTGATACATCACCGTCGCGGAGAGCGTGTCCAGACCCAACAGGTGCGAGCCGTTCCAGGCCAGGGTGGCATACGGATCTTTGATACCGTTCGGGGGCGTGACCAGGAACTTGTCCGCCCAACCCTGGAACGCGTGCAATGTGGCCAGCGGGGTCGCGAATCCGACCGTGCCGTTGCCTTGCAGGACCTCCTCGCTCACGGCGACTTTGAAAGGTCCCGCCGTTGCGCTGAGCTCGCCCATGAAATAGTCGTTGCTGAACATCAACGGGTTGTCGGCGCGCGACTCCTGCCAGGCGTAACTGACAACATACCCGAGCTTTACGCCAGCCACTGGCCACGCCCCGACGAACCGTCCACCATACGTGGCCGTCGAGCCGCGGCGCGGATCGAGCGCGCCGGTCAAACCCTGGATGGGGTCGAAATCCAGCACGTAGGCGAACGCGGTCAGCTTACCGATGGGAAGCTGATAGGCAACGTTTGCCAGGTAGTTGTCGCCCTTGTAGGTGCCCTGCGGCGAGTCGGCGCCATATAGCCGGTGTACCTTGTCCAGAAACGTCAGGTCCACCGTCAGGTTGGTAATGGACTGATTGACGATGCGTGCCGCATCGAACGTCACCTCGTTCTGCCGCCAGCCGCTGTTACCGACAAAACGTTGGTCGTCGAGAATGATCCGTTGCCGGCCAAGGGTGATCGCGGTTTGCGGCAGCGAGGTGTTGGTCAAAGCCAATCGATTGAGAACGTAGTTCTCCGGATCGGCGACGACTGGATAGCGCGTATACGTGGGCACCGCGTTGTCCGGTCGATAGTCACGATCGAGACGGAGCATCGCCTCGCCTTCCACCAGTAGTTGAGTATCCAGGAATTTGCCGGTTTGCGCACCCAGGCGCGCCCGCAAGGTCTCGGCATGCGCATTCTCGATGATGCCGGTCTGCTCCACTTCCTCGTAGCGCAGGCGGATGTCGACCAGGGGTCGTGTCTGCGCGAGGGCCGCGACGATGTCCGTAGAGCCCTCGGCATACGCAGGCACCGCGGCAATGACCCAGAATGCGAGCGCGATGCAGACCCTCATTGTTCTTTGCAACGATTGCACTCGTTCAACTCCCCAGATTCAAATGGCAAAAAAAAACGTCGTCGGCTCGGGCACTCGAAGCTGTGGAGCGGAGTGCGATAGCCGGCGACGTTGCCGTGGGCCTTGGTTCAGGCCTTCACCATTCGGATGCAACCGATGTGCCAACTCCGGCAGCCCGTCAAATCGCCCTGGGGGGCCGAAACCATGAACCTCAACAGTGCACCCTGTGAACGCGCTGCCCTGTCCGGTGGCAGCGGTGGTGGACAGGGATCTTCCGGATACCTAACCTTGTGGCCGCCATACATCACCGAGGGGGAGTTCGTGAGCGTGACAAAACAGATCATCTGCTGCGGGTGCCTGCTGCTGGGTGTCGCTACCGGGTATGCGCAAGTTCCGCCGACACCCGCGCCGGACCAGGCGGCCCTGCTGCACGCCGACGACCCGAAGCTGGCCGCCAACAAGAAGCTGGTATTCGACATGTGGCGGGCGATCATTCAGGGCGCGCATACGGAGCTGGCGCCGCAATACTTCACTGAAGGTTATATCCAGCACAACCCCAACGTCGCCACCGGCCGCGACGCCATGGTGGCCTACATGAAAAGTACCCGGCCCGTCCGCCCCATCGAGCCGACGATCCACTTCCCGGTGATCGCCATCATGGCCGAGGGCGACCTGGTGATGGTGGCCACGGTGAGCTACGCCCCGGACCCGGAGAATCCGGGCAAGAAGTACGCCGGGACGCACTTCGACCTGTTCAGGATCGAGCACGGCAAGATCGCCGAGCATTGGGATAGCGTCCCGAAGAGCTCAGCCGCCTTGCACACGGACCCGAACGTCACCAACAAGCCGTAGCCGGCAGCAGGCCCTGGCGGGCGGTAGGCCTTGCGGGCGGCAGGTCTGGCGGGTCGGCTCACTCCATGTGGAGTACGGCGGCCGGCTTCACGGTGGCCGCCCGGAATGCCTGGGTGGCGACCGCGAGCCAAGCGACCGCAAGCGTGATCACGAGACTCACCACGAAGGGCTCGGCGGTGAGCTCGGCGCGTTGCGTGAACATGTTGTAGTAAAGGCGGCCCGCGAAATAAGCGAACGGCCAGGCGATGACGTTCGCAATCAGCACCGGCCTCGAGAAGTCGCGCAGCAGCATCATCACCAACCCGCTGGCGCTTGCGCCGAGGGTCTTGCGGATACCGATCTCGCGCAGCCGGCGGCTGGTGATGTGGATCGCCATGCCGATCAGCCCCATGATGGCGATCACGAACGCGAAAACACTCAATCCCGTCAGCACCCCGCTCACCGTCCCATAGGTCTGATAGGCGGAGTTGAACAATTCATCCATGAAGTAACGACGCACCGGCATCTTGGGCGCGAGCTCTTTCCACACGGCGTCGATGTGCTCGAGTGCGGCCGCAATGTTGTTACGATCCACCCGGACCAGCGGAGTGTTGACCCCACGCTTGGACAGAACGTATAGATTCGCATCGGTATTGGGGCCGACGAGACGCGGATAACCATCCTCCACTACGCCTATCACGTGCAGAGGCAGGGCGGGTTGCGTGACATCCCACGGGGATGCCATATAGATCGTCTGGTCGACGGCCCGCTCAGGTGCGGACCAGCCCAGTTGCTTTGTCAGCGCGCGGTCGATGATTACCGCGGGCACTCCCTTCTCCTCCGACCCTCGATCCCAGTAGAACGGCGGATCGGCGTGCTCACGGTCAAAATCCCGGCCTGCCAGGATCGGGATGTCGACGGTGCGGAAGAAATCGTAGTAAATGGGGTCTTGGAGCACGTAGGGCGCGTTGGAGGAGCTATCCGCGGTCCGACGCACGACCTGGTGCGGGCCGCCGTCCTGCCACGGTCGACTCATCGAAGCGGAGACCGCTTTGATCTTCGGATTACGCAGCAGCTCATCCCGGAGGCGCTCGAACGGAACCCCAAGCTGACCGAGATTGTCATCCAGCACGACCACGGGATCACGGTCCGGACGGATGCCCATCCGCTGCAGCACGCGATTTTCCGCGGACATCAGGAGAGTTACGACCAGGAGAAAGCTAGCCGCGGCAAATTGCACACCGACAAGGACCGTTGGAACGAAGCGGGGTCCGGCGCGCACGACGGCCGCGCGAAGCGACTCGACGGGTCGTACTCGCGCCAGAACCAGCGCCGGATACGCTCCACCGGCCAGACTGATAAACGCAAG
>Ga0070741_10015446_pt1 | contig 12934 bp, 11 predicted proteins | sample Coa_R1_4_FD_66440 | JGI IMG/M metagenome (GOLD analysis project Ga0070741, IMG submission 66440) | Surface soil microbial communities from Centralia Pennsylvania, which are recovering from an underground coalmine fire - Coalmine... | ecosystem: Environmental > Terrestrial > Soil > Unclassified ...
GCGCGTGTTCAACGCGCCGTTCGCCACCGCGGCGAACGTCTTCCTGAACCTGCTTCTCTATCCGATCGTCATCCTCGCGTTCGCCATCGCCGGTGGGCGCGTCGGGCTCTTCAGCTCGGGCGTCCACAAGTGGCTCTTCCTCGGCATCGCGCTCGCGGTGACCGAGGCGGCGTTCCGCATGCGCGAGAGCTTCTTCCGCGGGGTCCCGTTCGCCGAGACCCGCGTCCGGGGTGCCCTGTACGCGCCGCTCGTCTGGCCGCTCGGACGGCTCGTCGCCGCAATCGCCGGGCCGCGCGGCGTCGACAGCAACGTCGGCTTCGACGGCTTCTACACTGGGCGGGAGCATTTCGACGACAAGCTCGAGCGCGAGCGTCGCTACGGCTCGGTCTACAAGCTCGAGGAACGGGACGACGCCTACATCCTACGCGTCGAGTTCCCGCGCCGCCTCCCGCCGTCGTCGCTCGCCGACGAGCTCGGGCTGCCGCCGGAGATGCCCGACTACGACTTCGAGCTCCAGCTCCAGAACGGCGAGTTCGTCGTCCACGGACGCGTGACGGATCCGAAGGTCCGGAAGCTCACCGCGGTCGCGCCGGCGTTTCCGCCGGAGTTCACGACGCGCGTGCGGCTCCGGGATCGGGTCGCCGGGTTCCGCCACCGCTATCGCGACAAGACGCTCGAGGTGATTCTGCCGAAGGCCGGGGCGTAGGAGCCGGTGCCGGCGAGCGCCGTCCTCGGCTGCGGCCGCCATCTCCCTCCGCGCGTCGTCACGAGCGACGACCTCGCGTCGACCCTCGGCGTTCCGGGCGCGACCCTGACGACGCGGTCCGGTGTCGCGCGCCGGCACTATACGGAGGACGGCGTCGGGCCGTCGGACCTCGCGCGCGACGCCAGTGTCGCGGCGCTCGAGGCGGCGGGTCTCACGCCGACTGACGTCGATCTCATCGTCTTCGCGACGATGACGCCGGACATCGCCTTCCCGGGGTCCGGTTGCTTCCTCCAGCACAAGCTCGGCTGCCGGACGATCGGTGCCCTCGACGTCCGCGCGCAGTGCGCTGGCTTCGTCTTCGCGCTCGCGACGGCGGATCGCTTCATCCGCGCCGGCAAGGCATCGCGGGTCCTCGTCGCCGGCGCGGAGGTCCACTCGACGGCGCTCGACTTCTCGCCGCGCGCCGCGGCCGTGACCCCGTACTTCGGCGACGGCGCCGGCGCGATCGTGCTGGGCGCGGGGCGCGAGCCCGGCGTCCTCGCGACGGTCCTCCACAGCGATCCGGATCGATTCCAGCGCTTCTGGTGCGAGTTCCCCGCGAGCCGGAACTATCCCGCGCGCATGACGCGCGAGAGTTTCGACGCCGGGCGCCACTACTACGTCCTCGACGCGGACGCGGTGCACCCGGACGCCGCGCGTACGCTCCCCGCGGTCGTGCAGGAGGTCCTCGAGCGCGCGAACGTGCCGGTCGAGCGCGTGGCGCTCTTCGTGATGCACTACTTCGATCATCGCGTCGCGCGGCGCGCGGCCGACGCGATCGGAGTTCCCCCCGACCGGGTCATCGCGACGGCGGAATCGGCGGGGCACATCGCCGCGGCGGGTATCCCGATCGCGCTCGCCGATGCGGTGACCGCGGGGCGCGTCGGGCGCGGCGATCTCGTGTGCTGCGCCGCGTTCGGCGCGGGAATGTGCTGGGCGGCCGCGCTCCTCCGGATGTGAAGGACGGCGCATGGACGAGACGATCAACTCGCGCATCCTCGGCCTCGGGCATCATCTGCCCGAGCGGGTCGTCACGAACGACGACCTCGCCCGCCTCATGGACACCAGCGACGACTGGATCCAGCAGCGCACGGGGATCCGCGAGCGGCGCTTCGTCACGACGCACACCGGCGCCGCGGACCTCGGCGCCGAGGCGGCGCGCCGCGCGCTCGCCGAGGCGGGCATCCGGGCCGAGGACGTCGATCTCGTGCTCCTCGGCACGCTGTCCCCCGACATCGACTTCCCGTCGAGCGCCTCGCTTCTCCAAGAGCGGCTCGGGATCGCCGGCATGCCGGCGATGGACGTCCGCAATCAGTGCTCGGGCTTCATGTACATGCTGACGGTCGCCGACGCGTTCATCCGCAGCGGCGGCGCGCGCTACGTGCTGGCAGTCGGCGCGGAGATCCACTCGACCGGCATCGACCAGAGCACGCAGGGGCGGGAGGTCGCCGTGATCTTCGGCGACGGCGCGGGTGCGGCGGTGTTCGGTCCCGAGCCGGATCCGAAGCGCGGCATCCTGACGACGCACCTCCACAGCGAAGGTCGGTACGCCGAGAAGCTCATGGTCGAGGCGCCGACGAGTCGATTGCGCCCGCGACTGACCGAAGACATGCTCGATCAGCCCGGCAGCCGGCTCTGGCCACGGATGGAAGGACGGTACGTCTTCAAGCACGCGGTGACGCGCTTCACGGAGGTGATCCACGAGGCGCTCGCGGCGACCGGCTGCACGCCCGCGGACATCGACGTCCTGATCCCGCACCAGGCGAACCTCCGCATCAGCCAGCTCGTCGCCATGGGGCTCGAGCTGCCCGAGGAGAAGGTCTTCAACAACATCCAGCGCTACGGCAACACGACGGCGGCCTCGATCCCGATCGCGCTCCACGAAGCGGTCGCCGCCGGGCTCGTGCGTCCGGGCGCGCTCGTCTGTCTCGCCGCGTTCGGCGCCGGGTTCACGTGGGCGGCGGCGCTCGTCCGCTGGTGAGCGCGGTCGACGGGGCGATGGCGGTCCGGCAGGAGACCCCGCACGCGACGCTGCGCGAGATGCGGCGGGACGACCTTCCCGGCGTGCTCGACATCGAACGGCGCTCCTTCGCGCAGCCCTGGTCGCGGGCGTTCTTCGAGAAGGAGATCGCGACGCCGTTCGCGCGGCTCATCGTCGCGGTCGAACACGATCCGCGGCCGCTCATCGTCGGCTACACGTGTCGGTGGCGCGTCACGGACGAGGTGCACCTCCTGAACGTCGCCGTGCATCCCGAGCGCCGGGGGCTCGGCTACGGCCGCGAGCTCGTGGGCGCGGTCGTTGCAGAGGCGCGCTCCGCGGGTGCGCGCGTCGTGTTCCTCGAGGTGCGGGCCGGGAACGTGATCGCGCGGCGCCTGTACCGCCAGCTCGGCTTCAAGGACCTCGGCGTCCGGCGCGGCTACTACGGCCCCGGGCAGGACGCGATCGTCATGGAGCTCCGGCTGGAAAGCCGTTGACGGACGCCGCCGGCGTCGACACGCGCGTCTCGGTCGGAGCCGTCGAGCTTCCGAATCCCGTGATCGCCGCGTCCGGCACGTTCGGCTACGGCACGGAGTTCGCCGGCCTAGTCGACTTGGCGCGCGTCGGCGCGATCGCCGTGAAGGGGCTCTCGCTCCGACCGTACGCGGGAAAGCCGCCGCCCCGGTTGGTCGAGACGCCGGGCGGCATGCTGAACGCGATCGGCCTCCAGAACATCGGGGTCGACGCGTTTCTCCGCGAGCGTCTGCCGGCGCTGCGCGCGGCCGGCGCGCGCGTCGTGGCGAACTTCTGGGGCGACAGCGCGGAGGAGTTTGCGGACTGCGCCGAGCGCCTCGCCGGCGTCCCTGGCATCGTCGCGCTCGAGCTGAACGCCGCGAGCCCGAATCGTCCGGAATGGGGCAGCATCCTCGCCGCGGACCCGGGCGCGCTCGGTGGGATCGTCGGCACGGTGCGCGCCCGCGTTCGCGCGCCGCTCTGGGTGAAGCTCTCGCCGAACGTCGCGGACATCGCGACGGTGGCGCACGCCGCCGAGGACGCCGGCGCCGACGCCGTGACGGCGATCAACACGCTGCGCGGCATGGCCGTCGACCTCGCGGCGCGCCGTCCGCGCCTCGCGACCGGGACGGGCGGCCTCTCCGGCCCGGCAATCAAGCCGGTGGCGCTCCAGATGGTCCATCGGATCGCGCGCGCCGTCCGCATTCCGGTCGTCGGCATCGGCGGCATCCGCACCGGCGAGGACGCCCTCGAGTTCCTCTGCTGCGGCGCCGCCGCGGTCCAGGTCGGCACCGCCACCTTCTACGACCCGACCGCCCCCGTCCGCATCGCCGAAGAAATGGCCCACTGGTGCCGCACCCACGACGTCCCCGCCATCAGAAACGTCATCGGCACGCTGACGTGAGGATCATGGCTCAGCGAGGCGCGCAGGGCGCGCGAGCGGGTACGCCGCGTTTCAAATACCGAGGAGCGCGAGCGAGGCTCTGCCGAGCCGCGTGTTGGGGTCTGGGGAGCGCGGCGGACGCCGCGCTTACGTTGGAACGCAGCGCGCGAGGCGCGCGAGCACCGGACGGGCCCCCAGAATCATTGACTCACTTCGATCTCGATGTAATCCGAGTCGGAGTCGCCGCCGCTGTCCGACACGTTGAGATCAGCGCGGAACTTTCCGGGCTTCTCGTACGTGTGCTTCGGATTCGGATCGGTGGAATCGGGCGTGCCGTCGCCGAACGTCCAGCTGTACTTCAGCGGCGGAGTGCCGCCTTCGACGTCCGCCTTGAACTCCACGGCGAGCGGCGCCTTGCCCTCTTCGGGCGTCGCATCGGCCCAGGCGAGGAGCGGCGCGGCCTCGTCGTCCGCCTTGCCGCCGGCGACCGTCGTCGTCGGCGAACCCGCGGCGGCCGGTGGAGCGACCGTCGTCGCGGTCGCGGTCGCGTGCGGGGCCTCGCTCGGCCCTCCGCCCCCGCACCCGTGCAGCGCGAGGAAGAGACAGGCGGCGAGCGGAGCTGACACGGCGAACGCGCGATTCATGCAAGAACCTCCCGGGTCGGGTTTCGCACAGCGGCGGCGGATTGTCACAGACGTCCCCAAGGCTGTCAATTCCAAGCGAGGTGCCGTACGCGCGCTCGCCTTCGCCTTCGGCGCGCTCGTCGGTGCGCCCGTTTCCGGCCACGCCGACGTCCGCACGACGGGCGATCTCCGGGTCTTCGTCGTGCTCGCCCAGTTCCCCGATCGCGCGCTCGCGAAGCGACGCGAGCACTTCGTCGGACGACGGCAGGCGCTCGTGGATCGCCTGGTTGCGTACTACGGCGAGGTGTCGAGCGGCCGGCTGCGAATCGTCCCGACGGTCTGCCAGACGGTCGTCACGCTGCCGCACGCGCGGCCGACGTACGTGCAACGTCCTGACGCGATCGCGCGCGACGCGCTCGCCGCGTTCGTCGACACCGCGTCCGATCCCGCCGATCGCGCGGCGCTCGCGACGGCGGACGCGCTCCTCGTGTTCTTCGCAGGCGCGGGGCGCGAGTCGCACACCGGAAGCGGCGATCCGACGGATCCGTGGTCGAACTACACCGCGCTGCTTCCGCCCGCGAAGTCGCCGGGCGCGCCCGTCTTCGACGAGGCCTGCGTGATCGCCGAGCGCGAAGTGCGTCCGTTCAGCTCCTTCGGCGTGCTGTGCCACGAGTTCGGCCATCTCCTCGGTCTGCCCGAGCTGTACGCGCCGGGCGGCCTCCCGCAGGAGGGCATCGGCGTCTGGGGGCTGATGGGGCAGGGGACGTGGCTCGGGCGGGGCGAACGTCCGCCGCACCTCGACGCGTGGTCGAAGCTCCGGCTCGGCTGGGTCGACGCCGAGACGCTCGAGCGGACGACCCGCGGCGTGACGCTGCCGGCGGTCGAGCGCACGCCGCGCATCGTCAAGATCCGGGCGACGACGGCGCAGGACCACGAGTACTACCTGCTCGAGAACCGCGCGCGCGTCGGCGCCGATCGACGCCTGCCCGGCGAGGGCCTCCTCGTCTGGCACGTGAACGAGCGCGTCACCGGCTTCCGGACGGCGGAGACCGACGCGGCGCGGAAGCTGCTCCACTTGGTCGAGGCCGACGGGCGCGCCGACCTCGATCGCGGGCACGCGGCGGGCGGGAACCGCGGCGATGCCGGCGATCCGTGGAGCGGACCGCCGCCATGGCGGCGCCCGCTGTCCGCCGCATTCCTCCTCGTCGGCGCGATCCTCGTCGCGGCGGCGGTCTTCCGCGGAGTGCGTGCGCGCCCACTCGTGCCGGTCCTCGTGCTGCTGACGGTGGCGGGCACCGCGATCGTCGCCGCGCGACTTCTCGGACGGTCGCCGGTCTGCGGGCCCGCGACGCCTGGTATGGCGCCGTACGACGGGGGAATCGCACGCGTGACGATCCGGAACATCTCGCCAGCGGGTGCGCTGATGCGCTTCGACGTGCTGATCGCCGCTGCACCTGCCACAGATTGACTCCCTCCGCGAGGGCGTGACACGCTCAGCGACCGCCGTGAAGCTGATCATCCAGATCCCCTGCTTCAACGAGGAGGCGAATCTCGCCGAGACGCTCGCCGCGCTGCCGCGCAGCATCCCCGGCTTCGACACGGTCGAGACACTCATCATCGACGACGGCTCCTCCGACGGCACTTCCGAGGTCGCGCGGCGGTGCGGAGCGAGCTACCTCCTGCGCTTCCCGGTGAACCTCGGTCTCGCGCGCGCGTTCTCGGCGGGGCTCGACGCGGCGCTGAAGCTCGGGGCGGACGTCATCGTGAACACCGACGCCGACAATCAGTACCGCGGCGCGGACGTCGGCCGGCTCGTGCAGCCGATCCTCGCCGGTCAGGCCGAGATGGTGATCGGCGACCGCGCGCCGCACCGGGTCGCGCACTTCGGCCCCCTGAAGCGGATCCTCCAGCGGCTCGGCAGCTGGGTCGTCCGCCAGCTCTCGGGAACGACGGTGCCCGACGCGGCGAGCGGCTTCCGGGCCTTCTCCCGTCGCGCCGCGCTCCGGCTGAACGTCTTCACGGAGTTCACCTACACGCTCGAGACGATCATCCAGGCGGGGAAGAAGCACATCGCGATCGCGCATCTCCCGATTCAGACGAACGCGGAGCGGCGGCCGTCGCGGCTGTTCGCGCGGCTCTCCGTCTACCTTCGCCGCTCGGTGTCGACGCTCGTCCGTATCTACGCGCTCTACGAGCCGCTCAAGGTCTTCTGGACGATCGGCGGGGTCTGCATTCTGATCGGCGTCGTGCTCGGCGGCCGCTTCCTCGTCGACTACTGGGCCGGCGAGGGGCACGGCCACGTCCAGAGCCTCATCCTCGCCGCCGTGCTCCTGATCGTCGGCTTCCAGACGATGCAGATCGGGCTGGTGGCCGACCTGATCGGGTCGAGCCGCGCGCTCCAGGAGGACACGCTCTTCCGCGTCCGCGAGCTCGAGCTCCGCCTCGGCGACGGACCCGACGTCGAGCGCTTGGACACCGCCCTCGCGCCGCGCGAGCCGGCGCGCGTGGAGCGGCGCGCCACGTGATCCCGACGGCGTGCCTCTTCGGCACGTACGACCGTCGGCACAGCGCCAACCGTCTTTTGCGCCTGGCGCTCACGAACGCGGGCTTTCCGGTCGTCGAGTGTCACGAGCCGCTCTGGGAGGAGACGCGCGACAAGGGACGCGGCTACTTCGGAGCGCCGTCGCTGGCCCGCCTCGCGATGCGCTACGCGGCGGCGTCGCGACGCCTCGTTGCACGCTGGCGCGCGATGCGTGGCCCGGCGTTCGTGGTCGTCGGTTTCGGCGGGCAGCTCGACGTGCTCCTCGCGCGGCGGTTCTGCCGGCCTCGGGTCGGTCTCGTCTTCGCGCCCCTCGTGAGCCTCTCCGAGACGCTGGTCGAAGATCGCGGCGTCTTCCCGGCGGGCGGCGTCCGCGCCCGCCTGCTCGGACGCCTCGATCGGGCGACCCTCGCCGGCGCCGACCTCGTCCTGACCGACACGACCGCGCACGCCGGCTATCTCGCCGAACTCGGGACGCCGCGGGAGCGGATCGCCGTCTGGCACCTGGGCGCCGAGCCGGAGTTCATGGCACCGCTCCCGCGCGCGCCCGTCCCCCGGCGCGTGCTCTTCTACGGCCGGCACCTGCCGCTCCACGGCATCGACACGATCGTCGGCGCGGCGGCTCGGCTCGGCGACGCTGCCGACGTCGTCCTGATCGGCGACGGGCCGGAGCGCGCGCACGCCGAGACGCTCGCCCTCGAGAAGAAGGCGCGCATCGAGTGGCGGCCCGACGTCCCGCTCGCCGCGCTCGCCGACGAGCTCGCCGCGGCGTCGGTCGCGCTCGGCGTTTTCGGCGCCGGCCGGAAGGCCGCGATGGTCGTGCCCAACAAGGTGTACCAGGCCGCGGCGTCGGGCTGCCCGCTCGTCACGCGCGACGGGCCGGCGCTCCGCGAGGTGCTCCGACCCGACGAGCAGTGCGTCGTCTGCCCACCCGCGGACCCGGACGCGCTCGCCGCCGCGATCCGGCGTCTTCTCGACGATCGCGCGCTCGCGGAACGGGTCGGCCGGGCGGCCCGCGCGCACGTTCTCGGCGACTTCTCGCCGTCGCGACAGGCCGAGCGCCTCGCGATGCTTCTCGCCGAGCGCCTCGGCGTCGGGGTACCCGTGCAGCGTGCGCCGCAGGCGGCGGACGGCTAGACGATGCGGACCGCGGCGGTCGTCGTCAGCTGGGAGGGCGGGGCGGTGACCGACCGCTGCGTCACGTCGCTCCTCGCGCAGGACGCGCCGCCGGACGAGGTCGTGATCGTCGACAACGCGTCGAGCCCGGCCGAGCGTGCGCGCCTTCGGGACGTCCACCAGGGCCGGCCGGGCGTCCGCCTCGTCCTGCTCGACGACAACCGGCAGTTCGCCGGCGGTCTCAACGCCGGCGCCGCCGCCGCGCTCGAGGCCGGTGCCGACCGTCTCCTCTTGCTGAACAACGACATCGTCTGCGCGCCGGACGCGCTCCGCCTCCTGAACGTCGCGCTCGACGACTGGCCCGCGGCGGGGATCGCCGGCCCGCGCGTGATGGACGCCGGCGATCGGACGCACGTGCTCTCGGTCGGCGAGCGACACGTCGTCGCGCTCCTCTGTCTGCCGCGGACGCTCCTCCGTCACCGGCCGCGGACGCTGGCCCCGTTCGCGGCGAGCGGCCTCATGGGCTGCGCGACGCTCGCCACGCGCGCCTGCTTCGAGGCGGTCGGCGGCTATGCGCCCGAGATCGAGGTCTACTACGAGGACGTCGACTTCGTGCTCCGGGCCCGCGCGCGCGGCTTCGGGGTGGTGATCGAGCCGCGCGCCGTCGTCTTTCACGAGGGCCTCCGCGGTTTCGTCGGCGGTCTCACACCGTGGGCGGCGTTCCTGAAGGCGCGAAACCCGTGGCTGATCCTCCGCCGGCACGGCGGCGCGGCGGCATGGCTCGCCTTCGTCCCGACGTATACCGCCATGCTCGCGGCGAGCGCCGGGCTCTGGGCCGCGCGCGGACGCGGCGACATCGTACGCGCGCTCGGGCGCGGCGCGCGCGCCGGGGTCGCCGCCGGCCTCGGGCGCGCGGTCGTGCCCGTCGGGGCCCCGGTACGCGAGGCGTGAGCGTGCGGATCGGCATCGGCGCGCAGGTCGGCGTGCTCGGCGGACCGGGGACCTACGCCCGCGAGCTCGTGGCGGCGCTCGCGGCCGAGCGCGCGCACGAGTACGTCGTATTCACCGACCGGCCCGATGCGTTCGCCGACGTCGGGGTCGAGACCGTGCACGTCCCGCTGCCGACGCCGTATCATCAGGTGACGTGGGACCACTGGCAGCTCCCGAGCCTCATCGCCGCGCGCGGCGTCGCGCTCTACCACGGGACGAAGAACGTGCTGCCGTGGCGTCTCTGGGTCCCGATGGTGGTCACCGTCCACGACCTCGCCGTGTACGCCTACCCGGAAACGTTCGCCGCGCCCCAACGCTGGCACCTCCGCCTCCTCCTGCCCCGCAGCGTCGCGACCGCGACGCGCATCATCGCGCCGTCCGAGCACGCGCGGGACGATCTCCGCGCGCGCTTCCGCCTGCGTCCGGAGCGCGTGAGCGCGATCCCGCAGGGAATCTCGGCCGCGTTTCGCGAGCCGGCGCCGTCCGGCGCCGTCGCCGAGCTGCGCTCGCTCCACGGCCTCGGCGATCGGCTGGTCGTCTGCATCGGAACCGTCCAGCCGCGGAAGCGCGTCGATCGCGTGATCGATGCGTTCGTCCGTGCGCGCGCCACCGAGCGCGGTTGGCAGCTCGCGATCGCGGGGCGACTCCGACCCGGGTACGCGCCGCCGTGGCTCGTCCAGCTGCCGCCGGGGGTGCGCTGGCTCGGACCGCTGCCGCCGCACGCCCTCCGCGCGCTCTACGCCGCCGCCGAGATCGCGGTCAGCGCGTCCGACTACGAGGGCTTCGGGCTCACCGTCGGCGAGGCGATGGCGAGCGGGTGCGCCGTCGTCGCGGTCGCGAACAGCGCGGTCCCCGAGGTCGTCGGCGACGCCGGCGTCCTCGTCGAGCGCTCCGACCCGGCGCTCCTCGCCGAGGCGATCGGTCGTCTCGTCGCCGAGCCCGAGACGCGCGCCGCGCTCGGCGCGGCAGCCCGCGCGCGCGCGGCGCGCTTCACCTGGGAGGAGACCGCCCGTCGCACGCGGGCCGTCTACGACGAGGTGCTCCGATGCGCGTGATCGCGGTGATCGTCCACTGGCAGGACCTCGCCGACACGCGCGGCTGCGTCGAGAGCCTCGCCGCGGAGCCGGAGGTCGCCATCGTCGTCGTCGACAATGCGTCGCGCGAGCCCGTCGGCGAGGCATTCGCCGGACGAGCGACCGTGCTCCGGACCCCCGAGAACGCCGGCTACGCGGGCGGCGCGAACGTCGGCATCGCGCACGCCCTCGACGCCGGCGCCGACGTGGTCCTCCTCCTGAACAACGACGTGCGGCTCCGAGCCGGCGCGACCGCCGCGGCGCTCGCGATGCTGGCCGCCGATCCGCGGATCGCGGTCGTGGGGCCGAAGGTGCTGTCGCGCGAGGATCCGTCGCGGCTCTGGCTCGCGTGGGGCGAGGTGACGTACGGCCCGAGCCTGATCGCGCTCCGCGGCGCGGGCGAGCCCGACGCGCCGGTCTTCCGACGGCCGCGCGACGTCGACTGGGTGGCCGGCTGCACGATGTGGATGCGGCGCGAGGCGCTCTCGGCAATCGGGCGCTTCGACGAGACGTTCTTCGCGTATCACGAGGAGGTCGACTGGTGCACCCGTGCGCGGGAGGCCGGCTGGCGCGTCGTGTACGCGCCCGACGCGGTCGTGACCCACACGGGCCGCGGCGCGACCGGCGCGAAGGCGTCGATCCGCATCCGCAAGTACTTCGCGGCGCGGAACACGATCCTGTTCGCGCGGAAGCACGCGACCGCGGCGGCCGGCGTGAAACTCGCCTGCGGCCTCGCCGTCAGTCTCCCGCTCCAACTCCTCTATCACCTCCCACGCGGAACGGCGGACGAGGTCTGGCTCAAGATCCGCGGCATCCGCGACGTGCTGACGGGCCGCCGTCCGCCCTTCGAGGCGCTCGGCCTGCGGTGAGCGGCGCTCGCCGAGCGACGGGACCGGTCCTCGCCGGTCTCGCCGTCGCGGCCTACGCGGCCGCGCTCCGCCGCTACGGCATCTTCGATGCCGTCGACGAGGGCCTGCTGCTCGTCCAGGCATGGCGTGCGGCGCACGGGCAGGTCCCATACGTCGACTTCCACACGGGATACGGGCCGGCGTACTTCCGGCTCCAGTCGCTCCTCGTCGCCGGGGGCGGGCTCGCCGGGGTGCGCTGGGCGCTCGTCGCGGTGCACGGGACGTCGGCGGCGCTGCTCTATGCGCTCACGCGTCGGCTCGCCGGATCGGCGCTCGCGGTGGCTGCCGTCGCCCTCGAGGTCGCCTGCTTCCTGCCGGTCGCGCCCGGCGTCGGCGCGCCGGAGAACGTTCCGTACCCGGGCTGGTACGCCGGCGTGGCCGCGATCACGGCGGTCCTGCTCCTGGCGCGCGCGCGCCCGTCGCTCGCGCGCATTGCGATCGCCGGCGTGCTCGCGGGGACGATCACCGCGACGAAGCTCAACGCGGGCATCCTCCTCGCCGTCGGCGCCGCGATGGCGCTCGCGATCGGCCCCGCCGAGCGTGGTACGGGGCCGCGATGGCTCTCCGCGACGGTGGCGGCGTTCGGCGTCCTCGCTGCCGTGGTGCTGGTCGCGCCCGGCGGCGTCACGCCGACCGCGTGCGTGCTCGTGCCGCCCGTCGTCGCGCTCGGCGTCGTCGGCGTCGCGCGCGGCCGCGCCGATCGCGACCTGCTCGCACCGCTGGTCGCGCTCGGCGCGGCGTACGCTCTGACGGTCGGCGGATGGCTCGTTCCTGTCTTCCTCCGGCTCGGGCCGTCGCGGTTCGCGCACGACGCGCTCCTGCTCGGCTCGGGGATCGAGCGGCTATACGGTCTCGATCTCGAGTGGCCCGCCGTGGTCGCGAGCGTCGTCGGGATCGTCGCGTTCGTGGATCGCGGCCGCCATGCGCGTCTCGTCGCGGCCGCCGGTCTTGCGACGCTCGCCGGCGCGCTGGTCGCAGGTGGCGGGGGCGCCGGACTCCGTTCGCTGCGGCTCGGGGGAGAGCAGGCCGGGTTCGTCGTCCTCGCGCTCGCACTGTGGGGGGCGCTCTCGGCGCTTCGTCGCGGCGCCGTGCCGGCGCTCGTCGGCCCGACGGCGATCGCGGCGACCGCCGCGCTCCAGCTCTACCCGCGTGCGGACTTCGTCCATCTGATGCCGCTCGGGGTGCTCGTGCTCCCGCTCGCGCTCCGGCTCTGGCGTCTGGCGGCGAGCGCCGCGCGCGTACCGTCGGCGGCCGTCGTCGCGGTGCCGTTCCTGGTCGCCGCCGGACGGTTCGCGCCGACCGCGGTCGTACTCGTCCGGCTCGCGACCGGCGACGTAGCAGACATGACGATCGGGACGGCGTCGCTCGGGCTCGAGCCGGCGGCGATCGCGCCGCTCCGCGCGCTCGCCGATGCGACCGACGCCGTCCGCACGCTGCCGCCGGACGCGACGGTCTTCGTCTTTCCCGCATGCGGGCTCGTTCCGTTCTTCGCCGAGCGGATGCCCGCGGGGCGCCACGATTACTTCTTCCCGGGGCGTCCCGACCGCCCGGAGATCGCGGCGCTGG
>Ga0070741_10015447_pt1 | contig 12934 bp, 8 predicted proteins | sample Coa_R1_4_FD_66440 | JGI IMG/M metagenome (GOLD analysis project Ga0070741, IMG submission 66440) | Surface soil microbial communities from Centralia Pennsylvania, which are recovering from an underground coalmine fire - Coalmine... | ecosystem: Environmental > Terrestrial > Soil > Unclassified ...
TGATTTCCGCGTAGCCACGCCCCTTGTGGGCGATTGCTCCACCCGCCGGTGGCGTTCTGGGTTTCTACCATCTTCAATGGTTAAAAATCATGAGGCAGTGGTTGAAAGAAGTTATTTTCTCGTCAGTCCCAAGCGGGGACTGCGGCATGATTGAACAGATGATGACTCATGAATCAACTAAGCGTATCGATATAAAGATGAGAAAACGCCACCTCCGAACCTTGATCCTCGACGCACAGCCCAATTTGCCCGGAGGTCAGCGACGACTTTGCGGTATCGGTTACGGGATCACCTACAGCTTTCCCATTAATCTGAAACTTGAAAGAGTTCCCACGTACATCGACAGTAATCGTATTGTTTTTCCCTGGAGCAGTCAGCAGCGAAGGTGCCCTGCCATATGCAAGACGCGCCCAGGGGTTTGTGGTAGCCTTTTGAGCATCATAGCGCCAAAATACATACTGCGCAAGTCCAGTAGTTGTAACCTCAAAAAGATAATAACGCGATTCATCAGCAGCAGCGCGCAGAATAATACCATAATACCCCGCTCCTCCAGAAACATGAACCTGGGTCATGGTTACGGTGAGACGAAAATCGGTGTACTGATGAGCCTGATAAAGCGCCAGAGCGACGGCATTGGCCGATTTGTTGATAACATGATAACTTAACTGCTGATCATCGAAGAAAAATGTACTGCTGACCGGCCAGTTATTCATATTCGCCAGCTGATCAGGATGGGCCGGATCAACGGTCTCGACTACCATAGGAGTCCCATGACCAAGGATAGCCGGAGCATATCTTGAGGCAAATACGGCAGCTACAAGGATGAGCATAATTGCACACGTAAATAAGGTGACGCGAGATTTAATACTGGCTACAGGCTTTATACGTACAACAGGGCGAGCGATGGCGATAGACGGTTGAGCCTCATACTCAGCCTCCGTTGCCAGCACGTTCGCTTGCTTTTTGTCGTCGGCCAGGTGATTTCTGCTCTCAGTCACGGCATCGGCAAATGCCTGACTGAATGCACTTGCCGTCTGAAAACGATCATCGGGATTTTTGGCAAGCGCCTTGCGCATCACACGATCCAGAGCAGGAATAACATCAGTGCGCACCGCCGCTAGCGATGGAGGTGATTCATGCACATGCAGGACCGCAAGTGCAATCATCGAATCAGCTTTGAAAGGTAAACGCTTTGCCAGCAGAAAATAGAGCGTCACAGCAAGCGAATACACATCAGAACGTCCATCGAGCGGTTGCCCCAATGCCTGTTCCGGCGATATATAGTCAGGGGTACCCATCACCACGTCCGGCATTTTGACGATTTTTTGCCCGGTAGCGCTATCCGTCTGGGCAAGACGAGCAATGCCGAAATCGGAAAGCATGACGAGCCCCTCGCTATCCAGCAGGATATTAGCAGGCTTGACATCGCAGTGCACACAGCCTTGATCATGTGCATAATCCAGTGCCGCGGCCAGTTGCTCAAGGTACCATTGTGCTTCCTCTAGTGAGAGCGGACCACGTTGAGACATATACTCAGAGAGCGTTCCCCCTGGCATGTAAGGCATAACGATATAGGGTAGCCCATCCTGCTCGCCATAAGCGTAAATGGGGAGAATATTGGGATGGCTCAGTTTGCTGGCAGCCTCGGCTTCACGCAGGAAACGGCGGTAAAAATCTTTCTGTACGCGAACCTCCATCGTAGTTCGTGGGAGAAAAACCTTTACCGCTACCTTGCGCTCAGGAGACTGCTGCCGAGCAAGAAAGACTGCACTAGACCCGCCATATCCCAATAGTCGTTCTAGCACACATGAGCCTAGCACTTTACCAATGAGATGCTGTCCCTTGGATGAAGTCACACCAAAGCTCCTCTCTTACTAGCATCTCCTCATCGAGAGATCTATGTCTAGAATGAGAAGTACAGTGATTACCAGCGCTAGATGCTGACTACTGGGGTCTAATCGCCCTCAAGGGGCGGCGCTACGCGATCCATCTGCGCTAGCGCAGATGGATCGCGTAGCGCCGCCCCTTGAGGGCGATTGGACCCCAGTAGTTACAAGTAAAGATTACAGAGTAAAGACACCATCCTGCATAATCATACGACCATCTACTTCAATCGTACAGTTCGTGGGAATAACATCAACGTGAATCCTTGCATCCCAATCTGCACCAGTAAATTCTGGATAAGGATTCCCAAAGGCGACGTGTAGACCAGGAATCTTCTCGTCTTGTAAGAGATTACCAACCAGATGCTTCAGGCTGGTCAGCGTGCCAATAGCGAACTCACCCGCGCGGTTACCATTAGGTACAGAAAAGAAATAATCGCGTACTTCCTGGGCCAGAGCTGCATCCTCGCTGGCAACATCGGTGATATAACCTCCCTTTACCGTTAAAACGAGAGGATGTTTCAGCACCCCATACTTCTCGGAGAAGTAGTCGCCCAGCTCGTCACAGACCAGCACACCATCAACACTTGCAGGAGCCGTAAAAACCTCGCCTTCGGGCAAATTGCCCCATTTTCCCTGCTCATGATAACGTCCATGACAGGGTACCCACTTCCAGTCTTTATGGAATGTGGCCGTTACATCACTCCCCCTGGCAGAAGTCACATGGATCGTCTGAGCATTGCGCACGATCTCATAGACACGGTTGGTTACAGTAAATACCTCATCGTAGTCGGCACACATACCATCGGCCATCAGTTTCTCGTCGATACCAATCATGTGCCCATGACGCACCTTTAGTTCGGTGACCAGGAAAGGCAGCAGCGGAATACGGAACGCGATCTCACCGGGTTGCGCGGTCGCGATATAGTAAGTCACGGTTGGACGTGCATTGATCAAATCAGCACGCAATTCGTCGGGGAAAGCAGTGAGAGGGCGTTCGCCATAGTGCTCAAGGAAATGCACGGTTACATCAGCATGCCTGGCAAGGGCAGCAGCAGCAACCCGGCGCGCAATACTTTCACGATAATAATCGGTAATGATGAAGACACGATCCTGAGAGGTCACTCCCATACAACGGACGGCATTTTCAGCGCCAAGTTGCAGGCGCTCATCAAAAGTGAGGGATTGAGAGTGTGCTCCCTGACCGGGTGTAGAATTACTCGTTGCACCTGGCATAAGTATATTCTCCTTATCTATCTTTAACAAGCATTTCAAGTTATTTCAGCTATTCACAGAAAAAGTGGCTCACCTCAACACACATATTCCCTTTTCTAGAGTACGCAAGCGTTCCAAACTACTACAATTGAATATACGCAGCTACAAAGAGCAGGGTAACACGCTCCAGAGTCAGCACGACTTTTGGTCTTGAAAAGGCCATGCCTATCTCTTGCCTGACCAGCGCCAAAGTGGTAAACAAGGTAATCGTAATATAAGACCCATCCAGGTCAAGTCTCTTCCATCAATATCACAGGAGAGACTTGACCAAATTGCGTAGACTTCATATGAGAAACCAGTGATCTCTTTATTTGCGCGTGGCGACGACCTCTAGATATTCCGCGGGAGCTACCAGCGTGCCATCGTTAGCGAGGTTGGCATTTTCTACCATAGCTATGAGATCACGGGTAAAGCGCTCTCTGCTCGCTGGATCAAGGACTTTGAGGGCAGCAACTACTGGACCAAAGCAGGTGCCAAAAATCTCTAGCCAGTGCTGACTCGAACGATAACGCCAGAGGAAGTTGCGCGTGGTCGTCCTTAGAGAAGTAACGCCTTTCCCCAGGAGTTCGCGCACGCGTTCTTCGGTTCCCCAGAGAGCTGGCGATTTCACCTCAGCGGCAGAGGGGACGTACTCCTCAATGATATGAAAAAGTTGTCCGTACAGACCACCAGGAGTCCAGTTCGCAAGGCCAATTTTCCCTCCCGCACGACATACCCGCAGCAGTTCCGCCGCCGCTTGCTCCTGGTCAGGCACAAACATTACGCCTATTGTTGAAAGTACAACATCAAAGGAGGCATCTGAAAAGGGGAGATGCTGCGCATCACCTGAAAGAAAGGTGATTGGCAAACGTTCTGCCGCTGCACGCTCACGCGCTCGCTCAAGCAGAGCAGGAACATAATCAAGACCGGTAACCTTGCACCAGCGACGAGCCGCGGCCAGGGCTGTGTTGCCGCTACCTGTTGCAATGTCCACTACCTCCTGATCAGCATGCACATCGACCGCCTCGCACAGGTTCTCGCTCATGAGAATGAATGTCTCTGCAATCACGGAGTAATCACCCGCAGCCCAGGTCTGCTGTTGCCCCGTATTCATTCTTATCCGATCACGCTGCAAGAAGGGTTGCATTTCCATAATTCTCCTTTTTAATTTTACATGGGATATGACAACGATTACTGCAAAAAAAGCTACGTAACATAATGCTGGCATAATAAGCTTTTTATCGTGCCTCATGTGCATAAGAGGCTGATTTTTATTGGCCCTTAAAGATGTATTTCGTTCAAAATCAGGCTAATACCCAATATAATACACGGTCAGGCACGATAGAACGTGGATAAAGATCACATTATGTGAATAGCCTATTTCTGTACGAATCATTGTTTAATCAATATATCCCACAGATAATGAAATTACGTCTTCTATACCTAAATCCTACCATAGGAACATAGAGAGTGTCAAAAATGCGGAGTATCCACTTCAGCGCAGATGGTCACAACAATATGCGATGTCCAGATACCATTTAGCAGAGTCAATGTGGTATACTTTGGTCAGGACCATATACAATAGTTCTATTTTCTTATCTTCTCGAAGAGAACATTGATAGTCACTCATTGCGATAGTAAGGAGCACTGCATGGCTGACAGCTTCGGCATCCCACAATTGATGGATTACCTCTTACAAATGGGATTAAAAATTGGACGTGTGGACCGGGAGCAGGAAATTATTGAAGTGGCATTTCATGGCAATCATGGGCAGTGGCGTATGATCATAGGTATCCAGCAAAGTGGTGATGTAAGAAAGCTGATGCTGATCGCGCCGCATATCGACACAGTGACGACGAAGAAGCGCCTGGAGTGCCTCGAAGCACTCATGGCCGTCAATTACCGTATCGCTCTCGGTAAATTCGGCCTCGACCTCGATGACGGAGAAGTACGCCTGGAGGAAACGATCCCTCTGGCGGATCATGACATTAGCTTTAAACAATTTCAACTCGCGTTCAGCGCTATTATGCAAACGGTAGCCATCTATCATAGCCTGTTGCCCCGTATCGTCTATGGCAACGAGAGCGTACAGGAAGCGCTGCGCTCCTGCGAACGGGATTTTTTCCAGAAAGCAGACCAGTCAGCGAACACAGACGAATTACCAGCCATCAGCGATCCCGATCGGACAGAAAAACCACCTGAACTGGATGTAGATGATGTGATGGCAGAGGTAACGCGTTTGTTAGAAGAGCATAACGGGTAGCTCAAAAATCAGTTCCAAAGATCAAAAGGGGTGTATGCGACGACCATGCATACACCCTTATAGTTTTTTCTTACTCTCAGAATAATGCCCATTTTGTTGAGCCTTTGCATTCATATCAGGCTGGTCATCATGATCTTCATCGGATAAAAGATCATCATGCATATCCATAGAGGTTGGTTTCAGGGGAACCCAGGTATTCATTGCGCTACTGTTCATTTTCTTGCGCCCATATTGTCTGCGAAATATTTCAATGACGCCCCAGAGTAAAATACCAACAGCGACAATAAACCCGATATATGTAGCAAGTAATGGATTCATTCAACATCCTTTTATAGCTGAACAAAAAAACTTTGTTATCTAATGACATCCCGCAAGATATCCAGGTTCTTTATTGTAGCGCTTTTACAAGAAAAGCGTCAAGGGATTGAACGCGCAAGCATACGAAACGCCCGGACCCTCGTGAGAGCCCGGGCGTTTTCTATGCACAGCCCGTTGTTTTAGACCATTATCGTACCATCCGAATTGACATGTATTGTTACTTTCGGCAATGGCTGAGTTGCCGGTCCCTGAAGGACTTTGCCACCTTGTGCCGGATCAAAAATGGCTCCATGAGCGGGGCATATAAGGGTTTTACTTTTCGGATCATAGTTCACATACACCCCCACATGGGTACAGGCTCGCTCGTACGCCACAAAATTCCCATTTGGTAGATGGACGAGCACGCCTGCTTTTTTGTCGGCTGGATTTGTGAATTTCGCCCAATCGTTAAGCGCTAGCGTTGTGCTGCCAATCACATTGGGATTCGTAGACACAGTCGTATTACCAGCTGTTCCCATGTTCGCGGCGGACTTGCCCAGTTGTCCCAGGTTCAAAGCCACCACGACACCAGCAGCGGCCACGCCACCACCGGCAAGCAAGGCCACAACCTTGCGCCGACTCATGCCACGCGAACGCTTCTTACTCATCCCCGAAGGCATAGACCCCACAGAATCAAACCCTGCACCAAACCCTGCGGACGGCTCGGTTGTCCAGTTAATCGTTTCGGGCTCGCTCAAGCGCAGCGCGTCTTGCGCTGGTCGTGACTGAGCGGGCTGTTGGGCTGCGGGCGGAGCCTCCGGTGTCGGGTCCGGATGTGACCACCATTCATATGATTTGACGAGTTCGGTGGTATCTACCCCCACGCCTGGCATCGAATTGAGAGCTGCGGGCGATCCTAGCGATGCTGGTCCTGATGGCACTTTAGATGCTGATGCTGGCGCAGCTGGTGCAGGATTCACCTGTTCTTGTGGAGACACTGGAAGCATGGTCGGTGGAGCAGGAACTCGCGCTTGTGGCGCAGATGGCGCAGGAGATTCTGCCGACACTGAGCCTGGGGTCGTCGAAGTTTTTATTACGGGTAATCCGCCTGTGACCACTGGTGGCATCAGTTGCCAGGAATCACCGGTAACAAGGGTTGGCTGACTGGAACGCTTGGGCGCAGGCTTAGCAGGCACATTTACCGCAGAAACTTTACTGGTAACAATTGGCGGCTGCAATTGCCAACCAGTTGATGGCAAACCTTCAGCCGGCGTATCTTGTAACTGCTCAATTCTTCTCTTAGGCACTATCACCTGGTTCACTCCAGACGCAAGTTGACTAGTCGTGCCCTGTGATACCTGGACAAACGCCTCCGTCAACTCACTCACTTGCTGGAAACGTCGGACAGGATCGCGATCAAGCGCCTGGTTAACGACTGAAACCAATGCAATAGGCACATTGGGATTGAGTGTGCGCAACGAGGGGATCGCCTGCGTCACATGCATTTTCGCAACTTCAAGGGGATTTGTCCCCGTGAATGGTGGTTGACCAGATAGCAACTCGAACAGGATGCAACCAAGGGCATATACATCTGAGCGCACATCGATAAACTGGCCCTGCACTACCTCTGGAGCTACATATTCAGGGGCGGCCAGGAAAGTATCGGCGATGCTTAACAGATGACCATATTGCTGATCGTTGTGCTCAATGCCACGCATTTGCAGGATATGCATTAGACCAAATCCCGCTACCAGCATCGTTCCCTCGCTATCCAACACCACATTGGAAGGCCGCAACGTGCCATGAATAAAGCCCTTTTGATGAGCATAGGAGAGCCCCGAGGCCAACTGCTCCAGAATACTCAGCGCGCCAATCTGATCAAAGCGCCCCTGCTGCTTCAACATATCAGCAAGGGAACCATTCATCATATAGGGCGTTACAAGATAAGGGCAACCGGAGTGCTCACCATATTCATAGACAGGCAAGATGTGCGGATGATCCAGGGTTGTAATAGCAGCAGCCTCTTTGCGAAAACGCGCAATGAAACGATTACGCGCTTCGGGCGAAAATCGCTCAGGAACGAGATAGAGCGTCAGGGCACAGGAGTCATCGGAGCGCTGTGATGAGAGGTTCCGCGCAAGGTAGACAGCATTCAAACGCCCACGTCCCAACAAGCGCTCGACGCGATAATTTCCGAGCACCTGTCCCACTAATTGATCTATCGATAATGTTTGCATACAATATCTCTCCTACAATTACAAACTACATCAGCAAACAGTACGCGTTCCTTTCTTGTGCTGTCATCGGTTTATCTTTTCGTCTAAACAATAGGGGTCAAGTAAATGACAGCAGAAACGCGTACATGCTTCTTATGGCCTGTCACTCCTACCTCTCTCCTCCTCCCAATTCAGCAGCATCGTTGCCAATTCCCTCCAGCCACATAGAGTACTTTCTGAGAAAAGTCTACACATTGTATCAAGTTGCGTCAATACAAGAGGGCAAAACTAGGACTTGTGGATGCTTACTAGCTGAACAATTGTGCATCTTCTCACAACTCCCCCAGCGGTCGGGGGGAGAGAGAGGGGGCGAGACCCGACCGCTGACCACAGGGGCAGTAAAGGAGAGATAAAGGGGGTTGGGAGAGCATATTTGGTTGTGAACATTTGTTCTAAACAGAATACTACCACAGACTCTCAACAATTGTCAAGTCCAATTAGAACAAATTTTCCTCACTTACAGAATGCTCCTGCCATGAGCCTGCCTCGTTTTTTGAACATCTGTTCGCTGATGCTGAATCCCCGCCGCAGGCGGGACCGTGATCATCTGAAATAGGCATTCTAAGAATTCGGGATGACTCGTGATTACCTGGACCTGTGGCAAGGTAGAGATACAACCTATAAGGATAGGCAAAAATACTAAAAATTGACCTTTTTGATATATTACGGTACACTTGTTGCTAACCAAATAGTATTCCATGCCGGTTGGTTGCTTTAGTACTCGAAATAAGTGGCATATTCACCGGGATATAGAGGGATGGTTTTGGAATTGAAGCGTCTCTACGTTGCCTTGATCAGTCTTTGCCTTGTGGCTCTTCTGCTGTCGTCCTGCGCGCCGAGTAGTTCCACTTCGTCTACGGACAGCGCTTACCGCTCTACTCTGTCAGCAAGCGCTCTCAACACCCCGGCGCAAAGTCAGGTATACACCGACGCTAAGCTTGGTTTTCAACTCACCATCCCTGGCGACTGGCAAGCACAGCCACAACCTGGATCGCAGGCAGAGACAGACAATTCAGCTGTTACATTCACCGTTGACGAGCAAAGCACACATTCAGTCATCGTCATCGGGGTTTTCCATAAATCGAATATGTCTTCCATCTTTGCGGCACGCGGTACTCCTACAGCACACATCGGATCATATCCGGCGTTTATTGCCGATCGTACTACCAACGAAGCGCGTGCTCCCTGTCTGGTACGTATCTTTCTAGCTGGAAACGACTATGTGATGGCCGACTGGTGTGCGCCTGATGCTTCCACCCATCAAGCACAATTTGAGCAGGTTCTTGCAACCTATCAGCCTGCATCCTCCACCCTCATGCCACAGACAGCGAGAATTCCACAGCCACAAACCTGTGTCGGGATGCAACACCAGCTCGGTTACTCCTCGGTCTCCTGGGGAGGGCAGCTCGCCTCGCCAACAGCATCCGCGTGGCATCAGATGAACTACGGGATGTTCATCTGTAGCAATAAAGGTTCAAACGACTGGTATCTGTTTCAATGTACAGAACTGATCAACCGCTTGCTCTACGAGCGCTGGGCCTTGCCGCATCTCCCTGGTAACGCTGCACGCTATCTCGACTATTATCAGAACGGCGTCCTCCATCAGGGTGTCATTCACACATTTCCGACAAGCAGCTACCAGATATCTGACGATGCCAGTCAGGGAAAAAGCTCGTTCCGCCCGGTTGCAGGCGATATCCTGGTCTTCCAGGATGTCAACAACCCTCATGCAGGCTGGACATCGGGACTGATCCACTCACCGGGCCACGTGGCCATCATTGTTGGCGTCGATGACGCTCACATCTACATTGCCCAGGAGAACTACAACAATACCCAGTACTTTCTAGCGCTCCCCATGCACAAGGTAGCCAATGGCTATAAGATCACCGACCTGAGTGGTTGGAGCCAGCGTATTGTGCGGGGATGGATTCACTTCACCGTCAATGGCGGTCCTCTTACTACAGCATAGATATATTCATACATATTATTGCATGAGACCACCCACAAGGGGTGATGCTACGCGGATTAATGCTCTGCAGGGCATTAATCCGCGTAGCATCACCCCTTGTGGGTGGTCTCGCGTAACAATACATTAGCCCCCAACTTTTGTTTTTAATCAGAGCTTGTTTTTTTCTCAATAATTGTGTATACTAAAAACAAGCTAACAGTCTTACTCTTTATGAGTAATATACGCCTCGCATCGTCCACCAACGTATGCCACCTGGCATACTGCATTCTCCAATTTTTCCGCAAAGATACAACCTATGAAAGATCCTTCGTTAACTATCACGGATTTTGCCCGAGATATTCTGGGCAAACCGCTCTATCCCTACCAGATCGAAATAGCCGAAGCAATTGTACGTTCCATTGTTGACGGTGAAGGACGAATTTTCACCGTCATGATGGCGCGGCAATCAGGCAAAAATCAGCTCTCTGCCGTGCTCGAAGCCTATCTACTCTACCAGTACCCCAAGGGAACCATCGTCAAAGCCGCGCCAACATACAGACCGCAGATCATGCATAGCCGCCATCGTCTCATCTCCTTGCTCTCAGGATGCTCCTTGCAACAGCGCTTCTGGCAAAATGGACCTCAGGTTGGTCTTGCGCCAGAGGGTGATCCTTCCTTACTTCGCAATCGTGCAGGACCTCGTGTCATGTTCTTTTCTGCCTCGCCCGAAAGTAATGTTGTTGGTGCCACCGCTGACCTGTTGCTGGAGATCGACGAGGCCCAGGATGTGCAGCATGAAAAGTTTAATCGCGACTTCAGACCAATGGCTTCTACCACCAATGCGACAACAGTGCTTTATGGCACCGCCTGGTCCGACACAACATTGCTGGCCCAGCAAAGCGCTGCCAACCAGGAATTACAGGAACGAACCGGTCAGCGCCAGCACTTTGCATATGACTGGCAAGCGCTCGCTGCCATTAATCCGGCCTATCGTCGCTACGTTGAACAAGAGATTGAGCGCCTGGGCGAAGATCATATTGCTATTCAGACACAATACCTGCTGCACACTCTTAGCGGAGCCGATTACTTCCTGACAGACCTGCACCGCATCATGCTTCAGGGAACGCATGCCTGGGAGAATGAGCCCGGCGAAGGATTGTACATTGCCGGTATGGACGTAGCGGGTGAGGACCGGCCCACACCCATCACTTCGACCAGTGCTGGCCATACAGCTCCACCTCGCTCTCGACGCGATAGCACCGTTATTACCATCGCGCGCCTTTGTCTGGACGACCTCAATTTTCCTGTGGCTGAAGTAGTGCATCATGAATGGTGGACGGGGCGACCTTTCCCAGAGCAACATCACGCAACCATCTCGCTGATTGAGCACTGGGGTATCCGCTCTCTGATCATCGACGACACAGGACTTGGCGAGGCTTTTGCCTCCCACCTGCAGAACATCCTGGGCACACACCGCATTAAACGCATCAAGTTCACGCGCCCCACCAAGTCACATTTGGGCAACCAAATGCTGAAATTCATCAGATGCGGGCAACTCAAGCTCTATGCTGCCGAGAATGCACCCAGACGCATCTTCGAGGAATGTCATCAGCAGCTACGAAATGCCCGCCAGCGCCTCCTGCCCTCGCAAATGGTCGACTTCTACGTTGATCCCTCCGATGGGCACGACGACTTTCTTATTAGCCTCGCCCTTCTCATCGAAGCCGCTAGCCCATTTACTTCCGAATCACCCTCCACGTTCATCCGTCCAAAGAAGGAATATTCCAATGAGAGCCAATTCTGAACAGTCTCGTATATCGCGCCTGCGGCGCTCTCAAAATTTTCTTTCGATCAAAAACTTTTCGTGCTGAAAGCACGAAAAGTTTTTGATCGAAAGAAAATTTTGAGAGCGCCGCAGGCGCGATATACGAGACTGTTCAGATTGACCCTTTGCTGATATACTCATGACCATGACAGCAGAAGAACACATCGAGTCGCTCACAGAACAACTGAAGCGAGCCCTAGAGCAATTGCAAGCGACAACCGAGCAATTGCAAGCCACGCAAGAAGCCTTGCAAAAAGCTGAGGCACGCATTGCGGAACTGGAGAAGAGAAAAACACCTCCTGCGAGCTTTGTCAAAGCGAACACGAAGCGGCCAACAACGGAAGAAAAGAAGCCGCGCAAAAAGCGCGCGGCTCAAAACAACCGTGCTCGAAAACTGTCGGTTGCCACCCAGATCGAGGAACATCGCATCGTAGCCTGTCCCGACTGTCATCTGCGTTTAGGGGGCATCAGCCTGGCTCGTGTGCGCGAAGTCATCGATGTCCCACCACCGCCTCGCGTCGAAGTGACCCACCACCACATCTATAAGGGATGGTGTTCTGGCTGTCAGCGCTGGCATGAGGTGCCAGTGGACTTCTCTGGGCAGGTTCTTGGGCAGGGGCGCATTGGGGTGCGGCTCGCCAGTATCATCGCGTACTTGCGCACCGTGATGCGTCTGCCCCTGCGGCAGATCCAAGCGGTGTTGTGCGATCTGCATGGTTTGCAGGTGAGTTTGGGGGAACTGGTGGAACTGCTCCATCGCATCAAGACGTGTGCCCAGCCAGTGCTTGACGAACTCAAAGCCACCATCCGCACGAGTTCGGCTGTGCAGGCCGATGAAACGGGATGGCGAGAAGACGGCCAGAACGGATATATTTGGAGTGTCTCGACGCCTCAGATCCGCTACTACGAATACCACCATTCGCGGGCAGGAGAAGTCGTCAAACATCTGATCGGGGAAGCCTTCCAAGGGGTGTTGGGCAGCGATTTTTATGCAGGGTACAACATCCATCAAGGGCTCCATCAGCGCTGCTGGGTTCACTTCTTACGTGATGTGCATGAGTTGAAGGACGATTTCCCCGACGACTTGGACCTCTGGCAATGGGCCAGACAAGTCAAAACGCTTTATGAGCAAGCCGTCGCCTGGGCAGAGAAGGGGATTGACCCCACTTTGCCTCCGCGCCGACAGCA
>Ga0070741_10015449_pt1 | contig 12932 bp, 12 predicted proteins | sample Coa_R1_4_FD_66440 | JGI IMG/M metagenome (GOLD analysis project Ga0070741, IMG submission 66440) | Surface soil microbial communities from Centralia Pennsylvania, which are recovering from an underground coalmine fire - Coalmine... | ecosystem: Environmental > Terrestrial > Soil > Unclassified ...
ACGTCATACTGATAAATAAGCATTTGCGCCGAAGCCTCTGCCCCCGACGAAGCTTCATGGACGTCGATCACGGTCCCGTCGGTGATCCGGCCCACACTATTGATCCACTGCCGCCGTTCTTTCTCCAGTTCTTCCGCCGTTTTCCGTTTGCGTTTTAGGGCGTACACCAGCACCAGCGCGAGCGTGGCCGCTCCGCTTAACAGCAGGGGATACATGCGAACTGAATTCACGGTGTGCCCAGGATGACGTTAGTCGAGCAGCTTACTGCGAGCAGGGCCGCAACGAACATCCAGCATAACCCTTAGCCGCAAGTTGCCATAGGTATCGAAAGGACGATAGTCAGCCGCGCGGCTTTACAGTTTTGCCTTTTCCCAGTCCTTCATGAACTGGTCGAGGCCCTTATCCGTCAGCGGGTGCTTGAACATAAGGTCCAGCACCTTGAAAGGCATGGTGGCCACGTGCGCTCCTGCCAGCGCCGAGTCCACCACGTGCAATGGATGGCGCAGCGACGCCGCCAGCACCTGCGTCCGATAATCGTAGTTCTTATAGATCTGCACCACTTGCCGGATCAAATCCATCCCCACATGGCTGATATCATCCAGCCGTCCCACGAACGGACTCACGTAGGTCGCGCCCGCCTTGGCCACCAGCAGCGCCTGGTTCGCCGAAAAACACAGCGTCATGTTGATGCGAATGCCCTGCTGCGACAGGCAGCGGCACGCTTTGACGCCTTCGCGCGTGGTGGGCAGCTTCACCACAACGTGTTTGTGCCACTTGGCGTAATCCTGTGCCTGCTTGCACATTCCCCCGGCATCGAGCGCGGTGACTTCCACGCTGACCGGCCCATCCGCGGCGTCGCAAATTTCGAGAATCGTCTCTTTGAACGGCTTGCCCTCTTTTGCTACCAGGGAAGGATTCGTGGTGACTCCATCGAGAATGCCCAGCGAAGCCGCTTCGCGAATCTCGTTGAGGTTGGCGGTATCAATAAAGAATTTCATGGCGTTAACTCGAAGTGGATTCGTCGGCGACGGGATTGCGCAGCGTACCTACGCCGCCGACGTTGATTTCGACTACATCTCCAGATTGCAAAGGCCCTACTCCCGCGGGTGTGCCCGTCGCGATTACATCTCCCGGAGACAATGTCATGAAGCGGGAAATGTAGCGAATGATGACGTCTAGAGTAAAGATAAAATCCGCCGTATTGCCCTGCTGCCGGACTTCGCCATTCACGCGGGTTTCAATCGTCGTCCCGGCCCAAGGATCAGGTTCGTCGCTGACCACCGGCCCTACGGGACAGAAAGTGTCAAAACCCTTGGCGCGCGACCACTGGTCGTCTTTCTTCTGCAAGTCGCGCGCGGTTACATCGTTCAGACACGTGTAGCCCAGGATGTACGGTCGCACGTCTTCTGAATCGGCAAGGTTCCGGCATCGGCGTCCCATCACGACAGCCAACTCGCCCTCATAATCCACGCGCTCAGAAACTTTCGGCCGCACAACCGTCGCCCCGGGCGCGAGCAGCGACGATCGCGGCTTGAAGAACAGCAGGGGTTCAGTCGGCAATGCATTGCCCAGTTCGGCAGCGTGCTCACGATAGTTGCGGCCCACGCAAATAATCGTGCACGGCTCAACCGGCGGCAGCAGCCGCGCTTCTTCCAGCGTCACGGCGGACATGGACTTGCTGCGCAGTTCGTCCAAGCCTTCCTCAGCTTCATGGGGCACTCCCAGCAGAATGCGCGTGATCTTCTCGCTTCCCGCCACGGACTCAATCAATCCATAGTGCGCGCCATCTCCAGATTGAAATCGGCAGTATTTCATTCGTCGTTCCCTTCACCGCTTGGTGAACAGCTACTGAGGCGTGGACTCCGTCGTCTCTTCCGAGTGTGCGCTCTCATTGCCTCTTACGTCGAGCGCAGACACCGAGTAGATGTATCGCGCTCCCGCCCTGACCGTTGCATCGCGGTATGCCGGGCTCTTCAGCGGTTCAGCATTGAGCTTCACCGCCGCGGCGCCTTCCTCGTGACGGTAAACGTTGTAACCCGCGAGATCAGAGTCGGTGTTCGCACTCCACGTTAAATCGATGTACGGCTGCTGCCCCACACCGGAATATACAGCCTGCAATCCGTTGGGAGCCGCCGGGGGATAGATGTCTACAGGTTTGACCTCCACCGCCGTCGAATCGGTCCCTTCCACTTGCACAGAGCCGAGTTCGTCGGTCTTCAGGAGAGTCACAATCGTGATTCGATACAGATACGTGCCGCCCCAGCCAAAACCACCGTCCACAAACTTGCCCTCGCTCGCGCCTTCCACCGGCAACTCTCCGGCGACGGCGTCGGCCTTGGTCGCCGCATTGCGCCGGTAGATCCGGTACAGATGCATCAATCCCGGAACTTGCGGAGCCGAAACCAGCGGCCACCGGATCACTACCCCTTGCGCCGTAACTTCCGATATCAGTTCCCTCGGCGGAGCCAGTGTGGGCGCTACCGGGATCTGCACCTGGTTGGAGAGCCCTGCGCTGCGCTCTCGCGCATTCAAGGTCTCGACAGCGTAACTGTAAAACCCTGTGGGATCGCTCTGACCCACCCCGGCATCGATGCTGTCCGTCGCCGTGGCTTGCTCTTGCGCCGGGTGCTTTTCGCCACGGGCTGGCTGCGACACCGTGAGATTGAGCTGCGAAACCGTTAGCTCACGCGCAGGGTTGGTGCAGTCGGTCACCGGCAAATCCTGGCGGCGGCAGAGCCGGCTGGTGCCCATGTGACGAACGTTGAGATTGTCCGTGGTCTGGGTCGGAAGCGTCCAGGCGAACGTCACCCGATCTGCCTTACGAACCGCACGCAAATCCTGCACCGGCTGCGGCAGATCCAGTGAAGGCGGAAGCGGCGGGCGCACCACACCACAGCCTGCCAACAAAAGCGGCGCAAGCAGCAGGAATGGCCACAGCCGATTCTCCTTGACGGTCATCGAGTGCTGAACAGCCTACCAGAACGACCTTGCGATCAAAACCAAATGCCGGGAATAAATGCGAACGCGCGTTTCAGTATCGCCCATTGCCATTACAAGAGCCGCCATTGCATTTCCGAACAGCGCGCGCTCTCTCCACAAGCTGCTGGGCAACGTTCATCGATTCCCGGCAGCTTGCCACCACCTCTCGGCTTCGGCGACGGCTTCCCTTGCTCGCGACATTTGTTCTGAATTCCTGGCAGCGACAGCGGCCACGTCCGCATTTCGCCTTGCCCTATCGGATTGTCGTGATCCCCGGTGCGTCATCATGGCCAATGTAGCGGGCGGTTCAGGGCGGGTCTGTGATTCGAATCACATGTGGGGGCCCTCAATGACTGCGGGACAGCCACCTTCGTGTCCTCCGAGGGTGGTCAAATTTTCTTCGAACTGAAGTAAGATTTTCCCCAATGGGCGAATACCGCAAAAGCGATCGCATCCGCGTGAACTGCCCGGTGGAAGTGAAAGAGAAGGGCGTTGCGGCCGCCATTCGATGCAGCATGGCGGACATCAGCCCCGGCGGCTGCTACATCGAAACCGTGTTGCCCTTTCCTGTCTCTACTCCCTTGGAACTCTCTTTCAGTCCCCAGGGATTTCCCGTCACTGCCAAGGGCCTGGTGCAGTACGTTCATCCCGGCATGGGCATGGGAATTAAGTTCACATGGAAAGACGAGGAGCCCTTCAATCGCCTGATGGGCATCCTGCAAAACCAGCAGGCCTCCGCCGCTTCCTTCAGCTAAGCCAGCCCACTTCGGCTTTCATCACTTCACGTACTTCGGGGATTCGCCTTCTCTCCATGGATTGTAGGTGCCCACGAATGCAATTCGCTCCGGCAGTGAAGGATGATCGAACAGCCAAAACTTGATGAACGGGCTTGGGTCAGGATCCTGCAGATTGACTTCACCATCCATCTCGAAGTCCTTCACGTCTGCTTGGTTTTCGTTGGGCACGATGCCGTGCAAAACTTCCAACGCGTACCGGTCCGCTTCATGCTCGAAGTGCCGGCTGATGCCGTTGAATATCGGGTCGGCAACGAATCCCACCATATTCAGAGCCAGAATCAAAACCGGCAGAGACGCCCAGTCCCCCAGTTCACGAATTCCCCACCGGACGCCCCAACGCTTGATCATCCAGTCTGCCAGGCGAGACAAGGCGTAGAGCAGCAGCAGCAGGATTACTAAGTCGATCGCCACTTCCTTGGGAATGTGGTGCAGAACGTAGTGGCCCATCTCATGTCCGAAGGTCAACAGTACCCCTGCCTCGGAAGATTTCGCCAGCAGCGTGTCATAAACCACCACCCGCTTGGAAGCGCCTACCCCTGTAACGTAGGCATTCAGGGCCGTAGTCTTGACGCTGGCCTTCATCTCGTACATGCGTTGCGGCGGTATATCCATTCCTCCACGCTGCATAACCTGCTCGAGTTTCTTTACCAGTTCAGGATGCGTGGTCTGCAGCGGTTCGAACTTGAAGAAGAGTGGCTCCACAACAATCGGTTCTACAAACAGGGCAAAAACAATGACCGGAATCAAGGCCACCCAGAAATAGAACCACCAGCGGCGGGGGCTGTGCCGGATCAGCGCGTAAAGGATCAGCACCAGAACCGTGGCGCCGATGGTGAAGATCACTTGCGCCTTGGCCCAGTCCGCAAAATACGATCCCCAACTCTGCACCGAAAGGCCGTAACTGTGCGACAGCCAGTGGTCCCACATATCCGTCGGGAGTGCTAATAGCGCGATGGTGAAGATGAGCAAAGGAGTGAAGATGAAAACTTGCACGAATCGCCGGCACGAGACGCGTTTCGCCCAATCGCGATACTTCGGTCCCAGTCGCCACGCCAGCACGAGCCACAAAATCACCATCCCATATAGCGAGTTCACAAAATAATGGCGATATCGGGCGTGGGAGTACGCCACTGACTTGGCGTAAATCTGTGGAGGCGGAGAATACTTGGCGGTGATTCTAGGTTGAGGCTGCTCCGAAGGTGGTGCCGGCGAGTTCTGTGCCCACGCGGCCGTCAGCAGCAAGAGCGCCATCACACCTATGGGAAAAAGCTGCCGCCGTTTGTGGATGCTCTGCGCCACACCACAGATTACGTCATTTCGTTGGCCTTGTAGGAGCGTCAGAAAAGGAGCGTGGAAAGGAAGTGGAGCATCCGCCCTTTACTTGCTGAGTTCCCGCTTTACGATTTCGCTGACCTGTTTGCCGTCCACCCGGGCGCCGGTGCTCGAGAATTTGGCCATGACATTTTTCATGACCGTGCCCATATCTTTCATCGTCGGTGATCCCATCTCCCCGATGGTGGCACGCACCGCGGCCACGATTTCTTCCTCACCCACCGCTTTCGGCATGTACGACTCGATCAATGCCAGTTCCGCCGCTTCCTTTTCCGCCATCTCCGTTCTGCCGCCCTTGGTGAACTGCTCGATTGACTCCTTGCGTTGCTTCACCAGCGTGCTCAGTACCTGAAGAGCCTCCTTGTCGTCCAATGGGGAACGCTTCTCGATCTCACGATTTTTGAGAGCGGTCTTTACCATGCGTAGCGCCGACAGCCGGCTCTCGTCCCGCGCCTTCATTGCCTCGATCATGTCTTTCTGCACCTTTTCCGTCAGGCTCATGCCGGGAATTATAGTTGGCTTGTCTCTACGCAGGCGGCGAAGTTATAGTCGAACTATCACCTTCAACCTTTCGGCGAAGCCGCGGCTTGTTGAGAGTGCGCTGCCCATGTCCGCCCTCGCAGTCATCGTGACGATACCTGTGTGGCCGCTGACGATTGTTCTGCTGGCCGTGCTATTTCTCGGCCTGGCGGGAATTCTTCTCGCCAGACTGGCCAAGCAAAGGCGGTTCGCCGGGTTCGAAGATATCGCCGCCGATGCGGAGAGAGTTGCGAAATTTCTTGCGGGCGACATTTTTCGCGACGGCAATGATCTGGTCGTCGCCGGAAATTGCGATCTCCTGCCCACGGTCGCCCGCTTTTCTCATACGCCCACGGCAGCTGGTTTCATGCTGCGCATGACCGCTCCCGCCACCTTCGCTCTATGGGCCGCCGGAGCCGACGCTGAAGTAGTGGAAGGCCGCGTTCGCCTGCGCACCACCGACCCGGTCTTCGACGCTGTTCTCACCATGCGCACCGACCACCCCGCTCAGGCAAAAATGTTTCTCGGCCATCAGCATGTTCCCGCCTGCTTGCGGCAACTCTGTTGTTCCCCTGCGATCTCCCTCACCATTACTCCGGGCGCGATGGAACTCAGCGAACCGCGCATCCCTCAGCCTTTCACGGGCAACCACGTGCTCGAACATGTTCAGGCAATGGCTGTGCTGGCGGAAGCGTTCAGCGCCATGCCGGGCGCCGACGCTCTGCCCATCAAGCCTCTTCGCCGCGAACGCAAACTCCAGCGCACCATTGTGCTAGTGGCGGCAATCGTGTTGGCTACGCTCTTCGGAATCGCTGCCACTCGCGTGTGGCGCGCTTCCCAAACCGAACAGCGTACCGGCATGATGGTGCGTGATGCCCTCGTCATTCCGGGCGCGAATACCTGGCGGGTGGCGACGCGCGGCGATTTTGATCCGACTGCTGTTGCCTGGATGGAATCCGAAAAGCAGTCTCCCGCCGGCCGCATCTCCGCCGATTTCTCAGGCAATGCCGACTCGCGTGAATCCGCTTACGTCCTGGCTCGCCCCGATGGCAGCCGCCGGGTGGTGCTCCTCGCGGCCGGATCGAATCGCTATGACGCCACCTTCACTCACCTGGCGATCGCGGCGCGCATTCCCAAAGCCGATCTGCCGTCCATTCAGTGGACGGGCGACACCCCTCTTTACGCGGATGGCGACGCGTTGCTGATTGTTCGCAATGCGGATGACCCGCAGTCCGGCCTCGTGCTGGGCGTCTTTGGCAAGGACATCACGATTGCTGTACCGGCCAACTACCAAGCCATTCACCTGCACTGACGCGAATTGAATTTCGGGTTTGGCTGCTCACAGCAGGGGGTGCTTCTGAAGGCTTACAATTCCATTGCTATGCTGCGCAAAGAGCGGTTATTCACTCCCGGGCCAACTCCGCTGCTTCCGGCGGCGCAGGTCGCCATGGCTTCAGCTGGAATGCATCATCGCACCTCTGAATTTCGTGCTTTATACGCGCGCACCCTGGCTGACCTGAAAGAATTCGTAGGAACAAAAAATGACGTGCTGATTCTTGCCTCATCCGGCACAGGTGCGATGGAGGCCTCAGTCTCGAATCTGACCTCTCCCGGCGACCAGGTGCTGGTTCTTACGGCGGGCAAGTTTGGTGAGCGGTGGCGTGATCTGGCCCGCGCCTACGGCTGCACCGTCGACGTGCTGAGCGCACCCTACGGCGAAACCTTCTCCCCGACAGCGCTGCGCGAGAAATTTTCCCCCGGCCTGCGCGTCGTCTACGTTCAGGCCACCGAGAGTTCCACGGGAGTTCGCCACGACATCGAAGCGATTGCCCGCGCCCTTCGCCAGTCCAATCCTGAAGCTTTGCTGGTGGTAGATGCGATCACCGGTTTTGGCACCACACGGTTCGACATCGACGGCTGGGGCATTGACATCATCATCGGCGGCTCGCAGAAGGCGCTGATGATTCCACCAGGACTGGCGTACCTGTCCGTCAGCGAGCGCTCCTGGCAGCGCATGGAATCCGCCAGATCGCCCCGTTATTATTTTGATCTTCGCAAGGAACGCAAGGCCGCGGCGAAGGGAGAATCGGCTTTTACTCCGGCTGTCTCTCTCATTGCCGCTCTCGCCGCTTCCCTCGATTATCTGCGCCGCTTCGGCGAGGGCGATGTGGCTCGCGGCCGTGATTTGCTGATCGCCAACGCAGAACTCTGCGCGGAAATGACCCGGGCTGCGGTTCAGACACTCGGACTCCGTCTTTTTGCTGCGACCTCGCCCGCCGCCGCTCTCACCGCCGTTGAATCGCCTTCCGGCATGGACTCGGGCGTGATCGTCAAGGCTTTCCGCGAATCCTTCGGCGCTGTCGTTGCCAACGGCCAGGGAGAAATGAAGGGCAAACTCTTCCGTATCGCTCATCTCGGCTACTACGATTACCTCGATACCGTGGGCATCATTGCTGCCTTGGAACAGGTCTTAACTCAAGCCGGCAGGGAGGTGCAGTTTGGCGCAGCAGTGCGGGCGGCGCAGGAGATCTTCGCAAACCGCCTCACACGCCGGCAGCAGCCCGTTACTACTTCGGCGTGATCCACAAGGAAGGCGCAACCCGTCCCCCGAATGTAACATCGCACTGAAACGACGTTCTTCTTCCCATTTCATGGCTGCGGCCGACAAAAGATTTCCCAGTATCCTGCTCGTGGACGATGAACCCACGATCCTATTCACCTATAAAGCCATTCTTGAGCGCGATGGCTACGGTGTGGATACGGCGCGAAGCTTCTCCGAAGGCGAGCGCCTTCTCAGTCACCAAAGCTACGACGCCGTCATTGTTGATTTGAACCTGGAGCGGGAAAACCTGGGCCTTGACCTGGTTCGTCAAGCCGGCAAGCTTGCCGCTCGCCCGGTCACCATCGTCTATACCGGCTTTCCCAGTGTCGAGCACCTGCACTCGGCTTTGAAATTGCAGGTTGACTATCTCGCGCTCAAGCCGGTGGGTGTCGAGGAAATGCGCTCGGCCCTGCTCCGCCTCATTCGTCGCCGGAAGGGCCATCTCTTTGATCCTTGCCTGTGTTGAACCCTGCCTTCCCGCTGCTGGGGCCGGATTTGCCGAACAGCAGTTCTCGTGTAAGATAGTAAAAATTCCAGTCATTGACTTCAGGCGCCTCCCCATGATGTCCCGAAAACCTTCTATTCTCATCGTCGACGACGAAGTGAATGTTGCCCGCACGCTCCAATTGGTTTTCGAGCACGAGGGCTACGAAGCAATGACCGCGCACAGTTGCGCCGAGGCGCTTCCATTGCTCAGTAATTCTCACGTTTTCGATATCGTCATGACCGATCTCAACATGGAGAAGGAGGAAATCGGGTTGGAAGTGGCTCGCAAAGCCATGGATCTGAGGCCGCGTCCCGTCGTGGTGATCTGCACCGGTTTCGCCAGCATGTTCAACTCCCAGGCGGCACTGAAAATGCACGTCGATTATCTGGCGACAAAACCTGCAGACCTGAAAGAATTGACCGCCGCCCTCAACCGGCTCGTTATGCTGCGCGCCGAGTCCAGCCAGGAGGATGCTTAAGATGGCTGCGACTACCGGCACTCAGCCTAAAATTGCTCTCGTTGTTCACCCCGATGTGGGCGTACTCTCCGCTTTCCAATCCGCCCTCACCCAGAAGGGATTCGTCACCATTGTCGCTCGCGATGTGCCCACTACCCTGCTGGCCATGACGCAGCATTATTTTGATCTCGCCGTCGTCTCTTCGCATCTCTCCGAACCGGGCGATGGTTGGCCCGTTGCCGGCGTCTTACATCTCGCGTTTCCCCGCTGTTTTATCGGTGTTCTCGCTCCCGAAACCAGCGTGCTCATCTTGCAGGCTGCCATCAACAATGGGGTTCGTGAGATTTACCAGCAGCACACAGCCCCCCCCGAAGTAGTCTCCGCGATCCTTGCGGAGCTTCTGCCCTCATCCCCCCAAGACTCCCACAAGGTGCAATAGTTTCATTTTGGGAATGGCGCCGTTCCCACCATGATGAGCCCTCGCGGTACACTGACCTCTTCGCGGACGAAGCGGCAGACTTTCTCCAGAGGCGACACCATGAAAATCGTCATCGCCGAAAAAATCTCTCCCGCCGCAATCGACGTTTTCAGGAAAGAGCCTCGTTGGACGGTCCTGACTCCCGAGCAACTCGACGGCAAGCTCGCGGCTCACCTCGAAGATGCTGACGCCCTCATCGTCCGCTCTGCCATAGATGTAAACGCTGCCTTGCTGAAAAATGCCGCGCACCTGCGTGTGATCGGCCGCGCCGGCGTGGGCGTGGACAACATTGACCTCGACGCTGCTACGCGCAAGGGCGTTGCCGTCATGAACACGCCGGGCGCGAATGCCGTCGCCGTGGCCGAGCACACCATCGCTCTGATGCTGGCCTTGGCCCGCCACCTCTGCCGCGCCAACGAACTCATGCGCGCCGGACGCTGGGAAAAGAAATCTCTGCAGGGCAGCGAACTTCGCGGCAAGACCTTGGGCATCATCGGACTGGGGCGGATCGGCATGGAAGTGGCGCGCCGCGTCCGCGGCTTTGGCATGACCGTCGTGGCTCACGACCCGTTCATCTCACCCACCATCGCTCGAGAGCAGGAAATTCGCATGGCTGGATTGGATGAGATCTATGCCGAATCCGACTACCTCACGCTGCACGTCGGTCTTACTCCCCAGACCACCGGAATGATCAATGCTGTTTCCTTGGCCAAGATGAAACGCGGGGTGCGCCTGGTGAATTGCGCGCGCGGAGAACTGATCCAGGACGCGGCTTTGGCGGATGCACTCAAGCGCGGTCACGTAGCCGGAGCTGCCCTGGATGTTTTTTCCGAGGAGCCGCCAAAAAATTCTCCCCTGATCGCTCTCGAAAATGTCATCACCACGCCCCACATCGCCGGCTCCACGTACGAAGCCCAGGAAGCAGTCGGATACCAGATCGCCTTACAAGTGAAGGAGTACCTCAAGCACGGCGTGATTCAGAATGCCGTGAACGTTCCTTCCTTGTCCCACGACGAGTACCTCGAGCTGCATCCCTATATTGACTTGGCTGAACGACTGGGAGCGTTCCTCGCGCAATCAACTGAGGGAAGCGCCGGCGAAATTTTGCTTACCTACAGTGGCCGCATTGCCGAGTGGAAGACGGAACTGGTGCGCAATGGCGCCATCATGGGAATTCTCAACCAGGTGCTTGCGGACAAGGCAAACCTCGTCAACGCAGCTTCTATCGCTTCCAGTCGCGGAGTGGCCGTACATGAAGAACGTAAGCCTAAGGGCGGCGGTGCAGCGGCGAACGTGCTCTCCGTGGTTCTGAAGACGAGCCGTGAAGAGCGGCTGGTGCGCGGCGGCGTGCTGCACGGCAACTCGCCACGGCTGCTTTCAATCGACGGCATCGACATCGAGGCGCCGCTGGAGCGCAACCTCATCTACCTGCGCAATCGCGACGTTCCGGGCGTGATCGGCCGGGTCGGCACGATTCTCGGCGATCACAAGATCAACATCGCTGATTTTTCTCTGGGTCGCCGTCAAACGGCGGCCAAAGCCGCTTCCGTGGGGACAGGGAAGAAGGCATCCGTGAAACAAGCTGGCGAGGCCATTGCCGTCGTCCATATTGATACGCGTGTCCCCGAAGAAGTCCTGGCGGAGTTGCGCAAAATTCCCGCCATGCAGTCCGCTAAAGCCATCCGGCTGTGATTTCTCACCACAGAGGACACAGAGACACAGAGGGAAAAAACCTCGTCCGGAACACAGCACGGATTTCCAAAAATCAACAATCGCTTCTCAGCTTTCCTTTTTGGTTTATCCGTGTGATCCGCGCAAATCCGTGGCCGGGTCTTTCCTCTGTGTACTCTGTGTCCTCTGTGGTGAAAAAGAATTATTTTGTCTCCACCGGTTCCTTCTCTCCCACGCGGTGGCTGACCTTGAACACCATCTTGTGCTCGCGCGCATCTGCATCCACCACCACGTGGTCACCGTGCAGCACTTCGCCATCCAGAATCTTCAACGCCAGCGGATCCTGGATCAGTCGCTGAATGGCGCGCTTTAAGGGACGCGCCCCGTAGTTCGCGTCGTAACCTTCGGTGAACAGCAGCGTCTTCGCCCGCTCCGTCAGCTCCAGGCTGATCTTGCGCTCCGCCAGCAGTCGCCGAAGATCTTCCAGCCGCAGCTCGATGATCTTGACCAGTTGTTCCTTGCCCAGCGGGTTGAAGATGATGATGTCATCCACCCGGTTGAGAAATTCAGGCTTGAAATGGGTCTGCAGCGCGTTCATCACCTGTTTGCGTGCCTGCTCGAATTCCTGCGATGTGCTTAGCGCCTCGGCTTGCAAATACGCCGACCCGATATTGGACGTCATGATGATGACCGTATTTTTGAAGTCCACCACTCGGCCTTTGCCATCGGTGAGCCGTCCGTCATCCATGATCTGCAGCAGGATGTTAAACACCTCAGGATGCGCTTTCTCGATTTCGTCAAACAGAATCACCGAATAGGGACGCCGCCGCACCGCCTCGGTCAGCTGACCGCCCTCCTCGTAGCCCACATATCCCGGAGGCGCGCCAATCAGGCGAGCGACTGCATGCCGCTCCATGTACTCCGACATGTCAATGCGGATCATGGCGTGCTCATCGTCGAAGAGAAACTCGGCGAGTGCCCGCGCCAGTTCGGTTTTGCCGACCCCCGTGGGCCCAAGAAAAATGAACGATCCGATTGGCCGTTTGGGGTCGCCCAGCCCGGCCCGCGATCGCCGGATTGCATTCGACACTCGCTCCAGTGCCTGGTCTTGTCCCACTACGCGCTGCCGCAGACGGTCTTCCATGGTGACCAGTTTCTTGACTTCGCCTTCCAGCATCTTCGAAACCGGAATGCCCGTCCACTTGGAGACGATCTTGGCCACGTCTTCCTCGTCCACCTCTTCCTTCAGCATCCGCAGCTTCTTGCTCTGCATTTCCTTGTTGATCTTGGCCAGCTCGCCCTCGGTCTGACGGATCAGCCCATAGCGGATTTCGGCCACCCGCGCCAAATCGCCTTTGCGCTCGGCCCCCTGCTCCTCCACCTTGAGCTGGTCGAGTTTTTCCTTAAGCTCGCGTTGACGCGTGATCAGCTCCTTCTCCATTTTCCAGCGCGTCTTCAGCGTGTCCGATTCTTCGCGGATGCCCGCCAGGTCTTTTTCGATGGTAGAGAGCCGCTCGCGCGAATTCGGGTCATCCTCCTTTTTCAATGCCTGACGCTCGATCTCCAGTTGCATGGCGCGCCGCTCCAATTGATCGATCTCGGTCGGCATG